>Ga0302189_10000964_pt1 | contig 24923 bp, 18 predicted proteins | sample II_Bog_E2_2_FD_194551 | JGI IMG/M metagenome (GOLD analysis project Ga0302189, IMG submission 194551) | Peat permafrost microbial communities from Stordalen Mire near Abisko, Sweden - II_Bog_E2_2 | ecosystem: Environmental > Terrestrial > Soil > Wetlands > Peat | place: Sweden: Abisko...
TGGGGATACCCCTCGGCTTGCAGTTGCTACCCCCGCAGGCGTGGGCCTGGGCCAAGGCGTTGTTGTGTGAACAACAACAGCACGGCCATTCAAGAGCAACGACAAAGGAGAAACACCCATGAGCAGCGTAGCCATTAGCACCGCAAACACCGTCAACACGTCCACCCAGAACCCCAAGCAGCCGCAGCAGAAGCAGACCGCGAAAGAAGTAATCGCGGCGAACGTACAAGCCCTGATCGAGCAATTAGAGCAGGGACACAGCGAAGGACTTACCGCCTATCTAACTGCGATGGGCAGATTTCACAATTACAGTTTCGGCAACATTTTGGAGATTGCACGGCAGAAGCCGGATGCAACCCGCGTTGCTGGCCTTTATGCGTGGAACCAGCTTAAACGGAGAGTCAGGAAGGGAGAGCGCGGCATCCGCATTCTTGCTCCGGTGATTGGCATCAAGCGCAAGAAGGACACAGAGGCAGAGAAGGACATCCGCACGCAGAATCAAGCCGTGTTGGTTGGGTTCCGTTCGGCCTATGTCTTCGACGTGAGCCAGACCGACGGTGAAGAGCTTCCAGAACTTTCAACCAAAGTAAGCGGCGATGTGGGCGAACGGCGGGAACGGCTAATCGACTTCATTATCGCTCAGGGGGTTGAGCTTGAGTTCAAGGAGTCCATCGCCCCCGCGTTGGGAGCCAGCTATGGCGGGAAGATCGTCTTGCTCCCCGGCCAGTCCACCGCCGAAGAATTTTCGACTTTGGTCCATGAACTCTCGCACGAGATGTTACACAAGGCCGACCGTCGCACCGCAACTACCAAGACAGTACGCGAAACCGAAGCCGAGGCAATTGCCTTTGTAGTGGGCAAAACCATCGGCCTCGACACTGGCCACGTATCGGCGGATTACATCCACCTGTACCACGGCAACGCGGCACTCTTGGCCGAGAGCTTGGAGGTTATCCAACGGACCTCCGCCGTCATTCTCTCCGCGCTTGAAACACCCGCAGCGGAAGAGACGCAAGAAGCGGAACCGGAACTGGCGCAAGCCAGCTAACCAAATCTTTTCTGCGGCGGGCGGCCTCATGCCGTCCGCTCCACCATCACCAGAACACCAACCCGCTTAAGGAGAGCAACTATGAACCCGAACACCACCACCGAGTACCGCGACCTTCCCCTTGCCGTCCTCACCGAGTCCACCACCAACCCCCGCCGCATCTACGACAATGCCGCTCTCAATGAGCTTGCAGAGAGCATCCGCGTTCAAGGGGTACTTTCGCCCTTGCTTGTGCGGCCTTTGAATGAACGCGGCTTCGAGATCGTTGCCGGAGCGAGGCGCTACCGCGCCGCGCAGTTGGCCGAGGCCGAAACCGTCCCCGTTCGCATCGTCAACCTTACGGACGCCGAAGCATTGGAGGCGCAGCTAGTAGAGAATTTGATTCGCGCCGATGTGCATCCGATGGAGGAGGCGACTGGCTTCCGCGCTCTTCTCAACTTGGAAGAGCCGAAATACTCCATTGAACAAATTTCAGTCCGCACGGGAAAGACACCCGCGTTTGTCGCGTCTCGTTTGAAATTGACCGAGCTTGCGCCCGTGGTGGTCGATGCCTTCTACCGCGAGGAGATCGGCACTGGACACGCGCTCTTGCTGGCAAAATTGCAACCCGCGCAGCAGGAAGAGGCGCTCAGTGCTTGCTATCAGGAGCAGTACGGCAGCGGCAACAAAGCGAAGCATATCCTGTTACCCTTGCGCCATCTCCAGCAGTGGATTGAACACAACATCCTCTTGGAACTCGCTTCCGCACCATTCTCCAAAACAAATGCACAGCTTGTGCAGGAGGCTGGTTCTTGCGCCGAGTGCCCGAAGCGCACCGGACATAACAAGCTACTCTTCGCAGACATGGGAACCGGACAGAAGGATTCATGCTCAGACCCGAAATGCTATGCCGCGAAGTTGGACGCACATATCCGGCAGACCATCGCAGCGAAACCGGAGCTGGTACAAATCAGCACGGCCTATGGTCAGCAGAAGGAAGGCAGTATCACGCTTCCCCGAAACAAGTATGTCGAAGTCCGACAGGAAAAGCCCAAGACGAAAGAAGAGGCCACCCGGCCGGAGTTCAAGACGTGCAAGTACACCACCGAGGCCATTGTCTCCGAAGGCAGCGAGAAGGGGGAGACCCGCACGGTTTGCGCCCAGGCAGATTGCCCGGTACATCATCCGAAGAAGCAGACCAGCACACACGAACCGAAATTGAATGTCGAGGAGCAGAAGCGCCGACGCGAAGAAGCACTCGCCCAGGCAACGGGACTCCGCACACTTGCGGCCATCGTCGCGGCGGTTCCGGTGCGGTTGATGAAGCGCGACCTGCTTTTCGTGGTCGAGCGGCTTGCGACATTGCTGGACGACCGCCGTCTGGAGATTGTCGCCCGTCAACGCGGCATCAAGAAGGCAAAGGACAGCGACTCTATCGGGAAGCTGTTTACGGCCTATCTGCGCCATGCCGAGGAAGGAGCATTGAGCGGCTTGCTGGTAGAGGTCACCATTCTCCACGCGGCCAGTCGGCAGAACGCCGCACAGGTGCTCCGCGACGCCACCACCGCGTACAAGGTGGACGTGGACGCAATCAGCCTCAAGGTCAAGCAGGAGTTCGCCGCGAAGGAGAAGGCCAAGCTGGCGCCGAAGTCGGCAGCGAAGTCCGCGCCGCCAAAGGCCAGAAAAGCGGCTTGAGGGCAGGAATCAATTCGGGGGTCTGCTTCGGCAGACCCCATTTTTTACGTGCGCCCGTCTTCCCGCCCTGAAGGTCGCTCCATGAGACCGGAGCGCCATGATTCGCCCACCCGACGGGCTTGAAAACGAACGAAGCAGAACGATACGCACATGATTGGGCCTAATTGGCTTGAACACGTGAGCATAGACTCCGTACGGAGGACTTTACGTGACTGGCTTTTTCCCGTCGTTCTGCCCAATCAGCTTTGCTGATCGTACGTGCGTAGGTTGGAGGGACTAAAATGTTGCTAACCGATTTCAGACCCCCCTAAGAGTCCCTGGCACCTTCAACTTGTCGAGGTGTCCACCAAACGATAACTGAACCTCGCCTGGACCGTCGAGCCGGCGTTCCGGAAAGGCATAATCCTTCAATGCACGACATCGTAGTCCCATTCACATCCATCCACACCATTGCACTAATTCTTTGGGGTTGCTACGGGCTGTTTCTGGCGACCATGGCAATGCTTGTATGGCTATGGCGGTCTCGACGCAACGTGGAGTCCCAGATAGCTATATTTGCTCGGACATTGGGGGAAGCGGCAGAGGACAGTGCACAGGAGCGGCGCAACGGGCTCGGCCTAGAACGCCTGGACATGATTCGACAGAACTGCGCTGATCTCAAGGGGAAACCACGGGAATGGTGGAATCGGATTGATGAGAAGATGGAGCCTTATGTCAGCCCCGAAGACACGGAAGGATGGTTTCTCACCGAGAATCCTCGTGTAGCGCTTCCCTTCGAAGTGGTAGTGGGGCGTAGCTTCCCCGCTGCAATCTTCGGGGCATATCCCGGTCTTCTGACAGCTTTCGGATTGATGCTGACCTTTCTTGCCATTCTTTTGGCCCTGATGAATGTTCATTTCAACAAGGGAAACGCAAGCGAACCAGTCAGTGGAATGGAGCAACTAATCAATGGGCTGTCAGGAAAATTCCTGAGTTCCATCATCGCTCTTGTCCTTAGCATCCTATTTACCATTACAGAACGCTTTTCAGTGAGGCGCATAAAGGAATCCTATGAGCATATGCTCTCGACGATTTCCAAGACAATTCCGTTCCTTCATACATCCAGAATACTGTTAGACATCCATAGGTTCTCCGCCAAACAGACGGTTTCGGTTAGCAATATCAGCAGCGAGGTTGTAGATCGTCTCACTAACGCATTCAATGATCGAGTTGTTCCAGGGCTTGCTTCGGGGATGTCGTCAGGAGTAGCAGAGAAGTTGCAAAATGAATTCCGCCCGACGATGGAGCGGATGGTTGGCTCGCTTGATGCTCTGCAATCTGCGATTGTCCGACTGGAGTCCGAAAAGAAGGATTCAGTGACCGGCGAGTTCGGGAGAATGATTGACATTCTGAAAGAGTCAATCGGCAATGCATTATCCAGCATGGGCGAACAGTTCCGAGAGGCTCTGTCGGGATCTGCGAAAGATGAGTTCGGGAATGTTCAGGGAACACTCGAAGCAACTCGGCATGTTCTGACAGAAATGAACGGCCAATTTTCTCAAATGCAAACGGCTCTTGGCGTGATTATCGCAAAAGCTGAGGAAACTACAACTGGTCAACTTGAATCTGGAAGGAGGCAGGCCGAAGAATTGAATGCCCTGATGCATGGACTAATGACCAAACTTCAGGAGACGGCGGACCAAAATATCAACAGTGTCCAGACTCAGCTCACGCGAGTTGTCAGTGATCTGACAGACAACGTCACGAAACTATCTGTAGACATGATGGACGCCTCCAAAGATATGGCACGTCATTCCCAAGAGTCTGCGAGCAGCATAATCGAAAAGACGGATGCATGGTCTGAGGCGACCGCGAAGCGACTGGAATCCTTGCTCGCCAACATTGAGAATCGGAGCGACGATTTCAAAAGAGCGAGCGAGGCCTTGCTTGAGGCAAAGACGTTCATGAGTAACCTTCTGACGCAGAATGCAAATGCTCTCAAGCAAATGCAGGATGCTAGTCTCAACGTCCAGACCTATAGCAAGGGGCTCGCAGGGCAATCTGATTCGCTGAAAGCGATCAGTGGTGACCAGGCAAAGGTTGCAAGCCAGTTGCTTTTGACTTCAGGTGGACTGAAAGCTTTGTACGATCAGCATCAGCAGCAACTTGGAGAGTACAGGAGAACCGTCGCTGAATACAAAGACGTTGTAGACAAATTGCATGAACCGCTTGCCAGGATCATGAAGGCCACCAGTGATGGACTCAGAGATTACAACCAAAGCGTTGAAAAGAACTTCAACAAAATCGTAGAAATTGCAGACAAGTTGGTTCCCAAAGCGGCCAACCTGCTAAGTGGCCAAATCGACGATCTTGGCGAAAAGCTCGAAGAACTTTCCGATGTGATTGCAAAGACGGTGGAGCGTTCCAATGGAAGACCGCGATAGTTCCGAGCATTTGAGTAGTTCGCTGACGGACCTGATGACCTCATTGATGGTCATCTTCATCTTGCTGCTGCTGGTATTTATCAGTCATACCGCAAGCAAGGATATGGCGCTTCGAGATACCTTGCTTGCCAAACTGCAAAAAGACTTGATACCCCAGGGGAAAGATAGAACACCTAATGGCTTTACGGATAAATCAATCACGCAAGATAAGAACCCAGACGCAATTCTTGTTATCGTGCCCAATAACCTGATGGGATTTGATCCTGAGAAATCAACCCTCAAGGAAGATGGACAGCAGTTCCTTAAGGCGTTTATCCCAAAGATTGCAGACATCCTTTGCGACAACAGCTATGGCGTAGATTCGATAGTCGTTGAAGGACACACAGATAAGAATAAATGGCATGGATATTCTGATGAAGTGAGCGTGAACAAGAATCTTACGTTAAGTCAGCAGCGATCTATGGCGGTTGTCGAAGAGGCATTGGCCGATTTGAGCGGCAAAACAACAAGACCTTGCTTTTTAGAGAAGCTGTCTGCAACGGGTCGTGGGGATCAAGACCTAGAGAAGACGGATGAAGATAGTCGCCGGGTAATCTTCAAGATTCATGTGAAAGCACAGGATGAGAAATCAGTCGCGCAGGGGTTGACGAAGTGATCCAGATCAACGAAGCACTTAACCGCCTGCAATTAGACCTCGGCGAGTTTCGCGAGTCAACGGTTTACCGCCCCGTTGATCCGCAAACATATTTGCGCCAGTTAAGTCGAACAATAGAAGAACTTGAAAAGAAGAGCGATAATGTAGCCGTTCCTAGGCCTATCCTTGATCCCGAAGAAGTGTGGGCTAGATGGCGCAAAGAGCAATACGACTTTGACAAACTGGATAGCCGAGAAAAGCGAACCCTCTGTATATCACCCGAAACAGCCACGAGGGCAAAGCTGGTTGAGGCTCTCAAGAGAGATCCAGAAACAATAACACGCATGACTACCTTTAATGGATTCGTGCAGGCATACTTCGCCAAGTGGCGAAGTATGGACAATCCAGAAGTCATCGAAAGACTCATTCAAGATTTACTCGAACAAGGCAGAATCCCTCGAAAGAGCAGAGTCCTTGATGTCTGGAGACGCTCCCTGTTCTTATTTTCAGCACTAGCGTCCCAGCGCCTGGCCGAGGTGATTACCCGCGAACGCAAGCCTATGAAGCAGGCCTGCGGAGAGCTCTTTATCGACCCGTCAACTTCGCTCATTGCGGATACTCACAAACGAGCGGCTGAGCTGTTTGTTAAGGGACTTATCTCCAAGCAAAACTTTATCAGCGAACCAGAAGCGGTCAGAGACTTCCGGTGGGGGTTTGATAATCTTCTCGGGGTTGGACTTCACCCTGTTACATATCGAGCGTTGATGAGTGATCTGATAAATAGTCAATTGCCAGCACGAATGCCAGGGTTTCAGAAAGCAATGGTGGAAGTCATACATGGAGATGAGCGGCTTGGCGATCCGCGCTTGGCCGGGAATGCTCCAAACTGGCGTACCGTTCCGCAAGATGCTAAGGAGAAGTTTCTTGCTTGGCTCGCGCAAGAAACCCTTCAGTTCTTCTTCGATACTCTGGTCCCAAGCAATGATGAGAATAGGAGAAGGGCGAAGTTTTGGCTTGAGTATGCAAAGAAGCAGGGCAAGGTCAAGGACTTTCAGGTGGCCGTGTCAGACGACGATGTTTACAGGATTAAGGCCAGCAGGGCAAAAACAATTCCTTCATACTCGCGAGTCACGGGAGGGAACACGAGCGCATTCCTCATGGTGTTTGAAGGCTATGGGAAGAGCTATGTTGTTATTGAGTTCAGTGAAACGGGTAATGCCGCTTATGTCTATACCAGAGAGGAATTCGAGTCGAGTGGGGTCAAGTTGCGGTCATACTCATTTCATTTGACAGACGACCTCAAGCGCAAAGGCAATGAGGAGATCAGGATTATTCACAATGGGGAATGGGAGTTGAAAGCTCGTAGGACTCTTTCAGAACTTGGGATTCGACCATGACGCTAGTATTGAAACAATTCGGAACCGAGGTAACACTGATCGCTGGCACAGACGCACTGTTCATCCTGAGCACATCCATGATTGATTGGACGCGGCCTGAGACATGGCCGCCTGATGCCTTGGAAACTGGTTCCGGCAGGCGTACGGCGTATGAAGTTGCATCCTTGCTAGAAATGGGGCTCGCTGAAAATAATCATGATTCAGCGTGTGTCCCGTATAGAAACTTTCCCGAAATCGAGGCAGAGGAGTTTAGGCTAACAACTGCCTTTGCTGTGCCAAGCCCGTTTCTACTCAAGATTGATCGATTCAGCGATATTGGCCGTCCTGACTTCAAGTACAAGTACCAATATCTACTTGGTGCACAGCAAGTTCCTCTGGATCGTTTTGGATTCTATCTGAGACGCACTTCCACCCAGGAGGTGTTTCTGCTAGATGAACGAATGTATTCATTACTCGAAGCAATGGACACATTCAACATACTTTCGCCGGAAGAGAAAGGGGCGCAGAGGAGCTGGTTAGACTTTGCGAATATCAAACGATGGGCTGTCGAGATCAACGCAACGCTTGACGCCACACTTCTCAAGAACGATGTAATCGTTCCATCTTCAATCGGACTCGATTTGTATGAGGATCAAGACGGTTCGCTTAGTTTCATCCCGACCTGCCCAGAACTCGAAGACAAAAGCGATTTTCGCGTTGTGTTTGAACGGAATAGTGGTGTTGAAGGCTTCTATTCCTTGGACCGTCCAGGCATGGGAAAAGTGCGCATCGTTCTTACCGAGAAGCAGAAGACTGTATTGGGCCGAATGAAACGAGTGCAGCGTGTTACTGGAGAGGTTAAGGAGAGGCTCAAAAGTGACCCTGGCCCTATCTTCGACGGCATTGCTGGAGACGTAGAGCTTCCGTATAGTGATCGAGTCATTGGAATTGGAGAATACGAGTTTGTTTCTGTTCCCAAGGCCACTTCGGATGAGGGCGCGATGTCCGGCCTCTTCGGAGATATGAAGGCAGCGGAGTCAAGCTCGGGCCAGCAGACTGGCAATGAAGAATGTGGACTAGATAAGCCTGCAAAGAAAACTCTTTTGATCGAAACGAATGATGAATTCGTTCGACAAGATTACATAGACGAATCTGAACTTGCTCGTCTCGGCACTTCAGTTGTCCACTATGAGCGACCGACCTCACTTTCCAGCGAATATGATCTCAAGGCACACCAGCGCGACGGTGTTCAGTGGTTGCAAACATGCACGAGGATTGCAGACCGCAGGGGGGTATTGCTCGCAGATGATATGGGCGTTGGAAAGACCCTTCAAATTCTCGCATTTCTTGCTTGGGCAATAGAGTCCGGCCGGTTTCCCGATCTCTCTCGTGCAAAGCCGCCTTTTCGACCGATTTTGATCGTTGCCCCACTCATTCTGCTAGAGACGGAGACTTGGCAGAACGAGATGAAGAGGTTCTTCCTGGATAACGGAGAAGTGTTTGGAAACGTATTGCCTCTATACGGGCCAGAACTGCGCGGATATATACGAAAGGATGCGGAAGCCAGAGAAGAGATTGTGGCGAAGCCGATTTTGAACCTTGAGCGCATTCAGCGAAATCAAGTCATCATCACGAATTATGAGGCTGTCCGCGATTATGAGTTCAGTTTTGCCTATTGCCCAAACGGGAAATCGCTTTGGTCAATCGTCATCACAGATGAAGCGCAAGAGTATAAAACTCCGAATTCCAAGATTTCTCACGCGATGAAAGCATTGAAGCCGGATTTCAGAATTGCTTGTACGGGCACTCCGGTTGAGAACAGACTGCTCGATATGTGGAATCTGTTCGACACGATCCAGCCTGGATTGCTTGGCTCGGCAAGGGAGTTCTCACAAGAGTACGAAAGCCGCCGTGACGACTCGTTCGCTGACTTGAAGACCCGCCTTCTATATCAGAAGCCCCATGCTTTCTTGCTTAGACGAAATAAGTCCGAGGTGCTCGAATTACCAAAGAAGCATGAACGCAAACTGGAATGTGTCATGTCAGAGGCAGAAGTACTGAAGCATCAGGGACTGACTGAAGGGTTAAGCGCCGCAAGGCGGTCAAAGGGCAGGTTGGAACTGTTGCAAAGATTTGCGCGTTTATACCAGCACCCGCTGCTTTTGGATGGTGATGGGGATGAGTTCTCAGTTCAAGAACTCAAGACGCAGTCATCAAAGCTCCGTGAAACTCTGGCAGTCCTTCATCATATTCGCCAAGCTGGCGAGAAGGCAATCATCTTTGCTCGACATAAAGCGATGCAGCGGATACTGGCAAGAGTCTTGAGTTCGGAGTTCAATAAGCCTGTACGAATTGTGAACGGGGATACTCCACACTCAGGCCGTCTTAGTAAAGCAGGAGGAGAAACCAGGAGCGGCATTCTCGGGGACTTTAGGAAATCAACAGGTTTTGACGTGGTGATTCTTTCGCCTTTCGTCGCAGGTGTTGGTTTAACCATCGTGGAAGCAAACCATGTTATCCACTACGGACGATGGTGGAACCCAGCAGTTGAGGCTCAAGCAACAGATCGCGCATATCGCCTTGGGCAGGTCAAAGATGTCACCGTGTATTTGCCAATCCTGAAGGACATGTCAGGGAGAATATCAAGAACTTTCGATCAGTTGCTTGATGAACTCATGGATCGCAAGAAAGGGCTAGCTGAAGGCGCGCTTCAGAAGGATGATTTTCTCATTCCACAGGAAAATGAAGATGAAGCAGGCTTGCAGGTGTGTTCTGGACTTGCATCGTCCATGAATCCAGAGGCCATCTAGAGCGATCGTTCTGCGCTGTGAACTGTAGCGCAGTCCAAACCGAGTTTGGAGAAAGCCAATCTGGCGCCGAAGCCAGCAGCGAAGGCCATTCCGCCAAAGGCCAGAAAAGCGGCTTGAGAGCAGGAATCAATTCGGGGGTCTGCTTCGGCAGACCTCCATTTTTGTGCGCCCGTCTTCTCGCCTTGAAGGTCGCTCCTCAAGATTGGAGCGCCATGATTTGCCCACCCGACGATCCTAAATCCCAAAGAGGCTTTAACCGTGAATTGGCACGAAGAGAATCAGAGGTCGATGATATCGACGTGATCGCCAAGTGCTTCTAGTGCGATATCTGCAACGAAGCGATGGTGCGTGAAAAGAATGGGTTGAAGATGTATACCGACATTCGCAAGAGCCAACAAACCAGCGCGTGTGCTCTCTTCGTCAAAGGTTGTAAAGATGTCATCCCCAATGAACGGAACGGGTTCGCTTCTTGTGGCGTAATCATCCAAATAAGCCAATCGGAGGGCCAGATATAGTTGGTCGCGCTGCCCCTCACTCAGTCCGTGTATAGGAACGTTCTCACCTGTGTTGCGCACGCCGACTAGTTGAGGTTGATCGTTCTCTGGATCGAATTCTTGGTCGATGCGTGTGAAAGCGCCACCAGTGAGATTCTGAAAGAGGGTTCCGGCTGATTGCATCAGAGGAGCAGACTGAGTTGCTCGGTGCTCCTCGATGACGCGATTTAACATGATAACGCTCAAGGCCAATGTGAGGTAGTCGCGGGCAGCCGTTTCCATTTCCACTTCCGCACTCTTCAGTTGTTGCAGTGCGACTTCTGCGCCGGAACCGGATTCTGCGTCGCCGAGCGCCTTCTCTTGGGCAGACTTATCGGCAAAGACCTGATTGATTGCGCCATCCTGTGCCGGAAATCCCTAAGTTAGAAGTTGAATGTCGGTGAGGGTAGCTTGAGAATCAAATCCGTCGAGTTCAGTGCGAAGTTGATCCTCTGGGAGGCCGTCAGATTGAGCGATCAGGATTGAACGCGCTGCAATGATTCTGCTCCGAATGGCTGTTGCTCGCTCAAGGCGTTCCAAAGTCGCGATGGGCTCACTTGTAAGCGCCAATTCGGACATTCGAGTTTGTACCAGCTTTGAATCCCGATCCGCATTGCGCTCCGCTGTTTCAAGGTTGGAAGACTCTTGCTCTACTTTGCTTTCAGCAGTCTCATAAAGGAGTTGTTGACGGGCCTGCTCCGCAACAATCTCGTTGAGCCGTATGGCCTGGTCAACTGGAAGCAGCTTCGGAAAATCAGGAGCAATCAGCTGCGTTAGGCGGTTGACCTCTTGTTCAAACTCCGCGATGTCACGGTCCATCCCGCGTACCCGTTTCATCTCGCTCTCATATAAAAGACGGCGTGCTGGGAGATCACGCCACACCTTCACGGCTGCTGCAACCGCAGCCAGACTTGCTTGACCATCGAAAGCGAGTGCTGCTGTAGCGACCTTCCAAGAGGCTATCCACGCAACTTCTTTCAATACGTGTGCCACTAAGTTTTTCTCGAACCGAGCCAATTCCTTGCGGGCATTTGCTGCCAAACCTTGACCGACAGCTCTATTATTCCAAGCGGTCGAAAGCTCCTTCAGGTGCTTATTTATCAGAACAAGTAGATTTTCTGTGGGGACAGCGGCCGCTTTCTCCAGCCCAACCTCAATCGAAAGATCTTCGAGAGCCTTATGTAACTCTGTTATCTGTGGACTGAGCGCAGCTACGGACGTTTCATCGGCAATGAGCGATTCACGTTGCTCTGTGAGGAGCTTGACGCTCTCGATCCAAGAGGCCATTTCTCCCGGCGTTCCTGGCGATGGCGTAACGGATGCCCATAGAGCCAACCACTCATTACCAGATTGCTTGAGTTGTGAAGCCGTTTCCGTCTGTTGCTCCCTGAGTTTAGATCGTTCATTCAGCTTGTCTGAGAGAGCCCTTTGCTCAGTGTTGTATTGCGCGACTCTATCGGCATCTCGCGTGGCAGCATCTGCCAGACGATCAGCCTCACTGACACGCGTTTCAAAAAGGTCAACGATCACGGGTCTGGAAGCTAATGCGATGGGCGCGTCATTGCTCAGAATCAAAGGCCGAAGTTCCTGCCAGCTTTCTTCTCGCGCTTGACGGGCATCGGCGATTCGATCTGCTGATGCTACGGGTTCACCGGAAACAAGGGCTTTGAGTGTTTTCTGTGCCTCTTCAATCGCCAAATCCAGCGTTTTGATTGCTGTCTCGGTTTGTCTCCGGCTATCTTCAATCTCCGAAAAGCGATTTCCTAGTCGGGCGAGGGATTCCGGGGTGGGAAGTGTTAGGGTGGCGAGACTCTCTAACTCGGGCACCGAAGGTGACAAACGTGCTAAACGCTCTTCGAGCCTGCGTCGAGTCGCGGAAGAATCACGGGCTAGAGTGCGGCTGCGTTCCAGGAGTTGACGACTAGATTCAAGTGCATCGAAGCGGGTTCGCCATGCGGCAGGGTCCCGCAGTTCTGAATTTTGCCCATCGCCTTCCAGTTCGTCTAGCTTCGTCTTTGCCTCAGAGATTGAGTCCTCTAGTCTTTCCCGATCCTGGGATAGCTTTTGGCCCTGTGTGATCAAATCTTCCAGCTCTGCTAGCACAGCATCGGTGGGCTGGGAGGAATCAAGGTGATCTTCCGCAATACCGACACGGGCGGCCAAGAGGACAATTTCACGCTGTTTACCTTCGGCATCTGACGCGACTCGGGCGCGATCTTTAATCGCGCTCTGATATTTTCCTATGTTGGTTTGAAGCGTTTGTACTGAAGCCTGATGCACGAGGATCGCGGCTTCCACGGTGATTCCGTCGAGCAATGCCTTCGCTGCTGCAAGAGCCTCAGCAGCGGAATCTCGCCTCTGTAGTGAAGTTCCTGATTCGGCAATCGCTGTGCGAAGACGAGTGATGGCTTGTTCGGAAAGTTCTGGAAGGTCGGAAAACTCCCGAATGTTCTCACACTCGGCATCGAGGATGTGAAGCTGAGGAGCTATGGTTCTTAGTCGAGTTAGGCGACCGTGTTTCGCTCTGTCCGTGTCACGAGCTCGGCTCAATAATGCCAGTTGGGATTCGAGAGACTGTAACGTCGTCCTCATCCCCTCAAGCGTCTCGGCCCGCAAGGTTCGCTTACGAATTTCTGAGCGGGCTTGGGTGTAAGCATCCGCCGCTTGGTCGAAGCGCCGCTTGTTGGAACCCTTACCTGGCTTGAAGATCGTTCCCGCCTCCTCATCCAACTCGCGCCGGAGGCGAGTAATTCCTGAGAGACCGGAGGCTGCAGCGTAGAGTGTCGCCCCGACCTCGCCTTCGCTATCAAGCATCTCCTCGGCGCCCTCACGGAGCTGCGCACTATTGAGTCCAAAGGCGTGCGAAAAGACCGGTCGTGTGAGTCCTCCTAAAAACGGGTGGAGTGCTGTATCGTCGAGTGGCTTTCCGTCGCTAGTAGAGAGAACGTTCTTAGTACCCTTGCGGCGCTTGAAGCAGATTTGAGAGAGGTCGCGGGCCTGGAGAGTTGCGCCCAGTCTCATTGTCTTGCCTTCGTGGAGAAATGAAAACCGGGTCTGACCTTCGATGCCGAAGAAGAGGTCGGTAATCCCAGCCAGTGCGCAACTCTTGCCCGTGGCATTACGCCCGTAGACAACATGCAAACGTGCGTCTGGCTTGAATTCAAGGCGGCGATCCGTAAACGAGCCGTAGCGCTCAAGTTCCAGGGAAAGAATTCGCATTTAGAGTCTCCCCCTTTGAGCAGCGCCGGAGCGGCTGAGAAGGAGTTCGCGAGCGTCTGAAATCAGATTGTGTATATCTAGGTTGCCAAAGGCCGTCTCCTCGGAAGAACCCGCAGGGAGTTTGCGAACCAACTCCGCAATAAGCTCTTTCGTTTCCTTCTGTAAGGCTTCAGAAAGTGCGATGGTTTCGAGCGTAGAGCCCATATCAAAAGCGTTTAGCGACGAGTTCGCGCCTGCGTCCACTTGAACGAGTTCCGTGGTTTCGACTTTCAACTGCTCAAGCCAAATATCCTGACCGCAGTGTTGCAAAGTGGCTTCAATATCGTCGCGTAGCTGGTCCTTTGCCGAGCGAAGAGCGGCATGAAGAGCCGTGCAACCACAAAGGTGAATACGGACGAGGAGCAATCGCGGTTGTGAGTCTGCCTCCGCCTCCGCCACAATAGGCCGGATTAGGTTGCTGAGAAGGTCGTGGACTTCGTTTGGATCAGTCAGTCCCTCCACATCCACAGTAACGTCGAACCAGCGGGCGCGGTCTAAGATGAGCCTCTCCACGGTGACTTCATCGTCTTTGACATGGACTAACAAAGCTCCTTTGGCTCCGCTCTCATGGATACCGCGCCCTTGCAAGTTGCCGGGATAGAGAATGTGGGGATTGGCGTGGAGCAGCTCATACTTATGGATATGCCCGAGAGCCCAGTATTGATAGCCCTTACTCACCAAATCCTCCAAAGAACAGGGCGCGTAAGGATCGTGGCCGGGGCGGCCATTGCAAGACGTGTGCAGAACGCCAATATTGAACCAGCCAGTGCGGGCAGCAGGGTACGATGTCGCGAAGTTTTCTGGGACTGCCCGATTGGAGAAGCTACGACCGTGGATCGCTACCTTCAGATTGTCGAGCAAAACTGTATCGGCTGACTTTGACGGAAACTCGAAAACTCCCTCCGGCAACCTAACGCTCTGTGTTACGACTGACACCGCATCATGGTTGCCGCGAAGCGTATAGACAAGGATGCCGGCGCGGATCAAGCGAGAGACCTGACGATTGAAGAACAGCCCGATAGAGGTGTCTTTCCATTCGCCATCGTAGATGTCACCAGCGACGATCAGGAATGAGACGCGACGTGCGATGGCTTGGTCAACGAGCGCGGTGAAGGCTTCACGACTAGCGGTGGCCAACCGAGCGGCCAGCTCTGGATCTCGTGCGGCGATACCAACCAAAGGGCTGCCAAGATGTAGGTCGGCGGCGTGTATGAAGCTGAAGGCCATTGCTCCATGATACGAGCAGGCCTGCGCTGTGGAGATTTGTTTTTTGGTCGTAGTTCTTCTTCGGCCCGGTCACTCGGCCACCGCACCGGTCCTGGAGCTGCATCCTGCGACTTTGCGTTTAGAACTCGCGTACCGCGCCCTCCGGGTTTTGGACTCCTCCACCCTCGCAGTCTCTTGGTCCTCACGCCGAAAACTTCTGCGCTGGCAACGCGGCTACCGCGACTTGGCCACGGCCTAATCGCGGCGAGTCCAAATTGGGGGGTCGGGCGTGCCTTCTTTGCAATACACAGCTTCGACTACCTGCTCAACGCCGATGAACACTGAAATCTGCGTACTGTCAGTGAACCGCACCAGTACTTCCCGACCGGTGGCCGCGTCGTCATAAACAGCAAGCTCCGCAATCGTTTTTCCGATCACTTCCGGAAATTCAAGTTTGGGCTTCTCCATCGGTTTCGGTCTCCTAAAAATCAAGAAATGAAGCGCCTCCGCCGTGTCCCTTATTAGGGGATTCGTTCCCCATTATCCACACTTCAAAGTGTGGCAGCAAGACCAAAATCGGAGGTGCGGCGTTCCCGAAAGGGACGCAGCCCTGAACTGCGAACCTACTATGAGGGGGTATTGTCTAGGCTGATTGCCGCGCGCGCCGAATGCGGCTTGACTCAGCGTGAAGTTTCGATTCGCCTGGGAATGGCGCACTCGTTCATGAACAAGTGCGAGTCCGGTGAACGCGCCATCGACGTTGCGGAACTTTGGGCTCTCTCCAATTTGTACGGGAAACCGGTCAACTTTTTCGCCCCTGACAGATAGTGTCACGGCAATACCCCTGAATTGACGCTTAATCTTGCCTCTCAACTGCTTTGAGGAATCCGCGTCGGCGGCCCGAGAACATCAGACCGAATCGGCAGGCTCAGTTGAAGAGGTTGGAGTACAGACTTCATCCGCTTGACGAAAGTTCGCACGAACTCACTGACTAGCTTCGACGGATTGTCCGTTCGGGCCGCCAGATGCTCATGCAGGGATAGAGTTTCCTCGTCGAGCGGTCTTGCTACCCATCCGTGTGTAGCGATCCGTAATGCACTTGCCTTGGTCAGAAATGCAACTCCTCCGTTCGCAGATAACAGGTGGAAAGCCTCGTCCGCATTCATGATGTAATGGATTTCCTTGGGCTGGAATCCTGCGTCGCTGGCTGTCCTCATCATCTGTTCGTAGAGCGTTGGATGGATTCTTCTATCCAAGACAACCCACTGACTCGCGCTCAAATCCTTGAGCTTCAGCGATTCCTTTTGTGCCATGAGATGGCCTTCTGAAACGACCACATAGAGGGGAGCTTCCGCCAGTTTGACCGTCGTCAGTCTGGGATTTACAGCGGGTTGAGTAACAAGCGCCACATCTAAATGAGCATTCAAAAGCCTGTGGGTCAAGTCAGCGGAAAACTCGCTGTGCAGATGAATCTTCAGATTGGGGTAGAGCGGAAGGTGAAGGGAAAACAACATCTCCACGAGAGCGGGATCGATGTCTGGGGAGCTTCCGATTTCGAGAATGCTCTCGGCTCCTTCATTCACGGCTTTAGCAAACCGAACTGCCCGCTCATCGTGCAGAATTGAGAGCCGAGCCTCTTCGACGAAAGCCCGTCCAGCATCCGTCAATTCCACGGAACCTCGGTCTCGGTGGAAGAGCCTGATATCCAGCCTGAGTTCAATATCCTGAATGCGGCGGCTTAATCCAGACTGGCTCATGCGGAGTCGCCTCGCGGCCCGCGTGTAGTTCAATTCCTCCGCCAAGGTTACAACGGCGGTCAGGTAACGAATCTCGATTGTGCTCTGCATGGCCGGCCTCCCATTCAGATGTATTCATGCTTGAGAGAATCGCCAAGGCATAAGCTTTCAGGCGTTCAAATCGGCCAGTCCACAGATTATCCACAGATTTTTCCTCAGAGTCAAATAACTTTCGTCATGCACTTTTCTCGTTCCCGTATGCGCGCGCATCCCAAGCGCATCTGGAGGAGCTGAAGCTGCGCTTATGCGTGGCAGTCATAATCCGCTTGCCGAAACTCATTGGACTTCTTTGGTCACGATGCTTCAACTTGATAGCACGTAACGGAGGTTTGATATGTTCGGTGAGAAGAAACCGCCCGCTTCCGATTATTCTTTGCCCATTCTTGGCCGACCGGGCATCGAACCGCTCCTCGACAGTCACAAGGCCGCCGCGCTGCTCGGAGTCCATCCCCGCACTCTTCAGCGCATGGTTCATCGTGGCGAAATCGCAGGTGTGCACGTAGGCAAACTCTGGCGATTCAAGCCTTCGGCCATCGCCCAATGGATAGAGCGCGAGATGGTGAGCTAGACCTCTTTGGTGCCCGCGCAGTGCAAGTTTTCAGTGGTCATTCGGCGCGCAGTCGGCTACCCTAAAGATAGCCATTCGTGCCGTGATTCAAGGAGGAATCTTGATGCCACGCGCACGTTATCAGTTCGGAAGTCTATCGCTCAAGAAGCGGGCGAAGAGCGCAGATGTTTGGGAGTTTCGGTACTACGAAGATGCCGCTGAAGGAGCAAGAGTACGCAAGGCTTGCTTTATCGGAACGACAGACCAGTACAAAACCGAGTCCCAGGCCCGCAGGGCCGTCGAAGCTCATCTCCTGAAACTCAACGCTGAAAAGCCACAGAACCATCTTGGGACCGTTACGTTTGGCGGGCTGTGTGATCGGTACATCGCGGAAGAGTTGCCAGAACGCTACTCTACGCGGAAGTCGTACCTGTCGAACATCAAGCAGCACATCAAGCCACGGTGGGGTGAATATGTGCTCGCACAGATTCGACCGATGGCGGTGGAAGGTTGGTTGAAAGAACTCAATATGGCCCCGAAATCGAAGGCTCATATACGAAGCGTGATGCACCTGCTTTTCGAGTGCGCCGCGCGCTGGGAACTCATCAACGAGCGCCGCAATCCGATCGAAATGGTGCGGGTCAAAGACTCCACCAAAAGGCGGAAGCGCCCCATGATCTTGACTATCGAAAGCTTTCACGCCGTCGTTGCCAGCCTCAAGGAGCCGTATCGCACGATGGTGCTGGTCGCGCAATGCCTGGGACTTCGCGTTAGCGAGATTACGGCATTGAAATGGGACGATCTCGAAGTTGATGATCGTCAACTCCTCGTTCAACGAAGCGTTGTGAACGGAAGAGTGGACGATGTAAAGACCGAGTACTCCCGCGACCATGTACCGATTCATGGAGCACTACTGGAGGTTCTGCTTGCTTGGGCCAAGGATTGTCCGCCGACGAAGGGCGGATGGATGTTCCCGAGCCCTCTGACGAACAGACCTTATTACTCAACCGAGATCCAGAGGCGGCATCTCAAGCCTATCGGGATCAAACTCGGATTGGGGCCGCTCGGTTGGCATACGTTCCGCCACACGTACCGTTCGTGGCTGGACGAGACCGGAGCACCGATGAAAGTGCAGCAGGAACTCATGCGGCACGCATCGATTCAGACAACCATGAACGTGTATGGACAGGCAATGCCGGAGTCGAAGAGGGAAGCAAATGGGAAGGTCGTCACGATGGTGCTCAAACCGATGAAAGCGAGCGCCTGAAGTGCGGATTTTCCTTATGGGGAGTCAGTGGGAGTGAATCCGATTTTTGAATTCTCTCTAAACCACTGATTTGATTGGTTGCGGGGGCTGGATTTGAACCAGCGACCTTTGGGTTATGAGCCCAACGAGCTACCGGGCTGCTCCACCCCGCATTTACAGTTTAACAACGTACCCCGGGGGGGTCAAATAGCCGGCGCCCAAATCGCTCGCACCAAGCCGTCTGCGTCTTCCGGTACACTGTCCGGAACTCAAGTTTCATTCGCGAGGCGCCCGATAATGTCCGCGCCACTCAGACTCAGGAGCCACATTGACCTTCTCCGAGCGTTTCCACGAAATCCGCACCGGCTTTGAGCGGCCGTTCTGGATTGCCAACATCAGCGAGCTCTTTGAGCGGCTGTCTTACTACGCCGCGTTTGCTTCGCTGCCCCGCTACCTGCATGAGAGCCTGAACTTCGGCGTCGAGCGAGCCAGCAGCCTGGCAGGATTGTTTGGCGGGTTGGTCTGGTTTCTAGCAGCGTTCGGCGGTGCTCTCGCGGACCGGATGGGCTTTCGCCGGGCGCTATCGCTGGCCTACCTCATCCTGGCCGTCTCCTACTTCATGCTCGGCTCCATTGGTTCGCCGTGGCTCGCGCCCGTTCGCAGTGCCATGCCGCTGGTCGTGCTGGTCACGCTGATCCTCATGCTTCCAGCCCTTGGCATCGCGCTCGTAAAGCCGTCCGTCGTCGGCACCACGGCCCGCGCTTCCAAAGAGAACGTACGTTCCATTGGCTACTCCATCTACTACACAGTGGTGAACATTGGCGGGGCTCTCGGGCCCTTTCTCGCGGGATGGGTACACCAGCATCTCAGCGTGGAAAAAGTCTTCGGCATGGCGGCATTGAGCGTCTTTGCCATGTTCTTTGCCGTGTTGCTCTTGTTCAAGGAGCCACGCCGCACCGGCGAGGCACAGACCGAAAGCCTGGGCCAAGTCGCCAGAAACTTTGTGACCGTCGTGTCGAACTGGCGCTTCATGCTGTTCCTCATCATCTTCTCGGGGTATTACATCGCCTTCTGGCAGCAATTCATCATCCTTCCCCTCTATATCCATGACTATGTGAACGCAAACACAAATACTGAAATGCTGCTCATGGCGGATTCACTGACGGTGATCGCGCTGCAGATGGCGGTCAGCATTCTCACGCAGAAAATGCCGGCATTTCGCGGCATCACGCTGGGCACTCTCATCTCGGGCCTGGCGTGGCTCTTGCTTGTCTTGCATCCCAGCGTAATCATGGCCGCTACAACGCTGATCGTTGTGGCCATTGGCGAAATCACACAGCAGCCGCGCTATTACGAGTACATCTCGCGCCTCGCCCCCTCCGGGCAGCAGGGTACCTATATGGGATTCGCCTTCCTGCCCATTGGAATTGGGTCGCTCGTGGGAGGATGGTTTGGCGGGTTTCTGATTCATCGCTTCGGGGAAGTTCTCCACCAGCCGGCACTCATCTGGTGGGCAGTATCTGGAGTGGGTGTGGCCACGGCTGGCGGGCTCTGGGTTTATGACCGTCTGGTACTCGTCAAACCCAAAGCAGCGGTTGCCTGATTGGGTAGTTGCGGATGATCTCTTTGTCCGTCGGATCAGGGTTCAGCGTCTTCCACAGATCGATATACCTCTGCTCGCGAAACGCAATGCCGGAGAACAGCAAGCCCGGTGAGCGCACGGGCAGCGCATCGAAATGCTCCACATCCTTTGCCCACTTCCACGCGCCTTTGTCTTTCAGAAATGGATAAAGAAACTCCGCCGCTTTTCGCAATCCGCGTCCGTCGGCAAGCTGGAAGTTTGGTGGATCCGGTGCGAGTCCTTTGAGAGATTGGCAAAGCCCGGCCACAACATCGAAGTTGAAGATGGAATAACTGTATGGCTTGGTGCGCGTCAGTTCCCGTGGGAACGATCCATCCATTGCCATCTGGTCCGGAAGCTGAATCTCCCGGTATCGCCGATATATCTCGTTTCTTGTTGCATCATCGCCAGCCAAACGCGCAAACTCAGCGGCCTGCAATGCCCAGCACATGGCGTGGTTGTTTTTGGCGTCCCGCTCAGTCTTTCCCGGATCACTTGTGCTCAACCAATTAAGGTAGCTCCTGAACCAGTCTCTAACTGCATTTGCATCCTGAGCATCCATCATCTTCGTAGTCAGAAGGCTCGCAGCCCGCGCCACTTCCACAAGGTGCAGCGCGTCGATAATCCCGTACGACCGCCCTGTCGATACACCTTGAACCGCCTGGGCAAACTGCAGGTTCGGATTCATCCGCGTTTCCGGGGTCACGAACCATGCACGCAGGTGATCGCAGGCTCGGTCCCCATAACGCTTCTCTCCCGTCAGGCGCCACGCAGCCGTCAGCGCAGGCATCTGGATCGAGAGCCGCACCATCACCTTGCGATGCTCGTCGAAGTTATCAGGATTGCTCTGCCCGTCGCGGTTGATGTACGGCCCACTCGGATCACTCGGGTTCGGCCAGAAGTAGTCCGCCTGCGAATAGAAATCGTGCAACCCTCCCGCACTGCGCTTCGTAGGAAAGGCCGTGATAGTCACCGGCTCTTCAGAAACATACTTCACCGCCGCTTGCAGAATTCGGGCGCGATCTGTTTCGGCCACAAGCCGATAAGCGTCCCTGCTGCCGGCATCGCCATGCAGAGCCCACAAAGGCTTCGTACCCGCGATCGACAACGTCGCTGCGGACTTCAAAAAAACTCGGCGATCAAGCATGAATGAACCCTGCATCTTTTCCGTTGAATATCCCGCGCGCACCGGGCCTGCAACGCGTGCAACTGGATTCTCATCGAATTCCGAGGAAAAATCCACCCGGTTCCTCGCCAGCGTCATACACTGTCCCAGACAACTGTATGCCCGTAGCCCAGCTCACCCTCGAACTTCGGATCGAGCACGCCCATTCACTCAAGGACCGGCGGCAGGTCGTGCGCTCCCTCAAAGACCAGCTCAAGCAGGGCTTCAACATCTCTGTAGCCGAGATGGATGAGGCAGTCACGTGGCAATCCGCCACCATCGGAGTTGTCGCCATCTCCGGCTCGCGTGACTACCTGCACGGCCTCATCGAAGAGGTGGAGCGCGCCGCCCGCCGCATGACCAACGAGTTGGGCGCGGAGTTGGCCGACAGCTTCTGGGAATATCTTGAAAGCTAACCGTTACTCGTAATGCAGAGTCTTCGCCAGATCCAAACGCAATGCGCGCCGTGCGGGCAGCAGACCAGCCAGGACAATGATCCCCATCAGCACCAGGATGGCCCCCGTATAACCGAGCGGGTCAAGATTACTGACCCCAAAGAGGATTTTGCGCAGCAGCGTTGAAGCAGCCAGCGCGAGTCCTGTCCCGGTGATCAGGCCGATCCCCACCGGCCATGCAAACTGCCGCAGCACGGCTGTCAGCACCTCCCGTTTTCCCGCTCCCAGGGCCATGCGAATGGCAATCTCCTTGAGCCGCTGCGAGACGGAGAACGACACCAGGCCGATGATCCCGACCGCGGCCACCAGCACCGCGATCAGCCCGATCATGGTAACCGTCTCTGCAATGGTTTCCACCATTTGCAGTACGTTGTCGCGATAAAGGATCTTCATCTCGCGGATCTCTGGGAACAGCGCAGGGTCAAGACTCTCGCTGATCGATTTGATCATCGGCGGCAGGCCGCCCGGGTCGCCGGACGAGCGCACCATCACCGTCATATCCGGCATGTCGTCTGTCTGCGCAGGCCAGTATTGCTCCACCGCGTCATCGTCGTTAACGGCGTTGACATGCGCGTCGCCCGCTACGCCCACCACCGTGTCCTTTCCGTCGCCATTGGGGAGCAACTGACCGACAGGATTTTGCCCCGGCCATTCCTTCCGAGCCATTGCCTCGCTGACGATCACAGCATTTTTCTCGCCCGGATAGAAAGTCCTCCCCAGCCGAATCGGAATCTCCATCGTCTTAAACAAATCCGGAGTTACCCAGTTCGGATAAACGGGCACAGGATGTCCGTTGATCTCCTCGTCCATGCGCGAAATGGCGTGCCCCAGCGGCGGCAGCCTGACCAGGGAAACAGACTGAACGCCGGGAAGGCCGCGCAAACGTTCCTGCATCTTGTCAAGATAAGCCCTGGCTGCGGCAGGCGAATAGTTATAGTGGCCAAGCTGCGGATCGACGGAGAGCAGGCTCTCGTAGGCGAATCCGGGATCAGTGTAGAGCACGTGCTGTGTAGCGCGCACCAGCAGTCCAGCCACGATAAGCAGTACGCAACTGGCAGCTACCTGCGCCGCAATCAGGATCTGGCGAATGATCGTCTTGCGCTGGCGCTGGCGCGCGATCTGCAGCGCCGGAGCAAATCCAAACATGAGAGCGGCAACCATCGCGATGCCGAACGTAAAAAGCAGAACACGCCAGTCAGGCGTTGCTGAAAGCCAGCCCGGAACCGGAAGCCTGCTCAGCGCTACACGCAGGCAAACATAGCTCAATCCCATGCCGGCAGTTGCGCCCAGCATGGCAAGCACAAGGCTCTCGGTACATAGCTGCCGAAAGATACGTGCCCGGGTTGCGCCAATGGCCATGCGGATACCGATCTCCCGCTCGCGGGTAACGGCGCGAGCAAGCAGCAGGCCCCCAAGGTTCGCGCATGCCACAGAGAGAATGAGCAGCGTGAGCAAAGCGACCATGCCCGCAACCCTGTACATCTCCGGTTGCATTACCTGTAGATGACCACCCGGATGGATGTCGATGTACTCGTTGTCCCAGATGTCTTTGGGGTGTTGGCGTCGCAGTTCGTTGGTCAATGACAACAATTCCTGAGCCGCAACTTTCGCGGTGACACCCGGCGCGAGCCTGCCCCACATGCGTACGCTTCCTGCGGATGGATCCGTAAGAATAGTGCTCCCGGTAACAAAATAGGGCTGCTGAGCCATAGGAATCCAAATATCCGGAGTCTGGCCGCCCAGGCTTGCGAACGTATAAGGCGTAACACCGATCACCGTCGCCGGCTTCTTGTTGAGGCGAATTGTCTGGCCAAGTATTCCCGGGTCGCCATTGAAACGATGCTGCCAAAGTGAGTAGCTGATCACCACCACTGGCAGCGCGTTGGCTGAGCCCTCGCGTGCCGGATCAAAAAGGCGTCCATAACCTGCCGGAGATCCCAACTCAGCGAAATAATTCGGCGTGGCAAACGATGCGCTCGTCGGCTGAATGTCGTCGTCGATCTGCATCGGCGGCACTCCCAGCACGGCGATCATGGCGGAGAGCGTTTTGGCGTGCTGCCCGTAAAAAACTGCCGACGTGTATGGCATCTCACTCGTATAGTTCTGCGGTGAACGCCGCTCGATACGCACCAACGATCCCGGATCACGCACCGGCAAGGGCTCCAGCGCAACCATATTGAACAGGCTGAACGCTGCAACGTTAACGCCGATGCCGATCGCCAGCACAAGCACCGCAGTGACAGTAAATCCCTTTGAACGCGATAGCGTGCGCACGGTGAAACTGAGATCCTGAATAAGCCGGTCAAGCCATGTCCATCCCCACGCTTCACGCGCCTGTTCACGCATGCGAAGCGTATTTCCGAAGTTATTGCGGCCTGCGCGCGCGGCCATCTCGCGATGGAACTCCATGTCGCTTTCAATCTCCGCATCCACACGGCGGCGATTGAGCAGATAAACGATGCGGCGGAAAAGTTCGCCCATGAAAGCCCTCCTCACAACAGTGCGCGAAGTATCAGGCGGTACGCAGAATGTCTTGAATAGCCTGCGTGACGCGGTCATAATCATTGAGCTCGGCCTTAAGATGCTTCCGGCCGGCAGTGGTCAAGCGGTAGAACCGCACCTTGCGATTGGTTTCAGACACGCCCCACTCCGCCGTCACCCAGCCTTTGACGAGCATTTTTTGCAGCGTGGGATAGAGCAATCCTTCTTCAACCCCCAGCACCTGGCTCGAAAGCACGTGAATCCGCTGGGCGATTGCGTAGCCGTGCAGCGACCCCGATTGCAGAACGCGCAGAATCAACATCGGCAAAGCGCCCGAAGGCATTCCAGACTTAGGCATATCGGACATAGGCATAATTTACTTATGCCTAAAAGATTAGTCAAGCTTAGAAGCAAAGTAGTGTCCCGCTGGTCGCTTTAGAACAGAACGGCACCGCGCCGATGCCCGAGCCATCGCCGAGGTCCTGAAATCGTAAAGTAGCAAGCATCCAGGTGAGCACACCGTCGTGGCCCGCCTCCCATTCCTCCCCCGGATCACGTCGCCCCTCCCAGTCTGGTATTCTGAGTTTTTTAGCGGTACCTGGAGACAATCGCCATGCCCGAACACAGAGCGCGTAAACACCATCAGGACA
>Ga0302189_10000967_pt1 | contig 24825 bp, 17 predicted proteins | sample II_Bog_E2_2_FD_194551 | JGI IMG/M metagenome (GOLD analysis project Ga0302189, IMG submission 194551) | Peat permafrost microbial communities from Stordalen Mire near Abisko, Sweden - II_Bog_E2_2 | ecosystem: Environmental > Terrestrial > Soil > Wetlands > Peat | place: Sweden: Abisko...
TGAGCCGGTCAAGATGCGCTCCCGCCTCGCCGGTGACTGTGGCAGGTGCGGGAAGCTCGGCTCCTTCTGTCTGCGAAACATCGAAAACATAGACGGCGCGAAAACCAACCAGAACAGGGGCGCTCTTCTGGGCTCCATCCTGCTCGGTCTGCTCCTGTGTCTTGCGGCGAGTGCCGATCATTGGAGCGAGAATCTGGATGCCCTTCTCGCCTTTCTTCACGCGGCGTCCAAGCTGGTTCCATGTGAACATTCCGGCTACGTTGGTTGCCGTTGGCTTCTGACGGGCAATGGCCAGAATGTTTCCAAAGCTGTAGTTGTGGAACCTTGCCATTGCGTCAAGGTAAGCGGTGAGGGCATCGCTTTTGCCCGCTTCAAGCTGGGCAATGAGGGCTTTCACGTTCTCGGCAATCACGTCTTTTGCCGTTTGGCGCTGCTGCTGTTTGGGTTGATAGGTGGACGACTGAACGGGGTTGTTGATGGTGACGGCTGCGCTGCTCATGGGTGTTTCTCCTTTGTCTTTGCTCTCGAATGGCCGTGCTGTTGTTGTTCACACAACAACGCCTTGGCCCAGGCCCACGCCTGCGGGGGTAGCAACTGCAAGGGGAGGGGAATCACCCAGGGCTTGCAACGGAGCACAGCGAGGGTGGAAAGCCCCTTGGTCTGCACAAACGGAGCGCAGCGCAGTGCGGAAGACTGGGGATACCCCTTGCGGGCGCGAGTGGGCAGAGCCCCTTAGGAAGGGTTTTTGCTTTTGCTCTTCGGCAAGGGCAGGCGTTGCGGACAGGACACAGGTCCGCTAGAGGGGTAGCGCAAGACGCGCCGTTTTTCACTGCGGCGCGCCTGGAGCGTAGGGCAGGAGCCCTCACTGAAACGGTGGAAAGCTACAAAAATGAATATGTATTTTCGGCCGGGATACGCCTTACCAACATCCTAGAATCCATCTCTGACGGTTAATCTCTGACGGCCTGTTTCTGGTGGTATTTCAGCCTCGAAAAACACTCAGAATTGTCGATAAACCTCGTATAATCATAACAGTGGCACAGACATGAGGGTAAGCGGAATATGACCCCACGCACGCTAGCTTCTAAGATCGCCAAACTGCCTGCAACGCTGCCAATTACAACCGCATTTGAACGCGAATTGAGAAAGCTCCGTACTTGGGGCACCACTTCCGTTTGGTATTCGACTCAAAAAGAGCACTGGCTAGGGTGGCTAGAGGAGTACGGCGGACCAGGCTATTATGCGCGGAAGGATTGGAATCGCGACGCAGAATTCGTCTACAACCACATCGTGTGCCCTCCGATGGTTTTGTGGTTAGGAGAGGCATTCGGCGTTTCACCGATCTTAGTTCGTAAGGGCAAGAAAGCTGCATTTGGCGCACAGCCAACTCTTCCCGCTCAATCTGCGGCAATCAGGCGAGTGATTCCTTGGGGGTTGATTGAAGAAACGATCAATGGCGCGTTTGAAAGGGCTTCACGCGCGCATTCGACAGCCGCGAGGTCGACCATCGACAAGATCACTACAACAATCAAGAGGCAGTGGTTGCGTGAAATTGCAGCGGGCCGCAAGCGTGTTGAGTACCGTGAAATCAAACCGTACTGGACAAAGCGTCTATCAAGAGTTAAGCCCCCTTTCGAATTGCGCCTAATCAACGGAATGCAGGTGAAAGCACCGGAGATCACGGTCTTGGTGCGAAGCGTCGGAAAGAACGTGCATGAAGGATGTTTTGAACTCCACATCGGCAAGATAATCAGCCTCAAGAATTGGAATCTAAGGCGTGAACAGCCGACAAACAGGGCGATCTGAATTCTGGGCGTGAAGTTGGAGAGCGAAGAGTTTATGAAGAATAAGCTGAAATTGTCGACATTTCAGATCGGGTGTCCAACCAAGCATGGGGAGGGACTTCGAGTAGGGGTAACCAGGCGTCCGCCTCGCGGTGTTCCAAAGAGGCTTTGGGCTCGCGACGGACATTTTGATGTGTGGCTCCCTGCCCTGGCACCAAGTGCGAAGCTACTCGCGCGATTCAAGAAGCGCGATTTTAGCACTCTCGCAGACCGCAAAGCATTCTTCGACAGCTACGAGCGAGAACTGCTGGCCACGGCGGAGGGTAGGCAGAACGTTGAGTTCCTCGCGCAGGTAGCTGCGCGAATGCCGATCAGCATAGGTTGTTTCTGTGAAGACGAATTACGATGCCATCGCTCTCGTCTTTTCAAGATTCTCCAGAAGCACGCGCCACGGTCCTGACCGAACAATCAACCTAACCAATGTAGATAAGACTTCACAAATGCGGAACACGAGCAGCGAAATTCGAGTGAGGCAATACGACAAAGGAGAAAGAATGCAAACAATCATCCAGGTCCTTCCCAAGCGCACAGGTTCACTTCGAGAACAAATCATCAAGGATGCCCGGTTAGAGAACTTCGATCTTTTCGTCACTAAGGAAAAGACTATGGATCGAAGTAAAGGGTGGTCAGAGATAAAGCTGGGAAAGGGACCAGGTGTCCTCAAGATCGAATGGCACGCTCCTTCTCAGACGCTCATCTGCCGAATTGAGACGAAGAACGACCCGCCCTACGTCATATGCGGGGCCTTCATCAGCTTCTTGCTTGCTCACTACTCAAGCCAGATTGCTTCGATGCACACGTACACGTATCCAACCCTGAAACGTAAGAAGGTAGCAAAATGAATCTCCTGTGCTTGTTTAATAGTGGCCAACTTGGCAAGTTCGGTTAGCCCGGATGCGGCTGGCGAGCGTTCTTTTCTGCCTCGTTAGGATGGCACTTGGTGTTGTTCCCAAGGGTTTGATCGGACTTGTTGAATAGGCAAGGAGGAAAGACAAATGCGAGAGGCAAGTGGCAGAGACATTATCGATGAAGAAGTGATTCAGGATTGTGTTAGCTACGGTGCAGAAGACAAGTGTTTGTCATGGCTCCGATCTAAGCCCCGTACTCTTAGACAATTGCGCCACGACCACAAGAAATGGTTCACGCAACTCTCTCTGTGTACGACCATCCCAACTGTGCTGGAGGTTCTGTCAACCGACGAAGATGCGAATGTGCGTCGGAATGTGGCTTCTAACGCCAACACGCCGGGATCAGTACTAGAGACGTTGACAACTGACGCGGATGGGGAAGTGCGCAGATCAATTGGCAATAACCCCTACTCGCCAGCCGCCCTATTGAAAAAGCTGGCCATCAATAAGGAATCAGATCTTCGCATAGCGGTTGCTAGCAACGACAACGCGTCGGTTGCCGTCCTGGAGAAGTTGTCTAGCGATAAGGACTGGTATGTGCGCATGGCGGTGGCCTATCACGCCAAAACGCCGTATGCGGTACTAAATAAGTTGGCTGCCGACAAGAACGCAAAAGTGCGTAGAGAGTTGGTTGCACATAACTCCAATGTGCCAAGTGGAGCACTGAAGAAGTTATCCTCCGACAGAGCACTGGAAGTTCGTAGAGCTGTGGCGCGGCACGCGAACACTCCGGCATCGGTGCTAACTAAGATGGCCAATGACAAGGACGAAGATGTACTGAAGGGCGTCGCGGAGAACGCCAACACACCGATTGCGGTGCTGGCTAACATAGCTATCTCAAAGAAACAAGACTTTCGTGAATGGATGGCTAAGAACGACAAAACACCCGCCAAAGTGCTGGAGATCCTTTCGAGGGACGCAGACTCGGGTGTGCGCCAGCAAGTGGCGTGGAACTCCAATGCGTCGGCTGCGGTGTTAAAGAAGCTGTCTAAAGACGAGGACTTCGGGGTGCGGCGAGCAGTGGCATCGAATGCCAATACACCGGCTGCTGTATTGGCAGAATTGGCAAATGACGATGATGTGGATATATGCACAAGCGTAGCGATGAACGACAGCACACCGTCCGCAATACTTGAGGAGATGGCCAATGCAAACCCGGGATTTCTCTGTTACGTGGCCGCGAATGAGAATACTCCGGTTCGACTTCTAAAGAAGTTGTCTGTTGCAGAGGACATCGGCATACGCTGCAACGCGGCCGAGAATGCCAGTATGCCACCTGCGGTTCTAAGGAAGCTGTCCAGAGACGAAGATCCGGGTGTGCGCTTTTATGTCGCCCGGAATACCAATACGCCGAGCGCGCTTCTGGTGCAATTGGCTAGTGATACTGATTCGGATGTGCGCGAGGAAGTAGTCCGGAATGATGCCACGCCAGCTGCGGTACTAATGAAACTGTCCGCAGATAAGGCCTTGGCAGTTCGCTGTAGGGTAGCTTATTGTTCCAGGACATCAAGCGCTGTACTGCAGAAGATGTCAACTGACGGTCACCCGTGGGTGCGGCTCGCCGTGGCTAAACACGCCAACACACCGAGCACTGTGCTGGAGAATCTTCGAAGGGACGCGGTGTCGTATGTACGACAAGCAGCGAGGGATGCCTATTGGAAAAGGTAATCATATTCAGAAAAAGTCTTGAACAATAACTTCAGCGCGCCAAATACCTCGCTGAGAGTCGCCGTCCGTTGCGCGGGTTATGCTTGGCCTTCTTCTTGACGGGCTTGGCTGACTTGCTATCGCTGGCTTCGCTCGGTGCCGAGTAGTCGATCTTGCGAAAGTAGTCGGCCTTGATCGAAAACGTCTTGTGCTCCACGCGGTCAGCCGTGTACGTCTCGGGCTTGATCTTGCCTTCAATAATTACCAGCTTTCCAGCCTTGAGGGTGGCGGCGGACTTCGCGAGCGGTCCCCAAACCTGAATCTGGAACCAATCGGTATTCTTGTGCTCGGCGCCGCCACAGTTTTCCCCTGTGCAGGGCGTTCAAGCCCGTCGGGTGGGCCAAATTAAGTCTGGCGCGAAGCGACAGCACATCAAAGGGTGGGAAGACGGGCGAAAACGGCGGCTGCGAGGTCGCGGGCTCCGTCGCGATGCGTTGCGCCATTCTTTGCGTCATCGGTCGGCAGTTCCCCTCGTCGAAATTGCGGCCGGAGTCGCTCTGAGAGACATGGCTGCCCTCATTCGAGGCTAATCTATGCTGCTCAAATTGACGATTTCTTTTGTCCCTCCTTCAAGGGTTGGTCTGCGACAAAATAAAGCGCCGGCAATCCGAGCGAATCGCCGGCGCAGGGTCACTTTTCCCCCTTGCTTTAGTGGCTCAGAAACAGTTTGCCGTCGGCATTGAATGCGCTTCGGAGGATGATTCTTGCCTCGCGCAGATTGGTATGCACCGTATACCGGTCGGTCCCCATCGCTTTGGCAATGGCATTCGGGTTGAGAATCGGCCTTCTCCCCCTTTCTCGCTTCCATTTGTCCGGATCGCCCGAATCTGTGTAGGCGTGCTCCTTGAGCGCCTCATCCGGGCCGAGCGCTCGAATGCATTGGAGAGTTGCGCACACATGGGGTCGTAAGTTCGGGAAGCCGGTCACTTGGTTGAGCAGGTCTCGGGTGATGATCTCCTGCTCAGACTGATTGCGGAAAGGCCCCTTCCGAGTGGAGACCGTAGCGAAATCGGCGACTGTGAAAACGCCGTCGTACTCCTCGCGCCGAAAATAGGATCGAACTGTTCCGAGCGCCAGTGCGCGATACAGATAGCGTCGAAACGCATTGCTCCCCGACTCGATGACAGAGTTGCACTGAAATACTGCAATCGCGGCGGTAACCGCGCCATCGTACATCAATTCAACTTGCCAATCAGTGGGGTAAATGAATATCTTGTGCGCTCGACGGCGCGCGGACCTTTCAGCCAAGGGGAGCGTACAAGCAAGAAATACATCCAATGCGCTCGGATGGTCATGATCATGGCGGTACACGGCTTCGGCGACCTGAATGCGTTCCGTCTTATTGGAGGTTGTGAACAAATACCGCGAAAAATCCGACATTTGTCCAGCATCGAGAGTTGGAATTCTGTTGTGAGCTAGCAAATCGCTAACGGTGTCGATGAGCGGGGTGACGACTGTGGCGGTTGCTGTGGTGTTCATGGGTGCTTCCTCCTTGGGCAGTTGCCTTTGCCGTTGTCTTTGAATTGGCAGCGGCATGTGACATACATGCCGAACGCCTCCTGGCGAAGGTGGGGGGTAGCAACTGCAAGGGGAGGGGTATCTCCCACCTTTGGAGCGCAGCGGAAAGGGCGCGAGGGCTGCACAAGCGGAGCGCGGAAGCCTGGGGAAACCCCTTGCGGGCGCGAGGGGGAAACACCCCTTAGATTCTCTGTTGTTGTTGTTGCTTTTCAGCCAATCAGGGAGGGGCGTTGCGGGGAAGGAACGGACCCGCTGAGGTGGGTGGCGAAGGACTGCAACGCAGGCCCCAGACAGGGAGGAAACCTCCTCCCACCAAATACGGTCCTTCAAAAACGGGGAGCCTTGTTTTCAGGAAGTTCTACGAAATGAACTCCGACGATGAAAATATCTGGAGAGAAAGCAAAATAACGGCTACCAGGGCAAAACAAAACTAGATGAGACGTGTCTATTGAAATGTACAATGCACTAATGGAGACTATCCGAACGGCTCCTGGAGGTGAAAGTGCTTCTCAAAAACGATATGCACGTGACAGAAATGAACTCGGAAACCATGATGACGCCAGCGGTGGAGACTCTGACAAAGCAATACGGACCCCTGCTCAGCATTACTCAACTGGCAGCTCTCTTGGATCGTTCCCCCGACGGGTTGCGCATTACGCTGAGATCTTCAGGAGAGTGGGTCAGCAAAATTAACGCAACTCGCTTGAGACTCGGACGCCGCGTCTATTTCCGCACGGCTGAAGTTGCCAATGTGCTTGGAATCCGGTAAATCGACGAGTGAGTTCAGAACTCACGTCCGTAAGCGCGATTCTCGGCCTGAATTCTACTTTGGCTGCCGATAAGCAAGCGTCAGCTTCGCGGATCAACGTGGCTGGCTCATCAGTGCGTTCGCGGAAAAACTCGATTAGAGATCAGCACTTCGAACGGAACCAGACCCAAGCCGTTGCTTCCCGGCAATTACATCCTCTGCTGCACTTGTTGCAAGCGATTCCCACGGAGAGCGCCCTCGATGCCGGCGCGCTCGGCTTCATGGCAAAGTTCCTGGTCCAAACCACTCTGCCGCACAGCGAGCAAACCGGCACACAGTACGTCCGCACGGACGGCAATCTCACCCTCCGCATCACGGATGTCGGCGGGACCGGCCTGCCATACGGCAGCTATCCGCGGCTGATTCTCATTTGGATGACAACCGAAGCCGTCCGAACAGGGAATCGAGAGTTGGAACTAGGGTCCTCGCTTTCAAGTTTCATGGCGCAACTCGGACTTCAGGCAACGGGTGGCCACTGGGGAACCATCCCGCGGTTCCGCAACCAGATGCAACGCCTAGTCGGTGCCGCCATCTCGACCCGCTGGTCGAGTGATGCCAACGGGCAGAATCAATCTGGCGGAGAGAATCTCCTGGTGGCGGAGAGGTTTCACCTTTGGTGGACGCCGCAAAAGTTGCCAAGCGCAAGTCTGGCAAAATCCTCGGTGACTCTGTCGGTCAACTTCTTTGAGCAACTTGTTGCGGCTCCGGTGCCGCTCGACTTGAGGGCCGTCCGGGCTCTCAAGCGGTCGCCGCTGGCGCTCGATCTCTACGCCTGGGCTACGCGGCGGGTCAGCTACTTGTCGCGGCCCACGCTGATTCCCTGGGAGTCGCTGCGCCGGAGCTTCGGAGCCGGGTACGCCGACACGCCGCAAGGCCGCTCCTGCTTTCGAGCAAAGGCCATCGAAGGCTTCCACAGGATCGTAATGGTTTACCCAGAACTGAAGATTGAAAGCCAAGACAGCGGCCTGCTGCTTCGCCCTTCTGGTCCGCACGTCCCCAAAGTTCTGCGCTAGTCTTCGGTGGCGCGAAGCGCCCTTTCCCGCTGGGCGGCGGAGGTTCTTGCCGTGTGTGGTCCAAATCTCCACATTTCCACAGAGCATGGCGCTACTACAGGCTATCCATATAGGTTCTCATAAAGGTACTACAGGGCATCATAGAAGCCATTTGTAATCAATGCGGTGCGGACACTTCGTACACTGTTTATGCGTAAATGTACACCGCTTATGCGTGGAAATTTGCAGAGGATACACCGCTTATGCGTAAACAGGTACACCGCTTATGCGTGGAAATCTCCCAGGATTCACAGCGAAATGTGGAAGCGGGCGGCGGCCGACTGCAACTGTGCCTCCTGGACTTTGGCGGCGTTATCGGCGGCAAGGCTGTAACGATTTACGTTGCCGTTTCACGCGGCGCATACGACGCGCAAATCTTCACCAACGACCGCGAGAAGCTGGGAGCCGCGCTGGGGCATGATGTTTCGCACAGCAGCGCCCATGCGCCTGAGATGAAGCCAGAACAGAAACAGGAGCAGGCAGTCACGCCGCAGCGGGAGATCGCGCCGGAGCAGGGGCAGAGCTTTGATATTGGCTTGGGCCTCTAGTAAAAAAGTTGGGGCTTGGAACCCCTGCCTAGCGTACGATTTGTCTGTTTAGTGCACGCCCCACTACAGCCCAGAGCCCTCTCGAATTAGACTGGTTACGGTCTGATAACAGCACAATAGCCTTGAGGAAGAACGGCACGTCGCGTACGTCTCGCAAACGTGCAGTATGCCTGTTTAGTTGACGGTTGAACTGATGGAGGGAACATAAACGAAGCAACCATAGCGGAACGGTTGGTGCAGTTCGGGAAGGATAAACGTGACGTTCCGGTGTTCAGTGAGAGTAGCGGTGTCCCTGACGCTGACGCCCTTGTGAATAACTTCCGTGAGTTCCCGCACGCATTTGTGTTTGCTTGCCTGATGGATCGCGGGGAGAAGTGGCAAAGAGCATGGCAAGTACCTTACGAGATTTCTCGGAGAATCCCGGATTTCTCAATTATCACCCTGTCTACACTCTCACTCGACCAGTTGACGGAGTTCATGTCGCAGCCCAAAAAGCTTCATCGCTACTTCAAAAAGATGAGCGAAGTTCTCTACCACGCGATTCAGAGAATTGTTAGAGAGTACGATGGACACGCTGAGCGTATTTGGATAGGTACGCCTTCAAGTGCTGAAGTCGTTTACAGATTTCTTCAGTTCGAGGGCGCAGGGCCGAAGATAGCCACGATGGCTGCGAACATTCTCGCTCGGGATTATAAGGTTGAATTCTCGGATTACTACTCCGTGGACATTTCAGTTGATGTTCATGTTCTTAGGGTCTTCAGGCGGCTTGGGTTGTGCCGGTCAAACGCTTCGAATGAGGAAGTGATTTACAAAGCGAGAGCCCTTTCTCCAGATTATCCAGGCAGACTTGACTTGCCATGTTGGATAATTGGGAAAAATTGGTGCAAAGTCGAGGAATCAAAGTGCGACTGTGGTTCCTGCTGCATGGTTGACCTGTGCCCAAGTGCTCGGCAATAACATCATTACTCTTCTACAACGGACGGTCGAAAGGAGTCACAAGATGCAAACGGAAACAATAGTAGAAAGCTCCGTCACAGTCGAGATGCTCAGTACGCGTTACCGCAGCGCATACTCTGCGGCCAAGGCCATTCGCGCCCTCGGCATGTTAATCAGGGTAGCAGCCATAGTTCTGGCAGTTCTTATGCTCTTTGGCGGATTTGCCAGTTTAGGCGAGCACGGCTCGGATGAAGGCTTCATCACGGTTATTTTCGCAGCCATCATCACTGGCTTCTGTGGTTTTTGCATGGGCCTGCTCGTTTCCGCGCTGTCGCACCAAATTAGATCTAGCGCCGATACGGCCATCAATACGTCTCCGTTGCTCAGCGTCGAAACCAAGGACCGACTTCTCGCCGCTGATTAGTTGCAGCGGTTGTGGGCGTAAACCGAATATGCCAGCAAATAACCTACGCTCCTGAATGGCTTTCGCAAAAAACCGCTGAGAGGTTGACTTATTGTTCTTGAGGTTCTTTCTCTAGAGTCAACCCTAATGGGATAATGTTTCCATCTGGAATGACCCTCTTCTCGACCGTCTTATAGCCGCCCATTTTGATAGTGACGATGCGGGGTGTATCGCCTTTTTTTAGCAGCACGAATACCATCGGCGAAAGTCCAGCTTTGTTGCCATCTACATAAATCTCGGCTCCAGGCGGGTTCGTTATCACAGCGCATTTCGATGCTTGCCCGGCCTGTACTTGCCCAGCCATTTCTTCCGGCGTTAGCACATGACCAGCGTCTGCCAAGGCTGCGGCTGCCGCAGGTGAAGACTTGCCTGTTTCTGAATTCGTTAACATTGCCTGCTTCGTGGCCTCTGGCAGCACTGGCGCTTGAGCAGACGGTAGTCCTTCTGAACGCGGAACGTCTTTAGAAAACACCGAGAAGTCATAAGCCAAGGTGTGGTGCTGGCCGGTTTCATCGGCATAGACCATAGAGGCTCCATCAATCAGCGTCAGCGGAAACTGGAACGAATAAGTATCCACATAGCGGTAACCCACTACATCTCCAGCAAGGAATCCTCCGTAGAAATTTGCGACTTGTGGATTGTGATCGGGAACCTTGACTAAGGGCTGCAATGTTAGGTCCCCCTTTTGGAAGACGCACGGCCAGTTTGCACTGAGTGATTGCGAATAATGGACAAGCGTAACGGTTACCCAACCCAGACACAGTTTCTTCACAGATTCGAGATCAGGCTTTGATTCGAGCTTGTCGTGTGCGGCTTGCCCAACCTGCACCGCACAAAATATCGGTGGATGCACTTCGATTCGAGAGTCCACGGCGGGCTTTATCCAGTTTAGATACGTGTGGTATCGTGCATCCTTCGCGAGCTTCTTCCCGGAAAAGCCATCGTCAATTGCCTTCGCGAACATCGCGTCGCTCGGCTCTAGCCAAGAAACAGCCGCATTTGATGTGGAGCTAGCAGCCTGAGCATTTGATACACGCACGGCCGGTGCTGAGCAGAGCGCGACAACCATAATCGCTGTGAGGAGCTTCATTTTGGGGTTTTCCTTTCAAACTGCCAATCACGGGAAGGGCATCTAGTCAGTGAACTGGCCGGAGAACCTGCATCCAAATGATAATAAACCCGCGCGGTTCCCCTCATCCATGCGGGCTATGAGCCACAAAGGGTGAGCTTTGACCCGCGACCGCCGCCCCGCGTTTTCAAGGGCTTGCATGGGTCAAATGTCAAGGCAATAATGAAACCATGAAACACGTCTATGCCCGCGTATCGACTGATTACTGGGTACAACCTTGCTGTTCACGGCATTGAAGTGGACCGGGGGTGAAACTGTTCTCAAAGACGAGTGTGGCCCACCTGGCCATTTGAAAAGCCCGCCCCGGTGAAGCCGGCGCGGGCGTGCCCAGCTAATACTCGCTGGGCAGGTGAATCACGTTGTTGGCGAAGTAGAGCTTCACTTCGTCAAGCGGGAAGTCCGTGAAGGGGATCTCCTGCGTGTAAACGGGGTTCCCATTGCCGTCGTCGCAGAACACGGTCGCGCTGCGGTCGGAGTGAACTTTCAAGTTCCAGACCTGGAATTCTTCGGCTGACACAGACTTGTCATGCTGCTGTGCGATAGCAATGATGTCCAGGAGCCAGTAGGCGCCGCCCTGGTCGGCAAGGAACTTTGCGCCGTCCGTGAACAGCACTGAGCGATTGATGCCGTGGCGATACCAGTTCTCGGAGCCGGTGAACTGGCGGAGTTGAACTTCGGAGAGTGTTGCTGTGTTCGTCATGTTATGCCTCTTTTCCTTGAAGTGACCCCAACGGCGGGGGCAAGAGAGGCACAAATATGCTGCCGAGCAGAGCGCAGCGGTCATAATAGCTTTTTGGGGGGACCGTGACCGAAGGGCATGGGGGAGCCAAAACAGCGTCATTGACAGCAAGCGGCGGCAGCTAAAGTGCCATCCGCCCGCCGTTCATTGGGTCACAGAAAAGAGGCCAGTTTGAACACAGCAATCAATTCGAGCTCGGAGCCTGAAAGTGGTAATGTTTTGCCATTGCTAGCACTCATTTTTTGCAAGCGTATTGACGGCAGCCGTCAACGCCCGATAACGAGAGCACCTTATTGCCGCAAGAGCGCAACCAATTGTGCGAACGACGTTAGCAGTTAACCTGAGAGGCGCTCACCCAATGTATTACCCAAGCCATTGCCAAATTCGATCCAAGCAAGCAATCGCGAAGAGATTGTGGACGAATCCGACAGATGCCCCCTGAACGCTAAATCCCGCCGAACAATCTCTGGCAAGTCCGCATGGAGCAGATCCCTGCGCTGTTCCGGCTGCATCAAAGGAACGGCCGCTGCGTAAAGGTTCCGTATTTCTGGAGCGCTGATTTCAACGTCCCGTTTCCTTTGCCCCGAGCCATCAACAGCTATCGGAACAATGCGCTGCGCGGTCTTGCCGTTGGAGTTCTGGATAACAACACACCATATCGTCAAGACGCACTTTTCACTGACAGGCGAACCTGTTGTCGCTAAAAGGCCTCTCCGATTTGAAGCAAGCAGAGTATCCATTTCAATTAGCCGCTTTACGATCGGATGCTCAAGACCCAGCAAAGCGAGCTGATCATCAGCTTGCGCAGTTTCTCTTGTTTGTGTGAGACGGGTCGTATCCGTGATCCCTGCAACCTCGAAAGTATCCGCGCTCAATTGGCGCCATGAACCCCCATGCTGGCTGACCGATTCCTGAACGTAGCGAATAAGCCTGGTCATTCCAGCCCCGGCGTCATCCATCACCCGATAGTCATCTAGCCTGAATCCTTCTAAATCTTGAAACAATTCCCAAACCACTTGCCGGGCTGTCTGGGCATTCTCGATTGCCACATCCAACTCCTGACGAGTTCTAACCAATTTTGGATCGCGCACAGCGTCCTGATAGAGCTTGTCGTATGAGATGCGCTCGGATAGCTGCCCAAGGATTTGGCTTCGAAGATCCTCCGCAACCTGCCCGAACTCGTCAACCTTACCTAGTGTCCTTGCGATTTGAAGGAGCTTCTCTTCAAGGAGCAAGAATATTTGCCCCTCAATCGTATCCGTGGAAAGAACGTTGTATACCTGCGCGGTATGCGCTTGGCCGTAGCGATGGATTCGCCCAATCCGTTGCTCCAGATCCATTGGATTCCACGGTAGATCATGATTGAAGAGAACTCGGGCAAATTGCAGGTTGATGCCTTCCCTGCCTGCTGCTGTGCAGATAAGGACTCTTGGTCCATCCTGCCTTTTGAATCGGCGCTCAGCGGCAACTTTCGCACCATGGTCACCGCCCTTGAGAACTTCTACACCCGCACGAGGAAATGCTTGGTCGATTGCAGCCTTCAGCGAATCTACACTTCCCAGGTAGGTTGTGAAGACAACAATTTTCTCGCCGGGATGAATGCCCCAAAGATCCCCAAGTGCGCGGAGAAGTTCTAAGGTCTTACTCTCATTACCAGGCGGAATCAAAGCCAACAGTTGCCGAATACGCTGTCTCTCCGCGGGAAGGGCAACGGAAACAAGCATCGCCGCCGACTCTTCATCACCGACAGCCTGAACTTCGTCATCGTGCTCCGCAGCCTCAATCTTTTCTCCAAGTTTCCGGAGAAGTTTCAGGCGATAGTCTGCCAGCAAGCGATCGGCTTCCGCGCGTCCGAGCGGGTCTGTGGGCAACCCGAACATTTCATGCAGCAGACCTCGGGCATCGGCGATTGCGCGTTCACGTCCATCCACGTCCAGGTTTTGGTCGCAGACGATTGCCTCGTGAATCGTCAAACTGAGCAGCCGCCTCCGGAGCGTTGCTCCTACTGCTGCGAAACTCGATGCCGCGATCTTCTGGAAGATCGTCATGACGAAGCCAAGTGCTCTTCCCTTGTTGCCACTCGCTTCGGCCAGGTTGTATCCGTCGCGAAGATATTCCATCAGCGATTCATAGAAGCGCATCTCTGGCGTCGATAGTCGGAATGCCTTTGTATAAACTTGCCGTCTGGCAAAGAGAGGGTCGCCGTTGGCGTCGCAAGCATCCGCCTGGGTTCGCCTGAATACAACAGAATTCAAACGGTGACGATTGGCGAGCATGTCCTCGGTGCTCAAGAATAGTGATGGATTCAAGAGACGGATCAACATCCAAAACCGGAAGTGGTCGCCCTGGTGCGGTGTTGCCGACAGCAAGAGCAGGTCGCGCGCGTGGTCTCTCAAGGCTTCAGCAAGTTTGAAGTTCTGTGTCTTCGTGACCTTCTTGCCCGATTGATAGGCCGTCAAGTGATGAGCCTCATCGAACACAATCAAATCCCAGCGGGGCGCTGCGAGCAGTTTGTGGAGTCGCGTTGGCCGCTTCAACGTGTCAATGCTCGCTATCAGACGATTATGTTTCGCGAAGGCATTCGTCTTTCTGTCGGTGACATCGCCCTCGCTTCCGAACACCTCAAAGTCCAGATGAAATGTTTCGTTAAGCTCGCGCTGCCAGTTGTTTACCAAACCTGCTGGAACGACCATCAACGCCCTGGTCAGCTCGCCGCGCGAGGCCAACTCACGAAGGACGAAAGCGGTTTCGATGGTCTTACCCAACCCAACGCTATCGGCGATCAAGTAGCGGCGTGAAGAAGAATTTGCAATCTTGTGCGTGAGGACGATCTGATGCGGAAGCAGGTCCACCTTCGCGGCTGTGAGCGTCGCCGCATTTTCCAAGAGCGGCAGTTCCTCGGCCTCGATTGCCAGCCAGAGTCGCTTCAAATCTTCAGAGGTAGACGGCCGGACATTTGCAATGACCTCTTCATCCCACGTCAATGCCGGCGACAGGGCTGCCAGAAGCACTTGTCGTTCGCCGTGGCTCTGAAAGAAGACACGTGCATATCCACCCGGCTCAGGTCCGATGAATACACCAACCCCAAGCTCCGGATGTTCAACGCGAGCGCCAACGGTGAGACTAGGAGACTGTAATGACATGGAATCCACCAATCTCCCGTGAGCCTTCTAGCATCAATTTGAAGGCACCTGTGCCGGTGGCCGCGCCATTCCAAATGGCGCGAGTCAAACACAGCTTGTTGCTCCGTTCCGGCTCACGGCCAAAGTAAACCAAATCATCAGCCTCATTCAGCTCAAAGCGTTTGCCCGGACCATCCATCCCAAATACCAAACCAACGCCAGGCCAATGACGAGTCCACATTTTACAAACAGGGAGAATATTAGTCCGCAACCAAGCATAGGAAGTGTCGGCATCCGGCATGACATTCAGGACTGTTTGCAATCCGCCTACAAGAACCGTCTTCTTGCCAGTGGGCGTATCCTCCGGGAAACCTGAACGCTGCCATTCGAGAACGACATCGAGCGGCGTCGCGTCGATGCCTGCTATCAAATCGCGAAGAAGATCCGGCGACCACACGAGGCTGCATCCGCGGCGCTTCCAACTGTGGGCTGTCATCTCCTGCATGGGCTGCTCCTCTCACTTCAAGAATTCCAGAAACTACGACTACGACTCTTCCCAGTCATTGAACAGGCTCAACTGTTCTTCCAGAGCGCCCGGTCGTTCGCGGAGCCTTGCGACGCTGCTGCGGAGGATTGCCCTCGCCAGCATCGCGGCGTTGCGCACGTCTGGATTCAGCGTCACTTTTTCATACCACTCAAGAACAGCATCGACGCTCTTGCGCAGCATCCAAGTGTCTTTCGTCAACTCTTCTTCAAGATTGATGCCGCTGTTGGGCATTGCTGCGCCGATCAAGAAATGTGCCTGGTCGATCTCGGTCTTCATCTCTTTGCGGGGGCGCCTACGGTGGTGTTCAAAGCGCTCGTCAATCGGAATTGAACTGACTACGCGATTTCGCTCTTCAATCCAGCCTCGTTCAATAAGGTCTTTCGGTCGTATTGCCGTCCCGAACAGGCTCTTGGTGACCTCGTCTGAAGAGTACGAGGTCCGGATTGAGAAGAGGCGCAAAAACTGATATGCGAGCGGCTGGACGACGGAAGGCGGACGATCAGCGCCTCCGGAGCCCTCGTCCAGAAGCTGATCTATGCCCGCTAACGCATGTGCGATCTTCATTGGTTCATCGGCGGCGGTTAGAACCTTCCCGTAGTGGCGACTGAAGAACTCCAGTGCCTTGCCGCGCAAAATTACCCGGACATCCGCGTCAGAGATTTCATTCGCGCGGTAAGACGCGAGCAAATTCCTGAGGCGGCTCAGCTCGGCTTTAACCCACTGGCGCATCTTGGCCCAGCTAACGGTTATTGGGTCCGAAAGACGTTTGCGACAGACATGGAGCATGTCGTACTCAATTTTTTTGGAACCAAATTCGGCGTTCTCGCCCTTCGACTCATCGCTTGTTACCGGGTAGATCGCTTCAATATAGAAGCCCGAATCCATCAACGCTTCGAGCACGATTGCCCATTGGGCAGGCTCGCTGTGATGAAACGTGAACGCCATGAGGCCGCCCGGCTTTAGCACACGAAAAGCCTCAGACCAACACGCCGTCATCATAGTCTGGTAAAACTCGTCGCCATCTTCCGCGTGATGGGCGACGTTCTTGACGGCCTCCTGAGCATTCGGCGAATCTTTGATCCCTCTGAATTGCTCATACCACCTGGAGAGAGGAATGCGAAGCCAGGCATAAAAAAAGTTCGCCATTTCGGAGTAGATAAAGTTGTCGCCGAATGGAGGATCTGTGATTACGAGGTCCGTAGATTCCGAGTCAAGTTCTGGGATGTCACTTGACGAATGACAGAAGATCGATGTGCCTTCAGGGCGCACAGGATCAGCCGTCGCCACCTTTTCACTCTTCGACGAATTCGGAACCAAGACCGGCTCCCATGGGATTCGGCACCACTCTAACGCCTCGATCACTTTTTCCGAGCAGGAAGTCCAGTTTCCACGCCCGAGAGATGGGAAGACGCAGTTTTCAACCACAAGTTGCTTTGCAACGTAGTTGTTGTTCGAGAAGTGGGGTTCTATCGTGTCACGTTGAGGATTCCAGAAGGCAAACATGCATTGATTGCGCAGGTATTGCTGAAATGCTCCAAGGGCCTGCTCTTTCACCGGCATACTGACACTTCCTGTCATCATGATCTTCTTTAGGAGCGTTCCGAGGACCAATAGCTGACGAGGATTGAACATTCGATACCAATGCGTATAGCCGTGATCTGGAATGCTCCAGTAGTGTGTCTGCCATCCGTAAGGAATTTCCTCTTTGGGCCAGAAATCTTGAAGAGCGCCAGATTTAAGCGAATCCCAGATTCGCATACTCTCTGACAGCCGATTGATGTCCTTTGTGCTTGGTGCAAGAAAGTAGCGCCCATCGTATGTGTAGCCTTCTTCCTTACAATCGGGACAGAGACATTGAAGAGCGTAAGGCATCAAAGGAGCGGGATGCTTTGCCTTCCGAAGGCCATCAATGATGTTTTCTTTGGTTCCGCAATATTGGCATTGGACCGTGGCCTTTTCAACCACTGTTCCTTTTCTCGTGTCAATTACGCGTCCGCTGGCAAGGGTAATGAAACGAGGCAGCCCGTACTTCTTGCGATCAGTCTGATCCGGATCACTCTCTTCGCTATCGACTGCGGATTCTCCTTCGTCGTTCTCCGCTTCTGCTTCGTCATCAAGCACCGTGTCCTGAGATGATGTGTCCTCGTCTAATTTGATTTGCCCACGCACCTCAATGAATTGCAGGTGTTCCAAGCGGGAGAGGAACCATGTTTCCGTTAGATCCAAAGGAGCGTCGGAATATCCACCCAGGCTTTGACCATCTGCAACGCCAGCATCTCCTTTGAGCCAGTCGGGATCAATCAGCAGATATGTGAATACCGGCTTGACACTGTTGCGCGGCGGTTGAATCTTCAAATGCTTCTTATCAATTTGTGACCGGCGAATGGCAGTGCTATGCATTGTGAGTACATCGCGGAGGAACTCGCCGGCGAAGGTGCCACATTGAGGACATTTGAGTCCCTCTTCAAATTCCACCATTGCGGCTAATTCTTTTGCTCGCTCCAGGCATTCTGCTGCGGAACCCTTCGCATAATCCATCAACCGCTTGGCAAACGGCTGCGAAAGTTCTGTGAACGGAAACTCATTGCTCAGCACCACCCGCTCGGCCGCAGGAGCCATGCGTGCCGCGCCAAGTTCGGCGTGGAAGGCCGTCTTGCAGCTCTTGCAGGTGAGCTCAACGTATTTGACGCCGAGCTTCTTCTCGGCAATGACTGGGGTGCGAAAGATAGGAGTGCGATGCCCGCATCCCGGCTTAGAGCACGGACCGTGCTTGGCCCAAAAGGTATAGATGACCTCAGGACCCTCGTAGCGATAGTGCTTTCTCTCCTCCGGCTGGAGAACAAGAGGATCAAAGTCGGCAGGCATCCTTTGTTCGGTGTTTGAAGCCTTGCTCTCCGCCTTCCGGAACCAGCGGCCAACATGGCCGCGCGGACACTCCGTGACATAAAACGGCTGAATGACTGGCTTGACCTCAGCCTCAATCTGCTCGAAGAAAGCTTTCACGTCCGCCGGGTCCGTACAGGCGAGCTCATTCTTGACGACGAACCACGCAACCGGATTCAGATCGACACCCGAAACTTGGAAGCCCAGGCGAGACCCTTCTACGAGTGTGGTGCCGCCGCCCATGAAGCAGTCGAGCACCTTCAGACCCTTGAAGTTCCCGGCCTTTTGATGGTTGGCGTAGTACACATCCCAAACAGCCTTTGCCGCTTCCGTTTCGTCTGGAACCGGGATGCCCTCGGTGTCGAGGATCGGCGTGCCGTCCTGTTGCTTCTTGGTTGGCGCTTCCATGGCAGCGGCGAGCAGCATGGCCCGAAAGACACTACTGCGACGGCGCGCCCACCATTTGCTCATTTGGTAGATTGGCTTGCCCGCATTTCCCTCAAGCCGGGACAGAGCATTGATGGGAACAATCGGGAAGTCCACTTCCAGGCAAGTCTTGGGTCTCTTGCGATTGGCAAAATCGGGGACGGTCACTTTGACGGCCTTGCCGAGATTCGGAGGTCCGGAAAGATCTTCGACAATAGCTTTGGCGGAATCTACGTCAAAATGCAGCGCTGGCTGACGTTCAATGTCAACGCCGGGGAGGTTGGGCTGGTCGAGTGCGGATGCCTTGCGCTTCATCGTGTCTGGCCTTTACAGCTCTGGTAGTTCAATGTAGGGAACAGCCGCCTCAAGCAAAGAGAGACCACCGTGACAAAGACGCGGGAAGCCACCCTGAACCGACCATTTCCGCTGGCCTATGACCGCAAGACGGCCTGATAGCTTGGCAACAAGGGGTGGCAGGTGGTGTCGCGGCCAAGGAGCATTGGGAGACTCAACCGAGTTCCGCTTTGCCCCAAACGTATTGCGGAGGAGCTGGATTGTCTCTGGGTTCTGCACTTCATCAGAGAAGGCGTGGCTGTGGGCGTACCCATGGTCTGCTGTGATGACCAGGCGGCGTCCTTGTCTGAGCCGGTCGATGAATGCCCAGAATTCCTGACCCGCAAGCTGGCGTTTGGTCTGCGCGGTTAGTAGAGAAAGCGCATCTTCTTTCTGGGCGTTGCCGTGAATGAGCGGTTCATCCGGCCAAGTATGCCAGTAAAAGAGATTGGGGTGCGATGTCACTTCGCCGAAACAGTCGGCAAAGGGAGTCTCAACAAAGACCGTTGAATAGACATCCGGTCCCGCAAAAATGAAAGTGGACGGAGCCTGGTTGTTGCGTAGCTTTGAACGACTCGACACGCCAAGAGCTTCCGCAAAGCGATCTGTCTCCGTAGGAAGTTGAGACCCGCGAGCCTCGACGCGAACGGGTGTGATCCCTCGGTCCCTCGCGGCATTTACGATAATTGGCAGTTCACGCAGTGAGAGGCCGTCCAATATGAGGATTGCCCGCCCAGATGCTTTCGGCGCAGCCCAGAATTTTTTCAACTCATCAATCGCCAACGGAGCATGAGGAAGAAACTCATCCCAAAGGTCCCAGGCCGAGTTCGCCAAGAGCTGGTCGGGCGCTACGGTCGCACGGTCCAGGGCGCCCAGCTTCGTGGACTGAAGTGCTGTATCTCGGAGGGCGTCGAAGATCCTCAGCCACTTGGTCGCGGCATCGTCTTTGCCCAGAATGATGTCAATCCATTCCGCATTCGAGGTCGTCATGAACCATTTCCATTCTCAGGTGGAAGCGTCACTTGAAGCTCCGCCTGTAGCTTTGGCGGGAGCTTCACACACAGGTCGCGAAGTTCCTTGACCGTCAATCCATTGAACGTGAGCGAGGCTTGTGCCGCCTTCTGACTGTCCGGTAACGCCCATTTTTCTAGATCAGCAAGCAAATTGATCCCGGTCTTCGCACCCATTGAGCGGCGCACGACCGGCGGAGCCGGTAATGGCACCGGAGAAGGAATCGGTGTTGGAGCGCCTGGTAGCGGCTGCGGTGGCAGCGGCGAACTCGGCGGCGTTCCTCCGCCTGGAAAAGGCTGCGGGGAGACCGGAGGAAATGGCTGAGGAACTGGCGGTATAGGAGCGGGTGGAACGGCGACCCCGCCGCCGCCAACCTGAGACACGTCTCCGAGCTGAACAGCTAGCGTGGCCTGCCCGGTAAAAGCTCCTAGCCGTTGGCGAAGCCGAATGTCTGCGGCATCAGTGGACTCATCGGGCTCCCGGCCATACCAACGCCCGCCCGCGTTGACCGCAAGTTTGCCCTTGGCGACGATGCGAAGAACGCTCTCGAAAATTGGGAGGTCTCCGAGGTACGGGATTGCAAGCTCTCCAGGCAACGGCGGTTCTCGAAGCTGCGCCAAAAGCTGGCGCATAGTATCGCCGCGGCCTGCGGCTTCCAACGTGAGCTTTTCGAAATCCTCGGGCGCGAACTGATTGTTGCGCACATGGTTTTCTACTGCCGCGGAAATGTCCGCTCCTGTTGCGCCGTGGAAGTCACAATGAAAAGTACAGGCTGAAGGTGTTTGAAAATTCCAAGTTGCCAAGATGGCGTAGCGATCAAAGCGCGTTTTCAGATCGTTTGATAACGCTGTTTCGAACTTCTTTTGGAGGTCTCGATACTGAGGCTCAGCCTGTTGCCACTCTCGCGCTAACAGGGCGCACCTTGCCGTAATCACAATGCTGCGATCTGTATAGATATTGAGTTGATCCGCCTTAGGAAGCAGGAAGCGAACCATGTTGCGGTTCTGCGGCACATGATTCACGAGCCAAGGTCCCAACACTCCCGAGTTGTCTTGAGGTGAACATGGCAGAACGATCAAGACAGGCTTTCCTTTTTCAGTCCAGCTCGCGGGCTGATCTTGCTGCTGAATGTTTGCCCAAGGTGCGTTCTCCCAGTTCACATCGAGGACAACTACTTGCGAAGGAAGCTCTCTTGCAAGGTCCGGCGTTTTCAAATAATGATTTAAGAACTTACACAAGAATTCTTGGTCACGGCCAATCCGCATCAGTCCTGGAGCTGCAGCCGTCTGCGGGTCAAACGCACGGTCATTGCGTGCCCAAGCTTTGAGTTTGGATTCCGGATTCTCGGGAAGGCGAAAACAATATCTTTTCTCGTGCAATCCACTTTCATGGATATTGAAACTGTTCTCGACGATCTCTGCGAGCTCTGCGGTGAAAGCATTGTCATCGACGGGTATTGTGCTGGTGAGATCTAGCTGAACCTCGCGCCGGGTAGCGCCACCCGCTTGTACAGCGGAGAGTGAGCGCACCCAAATGCTAGAGATCACTTCGCGCATGTGAGGAGCTGGAACATTGGCTTCCTTCAGCGCGCTTAGATTCCTGATAGCTTTTTCGCGGAGACGCTCTTGATCGGCACTCGTCGCAAATGAGTCAATAAGGGTCGTTACTCCACATTCATCGTCGTCAATCGAGAAATCTGCTGGCGTGATGATTGGGCTGCTTGCCCCACGAGCGCGAAAGACCTCCGCGAGCATTCTTATGAAGTCTCGGCTATCCTGGGCTGCTGCCGCCATAAGAATCTGATCTTCAAGGAGGCTCAGTAATTCCGGAGAGTACGGCCAGCATTCCACGCACTCTTGAGCAAGAATCGTCTGGTCTGCGGGACTTCGCTCAGGGAAAAGCAAGCGGTTGCGCTCTTTCGCGTACACTGAAACCGTTTGCTCAATTGTGGCTGACGGGATGTTGCTCCTGTTCTTGAACAGACGGTGCAAAACCAACCGCTTGCGATCCTCTCGTGCAGTCTCCCCTTTAAAGTCGATTACGACCGGGCTCTTACGGTGAATCTGCTGAAAGGCATCCGTCGTGTTATCCCGAACTGAAACTATTAGGCTAAACAGGTCTGGTCGGTCCTCTGCAATTTCGGAGAGAATCTGAATGAAATTGAACGCCCATTGCAGATGCTTCCTTCCTTCCGGACCCGGTTCGTTGTGGAGGCCGTCGTACCATGTTTGAAGTTCGTCCAAAATCAGTGCGGTCTTCTGCTCGCCGAACATATCCTGGATCAGTGATTTTGAGGGAACGAGACTTCCGGACTGTTCAAAGCGGCCTCGGTAATATGCACCTCGTGGATGCCGCTCGAATAGTACATCCCAGAGAACCGGGAATTCCGCGTTCGAAAGGGTCTCTGAGATTGCTTTGAAGCCCCTCTGCAACTTGATTTCGGCAAGGTTAGGCAAACCAAGGCGATTTCCCCAACTGCTTGCCCACTGTTCGACCGCATCCGGTGACTCGAACGCATAGTGTATTAAAGCCATGATGTGCGACTTGCCACTGCCTCGTTGGCCGATCATGACGACGGACTTTCCAGATGAACTGGTCGATACTGCTTCAAGTGCTCTGCGCACATCGGAACTTGGGTAAGTGATCTCAAGAATGGCAGAAGCATTCTGGCTTTGAGCCCATCCCGTGTTCTGGCGGTTCGACAGCTCGATTGCTGTCCCACGCATGTGGCGGCCCTGAAACTCTTGTCTTAATTCGAGATGTGCCATGTCAAGCTCACCATTTCCGCGGGTTGGATCGGATTTCGTCCGGTCATTTTTCCAAGGCCGATCTGCTTCTCGTTAGCACATAGAACCCGAAGAGAGCGGTCGCGTTCCCATTTTCGTGTTGAAATTCCGTGTTGAAATCCATTGGACAATTATGCTCCAGCAGATTGGGACGGTGCGTGGTTGCTGTCATCAATGGATCCGCTTGTCGCTGAATTACCTGGTTACTGAACTTCGAGTCCCCTGGAGCGAGCTGGCAATTAGCCGCCATCCCGTGCTGTCATGGTTTCGCGTTCCTCCGGTTCTACTCAACCGGCCCATCCTGTTCTCCCATCCATTCCACAAGCTTTTGTTGCAACTCCTCTTTGCTGGGTAGGTAGAGCTGGTATTCGCGAGCGTGGATGTTGGCGTCTTTGGGGAGGGTGATCTCGACCAGGGCGGAGTTCTTTTTCTTGCAGAGCACGATGCCGATGGTGTGGTTCTCCGCCTCGGTTCTGACTTGGCGGTCAAAGTAATTGACGTACATCTGCATCTGGCCGACGTCCTGATGTGTCAGCTTGCCGATCTTTAGGTCGATGAGCACATAGCAGCGCAGCAGGCGGTTATAGAAGACAAGATCGACGAAGAAGTGCTCTTCGTCGAAGGTGAACCGCTTCTGCCGGGACTCGAAGAGAAAGCCCTTCCCCAGTTCGAGCAGGAACTTTTCAATGTGGGTGACGATGGCCGTCTCCAGATCGGACTCAGAGTAGCGGGCCTTTTCCTCAATGCCGAGAAACTCAAGCACATAGGGGTCTTTGAGCAGGTCTTGCGGCTTGGCGACATGCTGCCCCTGCCGCGCCAAGTCACGGATCGCCTCCTTGTCGCGGCTGAGGGCCAGCCGCTCATAAAGGCCGGCATCAAACTGGCGCCGGAGTTCGCGCAGAGTCCAGCCCTGCTGGTCAGCCTCAATTTCGTAGAAGTTGCGCTCCTCCGGCTTGAGTCCGATCAGGAAGACGTAGTGCGACCAACTCAAAATGAATGGCTTAGATGTCGTATTGGCGGTAGTCTGCAATTCACCAGACAATGTCTGGTGAATTGGGAAGGCGGGGAACTCGCCAGACAGCGTCTGGCGAATTGGTGCGATGCGCTCCGGGTAAGCCAAGTAGAACTGGCGCATATACCTGAGACTACTAACCGAAAAGCCGTTTCCGAACTCGCCGTTCAGCCGCGCAGCCAACTCATTCAGAAGCTCCTTGCCATACTGTGCACGCTCCGCTCCCTTCTGTTCCTGCTCAACAATTCGGCGGCCAATCTCGTAGTTCGTATAGACCTGTAATAAGTTAACGCCGCGGGCGGCGCTCTGACGAGCCGACAACACCAAACTGCGGATGGATTCGTACAGTGGAGTGGAATTCCGACTTGGTCTCATTGCAATCTCCGAAAGCCCTGCAAAATCTCGGCGCGCGCCCTTGCCATCAAACCGGGCCACCTGCGGCAAATTCAGTCAATTCTTATGGATGCCTGTCCATTAATAATAGAAGGATTACCATCGATTCGCAGGCCAGGGAGGCCAAGGACCAGGGTTGGAAAGTGGAGTCTTTCCTATTTCCGGGCATAGATTCGGATGCAGTTCGCCGCAGATGCTTCTCGTTGTGCGGTCTACGCCCCAAGAAAGCGATACGTTTTGCGATACGTCGAATGGCGGGGTACTACGTGCTTACAAGGACTTAGGGAGCCACCGGGGTCTTGTAAGTTGTTGAAATGCTTAACGTCAGTACCTTGACACGGAAGAGGTCGCTGGTTCGAATCCAGTCGTGCCTACCATATCTACATTAAAATCAAGCGCATCCGATGATGACCTCTTCTTTCTCCTCCAATTCCAGGTGCTGAAGGGTGCTGAGGGTTTCCCCACCCAAAAAGCTTTTGAACGCAAGCGCCTGGGCGCTCCTCCTTTCCTCGGTAACCGTATGCTGATAAATAGTAAGCGTCCCGAGTTGCCCTCTGGCCTGACGTCTGCTTTGCGTTCGACGATGTATTCATGGGCGATGATCAAGAAGCGGGAACTAAACGAGCAGGTCGTCGGTGGCGGACGTTGTCGGAGAAGCGA
>Ga0302189_10000968_pt1 | contig 24820 bp, 24 predicted proteins | sample II_Bog_E2_2_FD_194551 | JGI IMG/M metagenome (GOLD analysis project Ga0302189, IMG submission 194551) | Peat permafrost microbial communities from Stordalen Mire near Abisko, Sweden - II_Bog_E2_2 | ecosystem: Environmental > Terrestrial > Soil > Wetlands > Peat | place: Sweden: Abisko...
GGGTCCAAAGGCTCCTTGCGCGGAAAATTCAAACGCGCCGGATGGGATGACCGGTTCCTATTCAGACTCTTGGAGATGTTTTGAAATGCGTTTGCCCTGAATGCTCGGCTGATTCCGCGCTCGACTTGCGCTGCCCGCAACCGCAGCGGTGAATAGCCCCCAGACGCAAGAAACGCCACTCAAAGCAGAGTGGCGTTTCGCTGTCCCGCACTGGTCACTGGCCTCCCAAACGATGCGTGGCTGGTGGCTTTCGCCCACCGTGCCGATCTGAGACTTTCCCGGCCGGACTCCCTTATTTAAGGGCCGCTCCAGAACGAATGCTCCTGGGCGGATGCTCTTGCCGGGTGTCTTCTCTAATTTGGGCTGACCGGGCTTCCCCGCAGCCGGTACATCACTGGCGCTTATCTGATAGCAATCGCGAGGCCACTTTATGCTTTCCTTATTTCTCAAGAACTTGTGGATTTTGCGAGAGGGGGGTCTTGTTGTTTATGGAAGATCCTTTGTAGGAGAATTCCTGAAAACCATATCGGCGTTTTCCTACAACTGACACTTTGGACAATAATGTGTTCCCCGGCCTGCCAGCAGGATGCGCCGGATCGGCGTCCTGCAGCGAAGGCAGGCCAGGCCCGTGCGCATGTAGACGCAGTGTTCCAGTTGGAAGAAGCCCCGCACGCCATCCGCGTCCACATAGTCGCTGACCGACGACCCGCCCAGCCGGATGGCGTCTTTGAGAACATCGCGCAAGGCCAGCCGCAGGCGTTCGAGTTCCACCCTGGTCAGGCGGCCACAGAGCCTGCGCGGGCGAATGGCGGCGCGAAAGAGGCTCTCGTCGGCGTAGATGTTACCCACGCCGGAGAGCAGCTTCTGATTGAGCAGGGCGGCTTTGATGGCCAGGCGCCGTGGCCGGAAGAGCTCGGCGAACTCCTTCGCCGTCACCTCAAGCGGATCGGCCCCTGGAGCGCTGAAGCTGGGACCGCGGCTGAGATCGCGGAACTCCAGCCGCCCAAAGCGGCGCGGGTCAACGAAGCGCAGTTCCCGGCCGCTGGCCAGGCTCAGCCGCGCATGAGTGTGGGATGGGACGGGAGCATCCGGGGTAGTGACCAGCAATCGGCCGGTCATGCCGAGATGGACAATCCATTGCGCGGCCGCTTTGCTCTCCAGCGCTGCCACACCGTTGCCTGTGTGCCCCACCCTCGCCGCGTAATTGTTTTTGCGGCTAGGGTGGGACCGCAAGTTCCCGTCAGAAGGTCCCAACTCGCAGACGATGTGCTTTCCGGTGCGATGGACGGCCAGAATCGCGCTTCCTTCCAGCCCCTTGGCCTGCCGCGCCGGCGGTGTTTTGAAGGGCTCGCGGTGTCCGCCAAACCACACTTCGACGATGCGGTCGCCGCGCAGTCGCTCGTTCACCCCACGAGCGATGGTCTCGACCTCAGGCAGTTCAGGCACTGTACAATTTTAGTCGATATGCGGCAGAGACCCGGGAAGCGAGGCAGCAGCGAACTTAAATGCGGTGGCTCTCTTGCTCACGGCTGTGTCTCTGGAGCCTTTTCTGTATTGGAGTTGTCCCCTGGTCGGTGCGGAGCGGGTAGGCTGGCTGGTAAGACTATATCGAGAGAATCTGATGGCTTATGGCTCCGCTGATAGAGGTACTCATCGAGCTTCTTGAAATCCTCTTTGCCAAATGCCTGCTTTAGTTTCGCAATGACATCGGCATCGATCTTCAGCTTCTCGATATGGAGCGCCCGACGCGCATTACTTTTCGTCTCCGAATCTACATTGTGGTTGATAGGGTGACCGATTTTTCCATAGGTAATATCGAATTGTCTCTGAAGCTCCTTTTGCCGATCCCATGCATCGAGAATAATTGTGCGCATCTCCTGCACCTCATCTTCTCGAAGGCGCATATTAGAAATGTAGGACCGCCAGAAAAACTCCTTTTCTTGCTCCTTGCCTTCTTTGATGTTGTGCTGGAATTCGGCGTCTTCTTGAGCAAATTGGGGTAAGAATGCCTGGTATTCATCAAGTTGCCCCGGCCAGTCTTCCTTAGGGCGCTCGCTATTCAGGGTTGCTAATTCCGACGCAATCTGGGCCCCGAGGCCCGGTTGCGTATCGGCGGGTGCGGCCTGACTACGAGCAAGCGTGCTAACGGCCAAGCCCAGGAACACGGATGCCAATCCTGGAATCAGCCGGCCAGGTCTGATCAGAAAGCTTATCAACCTCTCCTTGCGATGACCGAGGGAGCCAATGCAGCCGGTTTACTTCTTCTCGCCCGGTTCGCGAATCCGGTTGGCCTCAAAGCTCACAATCTTCCAGGCGCCCTGCTTGTTCCGCGCGTAGACGTGGGTATAACGGAAGGCTCCGGAGATATCCCTGCCGGTGGTTGTTCCGCTCACCTCGGCTCTCGATGTGACCAGCGCCGTTGATCCGTAAAACCGCATCTTGCGGTCGGAGAGTGTGATTGCGGTGAGATGAATCTCGCCGCTGCGCATGCTGGCCAGCGCCTCCTCCTTGGATTGCAGGGTGCCGCTGGGGGTGATGGCCATGTAGTCCTCGGCCAGCAGGGAGTCCAGGGCAGCGGCGTCTGACTTGAGCATGGCATTCCGCCAGGCTTCTTCCAGTTGTTCGATCTCGTGGCGGCTCTCGTGCTTCTGTGCCCTGTGCATTCCGCCGGGAGGGGGTGCGGCAGTGAGCGCCGGCACAAGCACGGCAAGCAAGACCAGGACAGACGCCACACGACGGCGGACCGGCTTGATGGATCTATTCATGGATGCTGGCATGATCGTAACGGATGGTAGCCCGGAAAGGCGTTGCCGGTCAATCGATTTCAGCAAGCAATGCGCCGCAGCTCAATCAATCTTCCGTGAATGCCGCCCATTCCGGCACCTCCGCCCGATTGGACGCTACCTCGGGTTCAAACGAGAGCAACAAGATTTTCCACGGTCCGCTCCCGCATCTTCTGATAGAGCCCGCCCACGGCATGGATTTTGAAATGCGGTGACTCGCGGTGCGCCGCCAGCGCCTTCGCGTCCTGGTACTGCTCATAGATAAGGACCGTGTTCGGGTCGTCCTCGACATGGTGGGGAATATAGCTGACACATCCCGGCTCCTGGCGCGAGGCCGCGGCCAATGCGTGCAGGGTCTCCACAACAGCGTCGCGATCTTCCGCGGCAAACTTCAACCGTACGGCAAAGCTGATCATCAGAGCGGCTTCCTTCTTGCGTCCCAATGCTGAACCGGCCTCGAAATCCCTGGGACACAGGTCAAGTTTATGCGTGAAGGCTCGCGAGAGCCGCGGCAAACTCCGGCAGCAGCATCGTCTGGTCCCGGTCCGGGCCGGTCGATACCATTCCGATCTTCGCCCCGCTCTCCCGCTCCTGAAAACGCAGATAATCTCTTGCTTCCTGGGGCAGCTTGTCAAACTCGGTAATTCCCTCGGTCGAGCTCCGCCAGCCCTTCATCCTGGTGTACACGGTCTTGATCGCTTCGAGGCCCTGCACGTCGGCGGGAATCTCGTCCGTCACCTTGCCCGCGATCTCATAGCCGACGCAGATCGGAATCTCCTCCAGCTCGTCCAGAACGTCCAACTTGGTAACTACCAGCCACTCGGCGCCATTCACCTGATTGGAGTAGCGCAGCAGGGGAATGTCCAGCCAGCCACAGCGCCGCGGCCTCCCGGTCACCGCGCCATACTCCATGCCGCGCGCTCGCAGATGGTCGCCCACCGCATCGTGAATCTCGGTCGGGAAGGGGCCCTCGCCGACGCGCGTGACATAGGCCTTCGTTACGCTGATCACCGTGCCGATGGCCGTCGGTCCCACTCCGGTGCCTGTTGCAGCTCCACCTGCGGTCGCGGACGAAGAGGTCACAAACGGATAGGTTCCGTGGTCGATGTCCAGCATCGTCCCCTGCGCCCCCTCGAACATCACGCTGCCGCCTTCGCGCAGGATCTGGTTCAGCAGGCGGCCTGTGTCTCGAACGAACGGTCGAACCTGCTCCGCGGCGGCGGCATACTCGTCGTACATCTGCGCGGGGTCAAGAGGGTCGGTGCCGAAGAGCGCATGGGCAATCGCGTTCTTTTCGCCGCAGGCCGCCTCGATGTGCGTCTTCAGCAGCTCAGGCCTGAGCAGATCCACAATCCGCAGACCGCTGCGCGCCATCTTGTCTTCATAGGCCGGCCCGATGCCCCGGCTGGTGGTGCCGATCTTCTTCCGTCCCGGTGCGCTCTCGGCGGCCAGCTCGATCATTCGATGGTAGGGCAGAATCACCTGCGCCCGGTTCGATACGAATAGCTGCTCATCCACGCCGACGCCGAGCGCGCGCAGCTTGGCGACCTCTTTCAAAAATGCGATCGGGTCCAGCACCACGCCGTTGCCGATGATGCCCCGGCAACCTGGCCGCAGCACGCCGCAAGGGATGAGTTGCAGCACGAACTTCTGCCCGCCGATGATAACCGTGTGCCCGGCGTTGTGTCCCCCGGCGTAGCGCGCCACGGCGTTGAACCGCTCGCTCAGCACGTCCACGATCTTTCCCTTGCCCTCGTCGCCCCACTGGGCGCCCAGCACCACCGCCGTCTTTGCTCGCATGTCGGTCCGATCCTTGAAATCTATCTGTCGGGAAGATGACACCACAGCCGCGGCGGTCCTTTCCTTGAAGACGCCAAAAGGAATCCTGGGCTGAAGGTGAAAGCGCCGGCCCAACCGGGGGGCACCATCTCCGATGATAAACCCTGGGCGCATGATCGCAGTTTCCCGAAAAGGAGTCACCTTGGGCAAAGTATTCAAGATGCCGGCCACAACTAACCCCAGAATGCTGGGTCTAGACTAGACAGCCGGTTTTTCAGCCGCAAGCCGGAGTACCAGCGTGCGGCGGCCGAAGTCCATACGTCTCGCTACAGGGCGACCCGATGGGTACCACTGAGAGGGAACATGAGACACCAGATCCGCCTGCCCCAAGCCTCCCGATCCCAAGCTTCCAGCTACAGTCCGCGCACTATCTGGCCGCTTGACACGCCTCGACCCTCTGCTTCCCGCGCCTGCTTTTGCTGGGTGGTCGCCATCGGAGGCGGTCTGCGGGGATTTCTGCTCTTTGTTGCACCGGCTATGGTGTTGATTTTGCTTATCTTCGCGCAGGGCAGGCTCCGCGCGCAGCAAGCGCCGGGCCAGGGATGGCCCCAGAGTGTGCAGTACTCCCAAGGCTCCCCCGCATACTCCGGCCAGTACCCTGCATCAGGCAGGCAACCCTACTCCCAACAGCCGTATTCAGCCCCAGGCCAGGCTCCGACCGACCAGCAGAATGCTCAGGGATATGCGCCGCCCGACAATGGGCAGTCCCAGCCCTTGGCCCAGCCTCTCGCCCCTGAGCAGCTCCAGCAGCTCGTGGCCCCGATCGCCCTCTATCCAGACACGCTCGTGGCCCAGGTACTCGCCGCTGCCACATATCCCGCGCAGGTGGCCGGAGCCGACCATTGGCTCCAGTCGCAAGGCTATGCCTCCGCCGACCAGATCGCCGCCGGAGCCGACGCACAGACCTGGGATCCCAGCGTGAAGGCGCTGACGGCGTTTCCGCAGGTGCTGGCCCAGATGGACCGCAACCTGCAATGGACCACCGACCTGGGCAACGCCTACTATAACCAGCCGCAGGACGTACTTGAGACCGTGCAGGTCATGCGCCAGCGGGCGCAGGCTGCCGGAAGCCTGCAAAACACTCCGCAGGAACCGGTCAGCTATAACCAGGGCTACATTCAGCTGGCCCCGCCCGACCCGCAGACAGTGTACGTACCGGCCTATAACCCGTGGGAGGTTTACGGGCAACCTGTGGCGCCCTATCAAGACTATTCACTGCTCAGTTCTTTGGAGTCGTTCGCCGGCTCATCGCCTGTAAGATTTGGCCTGGGGATCGCGATGTCGGCCTTCAGCCACACCCCCTTTGGCTGGGCAACCTGGGCCCTCGACTGGCTCACACAATCTGTCCTCTTCAATCACTCGGACTACTCGTCGAACAGCACATCGGTCGCTCACTGGGGCCCGCCATCGAGAGGCAGGCCTCAGCCGGAAGGGATAGCCCGGCAGCGGGACGCTTATAACCGGCCGCAGGCAGGTTATGGCCGCCCAGCTACTGAATTCAGCCGGCAGGTTTACGCTCGCCAGCCCGTCAGGAACCCCGAGAACGAGGCGCAAGGCCGCCCGTATGCGGCGTACCGTTCGGACGAAGGCGCCTCCCGCGGCTACCCTGAACAGCGGGGTAACTACGACCGTAACTTTGTCCGCTCGATGCCACAGCCTTACAACCGCCTCCAGGCTCCAGTAACCGCCCGACAGCAGGCCGACGCCCGTTCCGGTTATGGCTTCGGATTCAATGGCAACTCCGCACAGGGCTACGCAAGCCGTCCTGCCTCCGCCTACGCCAATCCACAACAGAACTGGCGCTCTGCGGCGCCCGGCCCGCAGCGAGGCGACTTCGCCCAGCGCTCCTATTCCGGCGAGCGATCATCCTCGGCCTCGGCAGACCGCGGCTTTGGGGAGTCCAAACCTGCCCACTCCGGCGGTTTCCATCTCTTTGGCGGCGGACACAATGGTGAGAAATCCTACTCTCATGGCGGCGGACATGCCCCTAAGAGCTTGAGCAGTGGCAAGAGCTACCGCGGCGGCGGCAAGAGCTTCAGCAAAGGCCATTCGGGTGGAGGCGGCCATTCCGGCGGCCACCATGGCGGCGGACATCACCACTAAGAGGTTATCCGTAAATTGAGAAAGGAATGTAGCGTTGGTCTCCAGACAGGCTGTACCGGCGGCGTCCACGCTGCCAGATGTCTTCCGTGGGTCTGGAGACCCACAGGACAGCCGACCTGGAGGTCGGCGCTACCCATTTACGAATGGGCTCTGAGTAGTAGTTGAATTCTCATCTGGTTCGACCTACAGCAGCGGCCGAAGACGCATCCGCGAAGTGATAGCATTTCCGGATGAAGGACAGCCTCACCACCGAGCGTCTGCTGCTGCGGCGCTGGCGCGACGCGGACCGGCTGCCCTTCCAAAGGCTCAATGCCGACCCGCGAGTCATCGAATTCATGCCCGGCCTGCTCTCATCCGCAGCCTCGGACGAGCTGATCGCGCGCATCGAAACGCACTTCGAGCAGCACGGCTTCGGCCCCTTCGCCGCAGAGCTTAGTGAAGACGGAGCCTTTCTCGGCTACATCGGCCTCTATGTCCCCACTTTCAATGCGGAATTCATGCCGGCTGTCGAGATTGCCTGGCGGCTCAGCGCAGACCATTGGGGCCGCGGCCTGGCCACCGAAGGCGCGCGCGCAGTCGTCCACCTTGCATTTGCAGAGCTGGGGCTAGAAAGCCTTGTCTCGTTTACGGTGCCTGAAAATCTGCGCTCTCGCCGCGTGATGGAGAAGCTTGGTATGGTCCACGATCCGCGCGACGACTTTGAGCACCCGCGTCTGCTCGAGGGGCATCCGCTGAGAAGCCACGTGCTCTACCGCCTCGATCGCCACGGCTGATAGGGTTCAAGAACGAACCTGCAGAGCTTTGCGCTTCACGCTTTTGCGGAATCTGCAACAGGCCATCGTACGGCTAGAGCGGCCTCTGCTTCCAGAGCCTTTCGCACCGACTCGGTCATGCGTGGCTTCTCCATCTCACTCTTCACGCTGGCGACAATCGCTTTGTCTGCCTCGGTCCTACTCTTCTTTTTCACTGGCAACCCCCTGTTGACGATAAATAAGTCAGCTATTGACCCACTCCGGCCCCTGCCCCATCTTCACCGCAACCAGTACCTCCAGCAGCGTGGCCGAGTTGCGCACGCTTCCGGAAAGAAGCGAAAGCGCTTCCGCAATTGGAGCGTGCTGCTCCGCCAGCAAGTCCAGACTGTCGCTTACCTTGTGAAGCTTCTTGGCTTCTTGCAGGATTTCGTTGGCGGGCATGGGCTACGCGGCCTTCTGAGAGCCTTCAAGGAAGCTGGACCGGCCTTTATCGCTGCCGCCTCGCATCTTCACTGCTCAATATTGTGGTCGCCTTCCAGACCGGCGTCTGTGCAGGGTTGACCACAGCAGCCACGCTCGGCCCTCAAACGGCCGCTGAGTCTGCCTTTTCGCGCATAAAGGCCTCTCCGGCCAGAATCAGCAGAATTCCGGCGATCCACAGGAAATGGCCAACCAGCGGGACCAGCGGATAAACGGCAAAAAAGACCCATGTTCCGAGGATGAAGAGCAGGATGACTCCAGCTACGATGCGGCGAGGCCAGCGGAAGATGGGAAAGAGCAGAAAGATCAGGTAGAGCACCAGCAGCGGATTGATCCAGCCGCTGAATACCGCGAGAAAGGAATTTGAGTGCCACATCTCCGGGTTTGACGTGTTGATCAACGTGACCCATGCGCAGCGTGAGCCTTTCAACACCATCGGCGTGTCGTTGCCGGGAGTCGCAACCTCTCGCACCGCAGGCAGAAAAAACGCCCAGACATAGACCAAAAACCCGACCAGCCGTGCGATCAAAATCGAACGAGTTACCGTTGCACTGCGCGTACTCTGCGGCATTGAAGACTCCTCAAAAAAACATCGACCGTTGCCGGAATGGTGGAGCCCCATCCACGCCGCGATTTTGTCGTTGCGGCATTGGGGTTCCCAGACACAAATTCTCGTCGTTGGGGTGATCCAAGGGCGGGAATCAAGCAAATCCGGAACAATCCATCATAGTTCATGATGGCCGAAGGCGGTCTTGGCTGCCAGCACTGCGTCGGCCACAAGCGCCGCCTCCACGGCCGGGCGCACGGCATGAACGCGCACGATGGATGCCCCATGCAGAATGGCCGCCACCAACGCAGCGACGCTGGCCGTCTCGCGGGCCTCGACGGGGGCGTCGCCGCCGGCATAAAGCGGAGCCAGCGCCCGGCCCAGAAAGGACTTCCTGCTGACCCCGGCAAGGAGCGGCCTGCCCAGCGCCAACAATTCCGCCTGCCTGGCGAGCAGGGAGAAGTTCTCTTCGAAGCGCTTGCCGAAGCCGTAGCCGGGGTCGAGCACGATTGCGTCGGGCGGAATTCCCGCCGCTGTGGAAGCCGCCAAACTCGCCGTCAGCCCCGCACGCACCGTGGCCAGCAGCTCATCCGGACCCAGCCGCGGCTGTTTGCGCCATTGCTCTGGCCGCCCGTGCGTGTGCATCAGCACAACGCCGCAACCTGCCTCGGCGCAGACCGAGGCCATCTCTGAATCCCATGAGAACCCACTCACATCGTTCACAATCTCAGCGCCCGCCTTCAGAGCCGCGTGCGCCGTCGCCGCCTTGTACGTATCTATCGAGACCACTGCGTGGGGCTGAGCCTTCAGGATTCCTTCCAGCACGGGCAGGAGCCGCGTTTGTTCTTCGTCCGCACTGACAGCCGGGGCGAACTCGCTTCCGGCAGCGCCGCCGGCCTGCGACCCGGGCCGCGTGCTCTCCGCGCCTAGATCGAGGATGTCCGCACCCTCATTGAGCATTGCGAGTGCGTGCGCCACAGCCGCTTCAGGGTCGAGAAAAGCCCCGCCGTCGCTGAACGAGTCCGGCGTAATGTTGACCACGCCCATCACCAGCGTCCGCCGGCCTAACTCCAGGGCGCGCGTGCGCAGGCGCCAGGAAGTTGCGCAACGAGTTGAATCGATTGTCACGGGATTATCGGCCAATCTGCTGGGCAGGAAGCGTCCGGCCAGTGCGCGAAACCGCGACCGGCGACTTTCTTCTGCTTTGCCGGGCACTCGGATGCGCAGCTGATTCTGCGCCGACCAGCAGGTCCACCGGAATGCCAAGATCGACGTGCAATCGGCGAATCATGGGCAAGGTTAGCGCGCGCTTGCCTGTGAGTATCTCCGAGACGCGAGCGCGGCTGCCGATCATCGGCTCAAGATCCTTGCGTGTCAGTCCCTGCTGCTCCATCTGAAATTTAATGATCGTCAAGGGGTCTGGCGTTTCAATGGGCGAGTGTTTCGTCTCGTATGCATCCACCAGCGTTACAAGTATCTCAAGCTCATCGCTTGCCGCTGTGCCCAGTTCCGCGCCCATCAATTGCGAGATGCGGGCCACCGCCGCATCATGCTCTGCCTCAGTTCGAACCGGTTGAATCCGCATAGCGCTCCTTGTCAAACTTCACCTGTTTCACATCAATCCGATCGTATTCCCGGTGCGTTCCCAGCCACAGGATCAAGACAGTTTCATGGTTGTAATCCACCGCAACCACCAGCCTGAACTCGTTCCCCTTGATGTTGAAGACCACTCGCTCGGAGGAAACAACGCTGGCGGATCGATGGTGCTGCTTGAGCTCCGCGGAGTTCTTCCATGCCGCGCGCGAGGCCAACGCATACCAGGCATCAAGTTGGTCACGGACAACCCGTTGGAGCCGCGGTTCCACCCTGTTCCGGACAAATCCGTTCAACGTGCCGCGCGAGATGATTCTCACCTGCCTAGCATACTCCGCTCCCGCTATGGGAGCAAGGGAACGCCGGCGTAGATCTCGCGAGATTTCTATAAGAAGTTTCTGCAAAATGCCGTAAACTCCCTGCATGACGCACTTTCGTCAATTCTCCGCGCTTCTGTTGGCTCTCGCTTTGGCTCCTTCCACCGGGCTGACTGCCCAGGCCGCGGGGCAGCGAGCCGCCAGCCCTGCGGCGCACTCCACTGCTGTCCATGCAGCCCCGGCCCATGCAGCCCCGGCAAAAGGCCCGCTCGCCGAGCGCATCAGCGCCATTCTGGCCGATCCGGCGCTGAGCCATGCGCAGTTTGGCATCAGCGTAGCCACGCTCGACGGCCACCCGGTCTACGGATTGAACGAGGGCCGGCTGTATATCCCGGCCTCGAACACCAAGCTCGTCACCACTGCCGCCGCCTTTGCCCTGCTGCCGGTCGAAACCCTCACCTGGACCACCAATGTCGTAGCTGGCGGCGAGATCGACAGCCAGGGCCTGCTGCACGGCGACATGATCCTGCTCGGTGTGGGCGACCCAACTCTGAGCGCCCGCCAGTTCCCATACCGCCCGCCTGAAGCAGCCGCGAGCGCGGCAACAGCCAGTTCCGCCGCTTCGTCGGCCGAGTCCGAGGATGCTCCGAAGCCGCCCAAGGCAATGGACGTGCTGAATCTGCTGGCCGAGCAGGTCGAGCAGTCCGGCGTGCGTACCGTCGAGGGCAGCGTGGTGGGCGACGACAGCTTCTATCTCGACGAGCCTTACGCCACCTCCTGGGCCTGGAACGACCTGCAGTGGAGCTATGGCGCGCCCGTCTCTGCGCTCACTTTCAACGAGAACTCTCAGGAACTGACGGTGACCGCCGAGCCAGTCGCGAACACTGGCCCCGCGGGGGCTGGAGATTCGACAGCCGCGGCCGCGCCCGCCCCGGCAGCCGCCGAGTGGAACCCTGATGTGGACTACTACACCCTCGACAGCTCGATGACCGCCGCGCCCAAGGGCGAGACCGCTCATCCCGGCCTCGAACACCGGCCCGGCAACCTGATGGTGCGCGCCTGGGGAACCGTGGCCCCGGAAGGCTTCCATGCCAGCCTGGCCGTCGGAGACCCGGCGGAGTTCACTGCCGCTGCCTTCAAGGATGCGCTTCGCAGCCGCGGCGTCACGGTCAACGGCGGCTATGTCTCGCGCCATAAGCTCTCGAATGGAACCATCGATTTTGCCGATGAGCGCGGCCAGCCCCTCAAGCTCCTGCCTCCCGAACTGTCCACAGTCGCCGCGCCGCTCGAGAACCGCAAGGTGCTGGCCACTCATGTCTCCGTTCCCGTGGCACAGGACATCACGGTCATCAACAAGACAAGCCAGAACCTGCACGCCGAACTGCTGCTGCGCCTGCTCGGCAAAGTGCATGGCGCAGACGGCAGCTTTGCCGAAGGCACGCGCGTGGTGCGCCAGTTCCTCTTGAACGCCGGCGTCGACGACGCGGACTTTTTCTTCTATGACGGCTCGGGGATGAGCAATGACGATCGCATGGCTCCGCGGGCCTTTACTCAACTGCTGGCCCACGCCTCGCGCCAGACCTGGGGCACAGCGTGGCGCGAAACTCTGCCCATTGCCGGTGTGGACGGCACGCTCATCAACCGCTTCAAGAACTCTCCGCTCAAGGGTCATCTTTGGGCCAAAACCGGCACGCACAACGAGGCAAACGCCCTCTCCGGCTACTTAACCGCTGCCAGCGGAAAGACGCTCGCGTTCTCCATCCTGGTCAACGGCCACCGTCCGGGGAGCGAAATCGAAATCAAGGCCATCGACCGCATCGCCGAAGCCATCGCCGCGGCGGAGTAGGCCTATCCGGCGCGTAGCCTTGTATCATCAGAGCCAGATGCGCACTCGTTCTTTCTTCTCTCAACTGGCCGCTTCGCTTGCCGTCCTCACACCCGCACTGGCCCTCGCCGGAATGCTGGCCGCAGCCCTGGCCGGCTGCCGTTCGCTGCCCGCCTCCAAGCCCGAGGCGCTGTGGACGATTGAAGAGGCGCGCGGGGCGCAGGTTTTTCATCAGGCGTGCGCCAAGTGCCACTACCCCACCACCACCAAGGGGCTGAAAGGCCCAGGTTTGCAAGCCATCACCAAGGTCAAGGCCATGCCCTCCGGCGCGCCGCCCACTGACGAGCGGCTTACGTATACGATCATTCACGGGCGGGGCATGATGCCCGCCACGCAACTCACCGACGACCAGCTCAGTGACTTGATGGCCTACCTGCACTCCCTATGACCGACCCCGGCCCCAATCACGAACGCGAACAAGAAACTGCACCAGCCGCACTGACACCTCTCACTCGCACGCGCGCTCTGCAACGGGTGCCCGGCCTGGTGGCTATCAGCCTTTACATGATGGTGCTGGCGGGGATCAACATTCTGGGCGTGGCCAGCGGACAGATTAGCCCTGCACTCCTGATCTTCTCTGCTCTGTTTATCGCGGCAAGCCTGGGGCTGCTGATGCTGCTGCGCTGGGCCTGGGCGCTGACGCTGGCCGCCATGGCTCTGCTGGTGGGGCTCTTCCTCTGGAGGTTCGTCACCAGCCATGATTTCCCTTACGCGGTCCAGGGGCTGCTCAATCTGGTTTTCTTCCTTTACCTCGTCCGCACCGAAGTACGAGAGAAGCTGCGGTAGACGGTTCGCTCATACTCAGGAGTTCCGCCCTTCGGGCCGTGAAGTAGCACCCTGATTGACGAATTTCATGAAACCGGACTCCGCTAGGCGCGACGGATGCAGCTCGCCGCCAAGCCCAAAGAAGCGGCAGAAGCTCATGATGAGCGGACGCCAGAGTTGCGGATCGATGTGCCGGCGACTTCCGTCGCCTTCCAAGAGCGCCTCGTCAACGTGCAGCTTGACGATATGCACCTCGAATGCATTGGCGCTTACGTTTTTTCCAAAGTGGCGGAACTCACGCACAATGCCCTCCATTTGCACGGGACACTCCAGTACGCGCGGCGGTGCAACGGAGTGCGATGCCACAGCAGTGAAGCCCGCAACGCCGAACTTGTCCGGTTCAAACCGGTAGCCCCAGGCAAGTTTCTTTTCCGGCACGGGATTCTTGCCCGTAGTCAGCGCGAGGTGGTCTACCTGCGCGGCCTGTTCCTGCGAGGGAAGGTTGATGACACATTCGCGTGTGCGGATCAGGTTGTCGGAGGACTGGCCCATCTGGCCCAGTCCCAGCATGCAACTCCAACCCAGCCACCACGCGGACGACATCGGCGCAAGGTTGGGCGAGCCGTCCGGATTGAAGGTGCTGATGAGCGCCACGGGGGTTCCGAAGTAGAGGATGGTCGGTTCAATCGTCTTGTGCATGAGCAAACAATAGAATGACGGTGCCGCGGAAGCATCCCGGATCTTGCGGGCAATTCCAGATGTGCTGGGTGCGTCAGGAAATCCAATTCCTGACTAAAGAGTGGGGAAGGCTGCGATAGGGACCAGTGGTTTCAACGCGTGGCAGAGATTCTATCCCGAAGAATAAGGAAGGGCCGTTCGACGCACAGATAGAGCGCTCCCGCAACGACCAGGCAAAAGACCGCATAGACACCAAGCCACAGAAAGACGCTGGCCTGAGCAATGGCGGGAAAGCAACGGTCCACAAGATGGATCAATTCCTTGTGCGTAAGGTACAGGCTATAGGCGAGGGTGGCGATCAGCTTTGCTCCAGGAACCTTGACTCTGCTTAACAGACCCTTGGCGCTGAGCGCAGACGCTACGAGCAGGCCCAGACCAAGCGCCAGAACGGGGAATCCAATCACGGTTCCGAAGGCAGAGGCGCCCGTAACGGAAACCCAGCGGTCTTTGAAGAGCCACGCTGCAACGCCAACCATGCAAAGGCCTAAACCGAGAAGCGCGTGTCCCCTCTTGGCCAGCGCGCTCCACCAAACCGGGCGAAAGGTATTTACCAGAGCAAGCGTGACGCCAGCGAGCAATCCATCGAGACGGCTGTACGTGGGGCAGTAGATTTTCTCGATGTAGACCAGGCCAAAGGATTGACCGGCACTGGCCAGCGGACGGAGCGTCTGAAAGAGGATGAAGCTTCGAATGCAGACTCCAAGCAGCACAAGACCGCCGAGAAGTGTCGCGGTTTTTCGGATAGATGGCTTGCCCATCATGAGGAGCACAACGAGCGGCAGAAATAAATAAAAGTGCTCCTCGATGCACAGGGACCAAACGTGCGAAAAGGCCTGGTCGACGCGATAATCGACGAGGAGATTCTGAGTAAAAGTAAGTAACTGCCAAAGGGGCGGAAGGTTGGGGCTTTCGCGCCAGAACGGGAGGATAAAGTAGATTGCCAACACCACCAGATAAGCAGGCAGAACTCGATAAAGCCTGTTTCGATAGAAACTCCACAAGCGCGGGCGCTCGTTACTCCGATAGGGGCGCAATAGCTGTGAACCAATCAGATAGCCGCTGAGGACAAAGAAGAGATCGACACCCATCCAGCCCATTTGCGCCGCAAACTCCACCATCCATGGCAGGCTTCCAACGTCATGAAAGGTGTAAACGTGAAACACCATGACGGAGAAAATCGCCAGACTGCGCAGCGTGTCCAGACCGTGAGATCGCGGGGCGGATTGGGTCAAAGAAAGTGATCCTCGGTGATTTCCACCATCTTAGAACAGACAGTGCGATGGAACTGGTCGGTTCCCCATGCCGCTGTGTCCCAGTGCGATCCTCGCGTGGGACGAGACCCGGCGCATGCGATGCTATATTGGCTCTCATGAATCAGTTTGGAATTGTTGCAGCACTTTGCCTCTTCGCCGCGGTGTGCACGGCACAAGGAACGCAACCGGCCTTTCGCGGCGGCCCATCGCATCTCGGAATCTATAACTCCCAGGCGCCAAATCATCTTTCCTTGAAATGGACATTTTCGACGAACGGCGCTATCGTCTCTTCGCCCGCGGTGTCGGGGGGTGTGGTCTATGTCGGAAGCGCGGACGGAGGCCTCTATGCCGTCGAAGCGGCCACTGGAAAACTCCGCTGGAGGTTCGACGCGCACGGTGACGTGAACTCTTCTCCCGCAGTGAGCGGGGACATTGTTTTTGTGGTGAGTCTGGACGGCAACCTCTATGCGGTGGACGCTGCCACCGGCAAGCAGCGCTGGTCCTTCGCAACCCAGGGCGAGCATCGTTTCACCGCGGCCGGTATCCTCGGCGCACTTCCTTCCGCTGAAATCATGCCGGATCCATGGGACTTTTTTCTCTCCTCTCCCACCGTTGTCGCCGGAGCCGTTTACTTTGGAAGCGGAGACGGCCATATCTATGCCGTAGATGCCGGCACTGGCGTCTTGCGCTGGAGTTATAAAACAGGAGATGTGGTTCATAGCTCCCCGGCTGTCTCCGACGGCGTTCTCTACGTGGGAAGCTGGGATACATACTTTTACGCATTGAATGCCGCAACGGGCGAGTTGAAGTGGAAGTTCAAGACCGGCCAAGATCCTAAGACTCACGTGATGACGGGAATCCCAGGCTCCGCCACCGTTGCCAACGGGACGGTCTACTTCGGATGCAGGGACGCAAACTTCTATGCGCTCGACGCGACGACCGGCGCCCTGAAATGGAAGGTTTCGAACGACGGTTCATGGGTTATCGCTTCTGCCGCCGTTGCCGAAGGAGTGGTTTACTACACCACCTCCGACAGCCATCGCTTTCAGGCGCTTGATGCTATCTCCGGCAAAGTTCTTTATTGGCTTCCGACGAATATCTATTCCTTTTCCTCGCCGGCGATTGCAAGCACTCACGCCTATTTCGGCACCTTCGATGGCCAGTTGCACGACGTCGATCTCAAGAAGCATGAGTACGCGGGCGCATTTTCGACGCCGGGCTTCTCCGCTAACGGCCCGCGTTTCCTCGGCCCGGACGGAGGACTGAAGGCGGAAGGAATCTGGACGGGCGACACTCTGGACGACATGATTGTCGACATACGCACCAAAGTGTTCTCGATGGGGTCTATTCTCTCCTCTCCGGCGGTGCGGGATGGAACGGTTTACTTCGGCAGCGTCGATGGGAAGCTCTACGCGCTCGGGAATTAACAGCCTGAAGAGAGAGACTCGCGCCTCAGAGCCGAATTCCCCGCTACAATAAAGCCGTGATGGAACTGGTGCAAATCTCCTCCGCGCTCAAAGCTCCGGCGCCCAAGCCCGAGTGGCTCAAGGCCCGCGCCCCGGTGGGCGAGAACTACCACTCGCTCAAGCAACTGGCCCGATCGCTCCAGCTCAACACGGTCTGCGAGAGTGCTCATTGCCCCAACATCGGCGAGTGCTGGCACCACAAGACTGCGACCTTCATGATGCTCGGCAACCTCTGCACACGGCGCTGCGGCTTCTGCGCCGTTCCGAAGGGACGCCCTGAGCCGATCGACTTTGACGAGCCGCGGAGAGTCGCGGAGGCAGTGGCCAAGTTAGGGCTTCAACACGCAGTGGTCACCAGCGTCAATCGCGACGACGACCTGCTCGGCGGCGCGCGCGCATTTGCCATGGTCATTGAAGAGATTCGCCGCCAGGCCCCCGGCTGCCGCACCGAGGTCCTGATCCCCGACTTTCAATGCAACCGCGGAGCCATCCGCCTGGTCGTCGATGCACGGCCGGATGTTCTGAATCACAACACCGAATCCGTCCCGCGCCTCTACCGCGTAGTCCGCTCAGGCGCTCGCTACGAGCGTTCCCTTGAATTGCTTCGCTATGCCAAAGAATTACACCCCACGGGGGTAACTAAGTCAGGAGTCATGGTCGGCCTAGGCGAGGAGACCGCCGAACTGCTGGCAGTCTTCCGCGATCTGGCCGCGGTCCACTGCGACATTCTCACCATCGGCCAGTATCTGCGCCCTTCACGCGACCACCTGCCCATGGCCCGCCTCTACACTCCGCGCGAGTTTGCCGAGCTCAAGACCGAGGCCCTCAGGATGGGCTTCCGCCACGTTGAGTCGGGTCCGCTGGTCCGCTCCAGCTACCACGCCCATGAACAGGCGAACTCAACTGGAGTGGCTGTCGTAGCGTAAAGGAAATTGCTCAGTCCATTTCCAAACCTTTGCTCAGGCGTGAGAATATGAGCGAAAGGTGGTCTTACATGCCTTCTCTTCGCAACGAAAAGACTCGCAACGGCCTGATTCAACGCCTGCAGCGAATCACTCCCGACACGAAGCCCCGATGGGGCAAGCTCGACGCGCCGCGCCTGCTCTGCCACCTCAGTGACACCTTCGAAATGTCGTTAGGTACCCTTTTCGTGCCGTCTCACAATATCAAGTTGCTTCAGCGCTTTCCCTTCAAGCACTTGTTTCTCTATGTCATCCCCTTTCCCAAGGGAGCCAAAGCGCCGAGCGAGGTTCTCAAGACCCCGCCAGGTAATTTCGAATCGGACCGCAAGCGGCTCTTTGACCTGATCGGTCGTCTCGCCTCGACGCCCCGCGCCCAAGGCCCTGAGCACCCCTTCTTTGGCCCGCTGACCAATGACGAATGGAATTCGTTGCATTGGAAGCACATCAGCCACCACCTCAAGCAGTTCGGCCTGTAGCTGCAATCTCTCAGGGTTCGACACCAGAGCTTGCCGCAGATGCTCGTCGGCATTGCCCACATCCCGCTTCGTTTTAGTAGAATAGCCGTTGGCAATCTGCACCGTGAGGACGAACCCAATGGCAGCTTCATTCATGGCCGGCATTCCGGCGCTCAAGGAACTCAGCACTGACCTGCGGCACCGCATGGACGGCGCCGTAGCCACCTTCCAGGCCAACCTGGCCTCCACGCGCACTGGCCGGGCCAGCGTCCACATGCTCGACCAGATCAAGGTCGACTACTACGGCACCAACACCCCAATCAGCCAACTGGCGCAGGTTTCGTCGCCCGAGGCGCAACTGATCCTGATCGCGCCCTGGGACCCGACGATCTTGAAGGAAATTGACAAGGCCGTGCGCACATCCGACCTGGGCTTCAATCCCATCTCCGACGGCAAGGTGCTGCGCATACCCGTCCCGCCCATGACCGAGGAGCGCCGCCGCGACGTCTGCAAGCACCTGAACAAGGTCCTCGAAGAGCACCGGACGGCAGTTCGGAATGTGCGCCGCGACGGCAACGACGCCCTCAAGAAGCTTGCCAAAGACAAGAAGATCAGCGAGGACGAGGAGAAGCGTTCCTTAGAAGAAGTCCAGAAGATGACCGACGAAGAGATCCGCCGCATGGAAGAGCTCTCCCACAAAAAAGAAGCAGAAGTCATGCAGGTGTGACGAGCGGATCCCGACCTGCTGATTTTCTACAGAAGAGTTGTTCTACCCTTCAAAACTGGCTGTATCCAACTTGATTGAACTGGGTGCCCCACCCTCGCCGCGTTCTTTTTTTGCGGCTAGGGTGGGCAGCTACGGACGTCACCCCGTCGCCATTCATTTTCACGATTCGGGACACTCCAGCCACAGCACTCGCGCCGCGGGAGAAATCCACCACCTTCATCTCACCGCCAACTAGGCCGCTGCGCCCTTTACCCCATCCTTCCACGTTCTTTGCCGAGGGGTGAGTTAACACGAACCCCCTGCGAGCGAAATGCAAGCGTCCTGCTCCACCGCAGGTGGCAGGTGGCTTGCAGATAATTACTTTCCGCCGGCGGCGGCACCCAGGCACTATGCCGTTCCCTGCTTAAGTCCGTTGAGCTATTTTCCTGCGAGAATTGTTCCCGGTTCTCTGATCTCTGAGCCCTGGCCAGCTAGCACCTGCTCGTAGAAGCTTACGTAGTGGGGCACGACCAGCGAGGCGCAGAAGCGGCTCTGCGCGGTCTTGCGGCCGGCGTCGCGCATGGCTTGCAGGCGGTCACGATCCTTCAGAAGGGTCAATGCTCCTTCAGCCATCGATTCAACATCGCCAACGGGATAGAGCAGGCCGGTGACGCCGTCGTCGATCAGCTCGGGGACGCCTCCGACGCGGGTGGCGATGGAGGGAACCTTGCAGGCCATGGCTTCGAGGGCGGCCAGGCCGAAGGACTCCAACTCACTGGGCATGACCATCAGGTCGGCCAGGGGGAGCAGCTCGTTGACGCGCTCCTGCTTGCCCATGAAGTGGACTCTGTCATGAATTTTGAGGTCGTGGGCGAGCCACTCGGCGGCGGAGCGGTCTGGGCCGTCGCCGACCAGAACGAGGCGCGCGGGAAGCTCGCGGGCCACCTGAGCGAAGACCTTGACGACATCGACGACGCGCTTGACGGGGCGGAAATTCGAAAGGTGCATGAGGATGGCTTCGCCGGGGGCTGCGAGACGCTTGCGGGCTGCCGTGCGAAGTTCATCTTTGATGGGCGCGTATTCGTCGCAGTTGACGAAGTTGGGGACGACCTCGATGGGGCGCGAGATGCCGAAGTCGGTGAGGGTTTGTTCCTTTAGATAGTTGGAGATGCTGGTGACGCCGTCGCTCTCCTGAATGGCGTAGCGGGTGATGGGCAGATAGCCGCGGTCGAGGCCCACCAGCGTGATGTCGGTGCCGTGGAGGGTGGTGACAAAGGGCAGCCGCATGCCACGAGCGGCGAGCATCTGACGGGCGAGCAGGGCGCTGACCGAATGAGGGATGGCATAGTGGACGTGGAGCAGGTCAAGGGAATGGAATTCAGCCACCTCGGCCATGCGCGAGGCCAGCGCCAGGTCGTAGGGCGGGAATTCGAAGAGCGGATAGCTGGAGACGTGAACCTCGTGGTACTCGATGCCGTTGTCGCGTCCGCTGAGCCGGAAGGGCTGCGAGTAGGAGATGAAATGCACTTCGTGGCCGAGGGCAGCCAGCTCGATGCCGAGTTCCGTGGCGACCACGCCTGAACCGCCGTAGGTGGGATAACAGGTGATGCCGATGCGCATAAACCCTTCTTTTTGTTGCGGAAAATGACCCTCGGAGTTGGATCGAGCTGGGGGACGTTTCGATTCTCAACTGAGCTGTTCAGGACTTAGTAGATGCCGGGAATCAGCCGCTTGGTCTGACTGCTATAAGACGCATATTGCGCACCAAAGGCCTCATTCAATGCTGCTTCCTCCACGTGAATCCGGTAGAGGAAGGCGGCGGTGACGGGGACGAACAAGACGCAGAACGCAAGCCAGTTGCGCAGTGAGAGTGCCAGGCCGAGAAAGGCAAGCAAGGAGCCGGTGTAGGCGGGATGGCGCAGGAAGCGGTAAAGGCCGCCTCGGTGGACGGTCTGATTGGTGCGAATGGCGACATTGGAGCTGAAGGCTTTGCCCAGCGAAAGAATTGCCGTCGCGCGAAAAACGATGCCGGCGAGCAGCAGAACTATGGCCACTGTTACCAGCCAATGCGCGCCGCCAAACATGTCGGCAGGCATCGAGTCATGGAGCTTCTCTCCGGCGAAGATTGCCAGGCAGATCGTCGCCCAGAGGACGATGAGCGAGCCGCGGTCCTTGACTTGGCCTCCGCTGCGCCGCGTACGTGTGGCGAGGCCGAGCAATAGCTCAGATGTGGCCCAACTGTAGACCAGGATCTTCCAAAAGAGATTGATATCCAAAATGCCTCCATGCTTCTGACTCAATGCGGGGATTCCCTGCGTTTCCTGCTGCAGGGGGTACGCAATTGAAGCAGGCGGGGTTCCTGTTCTTCGCCGGCTTTGCGGTTTGAGGCCGGAGGTCGAAGCAGACGGAATCATCCCTCGCCCAGACGAGAAAAATCAATCAACTCGAACTGATTTCCCAGGTCGATCGACGTGAGCGCCTCCCGCTCCGTCTCTCGCGAGGCCAGCAGGCGGGTGTGGGCGCGGGCCAGATCGGCGTCGTTGTAGCCGGGATGCGAGACCAGTTCCCAGGTGCCGGGGGGAAGGTTACGAAGCAGGGCGTTGACGGTGGAGGCGTTGAGGGTTCCAGTGGCCAGCACGCCGATGGCGCCGTTGGTGGTGGAGAAGCCCCCTTCCGCGACAATGCGACGAAAGGCGGGCTCAAAAAGCCTGAGCAGGCTGACTTCGGTGCGGCGAATCCAGGGAGCGCCGGGAGTGGCGCGGAGGCTCCATGCTGGCTCAAAGGGATTGCGAATGGCGCGGATGCCGGCCACCTTGGCTGCACGGAGCAACGGGCGGAGGACAACGGGGAACATGTGGGTGTGCTTGTGCGTGTCGATGTGGGTGAGGCGCAGGCCGCGGCTTTGAAGCGAGGCGATTTGCGCGGCGGTTTCGGCTTCGATCTCAGCGGAGCGGATGCGGCCGGCGAACAGCCGCGTGAGAAATGCGCCCAGCGTGGGATGAAGGCGGCCCGTCCGCGGGTCAGCGAGTGTTGGGAGATCCTGCGCGGGCATCGCCGGCTCGCCATCCACCAGTACGACGTGGCAGCCTACGCCGAGCGAGGGTGCGGAGCGCGCAATTTGGATGGCCTCTTCGGTGGCTGCGGCCCTGGCCATCAGCGTGGCGCTTGTCAGCGCCCCGGCCTGATGCAGTTCGATGATGGCGCGATTGACGCCGGCGGTCAGTCCAAAGTCGTCGGCATTGAGGATGAGGCGGCCCACCGGCTGAGTGTATCAACATTGGGCGCGGTGACTCCAAAGAGGGTTGGCTGTTCGCCCGCAAGGCTGGCTGACCGCCAAGCAAGCGCGCTGGTATGATGACACTAGCCGCAATGGTCCCTTCGGCCTCGTGGGCGGTTAGCTCAGCTGGTTAGAGCGCCTGCCTTACAAGCAGGAAGTCGGGGGTTCGAGTCCCTCACTGCCCACCAAAGACTTGTTTATAGCGTCCAATAGAGTTCAATCCTACCAATCAATCCACTGAAAACAAAGTATTTCTTTTCTTTTGCCATCCAAAGCGATACCGTGGAAGCCAGATGATTCTGGGGGTATTGTTAGGGGTATCTGTGATGTACCCCCAATTACGATACCCCAGATACCCCCAAAACTCAGGAGGCAACATGGAACTGACGGATACAGCGATCAGACGCTCTCGTCCCACTGAGAAGCCCTATAAGCTGGCCGACGGCAAGGGACTTTACCTTTTGGTGAATCCTTCTGGCAGTAAATTGTGGCGATGGAAGTACCGGCATGAGGGTAAGGAAAAGCTCATGCCATTTGGCGCATACCCGGATGTATCACTTGCCGATGCACGAGTCCGCCACGCCGAGGCGCGCCGTCTTCTTGCGGCTGGCTCTGATCCAATGGTGCAGCGCAAGGTGAAGAAAGAAGCGGTCATCGAATCGCAAGAGAACGCCTTTTCAGACATTGCCGCCCTCTGGTTCGACCACTGGAAGGTGAACAAAAGCTGCCGCCACGTCGATGCCACACGCCGCCGTCTTGAGGCGAATGTCTATGTGGCGATTGGCGACAGGCCGATTGCTCTCATCGAGCCGCCCGAATTGGTGGTCATGGTTAGGGCGATTGAAGCGCGTGGGGCTGGTGATCTTGCCAAGCGCGCCTTGGAGACTGTGGGGCAGGTCTTCCGGTATGCCATTGCGCACGGCTATACCCGCAGAAATCCCGTCGCCGAATTCAAGCCTTCCGATGTGCTGTGCCCGACTAAAAAGGTGAATCTTGCACGGATCGATGCCAAAGAACTTCCCGAGCTGCTGCGCGCCATTGAGGTCTATCGCGGCAAAGTCCTCACTCGGCTGGCCATGAAACTGCTGGCGCTCACCTTCGTACGCACCTCGGAACTAATAGAGGCACGCTGGGCAGAGATCGACTTCGAGGACCGCCGCTGGAACATCCCGGCCCAGCGCATGAAGATGGATACCCCGCACATCGTTCCGCTGGCCAGACAGGCAATTGAAGTCTTGGATCTGTTGCGCCCGCTGACCGGCTCCGGAGAATTGATCTTCCCTGGCGACCGCGACCCCATGAAGCCAATGAGCAACAACACTATCCTGCTGGCGCTGGACCGGATGGGATACCGGGGACGCCAGACCGGCCACGGCTTCCGTGGGCTGGCTTCCACACTGCTCCACGAGCAAGGCTACGCGCATGAGCACATCGAATTGCAACTCGCCCATGCCCCGCGGAATGCTGTGAGCGCCGCCTACAACCACGCCCTCTATCTGGAGCCACGGGCGAAGATGATGCAGGAATGGGGCGATTTTCTGGAGCGCACCCAAAGAGGCGGCAAGGTGCTGCCCTTCCAGGGAACTGCGGCATAGCCATTCAGTCAACTCGGCCGGCAGAGAATCAGGCCATGCTTTGTAATCCAATCCCAGACGAGGGCCAAGCCGGAATCCAGCTCCCGGCGTCATCTTGACGACAACGCATTCACGCCTGCACGTTGCCCTCTGATTTCGCGGCTGACCTCTATCTGGCGGGCAATCCACTCCTCTACCTCTGTTTCGAGCCAGCCAACTGCCCTGGCCCCCAGCGACACTGGCCTTGGGAACCTTCCTTCGGTGACGCGCAGATAGACAGTGCTGCGTGATAGGCCGGTGCGATCCAATACGACTGGCAGTCTCAAAATCTTTCTCGGCATCCCATTACCTCATTGGTAGAGTTGCATTTCAATTACGGGCGGATTTACCAAGCCCACAAAGCAAAGCGTCGTCGAATTTGTCTGCAAGCCAGCCATAGCCAACTTCGCTTCCCTCGCGCTCGTTGTCTGACTTTTCTCCCGAATGCCCTGCACGGTTATGTTGTTCTCGTCTGAAGCAACCTCAGTCCTATCCACCGAAAGACTTTGTGCAAGTCGTCACTCAGCGTGGGGGTTAACGATATGTTGAACACAGTGTGAAGCCACCATTCGATTCTGTACGTCTCCCTATGTTGCAAACTCCCAACGCCACCTTTGCTGCCCATCACAAAAAATCGCTCGCGCCATACATCGCCCTTTCTTACAGTAGTAGGTCCGGCTTCATTTGATATTGTCCATGCCTTCCCTCAGCAGTTGACAACGCCACCGATCTTCCCTTACAAGCCGCTCTTGATTCCGTTTCTTCTCTTGTTGGTGCCAGTTTTGTCAGGTAGGCTGAGAGCGCGTAGGTTGAGATTACGGCGCCCTCCTCTTCCGAAACACGCACCAGCACCTTCAGTGAGTAGCCGCTTTCCCTCAGCTTCTTCAGTTCTGAGTACACGGCTCGTACAGTCTCCCCCCATCATCAGCATTTCAGGATGCGGGGGAGGTTCAGTCGCCTTTTGAGCCAGGTATGAGCGAAGTACTTCCACTTGTTCTGCGGTGAACATTTGCACTTTACGTCGCGCTTTTTCCATACTTTTTCCCCAACTCCGTCCTCATGAACGGCACATGTAGAGATTACCATATAACAAACCGTAGAAATGTAATAAAGATGAAACAGAATGCTTCAGAGAGACGGCAAGATGGGCGCTGTGCGCACGAAACCCCTTCGTGGTTCCGCGCGCCCACCACCATTTCCCCAATCCGCCTTCGGCTACTCGAAGAAATGGTTGCGCATCTTGCTCAGGGCTGCGCCCCGAGACCCTGACAGAACACTGCAATGAC
>Ga0302189_10000969_pt1 | contig 24803 bp, 20 predicted proteins | sample II_Bog_E2_2_FD_194551 | JGI IMG/M metagenome (GOLD analysis project Ga0302189, IMG submission 194551) | Peat permafrost microbial communities from Stordalen Mire near Abisko, Sweden - II_Bog_E2_2 | ecosystem: Environmental > Terrestrial > Soil > Wetlands > Peat | place: Sweden: Abisko...
CATGTGGGAAGGCCCTGCAGACAGCAGAACAAAGCCAGATCCTGATGTGAAAAAGGCCGCCCAAGCAACTCGTCGCAAAAGGGTGATTCACAAGAACAAAAAGCCGTAGCTTTGTTTCTTTGCTGAATTGCATTACCACTTGACCGTAGCTTTCCGCACTGATTACTTAATGCCATTAAGTAATCATGAGTGACGAATTCCTATCCCTAAATCAGGCTATCACCCCAGCCTCGCCGGACGTGATCACCTTGGCCGATGATCCGACGCCTCCCAGGCATCCAAAGCTGGTCTTTTGGATTTCCATTTCCGTGATGGTTGTTTTCGTGCTGGTGCTGGGAGGGATCAAAACACTTCAGATCACGCAAGCCATCGCCAAGGGAAAAGCCTTCAAAATGCCTCCTGATACCGTCACGTCACTGATCGTGAAGGAAACCGACCAGGTACCCGTGCTGGATGCAGTCGGCTCGTTGGCCTCTCCACAGGGGGTGATGCTCAGCGCCGATCTTCCCGGTATCGTCACGACCATTGATTTCGATTCAGGTAGTGCGGCAACCAATGGACAGCTACTGGTGCAGCTCGACACCCGCCAGGAAGAAGCACAACTCCGCACCGCAAAGGCAAAACTTGAGCTCGCACGTCAAAATCTGCAACGGGCACAGGATCTGAGTGAAAAACACGTCATTGCAACATCCGCTTTTGATGAGGCTAAAAGCGGCTATGACGCAGCAGTCGCCTCTGTTGATGAAACACAGGCGACGATCGACAGGAAGACCATCCGGGCCCCTTTCAGCGGAGCCATCGGGATCCGTCAGATCAATGTCGGACAGTATCTCAAGAGCGGCGATCCGATCGTTCAACTCGAATCCCTGGATCCCATTTATGTGAACTTCGCCCTGCCCCAGCAATATCTCGGGAATCTCTCCGTAGGACAGGAAGTGCGAATCCAGGCTGACGGGCTGCCTGACAAGGTTTTCATGGGGACCATCAATGCCATCAACTCAATCGTCGATACCTCCACGCGCAACATCCAGGTTCAGGCTACGGTTCGCAATACCGGACACCTGCTTCGCTCCGGCATGTTTGCCGCTGTGCAGACGCTCCTTCCGGAGAAAAAACATGTTGTCCTGATTCCTGCCACCTCAATCCAGTACGCACCCTACGGCGATTCGGTCTTTGTGATCGAACAGATGAAGGGGCCCGACGGAACCGACTACCTGGGAGTCCGAGAGCAGTCTGTGGTGCTCGGCAAAACTCATGGGGATCAGATTGAAGTCCTTAAGGGGCTCAAGGATGGAGATCAGATAGCCACTGCGGGAATCTTCAAACTTCGTCAGGGAGGTGCCGTCAATATCAACAACAGCGTGCAACCGGGAAATAATCCGGAGCCCAAGCCCGAGCAGAGCTAGTCGCTCTCCGGCTTGCCCTCTCTTTTCCCGATCATGCATTTCACCGATCTTTTCATTAAGCGCCCCGTGCTGGCGCTGGTGATCAGCTTTGTCATCCTGCTGGCAGGCGTGCAGTCAATCCGCATGCTCAATGTTCGCCAATATCCACGCAGCGACATTGCCGTCATCCAGGTCACCACCAACTATATCGGAGCGAATGCCGATCTGGTGCGCGGCTACATCACCACTCCCCTTGAACGCGTCATCGCAGCGGCGGAGGGGATCGATTATATCGAGAGTTCCAGTGCCCAGGGCGTCAGCACCATCACGGTTCACCTGAAGCTCAATTACGATCCGAATGCCGCACTGACACAAATTCAGGCGAAACTCGCGCAGGTTCGCAACGATCTGCCCCCGGAAGCGGAGAATCCCATCATTGCGCTTCAGAACGCCGATGAACTCCGCGCCGCCATGTATCTCGGATTTTCGGATCCAAACATGGAGCCAAACCAGCTCACTGATTTTCTTACCCGTGTCATCCAACCCAAGTTGACGGCCATTACCGGGATTCAGAGGGCGGATGTCCTCGGTGCCCGCGTAATCGCAATGCGGATCTGGCTCAAGCCGGACCGTCTGGCGGCTCTCGGCGTCTCGGCTTCCGATGTCAAGGCAGCCCTTCAGGCCAACAACTACCTCGCAGCCGTTGGGAAAACAAAGGGAACGATGACCGCCATCAACCTTGTCGCCAATACCAACCTCACCACGCCGGAGGAGTTCCGACAGCTCGTGGTAAAACAGAAAAATGGTGTCCTCGTACGCCTTCAGGATGTTGCCGATGTTGACATGGGTGCTGAAGATTATGACTCCGATGTCCGCTTTGACGGAAAAAACGCGAAGTTCCTCGGCATCTGGTGTCTGCCGACGGCCAATACCCTGGATGTCTGTAAACTGGTGCGCGATCAGGTACCGGAGCTGCGCAAGCTTCTTCCTCCCGGGATGACGCTGGATATCCCCTACGACTCCAGTGACTACATCAGCGATGCCATTAGCGATGTGTTCAAGACCCTCTCCGAAACACTTGGCATCGTCATTCTTGTCATTTTCCTGTTTCTCGGATCGGCTCGATCCGTGCTGATCCCCGTCGTGGCGATCCCCATTTCTCTCATCGGCACGGCATTCATCATGATTCTCTTCGGATTCACGGTGAATCTGCTGACCCTGCTGGCTGTTGTACTGGCGGTCGGTCTTGTCGTGGATGATGCCATCGTCGTGGTGGAAAATGTCGAACGCCACCTGCACGAGGGACGCACCCCCTATCAGGCGGCCATCATCAGTGGACGCGAACTCCTCGGGCCGATCATCGCCATGACGATCACGCTTGCCGCCGTGTACACGCCGATCGGGATTCAGGGAGGACTCACCGGCGCCCTCTTCCGTGAATTTGCGCTGACCCTTGCAGGTGCCGTCTTCATCTCCGGCATCGTTGCGCTGACCCTTTCCCCGATGATGTCCTCGCGCCTTCTGCGGCGCGGTGATGACACGAGGGGCTATGCAGGCTGGGTCAACCGCCGGTTTACCGCGCTTCAGAAGGGATATGTACACCTGCTCTCCTCCATGCTCGCTCACCGGATAGCCGTGCTCTCCGTTGCGTTCATCTGGATCCTGCTGATTCCCGCTTTTTGGCTCTTTTCACCCCATGAACTTGCTCCCAAGGAAGATCAGGGAATCGTTTTTTGCATCGTGCAGGCATCTCCGTTCTCCACCATTGATCAGACACTGCTCTATTCCGACCTGATTTTTGATGCCTACAAGTCGCTGCCGGAGACATGGCACACCTTTCAAATTAATAATCCCAGCGGTGGATTCGGTGGTATTCGCACACTCCCCCCCAGCCAACGGAAGCGAACCTGTGATCAACTCGCCGCAATTCTAAGCCAGAAGTTTGCTGGAATTCCCGGTGTGAGGGTGATTGCCACCACACCCCCCTCCTTGCCCGGAGGGAGCAATTTCCGTGTTGAGTTTGTGATCTCCTCCACCGCCGAGCCCCGCGAACTTCTCGAAGCTGCCAATGATCTCGTGAAAACCGCCTTCGCAAGTGGGATTTTTATCTATGCGGACAGTGATCTCAAATTCGACCAACCCCAGGTCGAGATTGTCTTCGATCGGAACAAGGTGGCAGCACTGGGACTTGATTTGCAACAGGTTGGAGCCGATCTCGGCACCCTGCTTGGCGGCAACTATGTGAACCGTTTCAGTATTCAGGGACGCAGCTACAAGGTCATCCCCCAACTTCGCAGGGAGTACCGCCTCGACCCCGATGCCCTGGGTAAACTCTATGTCACCGGTCCCAACAACCAGTTGGTGCAACTCTCAACCTTCGCCACACTCAAGCGCACCACCGAACCTCGTCAAATCAATCGCTTCCAGCAGCTCAATTCCGCCAAAATTTCCTGCCTGATTCCTCCCGGTATCACCGTGGATCAGGCGCTCAAGGTACTGGAAAAACGGGCCGCCGAGATTCTGCCCCGTGGCTTCGTCCTTGATTACTCCGGGGAATCCCGCCAGCTCCGTCAGGAGGGAAACACGCTGATCGGCACCATGATCGTCTCCTTCATCCTGATTTTTCTTGTGCTGGCGGCTCAGTTCGAGAGCTTTCGGGATCCTTTCATCATCATCTTCGGCTCCGTGCCGCTGGCCCTCTCCGGTGCGCTGCTCTTCACCTTCCTAGGTGCGACAAGCATCAACATTTACAGCGAGGTGGGACTGATTACCCTCTTCGGACTTGTCGCCAAAAACGGCATTTTGATCGTTGAGTTTGCCAATAAACTCCAGGAGGGAGGCATGGACAAATGGCACTCCATCCTGACTGCCTCGGGGACACGCCTGCGACCGATCCTGATGACCACGGCGGCCACCGTCTTTGGGCATACGCCGCTGATCTTTGCATCCGGCCCCGGCGCAGGTGCCCGAAACAGCATCGGTATTGTCCTGGTCTCCGGGATGATTATCGGAACTTTCTTCACCCTCTTCGTCGTTCCCTCCATCTACATGCTGGTCTCCAAGCCGAAGCATCGGAATCCCTCCAAACACCAGCCTCTCCTCGGAGGAGCACCTACGGAAGCGCTAGCGATCGCTTAGCCCCCTTTTTCAAAGGAAACTCGATCATCTCCGCTCTCGGGTCGGGTCTTATCGCTCCCTGCTTTTTGGCAGTGCCTTCAAACTGGCCATGGGGCCAGCTGTGTCGGGCTGGGGCTAAGTCTGCTTTGTTGGTATGGCGCTAAAATGGGTCAGCCCTCTTCCAGCGTGAGAAGCTCTTGAATTCTCTGGCGGCGGCGAATAAGTCGCATCCTCCCGCCATCTACCATAACTTCAGGGACCAGCGGGCGGGTATTATAGTTGCTGCTCATGCTCGCGCCATAGGCGCCCCCGTCATGGAAGACGAGATAGTCACCCACTTCAGCATCCGGCAAATCACGCGGCGTGACGATGCCACCTTCTTCCTGTGTGAAGACATCGCCCGATTCACATAACGGCCCGGCAATTACAGTCGGGCGGAGGGCGGCGATTTTCTCATGGCCGTCGGCATCAAGCACCGACACTTCGTGGTAGCTGCCATACATCACCGGGCGCATCAGGTCGTTGAAACCAGCGTCGCAGAGCACAAAATAATTGCTGCCGACATCCTTTCTGGCCCGTACTTCGGCGATCAGCTTCCCCGATTCCGCGACAAGAAAGCGGCCAGGCTCAATCTCCAGCTCAACCCGATGGCCAAGATGCACCTCGATTTCCCTGCGCGCCTTGTCCCAGAGGCTGAAATAGTGAGCGGTATCGATGCCATCCTCGCCCGAGCGGTACGGAATGGAAAGTCCGCCTCCCGCCGAGATCGCCTGTAGATCACGCCCGAATGACTTCACCTGGGCCACCATCGCATCACACACACCGGAAAGATGGCTGTAGTCGACGCCGGAGCCAATATGCATGTGCAAGCCGATCAGCTTGAGCTTGTACCGGTCGATCAACGCATGCACCTCGTCCAGTTGCTCGTGCCAGATGCCGTGTTTGCTAGTATCGCCACCGGTATTGGTCTTCTTGCTGTGGCCATGGCCGAAGCCAGGGTTGATGCGCAACCACACTGGATGACCCGGGCTGGTCTCGCCCAGTTGTTCAAGCATTTGTGCACTACCCGCATTCACCGGAATCTGGAGCGCCACCACGCGGGCCAGCGTCTCCCGATCCAACAGGTCCGCCGTGAAAACGATGTCACCGTGTGCTCCCCCGGGCGCAAATCCGGCCACCAGCGCCCGTTCTATCTCCCCTAGGGAAACCGCATCGACCTTCACCCCATGCTCCCGCATCAGCCGCAGAATGTGGATGTTCGAGTTGGCCTTCTGCGCGAAGCGGATCACATCGAACTGCCTGAGCTGGGCAATCCTCTCACGGATGATTGACGCATCATAGATCCAGCAGGGTGTGCCATGGTTCCTGGCAATCGCAACAAGCTGTGGGCCGTTAAGGGATTTTAGCATTTCTTACCTTGAGAGTGGGTTGACGGGCATTTCAGCAAAAGAATGATAATAGAGAACCGAGAAATGGGAAGTTCCGCTCACAGCCGGAATTTCACCACAACTTTCAGAATTGGACCCGGCTGGCCAAGCGAGACACCCGGTTGATGAGCATCATGGGGTAGGAAGACAGCAAAGGAACCCGCCTGAAGCAGCAGCATAGATGCAGGAACTGACGGAGATTCATAAAACTCCGCATCCTTCTCGGGACTGTAGGGAGTTTTTACGCTCAGTTCGTCACGGCATGCATAGCCGATGAATTCCTCGCCTGAATAGATCACCTGAATATCCCCGTGCACACGATGAGTTTCCCACTTTTTGGAATCACTCGGTGCGGTCTCATAGCGTTGGACGATGGCGACCACGCCCGGTCCGTCGATCTCATATTTTCCATCGGGCGTCTTCGGATCGAATGCCTGCAGCCACGCAAAAGCTTTTGGAAAGGAAGGGTGAACTTCCTCGTAGAGATGGGAATGCCCCAGCTGATCAAGAATCATGGGATGAAAGGAAGAAACTTGAAGGTTGAAAGCTGAGACCTGAAGGATTAAAGACCGCGATAGCTGCAGCGAGCGGTCGGGGTTTCATGAAGCACGATCTCCGAGAGTCCGGGGAGTTGCGGGGCAAGATGCCCCCAGAGCCAGGCACACATATTCTCGATGGTCGGGTTTTCCAGACCTGGAATTTCATTCAGGTAGGAATGATCAACTAGCTCAAGCAGTGGGTTCATCGCCTTGCTGATTCGGGCATGATCATAGAACCAGCCGGTGACGGGATCGACCTCCCCCTCGATGGAAATCTCCACCTTGAAGCTGTGCCCGTGCATCCGCCTGCATTTGTGATCGGCAGGAACATTGGGCAGATTCTGCGCCGCTTCAAATGTGAAATCCTTGGTCAGACGAACATGCATGGAACGAATTTTCTACAGGATTAGAGGAATCATTGCAAACGGAGGAATAAGGAAGCAGCATGCCAAAAAAAAACTCCCTCCCCGTCTTTAGCGTCAGGGAGGGAGTGGAAAAAATACGGGTATAACTAAGTCAAGGAATTAAGGTGCAGATGGCGGTCCAGTAGGTGTACTGAGATTTGGTACAGGAACGGCTTTGGAAGATCCAAAGCCGAAATTCCCCTCGATCGTCACCGGATTGTTATTCGTGTCAGTATACGATCCAACACCATTTGCCAGACTGAAGGCCCCGGCAACCGTCAGGGAAGTATAGTTTGTCGAGTGATACTGCGTATCCACGTAAGTATAACTGAAGTCGGAGGATGAACCCGTCCCCAGTCCTGAGAGGGTGTAAGTCGCGGTGTTGGTGGGAGATGTCGTAGGAACATGTAATGTGAGCGTCATGGGGCCTTCATAGGAATAAGAGCCAGTGGATGTCTCTCCAATTATCGTATTGTTGCTGCGCTGTGTGACTTGTGAAGCAGAATGGGCTAGAGCCTCTGGAAATTGGGCGCTGATGTATTGGCCGATGTAGATGTTGTTGGTTCCTTTTGTTGCGTAAAATTGTGAATACAAATTGCCCATGGAACCGACTTTCACATTGATTTTCCACCCCTGAGGAGTGTGGTCGGGAAGGATACCGTTGGTGGCGAGCGCCGCAAGGAACTCCGCATTGCCGAAGGGCATCTTTTCTAAAGTCGCCGCACTAATAGTATACTCGGTACTGACTCCGGTGTTGGTATTGGTCACCAAGTAATCATCATAAAAAGCAGGCGCACCAATAGTCCCGGATGGCTGCGAATAGGTGGTTCCTGCATGGATGGTGGTTGCCGGCGTTAAGGACTTAAAGGTCAGTCCAAAGGTCACGGGAACCTCAGAGGTGGTGTACTGGTTGGTGTAGATGGGGGTTACAGCGGCCTGGGCGGTCAGAGAGGCAACGCTCATCAGCACTGTGGCTAAGCCCATCACCTTGAGTGAGGAAGTAATTTTCATGCAAAGGGCTAAGTATCCTGTTTTCTTCGGACTGTCGAAGGCATTTCAAAAAAATACCGCGATCATGGAAAGTACGATTTCCAAAGTGCCCTAGGCAAACGATTCCCGCTGACTCAGTTTTTTGAGGCAACATCACTCACCGCACGGGCCTTGTGCCGTGCAAAAATCTCCCGGGTGACATCGCGTTCGCGGGCATGATCAAGCATCGGAACCGGATACCCTGCGGCGATGGGGCGACCATCGGCTGGAGGCTCCAGCAAGGAAACATTGGAGACATTGTTGAGTTCCGGTACCCATCGGCGAATGTACTCTCCTTGAGGATCGTAGCGTTTGGTCTGACTCCAGGGGTTCTGAATTCGGAAATAAGGAGCGGCATCCGCTCCTGTTCCCGCGCTCCATTGCCAGCCGCCGTTATTACTCGCAATCTCACCATCCACCAGAGAACTCATGAAGAACTCCTCACCCATCCGCCAGTCGAGATGAAGATCCTTTGTTAGAAACATCGCCACGATCATGCGGGCACGGTTGTGCATCCAGCCAGTCGCCGCCAACTGACGCATCGCCGCATCAATAATCGGAAATCCGGTGCGCCCCTCACACCACCTCCTGAAAGCATCGGGATGTCTGGAAAGCCCCGGCCATTCCAAGCCGCGCCAGGAAGTGTTGAACTCCAGCTCCAACACCTCGGGAGAGTGCCAGAGCAACTGCATGTAAAACTCCCTCCAGACGATTTCGGTCAGGAATTTCATGGCACTCCTGCGACCATCAGGAGGAAGGTTCTCCTCCAAGTTTTTCACACTTGCATAGATCTGGCGTGGTGAGATCAGCCCGAAGCGCAGATCCTGAGAGAGGTGTGAAGTGCCTGAAACCGAGGGAAGGTCACGCCGTTCTCCATAGGAACCAGCAGATTCCGCAAGAAATCGTTTCAAGCGTTCTCGTGCGGCCCTTTCCCCTGCCTCAGGGATGGAAACCGTTGAACTCAGCCCCCAGTGCAAAAGGTCAGGTAATGGCAGGGAAAGGATTCCAGAGGGAGTTTTAAGGGAACGAATCGCACCAGGCGGCGTGGGCTTTGGTAGTGAAAACCAGGCCTTGGAATATGGGGGAAAAACACGAAAGGGCGTTCCTTGACCCGTCAGCACCTCGTCCCGTTCATGCACACAGACATCCTTGTGCAAGGAGAGTTCGAGACCACGATCCCGGCACATTGTGGAGAGGCGACTCTCCACGGCGCGTCCAAAGGGATCGGGATCACGGTTGGCAAAGATTCCTGTCGCTCCGCTCTCACCTACCAAGCGTTCTAACTCCGACACGGCATCTCCCTGTCGGATGATCAACTGACCGCCGATGGCCTCCAGATTCTTTGCCAACGATCCAAGCGCACCGCACAGAAATTCCTGTCGGGCAGGACCTGTCCAGCGATGGGAGCCTCTCCATTGACTCTCGATATAAACCGGAATCACCTCTTCTCCCGCCGCCACTGCAGCGTTCAGGGCCGTATTGTCCGTGATTCGCAGATCCCGACGAAACCAGTGAATCACTCGCTTCATGGCTTCACCGTAACAGGGTAGTGAAGCATACGCACCGGGGGCACCCCCTTCTCCCAAGGACGGGCATAGAAAAAATCGAGCCTGGTGGAACCGGCTTGCTGCGCCCGGAATTTCCAGATCTCCGTTTCTCCCGAACCGATCAGTGTCCCCGATTTATCCGAAGGCTGATACCCCAATTTCTCCTGGTGCAGGATTTTGTCACCCATGATCTGAAGATTCCAAGAGTAGCCGGTAGTACGGTTCGAATGAAGCTGCACCTGAAGGAGATCACCTTGACTCACGAAGACACGGGTTCCCTGATCGGATTCGCGAAGAGTGATTTGGGAGGCCTCAGCCCATTCAGTAAAAAACTGGAGCAGGAGAAACGAGCAAAGTAGAGGAATCCTCACGAGTTGATCATGATTCCTAAGCACGACGGGGGTGAAGAGATTTTTCTGAAAAAAAGAGCGGCCTTTCAAGAACTGCGAGCTGATCAACCAGGATGAAAGAGCCCAGGATATTTTCAGGGCTATTATTTATTAATACGATCAAATAGATCGTATATATGTATTTTTAAATATATGTGTGTCCTACCCACCTTCACCTCTTCCTGATCGGAAAATGATAAACTTTTTCCTGATTTACACTTGAATTTCTCTTGATGCAACGATGTTCATCCAGAAACACAAAAAAAAACTTGAGTAAAACTACTATTTTGGTCGTTATTATGCAGACTTGCTTTCGTCCAAAAACCAAGCAGTAAAAACCACAGTCCATCATCCTCCAGGGTCGATGGAGCCGCTTTAACAAGGCGGTTCAACAATTTTGGAGGATGAAATCAAGCCCAACGATCTTCTCTGGACAGGGAGATCATTCAAAAACCACAGGAGCACCGATGAAAACCCGACCAACTCAAAACCAGGAAATTCAACCTAGGCATCCGATCATGAAAAAAATCTTCCGCACCTTTATTGTTATCGCTTTTACAGCACTTTCAGGGTCATCCCTGCGGGCCCAGAGTGTCGATGGCTTTTACAGTTATCTCACCAATCTTGCGTCGCAAAGCGGGTTCAATACCGGAAGCCTCCCCTCCTCGCCGGATGAGGCATACAAGGAGTCGGTTGATTCCTATTTCTGGGGATTACCACTTGAGGAAACCTACCGCACACAAATTCTGGTGAACACCGGATATGGACTGACCACCAATCAGCTCTTCGCGTCAACGACGCTCAATACCTCGACCACCGTCGTTGCTCCTTCCGAGGATCTGCTCTACGACACAACATTCCTGAATCTCCCGGGAACGAATGACGCCTACGTGCTCAATGTGCCCGAGACAGGATCGACCTACGATGTCGCCGCCTTTTTAAACTCCTACACCGACGTCACGGCTTCCGTGGGCACGAGGAATTTCACCAACGGGACAATCGGTGATGGGGCTGGAGATTATCTCGTGGTGGGGCCAAACTATAATACGAACCAGGCCCTTCCTGCAGGCATTTCAGGTTATCTCCAGACCACAACGGCTCAAACCTGGCTCATCGGAAGAGTACTGACCGATCCGTATACGACAGCGACCATCGGAGGCTCTCCCACTACTTACAATCAGCTTGCGGGAGGCAGCAACAACGCTCTCTCTCTCAATAATTCCGTACCGCTTGCAACCAGCTTCAGCCTGACTCCCCTGAGTGAGTGGACAAACGGGATTACAAATACCCCGATCACCAACAAACCTTCCAGTTATACTGGACCCCAGCTTCTCACTATTTCTCAAAATTCCGCGATCCAGACAGGAACAAACTTCCTCAACTATGTCGGTGCCAGTGTTGTCCAGAACGGAATTCCTTCGACTTCACCCAACAATCAGTTGGCGCTCTATTCAGGTTTCTCCGACATCGGCCTGACCACCAACGGCTTCACGCTGCCGACTAATTCGGCAACACTTACGGACATCACCAACGGACTGTCGGCTGCAAGCAGCATCCTCACCTCAGTTCTTGCTGCTTCAGCGACGAATAACAGCTGGAATGTCAACCCAACACTGGGGCAATATGCCGCCTCCTATAGTGGCTGGGTAACGGCAGCGGCAACGGCCAAGAATTTCCTGGGGGCCAATCTCGGGGCGGAGGCCACGTATCCGACGACCACGATCGATTCCAATGGAAATCTTCTGAATGGAAGCAACTCCTACACGTTGACCTTCGGAGCCGGGCAACTTCCTCCCGTCAACAGCACCAACGGATGGTGGTCGCTGACCCTCTATAACACCAATGGATTTATCATACCGAATAGCGGGGACAGCTATTACGGGAGCAATATCTTCAACCTCGGGAGCACCCAGTTGAAGAATGTTCTGGGAACCAACTACGCCACCTCGCCGATCACCCTCTATCTCTCGGATACGGCACCGACGAATTCCGCGTTACTGCCTTACTGGATCCCCACTCCAGCAGGTACCAATTTTGAATTGGCCCTAAGGTTCTACCTTTCCGCCACCAATGATCCCACCATTCTGGATGGAAGCTATCAGGTGCCAGCCGTTGTGGAGGCCGTCCCCGAGCCATCTGCTTACCTGCTCCTTGGACTTGGAGGTCTCGCAATTGTTGTAGCAGCTTCCAAGCGTCGTCGTCAGGAATAGGAAAGCCACTCTTATCACCACGGAGGCCCCGGCTTTTAGGTCAGGGCCTCTGTCTGCGGCAAAAGATTGATTCGGATTACCCATGGAGATTTTCCATGGGTAATTTTTTTGTCCCAGAGGGAAATTGATCTCCCTTTGACGTGGTGAGCATCAGGAATCTTTCTAGCTGCACGAAAAATGAAATTCACGGTAGGCTCTAAGAACTCATTCCTGTGCAAAACGAGTTTACCGTGCAGATTCCAGATACCCTCTTCCTGATAGCCGGTAACGGTTCCTACCCCCAGTTTGCCGTGCAGGGTGCTCGCGAAGCTGGTGTCAAGAAAATCGTCGCTGCCGCCTTTGAAGGGGAAACCGATCCTTCCCTCGCCGCGCTCGTCGACGAGATTCACTGGATGAAAGTCGGTCAGCTTGGCCGTCTTGTTGAGGCCGCCAAGCAGAGTGGAGCCACCGCCTCGATGATGGCGGGACAGATCGCCCCCAAGCATCTCTTCGACTTGCGCCCCGATTTCCGCGCCCTCATTCTGCTGGCGACCCTCCGCGAACGGAATGCCGAGACGCTGTTCGGGGCCATTGCCGGGGAGTTGGAAAAGGCGGGTGTCCCTCTCCTTATCGCCACCACCTTTCTGGAAAAACATCTCGCCACCGAGGGATTGATCGCAGGTCCCAAGCCCAAAACGCGAGTCATCACCGACATTTCCTACGGCCTCGGCATTGCAAAGGAAGTCAGCCGTCTCGACATCGGCCAGACCGTCGTGGTCAAGAAGGGAACTGTGCTGGCTGTCGAAGGATTTGACGGCACGGATGCCACGATCAAACGCGGCGGGGAACTGGGTCTGGGTGAAGCGGTTGTCGTCAAGGTCTCCAAACCCCGTCAGGACATGCGCTTCGATGTGCCGGTCATCGGACCCCGTACTCTCGAAACGGCCGCAGCCGCAGGGGTGACGGCCATTGCCGTCGAAGCCGGACGAACCCTCCTCCTTCAGGAGGATCAACTTCACGAACTCGCAACCCACCACAACATCACCCTCTGGGGTATCACATCATGACTACAATCCGCGCCGGCGTTGTCGGCCCAGGCAGCATCGGTATCAATCACGCCCGCATTTACAGCGAACTCCCCGATTGCGAACTCACGGCCATCTATGACGCCAACAAGGCAAATGCGGTGAAGGTCGCCGCCCGCTACGGGGGCAAGGCCTGCGATACGCTGGAAGAATTCGCCTCCCTCGTGGATGTCGCCTCGGTCGCCACACCGACGGAATCCCATCATGAAGTTGGCACCTACCTGCTCCAGCAGGGAAAACATCTCCTGATCGAGAAACCAATTGCCACCAACACCGCTCAGGCCCTTGGCCTCGCGGCCACGGCAACCGCGCACAACCGCATCCTTCAGATCGGCCACATCGAGCGCTTCAATCCCGCGCTTGAGGCGCTGGAGCAGCAGCTTGCCAATCCCCGCTTCCTTGAAGTGACACGACTCTCCCCCTATCCGAACCGGAGCATGGACATCGGCGTCGTGCTCGATGTCATGATCCATGATCTTGAGATCCTGCTCCATCTTGTCCGATCCCCCGTCATCAGTGTTGATGCGGTCGGCATCGCCGTGCTGAGCAAGGGAGAGGATATTGCCAATGTCCGTATCCGCTTTGAAAACGGCTGCGTGGCCAATCTCACTGCCAGCCGCATCAGCCGGGACAAGGTGCGTAAAATCCGTATCTTTCAGGAGGACGCCTACCTCTCCCTCAACTACCAGAAACAGAACGGCTACATCCTTCGACTCAAGGAGGGATCGATCAAAAGGGAACGGGTCAAGGTCATCAAGGGAGAGCCGCTCCAGCGCGAACTCGCCTCATTCGTCACCTGTGCTCGCGAGGGAATCCAGCCTCGCGTCACCGGTCACGAGGCCGCGGCAGCGCTTGATCTCGCCATCCGCATCACCAAACAGATTGAAGAAGCGGATCCGAGAAAAAAGGATCAAGCCCCTCCGGTAGTTTAACCTCTTATGCCCCAGCCTCTCCATCTCGCGCTCGTCGCGGGTGAATCCAGTGGAGACACCCATGGAAGCGCCCTCATGCGCTCGCTCCGTGAAGCCTCTCACGGCGTCCGTTTCACGGGAAAAGGCGGACCGAAGATGGCTGGGGAGGCAACAGCCTCCGGGGGCTCGCTCGACAACTGGATCGCCGAGGCGGGCGTGCTCGGCCTCTGGGATGTGCTCCGGCACTACGGCTATTTTAAGAAAAAGTTCGAAGCGTTCCTCGAGGAGCTTGCTGCCAATCCCCCGGAGGCACTGATCCTCATCGACTACCCCGGCTTCAATCTGCGGCTGTCAAAAGCCGTTCGTAAACGCCGCATCCCGACCCGGATCATCTACTACATCAGCCCTCAGGTCTGGGCTTGGAATCGCCGCCGCATTCCCGAGATGGCGCGTGCCCTCGACCTGATGATCTGCATCTTTCCCTTCGAGAAAAAAATCTACGAACCATCGGGACTCCGCACCGTATTCTCAGGACACCCGATGGCAGGAGAGCTTCATGCCGTTCCAACCGCCCAGCGGGAGGAAAACTTGCTTGGTCTCTTCCCCGGCTCCCGCACGCGGGAAGTGACGAAAATCTTCCCCTCCATGCTCGGCGCTGCCGAACTCGTTCATCGCTCCCGTCCTGATGTCCGCTTCGAGGTGGCGGCAGCAACCCCTCATCACTCCGAGTTGCTTCAGGAGATGATTTCGGGTTCCAAGGCACCGATCACCATCTCCACCGGAAATTCCCGCGATCTCATGCAGCGTGCGGCAGCCGGACTCGTCTGCTCGGGGACCGCCACCCTGGAAGCCGCCTGCCTTGGCCTCCCCTATGCGCTCGTCTATCGTGTCGCCTGGCTCACCTATGAAGTCGGCATCCGGGTGATCCGGGTTCCCTATCTAGGCATTGTCAATATTCTGGCTGAGCGGCCCGTGATCAGGGAATTCATCCAGCATGATGCCACTCCCGCCGCTCTGGCCGACGAAGCGTTGCGACTGCTCAACAGCACGGAGGCCCGTGAACACCTTGCAGTAGATCTGGCCGAAGTCGTCGCCACCCTCGGCAGCAGAGAGAGTTCCTCCGCCTCCGAACGCGCCGCCCAAGCCGTACTCGAATGTCTGGCAAATTGATCAAATCAAAGGCATGAACTAATCCCATGGACTTTCCGAAAGAACATCTCGAATACCTCTGGTCCCCCTGGCGCGTGGAATATTTCCAGCGCAACCGATCCAACGAGGAGGATTTCTTTTCGGCCGCTGCCAATACTTCCAACGATGCCTCCCATCTCGTCATCACACGCAACAAGAACGCCTTCCTGATGATGAACAAATACCCCTACGCAGCGGGGCATCTGATGGCCGTTCCCTACCAACGCACCGGACGCATTGAGGATCTCTCCCCGGATGAGGTGCTTGATCTCTGGAATCTCTCGCTCCGTGCCCAACTGCTCCTCCGGGAAGTGGCCCAGGCGCAGGGATTCAATGTGGGATTCAACCTCGGAACAGCAGGAGGTGCGGGTTACGAAGAGCACATCCACCTGCATATCGTGCCACGCTGGCCGGGAGATCAGAACTTCATGCCGATGATCGCAGGAACTCGCATCATCCCCGAGGCCCTGATGCCGCTCTACGAAAAACTCGTCGCCGCAAACTCCAAACTCCCGACTTAACTCCCCTTTCTATTCACATCACACCAGAGCTTGGAGGTTAGACCAATACAAGGGTTTCAGCAGATGATCACAATCAGAGAATTTTCAGATCAGGTTGAGGCAGGATTGATACAATCATTTCTCAGTGACAATGAAATCGATTCAATCCTCGCTGACGAAAATGCCAATTCATGGATAGGAGCCCGGATACTTGTTCCGATAAGATTACAGGTTCCCGATGAAGATGCCGAAAAAGCCAAAAAATTATTGGTGCAGTTTGATAATGCTTCTGTAGTCCCTGAGAGCGATTGTTCATAGTGTTACTGACGTAACAGCGATCAGTTTTCTAAATTCTTCACTCTGACTTTTTCCTTTCCCCGACTTCCTGTTCATACTTCCGACTGTAGCGGATGAAGACGGAAAAGGACGTGGCGTAGGCGATCCAGAATCCGGGAAATCCGTCGAGAAAACCGAGTCTCAGCACATAGGCTCGGAAGAAGCGCCAGAGCGGCCTGAGCAAGTTCGCCGAGAGCGACCAGTGCTTCCCCTCCTTGATCTGCAATTCCAGAAAATCGTCCGAATACGGGATGATCTTGTCGAGATAGCTCTTGATCGTCGGAAAGGAATCATGGAGCAGGTCTCCCCGAAGCTGTTTGAAGCGTCCCTGCAACTCGACTTTGTCATGGGGGTCCTTGCCTACGATGCGGGCCTTGTCCCGCTGGACAAGCCGGAGCTGATGATCTGGATACCAGTCTCCATGCGTGATCCATCGTCCCAGAAAGCAGACCTTCCGGTTGAATCGCCCTCCCTGAAACCAGTTGGCGTCACCACTTTTGAAAAATTCCACAATGGAAGCGCGGAGTTCTACGGAAAGCTCCTCATCACAGTCGAGCATCAGCACCCAAGGCTGGGTGCAATGATCAAGCGCCACCTGTTTCTGTGCGCGATGTCCGAGCCACGGCTGATGGATGATCCGGGCACCGGCCGCCTCGGAAACGGCGACAGTCGCATCAGTCGATTCGCTGTCGACCACGATGATTTCCCGGACAAGTCCTTTCACACTCTCAAAGCATTTTGCGATCCGCCTCTCCTCGTTAAAGGAGATCACGGCAAGGGAGAGAGCCAATGGTTCCGCTTCATTCATCGGCATCCTCCTTTGAACTTTTCAACGCGTTTGGCCTGTTCCCAGAGTTCATTCATTTCCTGGAAGGTGAGGTTGGCAAAAAAATTTCTCGGAGAGAGTTGCCGCTCCATGGCAAGAAATCGACGGGTGAACTTGTCGGTGGCGGCCTGAAGCGAAGACTCTGCATCGATGGAAAGTGCACGGGAAAGATTCACCACGGCGAAGAGGAGATCGCCGATTTCCTCGGTCAGGCGTTGCTTGTGCAAGGGAGTTGCAGGCTGGGCCAGTTCGGCTTCCACTTCAACGATCTCCTCGCGCACCTTGTCGATGACATCCTGTGCGGCAACCCAGTCGAAGCCGACCTTGGCGGCCTTTTTCTGAATCTTCTGTGCCCGCACGAGCGCGGGAAAGGCACGCGCCACTCCATCGAGATGCGATATCTCAGCGGCATCCCCCTCCCCCTCCTGCTTAGCCAACCGCTCGGCCCGCTTGATTTCCTCCCACTGATTCAGTACGGCTTCACTGGAGTCGGCGGAGCTCTCACCAAATTTCCCCTTTGTGCCAAAGACATGAGGGTGGCGACGGATCAGTTTCTCGGCGGCCACGGAGGCAATGGACTCAAGGGTGAATGCAGCGCTCTCTGAGGCGATCTCGGCCTGCATCAGGAGATTGATGAGGAGATCACCGAGTTCCTCTTCCAGATCAGCCGGATGGTTTCGCTCGATGGCATCAACCACTTCATAGGCCTCTTCCAGTAGGGAAGTCCGCAACGATTCCGCCGTCTGTTCGCGATCCCAAGGACAACCTCCCGGAGCCCGCAAGCGGGCAATGATCTTCCGAAGCCGTGCCACGGAGTCAGTCATCTTCCTGATGCGCTAGCGTCCGCCGCCCTCACGCTGAAGGATAGCCAGGCGAGCATCCTCCAGAGCCGTGCGCTCCTCGCGACTGAGGCTTTCGATTCCCTTGCTGCTGATCTTTTCAAGCAGACGGTCCATTTCCACCTCAGGATCCACATGTTGCGACTTCGGAAGCGAGCCTTTAGCGGAAGCCGAGGAGAGACCTCCTGAAACGACGGAAAATCGGGGATCTGGTTTCTTGAAACTCGGTAGCGTCCACTGGAAGCCCCAGCCAAACAGCGGCTCTTCAAAACCGGCGCGGCGCATGAGCATGATGGCGAGCAGACTGGAAGAGATCAGCACAAGGACGCGGGGAGCCTGATGCACGGCAAGATATTGCAGCGATGAAATCGAGAGCAGGGCCACAAAAACCCAGCGGGCGGCCATGCCAAAGAAGAACTGCGCTCCCGGATGCATCGCCACAAAGGCGGCGAAGACAGCGAAATCAACCTCCTGAGCACCGATTGCAACCTGCGGAATGCCGGCGTAGCCAAAGGCCTGCAAGAGCAAGGGGCCAAGCAGGATCAGGCCTGCATAGAGGATCCCGAACCGCTTCCAACCGAGCCCATTCTCCACCTCCTTGCCAAAGTAGTAGAGCATCAACATCTCGAAGAGAAACCAGATGTCGGGAGTAGCAACAAAAGCATAGCTTAAGAGACGCCAGATCTGCCCCTGGGCAACCCCCGCACTGCTGTAGGAGAGAAGATCAAGCCAGGCACCATGCCCGGCCGAGAGCAACAGGGAGCAAGCGATCAGGGTCAGACAGTGAGCCGCCACCAGTAGTGTGATCAGGCGGACAGGAAACTCACCGAGCGTGAACAGAGGGTCTTCTTGCCCGTGTTGGAAGGTTACAGACATAGTAGTAAAAGGGGGTGTTACAATTTATCGTTCACTTGCCGCATGGACAGCTTTTTATCCCGAGATTTGTTTCTGGGGATAGATCAGTGTGGGGATAATAAGTCCAATTCCAATGGCCACGAGGGTGAAGGTGACGATGATCATTGTCTGCGCCGTCGAGGCCAGGAGCAGTGTGTCCTCGGGTTTGGCACGAATCAGGGCAAAGAGGCCCATGAGCCCCTTGGCAGCCAAACTACCGGGAACCATGGCGATGCAACCCACCACAGCAAGCACGGAACCGAGCGGTGTCTGCGACTGATGCCAGGTACGATCGACGGTCGCCAGCGCAAGCGCCGCGATAAAGGAGGAGAGAGGAAGTCCGAGATCGTAACTGTAGCAGACGCTCCGGATGGCCAGGGCAAAGGCACCTGAGGCGAAGCAGAGGCCAAGAATGCGCGGAGGGGTATTGAAGAGGACACCGAATCCGGCGGCAGCCAGACCTCCGAAGAATGCCTGATGGAGGATATATTGCCAAAATTCCATCTCTACAGTCTTAGCCTCGGGCAGCGACGGTACTCCCAAGAGCACGACAGCTTGCGCAATGGCAAGTCCGAGTGCCATGAAGAGCAGCAGGAAGGTGATGCGTAGCGCACGGGCTGCAGCAAGGTTTGGCTTACCCTCGATGACATCGATCTGGGCGTTGAGCACGGGAATACCCGGTACTAGAAGCAGCACCGAGGCCACCATGGCAAGAGGGAGGTGGACACTCCCAAAGGCCCTGGCCCCGAATCCAGCCAACAGGGCAGCGACTAGGCTCACGGTTCCTGCGGTGAGAAAAATATTGTACTTTTTATGAAAGAGGGTGTGTCGCACATACTGGCCGACACCCGCTCCGATCAGTGTCGGGAGGAAAGAAACCCAATCCGACTTAAAGAGTCGGCCAAAGGCACTGCAGGCCAGCCCAGTCGCCAGACAGATGAACCAAATGGGGTAGTGTTTTGCTTTTGTCGGTACCAGTTCCACTTCCCTCTGGGCTTCGGCACAGGTGAGATCACCGTGGACAACCTGCTGGATGATTTCCTGAAGATTCTGGGTGCGACGCAGATTGACCACATGCTCCCCGACCTTCCCCATCTGTGTGTGCGATTCCGTGCCGCGTCGGAGCACAGTGATGATGGCCGCATGCTGGCAGAAGGCATCCGCAGAATCACACCCCAATCCGGTGGCGGTGCTGTAAATCGCCTCATGAACGGTGCGCGCATTCGCTCCCCATTCCAGCAACATCCGTCCGACAGTGAGTACCAAGTGGGCGATTTCAGGAAGCGGAGCTGCGTTGTTTTCCTCCCGAATAAGTTCACGATCCACGATTTTTTCCATCTTCCAAAAGGTGGGGATTTATCCCCCAAATTCAAGAATATCTTTTCTTTATATCCCGCTGGCACTTCTTTGTCAGAGAACCGTAACGCTCCTCCGATAGGGTTTCGTGAAAAATATTTTTCGGGGAATTTATTACAGCAAGGCGCTCATTTCGGACACTTACAGAGAAAGACGAGCTATTCTCATCAAGAGAAAAAAAGATCATTGTATCGTTTGTTTTTTCTCTAGAAAAGAAAGAAAATCAACCCTCTTTGAGTGGCAAGAATGGCGCTTGCAGGGGCTTGAAAAAAGGATCAGACAGGGAACGTGAGCACTACAAAAGATATTCTGACCGTAACCTTGGGCCATCAAGCGCCCGCCATTGCCCAGGTCACAAACTGGGTGAATGAAATCGCAGCCATCACTCAGCCGGATGCCATTTTCTGGTGTGATGGATCAGAAGCCGAGGACAAGTACATGAAGGAACTTCTGGTCTCCTCCGGATCAGGTCGTTGGCTTAATCCAGAAAAGCGCCCCAACTCCCTGCTCGTCAACAGTGACCCGCGTGACGTCGCCCGCGTCGAGGAACGCACCTTCATTTGCTCCAAGTCGAAAAAGGATGCAGGCCCAACCAATAACTGGGAAGCCCCCGAGACAATGAAGGCCAAGATGAAGGGTCTCTTTACCGAGTGTATGAAGGGACGCACACTTTATGTCGTCCCCTTCAGCATGGGCCCCATCGGATCCCCGATCGCCCAGTATGGTATCGAGATCTCCGACAGTCCGTATGTGGTCGCCAACATGCGCATCATGACCCGTATGGGGTCCAAGGTTTACGATGAGATCTCCAAGACAGGTAAGTTCGTCAAATGCCTCCACTCCGTCGGCAAACCCCTCACCGCCGGAGAAAAGGATGTTCCCTGGCCCTGCAATCCGGAGAACACCTACATCACCCACTTCCCGGAAGCACGCCTCATCATGAGCTTCGGCTCGGGATATGGTGGCAACGCTTTGCTCGGCAAGAAGTGCTTCGCCCTGCGCATCGCCTCCGCCATGGCGCGTGACGAGGGCTGGATGGCCGAGCACATGCTTGTTCTCGGCGTGAAGGATCCATCGGGAATCAAGACCTATGTGACGGCTGCCTTCCCGAGCGCCTGCGGCAAGACCAACTTCGCCATGATTATTCCTCCCAAGGTTCTCAAGGACGAAGGCTGGGAAATCAGCACCATTGGTGATGACATCGCCTGGATCAAACCCGGCCCCGACGGCTGGCTCCACGCCATCAATCCCGAGGCCGGATTCTTCGGCGTGGCACCAGGTACATCCTATGACAGTAATCCGATGGCGATGGATTCCATCCGCACGGATACGATCTTCACCAATGTCGCGCTGACCGACGACGGCGATGTCTGGTGGGAGGGCATGACGAAGGAGGCACCCAAGCACCTGATTGACTGGAAGGGTAAGGACTGGACACCTGAGACCAAGGATGCCGACGGCAAGCCTGTTCTTACCAGCCATCCTAACAGCCGCTTCACGGCACCGGCCAGAAACTGTCCTATCATCGATCCCGATTGGGAAAATCCCGCAGGTGTTCCGATCAGCGCGGTCGTCTTCGGTGGACGTCGCGCCACCACGATGCCTCTCATCTTCCAGGCCTTCAACTGGGTGCATGGAGTCTATCTCGGAGCCACTGTTGGTTCGGAAATGACCGCCGCTGCGGCCGGTACGATCGGTCAGGTTCGCCGTGATCCGATGGCGATGCTTCCCTTCTGCGGCTACAACATGGGCGATTATTTCTCCCATTGGCTGGAAATGCGCCATCTGGTCAAGCACCTCCCCCGTGTCTTCCATGTAAACTGGTTCCGCAAGAGTCCCGAGGGAAAATTCCTCTGGCCCGGATTTGGAGACAACATGCGCGTTCTCAAGTGGATCGTGGAGCGTTCCAAGTTTGGTGCACACGCCATCGAAACCTCCATCGGATGGGTGCCTGAATACCAGGACATCGATATGCGCGGCATCGAGAACTCGATGACCAGGGAAAAGTTCGACGAGGTTCAGAAGATCGACCACACCGAATGGCATCGTGAACTTGTGATGCAGGATGAACTCTTCCTCAAACTCTACAGCCAGCTTCCCAAGGAACTCATCTTCCAGCGCGAGCTGTTGATCAGCAGACTTTAGAGGGTGATCTCTTTTCAACTTCTTATCCTGTAAATCCTGTCCAAAGATTTCCTCTCTCATGTCCGAATTTAGACCGGATTTGCAGGATGCCAAAAAAGAGAGCAACCCTTCGCTTGCGGCTATGACTTAAGTTAAACCAAAAACCTTGAGTTCCTGTTCATGTCGTAAGAAGGCACAAACAGGAACTCTGGCTTGGAATTCTATCTGATCAGAGTTGATTCAGCGTCGTGGCGCTGAAGGAAGTGTTCAGATTCGTTTCCAGATTGGTGATCGCAGCATTGATGATACTGAAGATGAGGGAACGATCCGAGGCGTCGCTCAAATCCAGGGTGTCAGAGGCACTCAAGCCGGCGGCACTCACTGCAGCGTCAAACGCCGTCGTGGCTTGGGCGGCAGTGATGAAGTTGTAATTTCCGGAAGCATCAACATAGGCAAGCGTCTGAAAGACATTGCTGAAGACTCCCGAGAGCGTCCCCATGTTGAAGGCAACATGATTGCTGTATGTCACGGAGGCGAGATTCGCCGGGCTCTGGGAAGGCTTGTCAAACAACTGATCCAGATAACTGCGCACCTGATACGGATACTGATGGTACGAGTCTCCTCCCGCCGCATTGGTGTAGCTATTGAAGGAGGCGGCGGTTGCGGTCGTTGAAGTCGCGCTATTCTCCGTATCCTGCAGGAACAACTGGCTGTAAATGCCCGCATTGTACCCGATATTCAACAGGATATCGAGTTGGTTGCCGGGAACTTCTGCAAACGACGCAACGGCCTTATTGAAATACGGCTGCCATGCGGGTAGATAGCTTTGGTTCGTGGAGGACCATGGCTCGGTCAGGCTGACTCCTCCGATATATTGAAGCGCCCGATAGTCGTTGAACTGGGCATAGGCGGCCAGCATCGGCCCATAATATTTGTTATTGAACGAGGCGGGCATGTCATTCGTGTATTGTGCAACGGACTCGGCTATGGTGTATCCGATGTTCTTCTGGAGCGCCACGAAGTTGACCAGCGCGAATCCCTCGGGCGTATCCGATCCCCCGACAAAGTCGGCGAGATAGTTATTCATCTGATAGGGACCTCCCTCGTTGGGCCCCATGACGCCCTGCTGGTCGGCCGCTGGATCGATGAGAAGACTCGTGTTGGTATACAGCTCAGTCTCGAAATTTTCCTGCAGGAGCTGTCCAAAGAGCGAGCCGCAGAAATAATCCTCGTTAATCTGAATGCTCGGGGAGAACTCCTGGATCAGGTGTCCGTACATGGTGCCGGCAATCAGAGTGGACATGATCAAGTCGGTGTAATTGTCACCGGTCAGCACGAGCGTATCCTCGGGATTTGTCGAACCGGCCTCAAAGTCGTAGTGGAAGCCAATCGTTCCGCTCGTCACCACGGAGCCCTGAGTTGGTGTGGGACTGGGGGTGGCACTCGGCGTCGCCGTGGGCGAAGCACTCGGAGATGGAGAGGGTTTGGGAGTAGCTGTGGGCGTTGGTGTTGCAGTCGGCGTTGGTGTTGCAGTCGGCGTTGGTGTGGGTTTTGGTGTCGCGGTGGGTTTTGGTGTCGGTGTCGGCGTTGCCCCTCCTGCCGGAGCGTTCAAGATGACGCTCTGCCCGTTGATGGAAAAACTCGTCGGTGTGTGAGGCGGCGTCCCGTTAAATGTGAATCCGACGGATACGGTTCCTCCATTCGCGGCAATGCTCGAGTTCCAGCCTGCATCGGCCAGTTTATACACATTAGCAACCGGACAGGTCAGTGTGGCATTCCAGACACTGGTCTCCTGTTGAGGTGTCGTGAATTTCGCACTCCAGCCGTTGATCACCGTCGTGCCGTTGTTCTTGATGGTCAGGTACGCCGTGTAGCCGGTCGACCACGCTGCGACAGTCCAAGTGGCCGAGAGATTGGCCGCTTGAGCGGATTGCGTGCCGGCAAAGCACGTAGCGCCCGTGATAAGAAGGACAGCGGATCGCATCCATTGTCTCGGATTTTGGAAAAAACCCTCCTTACGGAAGGGCGAATATCTCTGCTGGGGCAGGGTCATGTGAGGCATTGTTCTCATTGTTTTTTTGGGGGGTTGTTTCATCAGCGTCGTCATGACGTTGGACCTCATTCAAATAAGGCATCCCAAGAAGCGAGAGAGATTCGATGAATCGGCTTAAATACTCGATGAATCTGCCACACCCCCTCAGAAACACAGTTGGTTCAGATCCGCCTGAGGCGAATGGGTACGCCCGAGTTAAAAAGATAAAAAATTCCTTGAATTCCCCCTCTTTCCCTCGCAAGCCCCGCAGCGGGACACTGCAGTTATTCTTCACTGAACCCTGCAGCTATAAAATGTGAGATTGCCCATCCATCCTCACTAAACTGGAACTCATTTGCTGGAACAGCTCACCATTTCCGCAAAAACACGACCGATGAAGAGATCGACTTCGGCCCGCAAGGGAAGACGCTCCGCATCGTCTGACATCCAGATGCGTCCAGAATGAAATTTCCGATGCGGAGCCAAGCTCCCCTTGTGCTCTCCATGAGTCTCGATGGTCTGAATGCGGATGTTAAAACGAATCGCCGGAATTTGCTTTCCTATCAGGGTCAGGGTGTCGCGTCCGACAACCGTGAGGTCCACCAGATAGGGACTACGATCGGGAAAAACAGCCAGCCTCAAGCAATCTCCATTTTTGAGAGGCTGACTCCGGACAAAGAGCATTG
>Ga0302189_10000970_pt1 | contig 24771 bp, 25 predicted proteins | sample II_Bog_E2_2_FD_194551 | JGI IMG/M metagenome (GOLD analysis project Ga0302189, IMG submission 194551) | Peat permafrost microbial communities from Stordalen Mire near Abisko, Sweden - II_Bog_E2_2 | ecosystem: Environmental > Terrestrial > Soil > Wetlands > Peat | place: Sweden: Abisko...
TCTTCGAGGTAAGAGGTCAATCCGGGGAGATGTCCGCCCAGCGCGACCGCCGCCTCGGCCGAGCCGGGCAATACAGCCGCATGAACCTGGGTTCCAGTCCCATCCGCCCGCACCCCCACCCAGCCCAGCGCCGGGTCTTCAAACCCCGCCTCGGCACGCTGGCTGCCGGCATGAGTCCATGTGGGCGGCGCGCCTGATGAACCATCCAGGGCGCCTCGACCCGGAACACCCCCACCCGGAACTCCTTGATCCAGGGCCGCAAACGTCTCTCGGCTCCCCGGGGCAGGCGTTGCCGCGGGTGGTCCTCCGGGATTCCCGCTGGCTTGAATCCCCGTCGCGGAACTGTCGCCCAGGACGCGTGCCACTGCGGCGGAATCCAAGGCCGGACTGCCGGCTTGACCCACAACGGGCGAATGCGCCTGCGTACCCAGGCGGATCGAGTGCGTTGCTGTAGGCTCTCGAGGTCCAGAGACCCGAGTGCTTGCCCCAACGTCGCGCCTCCCTGCAATCGGAGCCATTGCCGCAGGTGGGCCGGACGGCGTGCGATCGTTCACCGCCGCGAGTACATCCGGGGTCAGCGCGGGATTGGGCTGTGCGTTCCATCCAGCTTGTAGTTCCTGCCCCGGCAATTGTGTCCCGATCGGGCTGGGCGCTGGCAGATTGGCCGCCGCACGGTCCGTGACGGCAGATCTTGCCTGCTCCAGCGCCGACGAGTCCACGCCGGAGGAAGCAACCTCCGGTCCGCTGTTGAACTCCGAATCCTTATTTGCATCCGTCGCCGTGCCGCCTGGTTGGTTCAACGCAAAACCATCCTGGTGCTCGACCGACCGATTGCTTCCCGGTCCGGGCTCGGAAGAGCCGGCCTTGGCAACCGCGAGCGCGCGGCCGGCGACATTTCCCTTTCCCGCCGCGGATGCCAGGGAACTCTTGGACAAGGTGTGGCCGGAATCGGCCATCAAAGCCGGCTGGTTCGTCGCCGGGTGAACCTCTCCGGATGCGATTGATTCCCGATCGAAGTTGAATGCCCGCGGAAGACTCTCAGGCTGGATCGGAGAATTCCGCACTGCATCCATTGCCGGGGCCTGAATCACCGGCGTCGGCAGGGCCATCGCGACCGCTCCGGAAGCCGTATCCGCCTGCACGGAGGAGGGGTTCGCCGCGTGGTCATGCGCCTTTGTCCCTTTTCGATTCTCTCCCCCGCGCGCATCGCTCGTTGGTTCGGCGGAGTTCTCGCCCTCCGTCCGCCGCGCAACCGGCTCCGCAAGGGCCCTCGTCTCGAATGCCTCTCGCGGAGAGTCGATTGCGGATGGTCCGGCCTGCGCTGTTCCAGCGCTCGTTCCGCCCGTCCCGGCCTTGCCTGGCTGACTCGCACCGGCTCCCATGGACGCCAGCAGCGACTGCCAACCGGACCGAAAACTTTCAGCCCCCGCCTGCGCGGAACGAGCTGGACTCAAGCTCGCCCCCGGGGGACCACTCTCTCCAACTTGGATGGATGCGGCAACGGTCATGGCAGGGTTGAGTGCAGAAGGCGTGCCAAAAGGGGGGAGGATAGGTTAGAGCATTGTCAGGATTGGGAGAGAGGTTCTCACTTCGGGAAGGCGCACCCAAATTCTCCATTTTCTACCTCAAGTTTTTCCTGTTTCTCCCTCATTTTGCATATCTTCCTGGATACAATCTTCTCCACAGCCTCGCGCAGTTCTCCTTCGCGCCTGATGCAGCCGCGAGCTGAACCAGTCGTCAAGAGCCTGCTGGCTGCGGCGTCCATCTTCAACCGCATCCTGCGCCTCGGTCTCCCGGATCAGCGTCTCCGCCTGGCGGCGCTCGATCCGCTTCTCCAGGTACTGCTGCCGCAGCCGCGCTACTTCCCTTTCGCAGCCGGCGATCATCGGCTCCAGAACCTCGGCCAGCCGATTCGCCGTGCGGGTCTCCTCCAGGCCAGCCAGCCGGTCCCGCAGTTCCCCTGAATGAGCGCTCGCCTCCACCAGCCGCCGCCCCCGGCGATCCAGGGCCGAGGTCGCCGTCAACGCGTGTTCCAGCCGGTGCAGCTCGCCGAGCGCCGATTCGAGCGCCAGCTTGCATTGCTCCTCTTCGATCTCCCGTATGCGCAACAGGCGGCGCAGCGCTCGCGAGACGGCCACGGCGCCTAAACCTCCGCGGCCAGCGCCCCAAGCCGCCGCACGCAATCGGCAAACCGGACCTGCTCGTGCGCATCCTGGGTCATGAAAGCGCGCATGGCCGCGCGGGCGTGCAGTGCGCGGTCGAGCTCCGGGTCGGACCCGGCCTTGTAGGCGCCAATCCGCACCAGGTCTTCGGAGTGCGCGTAGACTGCCATCATCCGCCTCAAAAGCGCCGCCTGCTCGCGATGCGCCGGCTGGGTCACCGCGGGCATCAAACGGCTGATCGAGTCCAGCACCTCCACCGGCGGATACCAGCCCTCGGCCGCCAGCGTCCGCGAAAGCACGATATGACCGTCCAGCAGCGACCGGACCGCGTCCACCAGCGGATCCTGCTGGTCGTCGCCCTCCATCAGCACCGTATAGAAAGCGGTAATCGATCCCACCCGAAACTGCCCCGTTCGCTCCACCAGCCGCGCCAGCCTGCTGAACACGGACGGCGTATAGCCCTTGGCCGTCGGCGGTTCTCCGGCAGCCAGGCCGATCTCCCGCGCCGCCATCGCGAAGCGGGTCAGCGAATCCAGAACCAGCAGCACATTCTTTCCCTGCGCGGCAAAAAACTCCGCCACCGTGGTCGCCGCCAGCGCCGCGCGCAGCCGCATCAGCGGCGACTGATCCGAAGTCGAAACCACCACCACCGACCGCGCCCGGCCCTCGACGCCCAGCGCGTCCTCCAGAAACTCGCCCACCTCCCGGCCGCGCTCCCCCACCAGCCCCACCACCGTCACATCGGCCTCGGTGTTGCGGGTCATCATCCCGATCAGCGTGCTTTTGCCCACCCCCGAACCGCCGAAAATCCCCACCCGCTGTCCCCGTCCCACCGTCAACAGTCCATCCAGCACCCGGATTCCGGTGCCGAGAGGGGTGCGAATCGCCACCCGGTCGAGCGGCGAGCGAACCGCGCCATCCAGCGGCATGGCCCGGGCGATGGCCAGTGGACGCCCCTCGTCGATCGGCTTGCCCAGCGCATCGAGCACCCGGCCCATCAGCGCCGGTCCCGCCTCAATCTCCGGACTCATGCCCAGGGCCGCGACAGAATCCCCAAAGCGAATCCCTTCAGTGCTTTCAACCGGCATCGACAGCACGTTGCGGCCGCGAAATCCGATCACCTCCGCCAGGTGGGCGCGGCCAGACCGATCCTGAATCTCACAGCACTCGCCCACCGACGACAGCGGGCCTGCCGACTCGATGGTCTGGCCCACCGCTTCCAGAACCTTGCCCCGCCAGCGCCATGGCTGGCCCCGCTCCAGGCGATCGAAGTAGCGCGCCAGGTGCGGCGTCCCGCGACGGCTCATACCTGGCCCTCGCGGCCAGCGGCAACTTCCCGTTCCAGTATGGCCGCCGGCTTGGTGCGCGATCCCCCGGCGCGATCGAAGAAGCCGCGTTCGATCTCGCTCAGCTGCGGCCGAAGCCCCAGGTCCACCGAGCCCATCTCCGTTTCGAGCCGGCAATCGCCCAGGCGCATACCCTCCCCGGCCAGAACCGTGGGCTTTACCGCCAGATTGGGCAATCGCGCCATCGACTCGGTCCACAGATCGAGCTCCGCCGCCGGCACCCTCAATCGAACCTCCGTCGCTCCGGCCAACTGCCCCAGCGCCACCCGCACCGCGCCGGTCAGCAGCAGCGGGTCCATCTGCGCCTCGCGGCGCAGGATTCTGGCCGCGATCCCCAGCGCCAACTCCACCACTTCGTGCTCCACCGCCCGCAAATACCGGTCCCGCTCGTCGACAAAGTTCTCCATCAGTTGACCCGCCTGGCGCACCCGCTCCTGGTCCGCGGCTGCCTTGGCCGGCGCCTGCGCATCCACTTCGGCCTGGCGGCCCTCCTGCCGGCCACCCTCCCGGCCAGCCTCAAACGACCGCCGCGTCTCCTCTGCCAGCCGCCGCTCAAACTCCGTGCGCAATCCAGCCTCGATGGCCGCGGCCGCGCGATGGTGCGGTTCCTCGCGATGCCCGCCGGCCTTCTCCGCTGCATCGCCGCCGAGCCAGTTTTCTCCGCCCGCCCAGACCGTCTCCTCCTCGTTGCCCGGATATTCGAAGGCCTCAATACGATGCAGTCCGCCGGATTGTCCTGCCGTTCCCATTGCCTGCGCCAGCTCTTTCCATCCGCTGCTCAACTGCCCGGGTTGAGCGTTCCGTTCGCAGTCCAAATCCGATCCCTGACCCCTGATCCGTGGCCCCTGACCCCTGACCCCTGTCTTTACGCCAGCATCTCGTCCCCGGTCTCGAGCTTCAGAATCACCTTGCCCTCGGCCTCCAGACGCCGCGCAAGATTGAGGATCTCCTGCTGAGCCTGCGCCACTTCGCGCGATCGCACCGGGCCCAGCACCTCCATGTCTTCCTTCAACATCTCCACGGCTCTCGAGCTCATGGCCTTGAAGATCTGCGCGCGCATCTCGTCGTTGGTGCCCCGCAAGGCCAGCGCCAGTTGCCGCTTGTCCACCCCGGAGACGATCTCGCGAATGGTGGCCGGCGGCACCGTGACCAGGTCGTCAAACGTGAACATCAGGTTGCGGATGCTCAGAGCCAGCTCCGGCTGCGCTTCCTCGATGGTTTCGAGAATCTTTTTCGACTCTTCGGCGTTCACCCGGTTGAGCAGATCGGCCACCGCCTTGAACCCCGAATAGCTCTTGCGCGCCGTGTCGCCTACGTTTTCCAGCCGCCGGTGCAGGATGTGCGCCACCTTCTGCGCCATCTCGGGGGAAAACTGCCGCATCTCGGCCAATCTCTGAATGGAGACCACCTTGTGCTCCTCGCTCAGGTTGTCCAGCACCAGCGAGGCCCGCCGGGGGTCAAGATGCGCCAGCACCAGGGCGATGGTTTGCGGATGTTCGGAGTCGAGCAGCTTGCCCAGTTGCTGCGGATCGGTGCGCTGCAGCTTGGCCAGATTGCCCTGCGCCGCCTCCTGCGAACGCCGCACCAGCATCAGCAGATCGTCGGCCCGCTCCTTGCCGAAGGTCTCCATCAGCAGCCGGCTGGCGTAGTCCAGGCCGCCATGCAGCATGAAATTCTGCGTCTCCAGCAGCTCCCAGAACTCCTCCAGAATCTCGCTGGAGATGTCGGAGGTTACCCCGCGCAGGTCGGCCAGCTCCTCGGTCAACCGTTGCACATCCACCTCCGGCAGCGCGCGCAGAATCTCCTTGGCCAGCTCCTCGCCCACGGCCACCAGCAGAATGGCCGCCTTGCGCAGTCCCGGCATGTTCGCCGACTTGCGCTGCCCTCCCGATCCGCTCTCGCTTCCCCGTTCGGCCAAGGCGCCGCTCCATTCCGTCTACTCGACTCGCTGCTCTCGCTCGCGCATGCTCGCCCCAACGCTAGTCGGAGTGAATCCAGCTCTGGAGCAGCCGCGAACTCTGCGCCGGCTCCCGCTTGACGTGATCCGTCACCTGTTCGAAGATCTCCTGCGTTCTCTGACGCTCCGGATCGAGCTCGGCCATCTCGGCCGGGCTCAGCACCGGCGTATGCGGCACAGGCGTACCGGCCGGCAACTCCTTTTGACCGGACCGGGGGCGCGCCTGGCGAAGGGCGGGCCGCACCCCGAAAGCCAGCACAACCAGAACCGCCGTGAGCAGCGCGCCATACTTGATCAGCTCCGGAGAGCTCTCGGCCGTCGAAAGCGACTCACGCAGAATCGAGACCGGCGGCGGTGCTCGATTCTCGTCGAAGGACAGATCTTCCACCGTCAGCAGATCCCCGCGCGCCGGGTCAAAGCCCACCGAGGCCTGCGCCAGCGCGGTCAGGTTGCGCAGTTCATCGGACGAGCGGGGCTGCCAGACGGCCGCTTTGCCTTTGGTCGCAAGCTGGGCCAGCCTGTCATTCACCACGATGGCCGCGGTCAGCCTCCGCAACCGGCCCGGATTCTCGACCACGTGGCGCACCGTCTTCGCCACACCGTAGGTGCCCGACTCGGTCTTGGCCGTCTGCGGCTGGGTGCTCTGTTGCGGGTATACCGGCAGCGCCTGCGCGTTGGGCGCATTCGACGCGGCGCCGGGAACGCCGGCCGCCACCGGCTGCGCGCCGGTGGTCTGTTCGGTCCGCTGCATCTGCAATGTGACCGTCTGATCCGGATCGTAGGTCTCCGCCGTCTCTTCGGTGGCTGCCCGGTCGTAGTCCAGGGTCACCGAGGCGCGAACGTTTCCCGGCCCGGTCACCGGCTCCAGCGTGGCAATCAGCTTTTCCTCAAGCGCCTGCTCGGTGCTCAGCCGCAGCCCATCCGCGGTCTTCGGCCCCAGCGGCACATGGCCGGCCGCATCCACCAGCACCACCCGGTCCGCCGTCAATCCGTCCACCGCCGAGGACACCAGGTTGCGAATCGCGTCCGGCTCCCCATCGGCCAGCGTGCGCTTGCGCAGCTTGATCACCACCGAGGCCTTGGCCGGCCGATCCTGGTCGCGAAACAGCGAGTCGTGAGGCAGCACCAGGTGTACCCGCGCCGACTCGACATCGGCCAGCGACCCGACCGTGCGCTCCAGTTCGCCCTCCAGCGCACGCTGGTAGTTCACCTGCTCGTCGAACTCCGAACCCACCCAGTTGGGCTTGTCGAAGATCTCAAAACCCAACCTCCCGCTCTTGAACCCGCCTTTGGCCGCGGTCGCCAGACGCGCCTTGTCCAACTGCGCCGCGGGAACCAGTATGCCGGTTCCGTTCGGCGTGGCCTCATAAGGAATCTGCGCCTGCATCAGAATCTGCGTAATCTGCCGCGCGTCGTCGGAATCGAGGTCGGCATACAGGGTCCGCCAGTCGGTGCGCAGCCCATACCACAGCAGCCCGCCCACCAGGCCCGCCAGCAGCAGGCCAGCCGCAATCGCCCAGCCGCGCTGTGCCGGCTGCATCCCCGCCCAGCGCACCTGGCCCCGGCCCCACAATCCGGCAAACCGGTCGGTCAAACGGGGCTGACCCGGCGTCGCCGGCGCGCTCTTCTCCAACTGTGTTCCGGTGGCCATGGTCCCCGTTTCCTGCCGCTTGTCCGCCGGCCCGCTCATCTTCCGCGAACCAGGTCCGTCCTAAAATTGCATTCCCTTAAAACTGCATTCCAAGCACCTGCTGGTACGACTGAACCGCCTTGTTGCGCACGGCGAGGGCTAGTTCAAAAGCCATGCTCGCCTTCTGGGTGGCAATCATCGCCTGGTGCACGTCCACGCCCGAGCCGGTCATCAGCCCGGAAACGGCGCTCTTCGCCTGGTCTTCCAGCTGGTTCACCTCGCCGACCGCGTCGGTCATCAAATCGCCGAATGGAGTCGGTGGTTTCAAGGGGCCGCCGGTGGGCGCGCCGGGCACCGGCCCCTGGGGACCGATAGAAGTCATGATCGCTGGAACCAGTGAGTTGATAGGATTCATGCGGATTGCCTCTTTCTTTCTTTCTGCTCCTGCGTGGCTCTTGCGCTGTTCCTGCGTGGCTTTTGCGCTGTTCCTGCCTGGCTTTTGCGTCCCCGGGCTACGACCTTGCAATCTCCAATGCCGAGGTGATCATGGACTTTTCAGCCTGTACGGCAGAACCATTGAGACCATAGGCACGCGTGGCCCCCATCAGGTCCACCATCTCTGTGAGTGGATTAATGTCCGGATAGGAGACATATCCGTCCGGTCCCGCGTCGGGATGGCCCGGGTCGTAACGCTTCAGCGGAGGTGAAGAGTCTTCGACGACCGCCGCAATCCGCACCCCCGGCGCCACCGGCCCCGCACTCCCCACCCCGCCTGCATCGATCGCCGGAAACCCGCCGGAAGATCCACTCCCCAATCCCCCCGCACCCGAGGCCGACGCCAGCGAGTCCAGAAACCCCGGATCGCCCCCACTCGCCGCAAAAACCACCTGCTGCCGGTGATAAGCACCGCCGGATGCAGTTCGCGTGGTCTCCGCGTTCGCCATATTCGCCGCCACCACCTCGGCGCGCATGCGCTCCGCTTGCATCGCACTGCCCGAGGTCTCCATCACTCCAAAAAGGTTCATCGTGAAACTCCTTAAGAGCAGCCTCTAGCTTCTAGCTTTTAGCTCGCCTCTCCCAGCAAGTCATTCTCAGTTCCCCCCCACCGGTATATCCGACCCTCGGGGAATGAAACTGTGCCCCATCCATCGAACGTTTTTTTGTTCGATGGGTGGGAGTCCGCAGAACTCCATGACGATCTCATGTTTTGTTGAACTTACATGCCTTGTTTCATGTCAGTTTCAGCCAGGTTTTCAAACCCGCCGCAGCCCCATGCCGCCCAAATCGGCAGTCCGAAGCTAAAAGCTGGAAGCTATAGCGGTTTCAGGATTGCCGTACCCAAAGGGAATACACTCAAGTCGACGCGACCCCAAGGAGCGGCGACCTCGCAGTAGTGCAGATAGGGTATACCTATCCTGAAACCGCTCTAGTAGCTAGAAGCTGCCTTTTCACTTCCCGTCCGCATGAATCGCGTCCATCACCTTCTGGTTCTCGGTGCGCAGCAGCGCCACGCCGGTCTTGAACTTCAGTTGCGCCTCGGCCAGGTTCAGGCTCTCGCGGTCCATGGAGACGTTGTTCCCATCCGGCCGGGAGATCAGCCCATCCACCGCGGTGACACGCACAGGCTTCGGCGGCTTTCCCCGGGTCACGCCGTCCATGGCCTCCTTCATTTCGGCTTCAAAGTCCATCCCCACCGTCCGATAGCCGGGGGTGTCGATATTGGCCATGTTGGCCGCCGTGAGCTTGGTTTCTCCCACAGCCAGGTCAAGATAGCGGGCCAACTGGTCGCTCAACCGCGTCTCAATCTCCATGTTCATCGCATCCTCCGCTCCCATTTCTCACTGGCCCCCGGTCCATCGCCGCCCAGCCGGACCCGGAACCTCAGTTCACCAACTGCCCAAAGTCAATCTCGCTGGCGGTAAGCACTGACGAGTCGCCGGCCAGGATCGCCGCCCGCTCCAGCACGTGTTCGAGCTCGCGCACATTGCCCGGCCAGTCATGCAGGGAGAGTTTCGCCAGAGCCGCCGGATCCACCCGCTTCATAGGCGTCTCGCGACCCATGCGGTGCAGGAAATGATCCACCAGCAACGGCAGGTCCTGCTCATGCTCGGCCAACGCCGGGGTGCGGATGAGAAAGACCGCCAGACGGTAGTAAAGGTCGGAGCGGAACGTGCCGGTCTGAGTCTGGTGCGCCAACGCCTGGTGGGTGGCGGCGATGATCCGAACATCCACCTTCACTGTCTCGTTGTCGCCGATCCGCTGCAATTCCCCGCACTCCACAAAGCGGAGCAGCTTCGATTGCAGAGCCAGCGGCATCTCGCCAATCTCGTCCAGAAACAGCGTTCCGCCGTCGGCGGCCTCAATGCGGCCGGTGCGCCCCTGCACCGCGCCGGTAAACGCGCCGCGGGTGTGGCCGAACAGTTCCGCCTCCAGCAGCGCCTCGGGAATCGCGGCGCAGTTGATGGCAACAAAGGGCTTACGGCTTCTCATTGAAAGCCGGTGTAACGCCTCTGCGACCAGTTCCTTGCCCGAGCCGGTCGGCCCTTCAATCAGGACCGGCGTCGAGCGCGGAGCCACCAGCCGGATGCGGCGGCTCACTTCAAGCATGCAGGGCGCATTGCCGATCAGCTCCGGCAGATGGGTCACGGCTGGCTGCTGCGCTCCGGCAGGCGGATCGACCCGCACCGGTCCCGCCGCGGCCGGCAGGCGAACCTCGACCGGCAGAATCCGGGTGCTCTGCCGCGCTGCCTCAGCCAGCGCGCTGTTCACCTGCGCGGGAATCGACAGCAACCCCGGCAGTTCCGGCACGGAGGCCGGGTTCGGCCAGCTCAAGGGAGGGGCCGTGTTCCAGGCCGCCGTGTCGGTGTCCTGGCACCGCCGCAGGGCGTAGAGCAGTTCCTGGCGATACGGCCCGCGCGGACTTTCCTGAATTGGGAAACTGCCCGTGGTCACCAGGTCAACCTGGGGAAAGCTCGCCCTGAAATCCTTGAGAAACTCCGCCAGATCCAGATCGGGAAACCACGAATCGACGATGATGGCCTCGGGTGCGGCCGCTTCGGTCGCTGCCCAGGCCTGCGCGCCACCCTCGGCCTCGCACACCTTCCAGCGCAGGCCGGTGAGAATCTCGGAGATACGCTGGCGGAAGCTCCGGTCGGCGCTGGCCACCACGGCGGTGCGTGGCCGAATGCGGGTTGGGGTTGAAAGCACTGGCAATGGAACAGCTTGCATGAAGATTCTCCTGAAACTGGAATGGGTTGATGAAAGTTACTGAACTTCAGAAGTCAGGCCGGCAGGCGTCTGACCAGGAACAGCGGCAAGCACCGGCGGCACGGCCAACCCCAGGTCGACCTCCGAGGGCACCACGTAGCCCTGCCCGCGCACGGTCCGGATCAGCAAGCCGGGCGGCGGGTCCTTGAGCTTGCGCCGCAGGTAGTTCACATAGACATCCACAATGTTGGTGGTCTGCGCCGGCTCCAGGTTCCAGACCCCCTCCAGCAGCTCCACCCGCGAAACACACTGGCCGCGGTTGAGCATCAGGTGCTCCAGAAGCGCAAATTCCTTATTGGTCAGCACAATCAGCTCCCCCCCGCGCCGCGCCGTGTGGTCCAGCCGGTCCAGTTCCAGGTCGCCGGCCCGCAACTGCAGCCGCGCCTCCCGCTTGCGCCGCAGCAAGGCCCGGCAGCGCGCCCGCAACTCATGCAGGCTGAAGGGTTTGATCATCAAGTCGTCGGCGCCGCGGTCAAGACACCTGACCCGCGTGTCCACTTCCTGCCGCGCCGTCAGCACCAGCACCGGCAGGTCGGCGTCAAGGGCGCGCACCTCGCGCAGCACCTGTTCGCCGTCCTTCACCGGCATGTTCAAGTCCAGAATGGTCAGGTCCGGCATCTCCCGGCGGAACGCCTCCACCGCGGCCCCGCCGTCGCAGGTCAGGTGAACACGATGCCCGTCAGCCTCCAAACCCCGGCTCAAAAACAGCCCCAGTGCCTTATCGTCTTCGGCTATCAGCAACCTCATCGCAGTCTTTCCTCCTGGCAGCGCCGCCCGCGCGCGCCCATCCCAACCGCTCCCAGCTTCAGCCGTCCCCTGATCCGGCCGGTTTAGCGGGAGCTAATCAAGTGCCCTCCTCCACCTTCACGCGAGAAGGAGAGGAACTCAAGATTGGAAAGAGGAAAGATTGAGGGGGAGGTCCCAGGAATGGAATCGTGCGCGGACGTGTCCCGGAAAATGCTGTTTGGGGATGACCTGTGACAAAGAACACGGAATGGAAGCACACGCTCCTACAACCTTGTGGAAAACCGCGATGGAACGCGCCAGCAAAGCCGGTCGCTCATCGCCCGGAGGTATTTCCTGCGGCGCGGCAGGCAGCCTTGTCCCGGTACATCTCGGCGTCGGCGCGATCCAGTACCGCCTTCATCGTGTCGCCTGCCATCTGTTCGGCAAGTCCAATGGATGCATTCACTTTCAGCTTCTGCTGCCCGGTCCGCGTCTCCACCGTGTAGTTGCCGAAAACCCACTTCCTCAGCCGGTCCATCTGCGCATTCGCCTCCTGCCTGCTGCAATCCAGCAGCAGGATGAACTCATCTCCGCCCCAGCGCGCGATTTCATCCGTCTTCCGGCAAGCCGACTTGAGTTCCGTGGCGAACTGTTTCAGCAGCTCATCGCCCACCAGGTGTCCCAGCTCGTCGTTCACCTTTTTGAACCCGTTGACGTCGAGGATCGCGACACAGTAAGGAGTTCCAGCGGCTATCCGCCGCTCCATCTGGCTCTCCGCGTACAGCCGGCTGCGCACGCCGGTCAGCAAGTCGCGCGTGGCCACCTCCTCGGCTTTCTCCAGCCGGGTCTGGTAGGTCGAGACCTCTGCCTTCAACTGATCAATGACCTGCTTGCTCTCCGCGGTCATCCTATCGACGGATGTCTTGAGTTCCGCGGCACTTTGCTCGATCGAGGCGCGGATCTCGCCCAGGTCGTCCAGGCTCGCAATCCCTTTGAGGCGCGTCGTTACGTCCGTGATCTGCCCGGCGCAGCGCTGGTCCCGCTCCCCCACCGACTCGGCAGTCCGGGCCAGAACCAGCAATAACTCCTTTACTTCGCTGGTCTGCTGCTGGGAGTGCCTGGCCGAAAGCCGGCCCCAGTCCTGCAACTGGGTGCGAGCCTGCGCTTCGGTGCACCCGACATCCTCCGCCTTCATGCCGGACGAGAGCCCCTCGCTCAGCGCGTCCAGGCTCAGCTTCAGTCCCCCACCCAAAGCCGGACAAGCTTCCACGCTGCAACTGCCCATCTCCCGCAGGGCGGATCGGTAGGCATCCATGGTGACGGTGAGAATGTCTCTCTTTTCCGGCTGAGCGTGACTTGCCAGACCGCCAGTTTCCGATTCAAGATACTTTTTCAGTGAGATCATCGACCCTCAACCAAACCCTGCCCAGCCAAACCCTGCCCAGCGCAGCAAGACCGCACGGACAATCCAAGGTGTCTATCGGCAAAACCTCCAAACGACTTGATCGCTGCATGAAATATCCCGTCCGGGGGCGTCCTCTCTCTCAATGCAGGCCTTCATTCGTGCCGCAAGAAGCCTGGAATCAACGCATGGCTTCACAGCTTGCGGAAAAATTCATTCGGGCGGTAGGCCGGGGATTTATCCCCGGCATAAAGCCAACTGAATCAACGTGAGCTTCGCAGGCTGCGGGGAAAACTCAGTTCAGGCAGGTTTTGTAAAAGGCCACGACTTCACAGCTTGGTGAAAAACTCCGCCTTGGACGCGCTTTGTAACAGTCGCCCACCGCCTTCGCCGACCCGCGATGGATGAAACTGTGCCCCATCGGGGTACCCTCTGGGTCGGAGCGTTTTTTGCTCGATGAGTGGGAGTCGATGAAGGCCTGCCGTCTGACAATTCCCATGCAGTTTCTTCCTAGGGCATGACTTTAGTCGTGCCGCAAGCCGTTTAGATTGAGAAAATGGGCTTTAGCCCTGGCATGAAATTGTCGAATTTTCGCGCACGATCAGCTTTTTCACCAAGCTATTCAGTCGTGCCGATAAGTCCAATAAAATGAGTGGATTTTCAGCCCCTGAGGTTGCATTTCGGAAAACTGGCATAGAAACGAGCCTTCTTCAGCAGCCTGTTCAACCCCCGTCCAAAACCTCAGTCGGATTTCACCCCGAATGAGGCTTTCTTCAACACGTTCTTCTACCCGGCAGCAGGGGGATCGAAGAAAAAACGAAGAGAGTCAAAGATTTCCGTTGCAGTTCGCTTTTTATTCGCTATAATGCGCCCATGGCAGTCACTCGCAGGCAAAAAGAGGTTCTCGATTTTCTTGAGTCGTTTGTCACCCGCAACGGCTATTCCCCTTCTTTTGAGGAGATTGCACGCGGGATGGGGCTGAAGAGCCTGGCCACCGTGCACAAGCACATCACCAACCTCGAAAAGAAGGGGTTGCTGGACCGTGTACACAACCGCAGCCGGTCGATCGACATCCTGCCGCCGGGAACACGCACCCGCTCAAGCGATCGACTGCCCCTGGCCGGCCGCATCGCAGCCGGGCTGCCCGTCGAGGCGATGGAGACGCCGGAGAGCATCTCGCTGCATGATGTGGTGGGTAACCGGGATGTTTTTGCCCTGGAAGTCCGCGGCGACTCGATGCGCGACGAGCACATCATCAACGGCGACTACGTGCTGGTGGAGCGTACCCGGACCGCCCGTCAGGGTGAAATTGTGGTGGCTTTGGTCCACGGCGCCGAAACCACTTTGAAACGCTTCTATGTCGAAGGGAGTGTGGTGCGACTGCAGCCGGCCAATATCGAGATGGATCCGATCTATGTTCCGGCGGCTCAGGTTGCCATTCAGGGTCGAGTTCTTGGGGTTCTGCGAAAGTACCACTAGACTCGGTCGAATCAGTTACTTGGCGAAGGAAACGGCGTCTTCACCGTCTCAGATCAGCTTGGCGCCGGCTGAAATCCCTGAACCCGTCAAGGTACAGCTTCCGGTCTGCGTGCAGCGGTAATGGACGTTTCCAGCATAGTCCTGCCATGCCAGCGTATTGCCGTCGCTCCCCGTCTGGACGCCTTCCTGAGAGACCGAGAAGTTCCTTCCCTCGCGCGTCTCCACAATCCCCGTCGAGGCATCGAAATCGGCCATCGTCAGGTCGCCTTCAATCGTCAACGTGGCCGGCTGTGAGGCGGCTTCAGGGGCCACCGTATCGCTGTCAACGGCCAAAGCAGCGGCGGCCGGAACAACCGGCGCTTTCGCAGCGATGGTCATCCGAGCCGTCAGGGTCGCAGAGCGCAATTCATTCTTTACAATGGTCTTAACGGCTACGTGATGCACAGGCGCCGCAGCTGAATTGTGGGCAACGGATGTCTCAAGCGAGGCGCGAACCAGCACAGGAGCACCCGGCTCTGCCGCAGTTTGGGTTGCCTGCACCGGCGACGCCTGCAGGCCGTTTTGGATCGCAGCACCGCTCACTTCGGCAGAACTCGCGCTTACCTGCACCGAATCGTGGGTCATCCCCATCGCATTCGTGCTCCACGGGCCGACCGCAGCCGCAGTTCCAGCCAGTAGTCCCAACGCCGTACCCATCAGGGCGTACAGCACGCTTTGCGCGACTCCAGCTTCGGACGAACGATCGTTGCGGGGCTGGCTGAAAGCGGGTACTTCGGTGATGGAAAGAAATGCGCTGGATGCCATGCGGTCCTCCTGGGGCTTTGACTCTGATCTGAATCTATCGCGTAATAGTTACTCATGACCGCCCTAGTTTCATACATCTAGTAACTTGAGTAACTGGCGTAATCGAATTAAATATCCGAACTCCAGAAACCCAAATCCCACAAAAGTGTTATGTTGCTTCCTGAACGGGTTATTCCTCAGTGGAATCCTCCGCTCAGAGCTTTCTGAAACGGAGGTTACCCCTGTAACATGGCCCGCATTTCACCCCCGATGGAGAGTCATGATCGGCTCTTCGCAGAGTCTTAAATTCCTCCCATCATTGGCGGTGTCATTCTGAGTGAACCGTGCCCCAAACGTAGTGCAGTTTGTGGATGGTGAGCGAAAGCCTGCCCTGAGCGCAGTCGAAGGGAATCTGCTCTGTTTCCTTTGTTGGTCTCCTTGCAAAATCTCAGACTTACCACTTCAGGAAGACCAACCTATCCTAAACATAATAAAACACTTGAATCTATGACTATGAGAGCTGTCCTCTTCCGGATTTGACCTTCGTGTCCAGAAAAAGCAAAGGCCCGGCGCACTCGCCGGGCCCTGCAATTCCGCGTTTCGCTGAAGCCGCTTACGCCAGAAGGCGCTTGACCTTTTCTTCAATCACGTCCTGGGGCACGTAGCCCACAATCTGGTCGGCGACTTTGCCGCCCTTGAAGAAAAGCAGCGCCGGAATGCCGCGAATTCCATAACGGGACGGCGTTGCTGCATTCTCGTCCACATTCACCTTGGTTACCTTCAACCGCCCGGCAAAGCTTGCGGCAATGCTGTCCACCACCGGCGCAATCAGCTTGCACGGTCCGCACCACACTGCCCAGAAATCCACCAGAACCGGTTGCTCGCTCTTCAGCACTTCCTGATCGAACGTCGCATCATTCACTTCCAAAACACCCAGACCAGCCATGTTCCTCCTTGCGGCTTCCGCGCTCCCATCAAGTATACCGGCAGCCGACCCTCCCATAAGATGTAGCAGCTTGTGGGAAAGTCGCAATTCGAGCCCCGCAGCGTCCGTGCCTGCACGATCTACGCTGTTTCGCGCAATTAAAAGCGCCCGGATCCCTAAAGGATCACGGGCGCTAGAGCAGCCCTCCCCCAGAACTGCCCACGCAGCGAATTTATGTGTTCCAGGCTCGAATAGCAAGAAAACTTAGGTAATGCCGCTTTAAAACACCAATGGGGGATTATCCAGAACGGCACCCGAACCCGCTGAAAAAGTTACCCTAAAGACAACGTCCTCATGTTTCCGCGCGAACCCGTGTGCGCCCAATCAACCTCCCAGCGACTGGCTGGCCCCATCCGAAACGAAACGGCAGACCATCAGTTCCGGCTCAAGAACGCCCTCAAGCGCCCCGTGAATCGCAGCCGTAGCCTCCGCCACGTCCGCTTCGCCCACCACCACCAGCACTGCCGGTCCGGCTCCGCTCAAAGCAGCTCCCAGAATCCCATGCTGCCCGGCGAGCGGCAGCAGATGGGGCAGCAGGGTGCAGATCGACGCACGATAGGGCTGGTGTACCCGATCCTTCATCGCCACGCGCAGCAAATCGCCTCGCCCCTGCGCAAAGGCAAGCCCCAGAAGCCCCGCAGATTGAATGTTTTGAACAACATCCGCCCGCGCATAGCTCTCAGGAAGCACCGCGCGCGCCTCGCTGGTAGGCAGCGGCTTAGCCGGAAACACAAGGATCGCCCGCCACTCAGCCGAAGGCACAACGCGCGCCACGTACACCTGCCTGCCCTCGCAGGCCGCGGTCACAAACCCGCCCAGCCAACAGGCTGCGGCGTTGTCCGGATGTCCCTCCAGCACGCAGGCTTCTTCAAGAACCCGCTCGGAGCTCCAGCCAAGCCGGCCGAAATGGTTAGCCAGCGCAATCGCCGCCAGCCGCCCGGCCGCCGACGAACCGCAGCCCATCCCCAGCGGAATCCCGTTCTCCATCCGTATCGCCAGCGGCACAATCGTCCGCCCGTTTTCCGTCAGCAGCCGCTTGTAAATCTCCAGGACCAGGTTGTCCTCGAGCCGTCCGCACCGATCGGCGTTGCGCCCGGTTGCGGCAATTGAGAACTCGGCCGCCGGCTCCGCATCGATCTCAAGATAGAAGTCCAGCGCCACCGCCGCCGCGTCAAATCCCGGCCCCAGGTTGGCGGAAGTCGCAGGCAGTCTCAACCCCAGACGATTCGCGTTCACCGCCTCGCTCATCCCACTTTGCCCTTCAGCGTGGCTAGAACCGCAGATGCCGTAGCATCAACAACTTGCGCGTTGCGCTGCAGGCCTTCGATCTCCGCTTCAAGCCCCACCTTTTCGTCGTCCTTGAGCAGCGTACCGCGATGGAAGTCGATCGTGTAATCGGCGTCTTTCAAAGTGTGCCCGGTCAGCAGAAGCACCACCGTCTCGCCCGGCTCAACCGCTCCCTGCGCGCGCAGTTTCTTGAGCCCCGCCAGGGTCACGGCCGAGGCCGGCTCGCAGCCCAGACCCTCCGCGCCAAGCTCGGCTTTGGCGATTGCGATCTCCGCCTCGTTCACATCCAGACACCAACCGCCGGTCTCGTGAATCACCCGGGCCGCCTTGCGCCACGACGCCGGGTTGCCGATGCGGATCGCCGTCGCCCGCGTGTGCGCCTCCACCGGTTCCAGGGTCGCCCCGTCGTCCTTTTTGAAGCTCCGCACCAGCGGATTGGCCCCCTCGGCCTGAATCACCGAAATCCGCGGCATCCGGGCCACCAGTCCCAGCTCATGCAGTTCGCGAAACCCCTTGCCCAGCGCCGAACTGTTGGCCAGGTTGCCTCCCGGAACAATCAGGTGGTCGGGCACGTTCCAGTCAAAGGCCTCGGCAATCTCGAAGGCTGGCGTCTTCTGCCCCTCCAGCCGGTAGGGATTGACCGAATTGAGCAGGTAGATGTGCGCCTCTTTCACCACTTGAATCAACAACTTGAGGCAGCCGTCGAAGTCCGCCTTCACCTGGCAGGTCACGGCGCCGTAGTCCATGGCCTGCGAAAGCTTGCCCCAGGCGATCTTGCCGTCCGGAATCACCACCAGGCTGCGCAGCCCGGCGCGAGCCGCGTAGGCCGCCATGGCCGCCGACGTGTTCCCGGTTGACGCGCAGGCCACCCACTCAAAGCCCCGCTCCTTGGCCACGCTCATCGCCGTGGTCATGCCCGTATCCTTGAACGAGCCGGTCGGATTCATCCCCTGGTGCTTGGCGTAGAGCTGGTCGATTCCCAGCGCCTTGGACAGCCGGGTCAGGTGATAGAGCGGCGTATTGCCCTCGCGCAGCGTCACCGCGTTCCCAAAACTGTCCAGAATCGGCAGCAGTTCCCGGAATCGCCACACGCCGGAGTGGTCCAGCGCCTCGGACGAGCAGCGGCGTTCCCGCCACAGCCACTTGAGCGCGCTCGCGTTGGGCCGGTCGTTGCCCTTGCGCTGGCCCCACCCCGGATATTCCACCTCAAACAGGTCCCCGCACTCCGAGCAGCGGAAATCCGGCTTCGCTTCCCCGCGCGTAACCCGGGTCCCGCATCCAAAACAGCGTAACTGGTGCAAATTGTCGTTCATATCTGGCTCTAGCCTACCAGCGTACGCCGCTTTCTGCTGTGGAACACAGGCAGATTCCGGGAGTCGCAATCGGCGTAGCGGCCGTGTCCACAGCTTGCGGAAAAACCCTACCTTGACGTAGATGTGTGAAGGGGCACGACTTCATAGCTTGCGGAAAAACTCCAACTTGACGTAGATGTGCGAAGGGGCACGACTTCATAGCCTGCCCTGAGCGCAGTCGAAGGGTGCCATAAGTTGTTTAAAATGAGAGAACGGGCTTTAGTCCGCGCGCCATCTCCCCGAATTCAATCCGAAACCAGGGCTTTTCTGCAGCCGGAACCCCCAACAAGCCGTATTTTGCTTGTCGGGGTGGTCGACCGGCTGCCCTGCCGGCGTTCACGCCCGCACCCTTATACCTCCGAGCCCGCTGGTAAACCTGCTTGCTCACGCTTCTTTGAAAGGGCACGACTTCAGTCGTGCCGCAAACTAATTAAAATGAGAGAGATGGGGCTTTAGCCCCATGCAGTCGTCTCCGGGTACGCTCAAACTCAGATCCTAGTCACCGATTGCACCCGGCCTCTCAAGACCCCAGCATCACCGGTTCCATCTCAAGCGTGATTCCAAATCGCGCCTCAACCGCCCCAGTGATCTCCCCGGCCAAAGCCAGAATGTCGGCAGCCGTCGCCCCGCCGCGATTGATCAGCGCCAGCGTATGCCGCGACGAAATCCCAGCCGCTCCCCGCGCCAAGCCCTTGCTAAACCCAGCGTTTTCAATCAACCATGCCGCCGGGACTTTGACCCGCCCAGCCAGATCGTCGCCTGCAGGAAACCTCGGTGGTTCCTTTCCGCCGGCTTCCGCAATCCGCCGGACATCCCCCACTCCAACCACCGGGTTCTTGAAGAAGCTCCCCGCACTCCTGCAATCCGGATCGCCCTCCACCAGCAGCATCCCCTTTGATTGCCTCACCTGCCGTACCACCGCCGCTACCTCGACCAGGGTCGGCTGACGGCCCGCCGGCACGCTCGTCGCAATCGCCCGCTGCAACTCCGGATACCCAAGAGTCGGCGCTCCGCCGCGGGTGAGCCGGTAATCCACCCGCGTAACGATAAACCGTCCTCGATCCAACGAGTTGAAGCGGCTGCGGCGATAGGCAAACCCGCACCCGGAAGCCAGGAATACGACAAACTTACCGGTATGAAGGTCGTAAGCCAGGACCCTATCAATCGACGACGACACCTCCTGACCGTAAGCCCCGACATTCTGTACTGGCGTTCCGCCCACGGTCCCCGGAATACCGGCGAGACACTCAATTCCAGCGCAGCCATCCTGCACGGTCCGTTCCACAAAGGCATCCCAATCTGCTCCGGCGCCAGCCTCGTAGATCACTTGACCGCTTGCGTCGCGAGCGAACGATGCCCCAACCCCCTTCAACCCCACCTTCAGCACCAGCCCATCAAATCCCCTGTCCGCCACCAGCAGGTTGCTTCCGCCGCCCAGCACAAACAGCGGCGCCCCACGTTCCCGCGCCCAGCCGATCGCCTCCACAATCTCGTTTTCGCTGGCCGCTTCCACGAACCAGCGCGCCGGCCCGCCGATCCCGAAGGTCGTGAACGGCGCAAGCGGCTTGTTTTCTTCAACTAGCATAGGATTCAGCCTACAACACCCGTTTCGCGATAGAATAAGGGCAGGCTGATTCCCTGCCGGAGGACAAAATGTACCCAGAATTGATGGTAATCCCGATGCGCGAGGAACTTGTCCGCGCCGGTATCGCAGAAACCCGCACCGCCGAGGACGTTGACGCGGCCCTGGCCCAGCCGGGCACAACCCTTTTGGTGGTCAACTCCATCTGCGGCTGCGCCGCCGGCAAAATGCGCCCCGGCGTCCGCCTCGCGCTCGGCAACTCCGCCAGCCAGCCCGACCACAAGATCACCGTCTTCGCCGGCCAGGACCGCGAAGCCACCGACAAAGCCCGCAGCTACTTCGAGGGCAACCCGCCCAGTTCCCCGGCCATCGCCATCCTGCGCGACGGCAAACTGGTCTACCTCATGCAGCGCTATATCATCGAGCAGTCCACCGCCCAGCAGATCGCCGGCGAGCTGGTCCGCGCCTTCGACGAGTTCTGTGCAAAAACCACCGTCAACTAGCGATCCAGGGTTTGAATTGAAAAAGAGGGATCGGCTGCGAGCAGGTGACTGAATTGACGGTTTCAGGATCGGCCCCCGCCGCACCTCTGCACACTAATTTCTTTCCGGGTGGCAAGCTGCTGGCCACGTACGACTTTACGGGAGCGCAAGGCCTGCACTATGCTCTGGCCGATCCGCTCGGAACCAAGCGAGTGCAGTTCACCATCAACAGTTCCGGTTTGGAAACGACTGAGTTGAACTGCTTGAGCCTGCCGTTCGGCAATAGTCTCAACAACTCTTTCACGACCGATTGCGTGCCGGTCGGTACAAGTGGAGCTGACGCTACTGAACACCACTTTACCGGCAAAGAACGCGATGCCGAATCAGGTAACGACTACTTCGGGGCTCGCTATTACAGCTCTTCGATGGGCCGGTTCATGTCGCCCGATTGGAGCGCCAAAGCTGAACCCGTACCATACGCGAAGTTGGACGATCCGCAGAGCCTGAACCTGTATGCGTATGTCGGAAATAATCCACTCACACAGGTAGATGCAGATGGCCATTGCTGGCCACAATGGCTTTGCAATAAAGTTGCACAAGCGTTCATAAACGTGGCTACTTTGGGAGTTGTTGCGTATATCCATCATGAGGCAAAGGTTACCGCTCAGCATCGGCAGTACCTAATCGATAACGGCTACACATTAGTAAACGGCAGTAACAAGGAAGTGGACCTCAAGAGTGCCAGTGCGAAGGAGGTCAATCAAGCATACGGCCAAGCCCAGGCAGATCAATTCCGCCAAGCATTAGGGCTTGCATCACAGATACCGACTGTGCCCGGTGCCGGAAGCATCGCTCCAGAAGAGGGAACAGGTGGGGAAGCGACTCCCGAGTCGGCGCAAATGAAGAGGCTTTCCAATGGGGAAATCAAGCAGTTGCAGGAGAACGGAATCGACCCTCACGACCTAAAGCCCAATTCAAAATATGATCTTTTCAAAAACTCGGACGGAGAAATTTTTGTCAAGCCTAAGGCCGGAAACGGTCCAGGTGAGACAACCGGTCTCAATATCAAGGATTATCAATGACACCAGAAATCATCGTGCGCCTGAAAATCACAAGCGAGGTTCATCCCCCGGAGTTCATATCAGAGGTCCTTGGGGTCATGTGCGATAAGGGCTGGCAGATCGGTGAGCAGCGCTCAAAGACGATTATCAAAGAAAGAGTGCACGGATGGATTTTGGGTTCCGGTCTTGAGAAAAGCGCTTCGCTTGAAGAACAGATCAAAGCCCTGTTACAGAGAATTGCACCGATCAGGGAAAAGGTGAGAGCATCACTTGCGGGAGACAGTCTCGAAATATCATGCGTAATTTACTCTGAGTCTGCACCTGCGCTGAATTTCGATAGTTGGTTGATCTCCGAAATGGCTGTCCTCGGTGCGAGCCTAGATATCGATCTCTACGTCGGCTGATCACACGAACAACAGGCGGGTGGCCCCGGTCCCTAGCTTTTGGGACCGGGAATATCGATACGATGCAAGCGTATGACTTCAATCCGAGTGCCGGATACACCTATGGCGCCATCCCCCGCTTGTCTCCTCAGCGCAGCGTCTGTCCATACATCGATTTCTACCGGCAAAGAACGAGATACCGAATCAGGAAACGACTACTTCGGAGCCAGATACTACGCAAGCTCAATGGGTCGCTTCATGTCGCCGGACTGGAGCGCGAAAGAAGAGCCTGTTCCCTACGCCAAACTTGATGATCCGCAGACGCTCAATCTGTACGCTTATGTTGGCAACAACCCGCTCATAAGGACCGACCCGACGGGGCACTGCAGCGCTGGCGACATAAAGTGCATGAAGGACAACATGTTCAATTTTTGCGGATTCCGCTGCCCGGTTGCCAGCGTGCCGCACACTTTCAAACTCCCATCGGACCCATCCGGGCTTGGATCCGATTGGACGCAAGATACCGGACACAAGAATCCAAATGGAAGCAAGTGGAAGAATCCGGATGGGTGGGATCTCGAATTTCACAAAGGTAAGCAAGGAGCTAAGGGATTTAGGGGTAAAGATCATTGGCACCTTACACCACCCGGAGCAGAGGAGAAGGATGACGAGCATCTCGCACCCGGAACGGAGGTCACTGTAACCGTCCCAGATCCCAAGCCAGAACCTGCGGCTGAACCTGAGGATTCAAGAAGCGCATATGACAAGGTAAATGACTGGCTCAATGATCACCTACCGCAGTCCGTCAAAGACTACCTAAACAATCACCCATACGGGCCGGGTTCGAGCCCAGCGGGAGCTGGCCCTGGGCCAGTAGTCTCCCCCATTTGGGCGGAACCGTGGTAGCAGCTATCCTTCACTTCATAGGTACAGTCTGTGAAAACGGCGAAAACGAGAACCGACGCGGCACTGGGGGGTATCACATGACGAAAGCGTACGAATTTCACGATTCAAGGCTGATTGAGTTCATGCCTTCCGATGAAGATCTATTGATTTCTCTTAGAGCTGTGCTCCTGGACTGGCCAGAGGGTCTCGGGATTGGCAGAGGTACGAGCTCTATACAAGGCATCAGAATGTTATTCAGTAATGCGTCTGTAGACGGGGGATTCACCACGCTCCCCGTCTCGCTTGATGGCGGAGAGTTTATAGCGCGGATGGATTTACTAGAGCTAAAGGATTGGCCAACGGAGTTCATTCCAGCCTCAGTGTCCTCGGCACAAGATGTTGAAGTAAGGTTTGAGGGTACGGAACAGACAGGCGAGTTTCACAAATGCGTGATCCGTGCAGATTCGGTGAGGATAGAACGGTTCGGCCCGGCCAAATTTGTTCAGGAGTTCAATGAGGAAGACTAGCTAGCGATGGCGGGTGGCCCGATCTCGCTGACGTTTCCAAACCAAGCTGAGGGTGCCCCGGCCCCGCGCATTTGGGGACCGGGGGTATCGATACGATGCAAGCTTCGGCCTCAACTCGAACGCTGGATACATCTACGACGCCTTCTCTTGCTCGTCTTTTCAGCGCAGCGTCCGGCCACGGATCTATTTCCACCGGCAAAGAACGTGATACCGAATCCGGCAACGACTACTTCGGGGCAAGGTACTACGCATCCAGCATGGGAAGGTGGATGTCGCCCGACTGGTCAGCCAACCCCACTTCGGTTCCATATGCTGATTTTTCCAATCCGCAATCGCTCAATCTCTACCGATATGGAGCAAATAATCCGCTGGTCACAGTAGATAAGGATGGGCACTGCCCCCCATGCATAGTCGTAGCCGCCGTAATAATCGGAGGTGCAGTTGTCTACACGGGATACAAAGCGTTCAAGGCATTTAAAAAGATGATTGCCGATAAGCAGAAGTCTGAGAACGACAAGACGCACTTTATCGAAGAGTTCCAGGGGCCAGGGGATGGAAATGAGCAGCAGCGACGATATCAGAATGATCAGCAACAGTTATTGCAAGATGCGGCGGATGCAGGGATAAAGGGAGTAGCAGCGGGCGACGCCATTGTGTCGGCAGGACAGGCAGCCACCGGCGGGGTCGCTGAGAGCCTCACCGATCCAGGAAACGCTACGGACACGATGAAGGAGAGTGTTACTGAGACCCTCCAAACCGGAAATGAGGTGCAGCATGAACAGGAGCTTCCTGACGCGCCAACACCACACCTTCCGGTGACACCGCCTTCCCCTCAGCCCTCCCCTCAACCTGCGCCTCCACCTCCACCTCCGCCCAAACCGCAGACATGATGGCATCGGTTCCCGGAATTGGCAGACAATTGTGCATTGAACCTAAAGATGAGGACGTGATGGTGGGGAAGAAGATATTTTGGCGTTGTGTGAGAGTGACGGCAATCGGGCTACTCGTAGTGTTCCTCGTTGCTGGAGCGGGGCCAAGTGTAATAACCCTCGGCTGGCACATGTTCCATAAAGAACCACAACGGTACGGCAGACTTAACATAATCGTTCCTCGCTCGTTCATCGCGTGGAACTCTACTGATGATATTTGGCTGGTTCGGATGAAGACTATTTCATCGCCGGATCTGTTTAAGTTTGAGTCGATTGTGTTCAAACATGATTCTGGTCACGCAAGTCTTGAAAAGTGGAAGGAGAACGGTCTCCGCGCAGCGAGGACCGAAAAGGGCATCAAGTATTTCACCATAAGCATTGGTGGCAATTCCTCGCCTTGCATCGAGTTTGACGGAGACCAGCCCGATGCGTCCTCCTCGGCCTTTTGCAAGCTTCCAAACAACCTAATAGTGGAGTATCAAGGGGAGGCGAAGGGCGTCGGCGATTTTGGAAGCGTCCTGCAAGGCGTGAGCCTAGATTCGAATT
>Ga0302189_10000979_pt1 | contig 24679 bp, 19 predicted proteins | sample II_Bog_E2_2_FD_194551 | JGI IMG/M metagenome (GOLD analysis project Ga0302189, IMG submission 194551) | Peat permafrost microbial communities from Stordalen Mire near Abisko, Sweden - II_Bog_E2_2 | ecosystem: Environmental > Terrestrial > Soil > Wetlands > Peat | place: Sweden: Abisko...
TCTCTGGGGCACTACTCAGCCATCGGGGCCACTGCCTGCGCTTGCCGAGCTTGATACCTACAGTTGCTTACTGGAGTTCTATCTGCTGGCTGCGGCTCCTGCGGAGGAGTTGACAGAGCACTTCCGTTATGTGGCCGACCAGATGAGCATGGTTCAGGTCGATCCGTTATGGCTGATCATCCCTACAGGGCACGTGGAAGAGGGTTCGATTTATCACGACTTCTCGGTCGGAGCACTTAGCGATCTGAAGAAAGACAATCTAGACGATGTGCGGAAGTCGGCAATCGAGCTGCTAGGCTCGGCGGATGCTGGTTCGTGGCAGTCGTCAGCTTTGCGCTGGCTACTCATATTGCTGGAGGCCCTTCCGGCTCAGCGCACTGCGCTGCGCCTTCTGATCGAGTCAATTGAGCGCGCTAAAGTCCCGAATTTGACGGCATTGAACCGCGAAAGCAGGGATGGAGCAGGAACCAGCGCAACCGAGACCGATTCGGAGATCGAAAAGTACGGCGAATGGCAGTCCGGAGGGAAAGATTCTCTCGCTACTCTTCCTTCCGGGGATTTGCATGAGGAAGCATTGGCGCGTGAGGCGATTCTAAAGGCGCAGCAGCAGATTCTGCAGTTTGTCGATCGTCCCGCTTGGGAAACAGGTCGAATCAAGGCAGTTGCGACCATACTCAAGAACCTATCGATGTCAGCAGTCGACGGTCTGGCCTCAAGCGAGATTGATGCCGCGTTGTCTTCTTCGCTGGCAGCGCACGAAGGCGCGCCGCTGCTCAAGTGGCTGCAGGAAAACAGGGAGGCGTTGGCCGGCCCAACTCGACATCTCGACGCTGCCTCAACAAGAAAAGGGAATTCTTCAAACGAACCAATCGGGACTGCCATGACCGGGGAACGCGGCGGCGCCAGCCCGGCTAGCGACGAAACGGTAAAATTTGGCCGCCGCGCGGAAGACGCAGTCAATGGTCAGCGCAGCCTGAAGGTGGATCAGGGAAAGATCGACCGGTTGATGAACCTTATCGGTGAACTGGTCGTCGAGAAGAATGCGTTGCCCTATCTTGCTCAGCGAGCCGAGGCGCAATACGGCGTGCGCGAGCTCTCACGCGAGATCAAGACACAGTATTCAGTCATTAACCGCATCGCCGACGAAATGCAGGATGCCATCATGCAAGTGCGGATGATGTCCGTTCTCTTTGTTTTTCAGCGCTTTCCGCGGCTGGTTCGGGACATTTCCCGGAAACTGGGGAAAGAAGTCCACTTGGTACTGGAAGGCGAACAGACAGAAGCCGATAAGAACATCATTGAATCCCTGGCAGATCCACTGATCCATATTGTCCGCAACAGCTTGGACCATGGGTTGGAGACTGCGGAAGTACGGCGTGCATCCGGCAAGCCGGAAACGGGAACACTTACCATTCGGGCGGCGCAGGAAGCCGACCGGGTAGTGATCGAGATCATCGACGATGGCAAGGGAATCGATCCGCTGGTCATCAAGCGGAAGGCCTACGAGAAAGGGTTGATCGACGAAGCGGCGTTGGAACGGATCGATGACCAGGAAGCCGTCAACTTGATTTTTGCCGCCGGCTTGTCCACGGCGGAGGTAGTTTCAGACCTGTCCGGTCGCGGCGTGGGGATGGATGTAGTCCGCAGCGCAGTAGAGAAGATGAACGGCACCGTGATGGTGAATAGCGAGATGGGGAAGGGTACGAAGATCCGGATTTCGCTGCCTCTTTCAATGGCGGTAACGCAAGTGATGATTGTTGAGAGCGATCGGCAGTTATTCGGCATCCCGTTGGACCATGTGATCGAGACGGTCCGTGTTGCCAAGACTGCCATCCGATTCATCAAGCAAAGCATGACGGCAGTCTTGCGGGGGCGCATCGTTCCCTTGAAAGCCATCAACGGACTGCTTGGAATCTCGGCTAGCGCCAAGGCGAACGCGGACGACGAGTTTGCTGTACTGCTTGTTCAGGTTGGAGGCGAAGTGCTGGGCCTGATCGTGGACAGTTTCCGCGAAACGATCGGCGTAATTCAGAAACCGCTGAATGGTTTTTTGTCGCGACTGTCAGTTTATTCCGGCTCGGCGCTCATGGGGGATGGCTCAGTACTAATGATTCTCAATATCCGGGAGCTTGTCTAATGTCGATCGAATTCACGACAGATCAAGTGATCTTTCGAGATGTAGCGAGTGTCGAAGAAGCAGAACCGCTTCTCGAATGGTTGCAGAAGAAGCCGTACGCAAAAATCGATCTTGCTGCATGCGCTCATCTCCACACTGCCAACCTGCAGGTGTTGATGGCGGCGCGGCCAGGGATCGCCAGCTGGCCAGCAGACACCGAATTGCGGGCATGGCTGGAAGCCGCTTTGAAACCAGCGCTGGGAGGGTCTTTGAATGGCAATGACGATTCTCGTAGTCGATGATTCGGCCACAATGGTAATGAGCCTGAAAACCACACTAGCCATGAACGGCTTTCAAGTGGAAACTGCCAATAATGGTCAACTGGCGCTGGACAAACTGAAGGGCGGCATCAAACCCAACCTTATCCTCACGGACATCAATATGCCGGTTATGGGGGGCTTGGAACTGATCGGTAAAGTGCGCGCGCTTCCCGGTTTTCGTTTCATTCCGATATTGACGTTGACGACGGAGAGCGAAACGTCCAAACGCAGCGAGGGGAAACGTCTCGGGGCTACAGGATGGCTGGTCAAGCCGATTGCCGGCGATGACCTTATAAAGGTGATTAAACAGGTTCTGCCGGGAGCGTGATTCATGGATCAGGGCAACACGGGAAATCCCTGCATCGCGAACGAATTCGGAGATCTTCGAAACATGAGCGACTCAGAGTTGGCGCACATGATGTCCGGGCGTGCGACAACGAAAAGGGAGCTCATGGATTCCCAGTTGTACATCGACGTTGTGAATGGACAGATTGGCGATTGTCTGGCTGAGTCGGAGCGCGAGGTACTGTCGGCCATTTCGCAGATCAGTTACATGATGGACCAATTCGCTAAGCATAAGGAGGATATCGCGCAATCGGTTAAGAGCGGCAAGGAAATTACGGAGAACACTCGGGTGCGGGTTGAAAAGAACAGCGAATCCATCGCTGGGATAGAAGAGCAGTTGCAGGAACAGACCCACGAAGTGCGGTCCAACCTGGCTCACATCCAGGACCTTGCCGACGAGATCTCGGCCTTAAGGCCGCTTGTCAACGTGATAACTGCGATCGCCCACCAGACCAAGCTCCTCGCCCTGAATGCGAAAATAGAGGCCGCGCTAGCAGGCGATGCCGGACGTGGATTTGACGTGGTTGCCTCTGAGGTCAAGCAGTTGGCCTTACTTACCGACACGGCTGCCGCCGACATTTCCAATAGGATCGCCTCGATCTGCAAGAAGGTGGACAAGGAGGTGGCCGATGCCCAGAACGCACTTCGGAAGCACGAGTCAAACGAAGCGATGAGCCAACTGATCGACGAAGTCGGTGAAATGCAGCAGCATTTCTCGAGGAACAGCGAAATGCTTCTCACGGTCATCGCCGGAGTTTACGGGAACTACGGCGAAAGCGTTCTCCAGCTCTCAAAGGCATTAGGACACATCCAATTCCAGGACATTATGCGACAAAGGATGGAACATGTGCAGGAAGCTCTGGGGGAAATGCGCGAGCATTTGCTGGATTTAGGCAAACGGCAGGAAGCCCTCGGCTGGGATGGTCAATTCAATCCGTCCTTCAAGGATCTGCTTGCTTCACATTTGGGTCGTTACCGGATGGCAAGCCAGACCGCTACTCATCTTGCGGTAGCCGGCGACGGGTCGGAAGGCGACAATGGGAATCCGGCAATTGAATTGTTCTGAGTCTGCACCTCTCGCATCTTTGACGGCTTTCCGTTAGGCGGGCAGACCAAACTCATGGGTCGTACGGGGCCACTTCATTCAACGATGACTGAGAAAGAAGACATGATCATTTTCCGCAACGTGATCACATATTTTGACTGGGGGCCGTTTCGGCACACTGATACCTCGGGGCGATAAAAGAATTTGAGCTTCTCAAAAGCACACTGGAGCGCACAGGATAGGCATAGCCCAATCAAGGAGCACTATGAAAACGCTTGTTGTTGAAGACGAGCCTACCAGCCGACTGATTCTGCAGACCGTTCTTTCCCGATACGGCGAATGTCATGTCGCCGTCAACGGGAGGGAAGCTGTGGATGCATTTCGGATGGCTGCCGACAATGGATCGCCCTACGACCTCATCTGCATGGACATCATGATGCCGGAGATGGATGGCAAGCAGTCAGTCAAACAGATACGGGCGGTGGAGAAAACTCGCGGTGTTAAACCAACCCTTGCGGTAAGAATCATCATGACGACGGTTTCAACTGAGATGAAGGAGATACTTCAGTCGTTCCATGCGCTTTGTGATGCTTATCTATTCAAGCCTATTGACACCGCCGAACTAATCAGCAAGCTCAGATCTTTTCGGCTTGTGGCATGACAGGATTCAGCCTGCAGGAAAGTTGACAAGGAGATGGCCGATGCTCATAGCACACTTAGGAAGTACGAGTCACACGAAGCGATGAGCCATCTGATCGGCGAGGTGGGTGAAATGCAGCAGCATTTCTCAAGGAACAGCGAACTGCTGCTTAAGGTCATCGCCGGGGTAGAAACAAACTACTCGGAGAGTGTCAACCATCTTTCGCAGGCGTTGAGACATATTCAATTCCAGGACATGATGCGGCAGAGAATGGGAAGTGTGCAGGAAGCTTTGGTGGAAATGCGCGAGCACCTGCAACTCTTGGGTAAACAACCGGAGTCCCCCTATCTGGATGGCAAATTCAATTCGTCCTTCAAGGATCTGCTTGCTTCGCATCTGGGTCGTTATCGGATGGCAAGCCAGACCGCCACTCATCTCGAGCTAATAGAGGAACAGACAAACAGCGACCACGGACACCCGGCGATCGAACACTTCTGAGTGTCGAACGGCGGCGGAGGCCACGCCGTTCAATCCAAGGGCCGCTTCCGAGAATGGCTCTCAGATTATGCGAAGACTCAGACCATTCACACAAATGCGATTAGCATTCAGATCAGTTTCAAGATTTGAAGATTATTACCGATCAACGTGGGGACATCGCACTTGAATGTCCACTATTGCACATTATTGATCCACACAGAACGCTATAGTTGAAATCTTCAATGATCTTTGTCTTCGGTTCGCGTTCACGTAGCACGCCATGCATTGGAAAGGTTATCTTACGGAACAGGCAGTGCTTAACCAATCGTCTGAATTGGGCGAGTCGACCGTTATCGAAGCCCTTCGAGCCGCAACGCGTTCTCTGCATGCAAATCTGGGCTCCAGCCCTGCCATGTCGCGGCTCTTTGCGTGCGACTACACCGTCTCGGAATATCGTGTCCATCTCGGCCGGTTGCTCGGATTCCTTGAGCCGCTCGAAATCGCCGCCTCACGCCATGACAAGACAGAGGCGTCTCCCGTGGCGATCCAAAGATCCGTCGATCTTCGCAAGGATCTGCGGAGCATGGGTGCAACCGCAACGGATATCGACGCACTTGAGCGTTGTTCCATGCTTCCATCCATTTCACGGTCCGGCCTGCTTGGGTATACCTATGTGATTCTCGGGTCGACGCTGGGTGCAAAGGTGATCGTCCAGCAATTGCGTGGTGTTCTCGGACCTGGCGCCAGCTTTTGTTTCTATGGCGATGAGGACGGCCGCTATCAGGCGGAATGGGCATCATTCCGCTCAGACCTTGAAGAAAATGGACGAAATGACATTGGCGCAATCTGCGCCACGGCTGTAGGGGTATTCAACGCCTATGCGGCGTGGTTTTCGGAGCCGCGCTTGCGGATCGGTGGCTAATGATATTTCCTGTCCTGGAGCACGGTCCAATTCCCGACTCGGACAGGTGCGCCCAAGAGCAGGTTCAAATCATTGGGCAGATCCAACCACACGGACTACTGTTTGCACTCTCCGAGCCGGATCTGATTGTGCGACAGGTCAGCGCCAACATCTCCACCATCCTTGGACTGTCGACGGAGTCAGTCTTGGATGGTTCGTTTGAGACCGTGCTGGGAGCACAGCTTTTCGAGGCGTTTCAAGCTCAGCTGCTAAACGACGCAGGACTCAGTGCAACCCCGCTTCGCGTTCCCGCCAAGGGGGGCGCCGTCGAAGTGCAATGTATCGCTCACCGCCAGGACGGCGTTCTGATTGTGGAATTCGAGTTAATCGAGGGAGTACTTTCCCTCATTCCGCTCGACTTCGAAGCTCACATCCGGCTCCCGCTGTCGCGGATTAGAGCGGCGTCCGACGTTACTTATCTGTCGCTGATGGCTGCGAGCGAGGTACGAAGGCTGAGCGGCTTCGACCGTGTCATGGTGTATCGATTCGACAAGGACTGGAACGGCGAAGTCATTGCAGAGGCCGTTGGCCCTTCGCCCGTTTCGTATTTCGGCATGTGCTTTCCCGCCGGTGATATTCCGCCTCAGGTGCGACGGCTCTTCCTGTCAAATGTCATTCGAGCCATCGTGGATATCGATGCAATACCGGCCCCGATTACCCCCGACATTAGCCCGGTGACGGGCAGAGCACTGGATTTAACTTACTCTGCACTTCGCAGCGCTTCACCGATTCACCTCGAATATCTGCGAAACATGGGCGTGCAGTCTTCCCTGACTGTTTCCATTATCGTCAAGGGGCAGTTGTGGGGGATGATCGCGTGTCATAATGCGAGGGCGCACCGCGTGGCACGCTCAACCCGCTCCGTCTGCGAACTCATTGCTGAGACTATGGCTGCCGAGGTGGCTTTGCGGGCCGACAATGCTGCATTGCAGACGCGACAAACGGGCCGCGACCTGATCGACAAAGTTGTGGCTGGGATAGAAACCTCGGAATCTTTCGTTGAGGCAGTTCGATCGGAAGGTGCGCGGCTGCTCAATCTATTCGACGCGGATGGACTGGTTTCCAGCATTGATGGAGTTCTAGTGTGCCAGGGCACTACCACGGAAACAGAGCAGTTGGTTCCGGCCCTGGACAGGTTGCGAAGCCTAGCATCGCACGGCGTCGCGAGTTCGAATGAACTTGGCAAACTGGATTCCGATCTCGCTGCCTATGCGAGTTTTGCTAGTGGTGCACTCTTTATAGATCTCGGGGAGGCTGCGGGCGATTATCTGCTTTTCTTGCGCAGGGAGCTTGTGGAGACCATTGCCTGGGCCGGGAATCCCAATAAAAATGTGGTCGCTGATCAGCACAACCGGTTGCACCCCCGGAAATCATTTGAGGCGTGGCAGGAGACTGTACGTGGATTCAGCCGCCCCTGGAAAGAGACCGAACTGGAGAACGGGCTGCTGCTGCGCGAACATCTGCTCCGGCTCCGGGATGCACGGGAGCGTATGCGTTTGAACGAATCCCTCAGAACGGAAATCACGAGAGGGAAGAAGATTGAAGCGGATCTGGAACAAGCTAAAGAGACGGCTGAGACTGCCACTCGAACCAAGAGCGAGTTCCTGGCCAACATGAGCCACGAGATTCGGACCCCGATGAATGGCGTCATCGGCATGACGGGATTGTTGCTGGATACAGAATTAACTACTGAGCAACGTCACTATGCGGAACTCACCCGCGCCAGCGGCGAATCGTTGCTGCAACTGATCAATGACATTCTCGATTTATCCAAGATAGAAGCGAAAAAGCTAGAACTCGAGACGATCGATTTCGATCTTCGCATTCTGCTAGACAATCTTGCTTCCATTCTTTTTGCGACGGCAAACGCCAAGGGAATCAAGTTGCTGTGCGGTGCCGATCTCTCGGTTCCAACTCAGCTCCGAGGAGACCCAGGGCGATTGCGCCAGATTCTTACTAATCTGGTAGCCAACGCGATCAAATTCACGGAAAAGGGTGAAGTGGAGATCCGTGTCGCGCTTGAGGAAGAAAATGAATCAGATTGCGTGCTGCGCTTCTCGGTGTGCGATACAGGCATCGGAATCCCGGAAGACAAGATCGGAGCACTGTTCAATAAGTTCAGCCAGGTGGAGGCTTCCACCACAAGAAAGTATGGCGGCAGCGGGCTGGGCCTGGCTATCTCAAGGCAACTGGCGGAGCTTATGGGCGGAGGCGTTGGGGTGAAGAGCCTGCCGGGTAAGGGATCGGAGTTCTGGTTCACCGCCCGGCTTGGGATTAGTCTGGGGCTGGGCGAACCCGACGAAGGAGCACAGCCGGAAGACCAAACGACTGTTCGGCTCAACGGGAGAATTCTGATTGCCGAGGATAATTCCACCAACCGGGAGGTAGCCCTGGGCATGCTTCGGAATCTTGGTCTGCGCGCCGACGCAGTGGCCAACGGCGCCGAGGCTATCCGCGCACTTGAGTCCATCCCATACGATCTGGTGTTGATGGATATGCGCATGCCGGTGATGGACGGCATCGAGGCGGCACGCCAGATTCGCAATCCGCAGTCTGCGGTCCTTGAACACGACATTCCTATCATCGCTTTGACCGCCGACGCCATGCAGAGCGATCGGGATAGTTGCCAGGCGGCAGGCATGAACGACTTTGTGCCCAAGCCGATCTTAAAGTCCGTGCTGCGGGCTGCCCTCAAGAGATGGCTATGTACCGGTAACGCCGCGACTCCAAGTGGGGCCCCGCAAGTCGTCCCATCGACAACAGCCGCAGACACAACGCTGATTTTTGACCTAGAAGGTGTGCTGGGACGCCTGGATGGGGACAATGAACTAGCGGCGATCGTCATTGCAGTATTTCTTGAGGACATTCCAGCTCAGATTCAGACTTTGAAAGATTTTGTGAAAAGCGGGGATACTGCTAGCTCCGCTCGACAGGCTCACTCGATCAGAGGTGCTTCCGCAAACGTTGGCGGCGACCGTCTTCGAAACGTCGCATCTGTGATGGAAAAGGCAGCGGACGTGGGGGATTTGCACGCTGTGGCAGCCCGTATGGCCGACCTGGAACTAGAGTTCGATCGACTGAGGGATGCGATGAAGGCAAACAAATGAAGTTGAATAAGGTGATGAAATAGGAAGGGGTATCAATTGTGAAAGCGCTTGTCGTTGAAGACGACCTTACCAGCCGGACGCTGCTACTCATAGTCCTTTCCCGCTTCGGCGAATGCCACTTGGCATCAACGGGGAAAAAGCTATGGAAGCATTTCGCATGGCCCTTGCCGCCGCAGCACCTACGACCTGATTTGCATGGATATCAGGATGCCTGGAATGGATGGCATCGAGGCTGTAAGGCGGATTCGCGCCATGGAGACAGAAAATGGCATTCTGCCGAGCAAGGGCACAAAGATTATTATGCAGACGACTATCGACGACCCAGTGAAAATCGAGCAATCCTTCCGCGCTTCATGCGATGCTTACCTCCATAAACCCATTAGTGCGACGAGTCTGCTCGATGAACTGCGCAAGATGGCGCTCATCCCATGACGTTCTCCTACTCTCCCGATTTGCGCCATTGGGTGGCCATAAAATCATCCTCGAGGCGCGACGCGGAGGATGGTCGGATGCGAACAAGGTCGGTCTCTGCTCCCCGCCGATTGAGACAGAGAAGGGATGGCTGACCATCTATCATGGCGTGCGCCAAACAGCATCTGGAAGCATTTATCGCCTCGGCCTGGCGCTCTTTGATCTGGAAGATCCCGAGATTTGTTTGCAGCGTGGAGATTTGTGGATGTTTGGCCCTGAGGCCGCTTACGAACGGGGCGGAGACGTAAAAGATGTTGTGTTCCCTTGCGGGCAGACCATCAGTGATGATGGTGATACGATCAACCTCTATTACGGCGCTTCGGACACGTGGATAGCATTGGCTACCGGCAGCATGCGCTCATCACTCCCTTGGCTGGATGTCAACTCTGGAACAATGGCAGGAATGACCCGCGAGTGCGACCGTGGTCGCGGAGCAAGGATCCGATGAAATGATTTATTCCGAATGTCCATGGCCCAAATAAGTGACGCATGTTGCATGGATGGGGCGGGAATGCCCTCGCTGCAATTCGCTTAAAGTCAAGCCAGCAGACCGGTCGCCTGTTTTTACTGACCGCAGAGTCCATTTCCTTTAACGATTGGTTCGAATGCAAGGTTGGAATCTCGTCATACGTGCCGCCTTAAGTGTGCGTAAGAGACCAGACGGCGGCAGGAGCATTCGCGAGACTACTATTATTTGCACCCGACAGAGCTCGGCAAGAGCTTCCGTGTTCGCAGAACCAAGCTGAACATATGGCTCGTGCAAAGGTGAACTGGATGAACATAGAATGAGACCCATCAAATCCGTTCTGCTGATTGAAGATGATCTTGACGAAGCTCGTCTGATCCAAGAAATGTTCAACGATCAGGGTTCCTACTCCTTCGCATTGACCCACGTGGAATGCATGCTGGAAGCCGTAACCTACCTTGGCAGGCATTCGGTTAGCGTGATCCTTATGGACCTGGGCAGTTCCTCCGAAATATCGGGTTGGGAGGTCATACAAAGTACCCGCACAGCCGCATGTGGTGCTTCCATTGTGCTGCTTACCAGCCTGGAGAACGAGGCGATAGCGATGTGGGCCACCGAGCATGGTGTCCAGGATTATCTAATCAAAGGTCAAATCGAAGCGCACGAACTAATGCGTTCTATGCGCAATTCGGTTGCGCGTAAGACTCTGGAAGAAGCCCTGTTCAACGAAGAGAACCGTGCCCAGATAACACTGGAGTGCATCGGTGATGGAGTGATCTGCACAGACCTGGCAGGAAAGATCACATTTCTTAACCCCGTCGCGGAGAGGATGACGGGCTGGCCGCTGAAGGAAGCGAAGGGCCGGCCACTGGCTGAGGCCTTTCGGATCATGGACGCCGCAACTGGCAAGATCGCCGCCGTTCCCACAATGCAAGCGACCGGCCAAGGCCGGCTGTCGCACCTGCCGGCAAACTGTCTCCTCACCAGCCGGGCCGGCCATCAGATCTTTATCGAAGACTCCGTCGCGCCCATCCGGAGTAGCACGGGTCTGCCAGCAGGTTCGGTTCTGGTGTTTCGCGACGTAACCGCGGCGCGGGTCTTGGCGGAACAGATAGCCCACCTTGCCGAGCACGACCCTCTGACCGGTCTGCCGAACCGACTCCTCCTGAACGATCGCCTCAGCCAGGCGATCGCACGAGCAGGCCGGAATATGAGCCCGATGGCGATCCTCTTCCTGGATTTGGATAACTTCAAACATGTCAACGACTCTCTCGGACATCCAACCGGCGACACACTTCTTCAATCCGTAGCTGAGCGTCTGCAGGAGTGCGTGCGCGGCCCTGACACCGTCAGCCGACAGGGCGGCGACGAATTCGTCCTGCTGCTCCAGGACGTGAAACACGCTGAAGACGCTGCCATCACGGCCAGAAGGATTCTGAAAGTGATGAAGAAACCTCACCTGATTGAAGGACATGTGCTTCACGTCACCACCAGCATTGGCATCAGCATCTACCCCGATGACGGCCTGGATGCGGCGACTCTGCTGAAGAATGCTGATACTGCCATGTACCAGGCCAAAGAGAGCGGGCGGCAAAACTTCAGGTTTTTCAAGCCGGAGATGAACGTCAAGGCTGTGGAACGTCAATCCATGGAAGAGGACCTCCGGTGGGCTATCGAACGGCATGAGTTCGCACTTCATTACCAGCCGATCGTCAGTCTCAAGTCGGGAGCAATCACTGGGGCGGAAGCTCTGCTGCGCTGGACGCATCCCACGCGAGGAGTCGTTGAGCCGGCAGTGTTCATCCCGGTTGCGGAGGATTCCGGACTGATTGTTCCGATCGGAGCATGGGTGTTGCGCGAGGCATGCATGCAAGCTAAGGCGTGGGCGGATGCTGGCCTGCCCAAAATAGCCATGTCCGTTAACGTCTCCGCGCTCCAGTTTCGAAGCGAAGACTTCCTGAAGAGCGTGACCGCGATTCTCGATGAAACTGGCCTGGCGCTGGAATCTCTCAACATCGAAGTTACGGAGAGTGTGCTCATGGAACGCGCAAGACTCGGAGCGCCCATCCTCCAGAGCCTGCGAAAGAGGGGCGTGCAGGTGGCAGTCGACGATTTTGGAACGGGCTACTCCAGCTTGAGCTCTCTTCGAAAGCTCGAGGTCGATACGCTCAAGATCGACCAGTCGTTTGTCCGTGGGATTACCACCACCCCGGACGACACGACCATCGTGAGCGCAATCATCAGCATGGGCAGGAGCCTGAATCTGCGGGTGATTGCCGAAGGTGTCGAGTCGGCGGAGGATCTTGCGTTTCTCAAGTCGCAGAATTGTGATGAGGCGCAAGGCTTCTATTTCAGCCGACCGGTCGCCGCCGCGCAGTTCGCTCAGTTGCACGAATTCCAATTGAATCTCTCCGGGTCTGATTCCCGGCCGCTTGCGGCGTAACGTCAACTCGGGTTTTCAGGATTCCTCGCCGCTTGCTGCGAGGTCGTTCATCTTTCCGGCGTGCTCGTCCTCGAAGCAGCGCGAGAATCCGCCGAGAAGGCGTTGAGGACTGTGTGCTGCGCTGCCTCGTGGCTTTCCCTCTCCACGGCAGAAGGGCTGAGTTAATTCAGGATTCGATCGGAAGGCACCTGGCCGGTGTCGCACCATCAGCGGATGCCATGCTCCCCCACGTGCAGGCGCTTCATATTCCATCGGTGGGGCTAGGTACAGAGGCGCCCAGGACGCAAAGGCCAGATGGCACATCGCCTATTCCATTCCCGCAAGGGCTTGTACGGCCGGACACACTCTTCCACAGCGGTGTGGCTGTCGAGAGAACAAATCCCTTGCTTAGCGCACCTCCAGGTCGAGCCGGTGAAGGTTCGCTCGATTCCAGTTACCCAAACAAGATGGCCGATCAAGTGGACCAGTGAGCGAGGGCGAAATGGATCCAGATCGTGGCGATCCAGGCAACGGCCACCCAATATTGCGGATCGGAGTACACTCTAGTGCAGCCGGGAAGGCGAAATGGGAGTTCCGGCCAAATGGGAAGTTTCGCATGGCTGGAGATGATCTACCGGCCCAGAATCTCGACCTTGCCCAGCCCGAACTGACGGGTGAAATACGGTATGTGGCACGTCAGCCCATCCTGGACCTGCGCGGCGAAGTCTATGCCTACGAATTGCTCTTCCGGCCAGGTCCGGAGGCGGCTTTCCGCGGAGATGGCGACCACGCCACCCGAACCATGCTCGACAATTCAGTCATTTTCGGAATGGAAAAGCTAACGGCGGGGTTACCTGCATTTGTGAACTGCACCATGGAGTCGTTGACGGAGCGGTTGGTGGAGGTTCTGCCCCCTAGTATCACTGTGCTAGAGATACTGGAGACACTGGAGCCCACGGCTAAGCTGATTGCAGCGTGCCATAGGCTGAAGGCTGCGGGTTACCGAATCGCGCTGGACGATTTTATCTGGGAGCCGAAGTTCGAGCCGCTGGTGGAAATGGCCGACTACATCAAGGTGGATTTTATCCAGACTGACGGGACGGGGCGGCAGGAGTTGTTTAATCGCCTCATCGACTCCGCGGCTGTCCTGGTGGCGGAGAAGGTGGAGACGCAGGAGGAGTACAAGCAAGCCTGCGCGGAGGGCTTCACCCTGTTTCAGGGGTACTATTTCTGCCGTCCGTTGTTGCTGAAGTACCGGAAGATACCAGCTAACAAGTCTTCTCATATCCAGATTCTGCAGCTTCTGCAGCACGACCCCTTGGACCTGCACCGGCTAAGCGAGCTTGTGAAGCGGGACACGTCTCTCACCTACCGGTTTCTGCGTCTGGTCAACTCACCGGTATGCGCGATTCGCCAGGAGGTTAACTCGATCAAGTCGGCGCTGATCTTGGTCGGCGACGATGCAATTCGCCGCATCATCACGCTGGCCATCACAAGCGAGTTCAGCGCCAAACAGCCGCCCGAGATCCTCAGGATGGCGTTTGTGAGGGGCCGGTTTTGCGAATTGGCAGCCGGACTTTGTGCGCTTTCGCAAGCAGAGCAGTACCTGCTGGGGATGTTCAGCATGCTTCCGGCGATGCTGCGCATCCCGATGGCGGATTTGGTTGCGGCGCTGTCTTTGCGAGAGAAGATTCGGGAGGCGTTGCTGGGGGCGGTGAGTTTTGAGAGCAGCCTGTTGCGTTGGGTGGAGTTTCACGAGCGCGGAAACTGGGAGAATTGCGATGTGATCGTTCGGTCCCATGGCTTCAACCAAGTCGAGCTGATCCGCTGCTATGCGGAGGCTCTGTCTTGGGTTGAAACGGTGCTGAACTTCGCAAGGTGAACAATCTCCCAGATCGTAGGTGCGGCGAATTCTTCCGCGGCCAGAATATGGTTGCCCTCTGAAATGCCACTGGAGATGTCAACACGCCTGAATACCATGCTTTTCGCACGAATATCGCCAATCTCGGAGCCCGATGTGCAGTAAAGAACAGTCCGTTAAACAAGAGGCAGGTATGATTGAGCCCTCGCGGATGTTGGGCACTCATAACTAATACCTGTCCGCACGATGGCAACTTCCACCGGATCAGGAGGAATTCATGCACCTGACTGTCGTCCTCGCCGTCGGCCTGGAGCCATCGCTAATGGCGGCACAAAGCAGAGCATGGAAGTCCGCAGGATACATTGTTCAGTCCGCGGGTTCGATAAGAGAGGCGATCGGTCACTTCAGGGATGGGGATTTTGATCTGGTGTTATTGGGTAATTCCCTCTCTGTCGAAAACAGGGAGAGACTGACTTTTCTGATCCGCGCATCCGGTGCGCAAACCCCCGTGGTATTCATGGACAACCGCTCGGCCGATCTCGACTCACTCGCAGATGCTTCGCTCAAGAACGACTCAAGTGAGATACTCGCAGGGCTAGGAGAGTTACTGGGAAAAACGCAGAAACTCGGGGCGGTGGAGGGGAAGATACTCTACGGCAATGCGAGCAAGAGGGTTGCGGCACAGCGCTGAGAGGGATTGAAGATCATGGGTTTTCTCGATGGGCGGGCACACAAACAGTCTCAAACCTCTGGCTCCGAGGAGAGATGCTTCGCGGAGAAAGTTGAAGCCGGGTCAGAAGGCAATTTGTGCCATTTTCACATGCTTCGGAACTCAGTGACAGAATGGGATGACACCCACGCTGCGTGGAGAACAAGTGAGTTCTGCAAGTGCCTCTCACCGGAGGCAATGCTTGAGTTTGAATCGCTCGCAGCACCGTTCTGGTGTGAAGAGAATACCGTCTTGCTGACGGAGGGGGAAAGGCCCGGCAGAGCATTATTCCTGCTTGAGGGAAGGGCAAAACTATCGATGAACTCAATCGAAGGTCGGCGTCTTATCCTCGGAGTCGCCGCCCCGGGGGATTTCCTTGGGCTCGGTACAGTGGTTTCCGGCCTTCCTTGTGAGGTCACGGCGGAAGCGCAGTTCCCTTGCAAAATCACATCGCTTCCACGACAACGCTTTCTCGACTTCCTTTCCCGTTACCCAGTTGCATGGCAGAATGTAGGATGCCAAATGGGCCTTTACTACAAGCGGGCGTGCGACCAGATGCGCCTCCTTGGCTTTCAATTGAGCGCGAGGGCAAAGCTGGCCTTGCTATTGCTTGAATGGTGCGATGAGAGCCAGCAGAGGGAGCGCGGCGCTCGTATCCACTGTCCCCTTACACACGGAGAGATCGGCCAATACATCGGAGTAAGTCGCGAAACGGTATCACGCATCCTGACCGAATTCAGGAACCGCGAATTGGTGGAACAACGCGGTGCGACTCTGGTCATTTCGAGTCCCCGCGCTTTGGAGATCTACGCAGGTCAGCTCTGACTGATTTAGCGGACAGAACGAAGAATGACCGTGAACAGCGGAGATTGGACGAGAGAAAATGGCGAGAGAATTACGGAATGCGCCAAGGGCATCCACGTATTTCTGAATTGACTGTTTTCTGCAATGTGCTCTTGAGGATACAGAGCGATTGTGGGAACATTACTCCGATAAATCAACCGCCAGGCTTACCGGGAAGCGAGGGCTACGATGTTTGAAGGTTTTGATACAATGTTGCCGCAGTCGGGATCGCAAAAGGGTCAGAGAACGGCGCTCGGCGCCGATGCGCTTGCTCAGTCGTTTCTGGATAACCTGTTTTTTGTTCAAGGCAGGTCGGTCGAACGGGCAACGGTGAACGACCTCTATATGGCGCTCGCTCATACTGTCCGCGACCGCATACTTGAGCGGTGGATTTCGACCGTAAGCAACTACCAGGCGCAGGATGTGCGCGTGGTCTGTTACCTGTCGGCTGAATTTTTGACCGGACCCCATCTCGCGAACAACCTGATAAATCTAGGAATCTACGACGAAACCGAGCAGGCCATGCGACAGCTGGGCATTGACCTGCACATTCTGATCGAACAGGAAGAAGAGCCTGGGTTGGGCAACGGTGGGCTGGGCAGGCTCGCCTCCTGTTTCATGGATTCTCTGGCCACTCTTGATATTCCCGCAATCGGCTACGGCATTCGCTACGAATACGGAATCTTCGATCAGCAGATTCGCGACGGGTGGCAGGTGGAGTCTACCGACAACTGGCTGCGTCTTGGCAATCCCTGGGCGCTGGAGCGGCCCGAGGACGGATTTGACGTCAAGCTGGGCGGACGCACCGAGACCCACACCGATGCCGAGGGGCGGTCGCGGGTGAAGTGGATTCCGAATAAGGTGGTGCGTGGGGTTCCTTACGATACGCCGATTCTGGGCTACCGGACCAACACCGTGAACACAATGCGCCTGTGGGCGGCGCAGGCCGTTGTGAGCTTCGACTTTGAGACTTTCAATCATGGGGATTACATCGGAGCGGTCGCTGACAAGGTGTCGTCGGAAAACATCTCAAAGATACTTTACCCAAATGACGAAGATGTCCAGGGCAAGGAATTGCGGCTGGCGCAGCAGTTTTTCTTTGTTTCGTGCAGCCTGCAGCACATCTTGCGCATTCAAACTTCGCAAAACCGACCATTGGCAGAGCTGCATCGCAACTTCGCAATTCAGATGAACGACACACACCCGGCGATAGCGGTGGCGGAGATGATGCGGCTTCTGGTGGACGATCATTGCATGGAGTGGGATGCAGCATGGTATGTCACGCAACATGCCTTGTCTTATACGAACCACACCCTCCTGCCTGAGGCGCTGGAGCAGTGGTCTCGGAGCTTGTTCGGCAATCTGCTACCGCGTCACCTGGAGATCGTCGAGGAGATCAACCGCCGGCACTTGATCGATGTTCGACAGCGGTTTCCCGGCGATGAGGGGCGCGTACAGCGGCTCTCGCTGATCAATGAATACGGGAGTAACGGCGCGAAATCCGTGCGCATGGCGCATTTGGCCGCGCTCGGGAGTCATGCGATCAATGGGGTGGCGGCGCTGCACACCGAACTGTTGAAGACGAATGTGCTCAGCGATTTTTATGCCCTGAGTCCGGAGAAGTTCTCGAACAAGACCAACGGGGTGACACCGCGCCGCTGGATGGTGTTGAGCAATCCCCGCCTGGCGGAACTGCTCACGGCGCGGCTTGGTTCTGCGTGGGTACGCGACATTGAGAAGTTGCGCCGTCTGGAGCCCATGATTGCAGATGCGGAGTTCTGCCAGGAATGGAGAGCGATCAAGCGGGACAACAAGGTTCAGCTTTCCGCATATATCCACGACCGGTTGGGGATTGCGACTGACCCTGATTCGATGTTCGATGTGCTCGTCAAGCGTCTACATGAGTACAAGCGTCAGCACCTGCAGGTTCTCCATATCCTTACACTGTTGAAGCGCATCCAGCGCGATCCGGCCGCCGTGCAGGTACCGCGGACCTTCATCTTTGGCGGCAAAGCTGCGCCCGGATATCACATGGCCAAATTGATCATCAAGCTTATTCACTCTGTTGGAGAAGTTATCAACTCGGATCCGATCGTAAGGAGCAGGCTTAAGGTCGTCTTCCTGCCTGACTTCAGCGTCAAGCTGGGCCAGAGGGTGTATCCCGCGGCCGATCTTTCCGAACAGATATCTCTGGCCGGAAAGGAGGCTTCCGGAACAGGAAACATGAAGTTTGCCATGAACGGCGCGATCACCATTGGTACGCTGGACGGTGCGAACATCGAGATTCGCGAAGAAGTCGGTGCGGATAACTTCTTCCTTTTCGGGCTAACTGCCTCCGAAGTCGAGAAGAAAAAACGGGAGGGCTACAACCCGCGCGCAATCTACGAGTCGAATGCGAACCTGCGTGAAGTAATCGATTCATTGACCAGCGGCGAGATTTCCCACGGCGACAGAGGACTGTTCCAGCCCCTCGTCGACTCATTACTGACAAACGATGACTATCTGCTCCTCGCCGATTACCAGTCCTACATTGAATGTCAGGACTCGGTGAGCGCGGCTTTTGGCAACCAGGAAGAGTGGACCCGCATGTCCATTCTCAACGTGGCACGGATTGGCAAGTTCTCGTCTGACCGTTCTATCCGGGACTATTGTGCCGACATCTGGAAGACCTGGCCGGTCAGTGTCCAGTTGTAGCCGGTGGGGCAATTTGCGGCGGATGGCCTGTCATCACGGCTAGAGCGGTCCCACTGTAGCTGTACCCCCGAAACCGCTGCTCAAGCCGAAGAAGCAATCCGGAACTGTGCTAGGCGGGCGAATGCAGTGCCGCCTCTGTCCACGCAACTGCATCCACATAGACCTTCGCCAGCTCTTGCTGGTTCAGGTTATCGGTTTGGGCCGCGGCATCGCATCCGGCCCAGTCGCCACGCTCACAGTTTTCAAGCCATCCCAGCAGCACCCGCTCCGGGTTTCTTGTTCCTAGAAGCGCCTCGCGAATTTCGTCGTCGAGCGGCAGCGCCGGCGCCACGTCGCTCATCGGCTGGCCTTGCATAGCTGGCAGCAGGCTCAGCAGTCCCAATAAATACTGTTTGAATGGATCCAGACCGCGCTCGCGTCCGGCCTCTTCGCAGAATCGGCCCCGCACCATTGCCATGCACAAGAGTTCGGGAGGCTGAGATCCATTGAATTCGCTTGCGATAGCCATTGTGGCAATGCGACGAAATGCATCGTCGCCGACCGCGAGCAGTGCCACCTCGATTGAGTCAACCTTCTGGCGCATTGCCCAAATTGGAGAGTTGACCAATCGCAGCAATTGGTAAGTAATTGGACCGTCGCGCTTTACCAATTGGCTCACCTTGCGCAGATCCAGGGGATGCTGTTGCAGGGCTTTCAGAATATCGATACGTAACATCTGGTTAACAGGAGGTCTACGGTTCCTCATCGGCAGCGGCTGGCAAAAGTAGTAGCCCTCAAAAAGCGCAAATCCCTCTTCGCGCGCCTGACGGTAGTCCATCTGGGTGTCAACGCTCTTGGCCAGCATGGAAGCTGTCTTGCCGTGCATTTGCAGAAACAGTCCTCTGCGTTCCTCTGGCCGGGTGCGGGCAAAGTCTATCTTCACGTAATCTGCCAGTTCTACCAATGGCATGAGTTGAAGTTGATCTTTGAAATCATCCAGCGCAAGCCGGAATCCAAGAGCCTTTAGCTGCTGGCACGTCGCGATCAGATCGGGCGAGACTTCCTGATTCGACGGTAACTCAAGAACCGTGAGGGTCGCGGGAAGCGTCTGCGCAAGCCGATCGCTCAGCGCCTCCGCGGGACAGCCCACAAAGGCCGTCATTTTACCCGTTAGTTTCTTCAACTCGCTGGGCTTCTGTAAGCCAAAGAACGCCGCAGTATCTGCCATGACCTTAAAAGCCGGCTCGCCGTTCCCGTCCAACTCCGTTCCGTTCCGAAAAAGAAGCTCATAAGCATGTACGCGACCGCGCAGATCCAAGATAGGCTGACGTGCCACGGCACACAGTCGGCCGGCAGCGTAGGGCCGAGTATCTTCAGACGTGCAGACCGCTCGAGTTGGAGTTGCCATAGGCTTCCACCCACTTCCATCATAGGCCATCGGCATTTCAACCTTTGGGATATTGTTCAGGATGCATCTCTTTTAGGTTCTGTGCTAATGGTTAGCTGAATCCTTGCCCTGAAAGGTGGCATCAGTCTGGCCAATTCTGCCCGTTCTCTAGGGTTTGTTTGCGTGACGCAAGGATGCTGCGGGCAGCACGCCGGCGGCCACGTGGAGCACGGGGGTCTTGCTGGAGTAATGTGCCGAGGGTCGCCCTGTCGTCCGAGGAGCTAAGCGCGGGGGAGAAGCGGCCGAGATAATCACCAGCTTGGGGGATTCAATTCAGAACATGCAACTATCAGCTGCTTGATCCATCCGAATGAACTGTTGAGCAAGGATCTCCTTCCCAAGATCTGCGACTTTCGTTCGTTATCTACAGAACAGACAAAGTGCTTTGCGCTGTGGCAGAATGCGGAATGGAAAATCTTGCCTCACCCCGAATCGAGTGCGTCGACACAATGGACGGAGGCGTCCTCGTCGAATTTGACGACGGCAAGTGCGCTTTATATTCGGCGTCCCTGCTACGAGCCACACTGGACCAAGCGGTTGTGTTCGACGACGAAGATCCCGAGTCGGACCCTCAGTCTTAGAACACTGCCAAGATTCACAGCGAAGTACAGCGCGGTAAAACCTGGGGTCGGCTAGGGTAGCGTGACATCCGTCACACACATTAGGATGGCAAACGCCGATAAGACAACATCAATGAAAGATTCTTTGAACGCGGCAGCACGCTTCCACAGCGGAATCCTTCATTTTGACCCCTGGGGAATAAAGCGAAGGGGTGTTCCTCCTTCATCTTAATGGGGGCATCGGAATTTCCTCTGCTGCTGAGCTGAAGCAAGTTATCTTTTGGGCCTTGGATCGGGAAATGAGGTTTGATTCCATCTTCTAGATCCGACTCGATCGGAGATCTTCGCTAAGCCGCTGCTGCGGCCAGCAAAGCGCGGAGAATAGATAAGAGACATGCAAGCTACGGTTGCAGCGAGTTAAGCCAACGGCTGGATTCACTTGGAGTTGTGAGGCGAAGATGCGAACTGCGACCAAACTCGGCGAAGACCCGACTGCCTTGGCTCGCAGCGCGACGCTGCTTTCAATCGTTCTCGCTGTGGCAGGGTCTGGACTTGGCGTGTTCGCGGTCCTGGAGCGAGCCGTGACGGGAATAGAGGTGGCAATTGTACTCTCCAGTTCTGTGTTCGGGCTTGCCGCCTTCGGCGTACTATATTTTCACAGAGCTACGGTCAAGACCTTGGCCGCTCTGTCGACGATCTACTACGCACTGTACCTTTGCAGTGGCGTCTTGGTTACGTTGTTGGGCAACGGCAGGCATGTGAATCTGTTTACATATCTTGTCTGGTTTTTCCCGCTCCTGGTGTTCAACAAGCTTGTAAATTCCGGTAGTATCAGCCAATTCTTGGGCCGGTTCCTGTTGGGCGCACCTTTGGCGCTCTTGAGTACGCTTTCTCTCAGAGTGATGGCCGTCTTCCCGATCGAATCGTTGATTGTGGTGGTGGCCTACGTTCTAAGCTATGTCTGTTTTGCGCTGGCGCTGAATGCGGCGACGCGCTACCGCGAAGCGTATATCGTAGAGAGGGAGCGCGCCGAATCTTTAAGGATTGAATCGGCGGTCCTTGAAAGTATTTCCGATTGCTTTATTTCTGTCGATTCCGACAATAGGCTCGTATATATAAACGACGCCGCAAGCGCCGAATTCGGTATCGATCGGCAAATGGCGCTCAACCACACCGTCTCTCGCGCTATCTCAGAGTTCTTTTCCGAATCGGTTTTAGCTGGGTTGCGGGCAGCGGCAGCTTTGGGTTCCGCATACGAATTCGAGGCGCAAATCGAGGATCGACAGTTATGGTACCGGATCAGGTGTTTTCCTCGCCCGGAGCGCATGTCCGTCTTTTTTCGGAATACCACTGAGTCAGTCCTATCTCGGCGCAACTTAGAAGCGGCAGCGGACCAACTGCACGAGCAATCCGAACTCCTGGACAAGGCGCAAGACGGGATTTTCATTTCGGATAGCGAAAGACGCATTCTCTACTGGAATAAAGGTGCGGAGCGCCTCTTTGGGTGGTCGGCGAAAGAAGTGAAGGGACGGCAACTGGCAGATATATTTCATCAAAGCCGCGCGGCGGTATCTGCCGCGCTCTCCTCAGTATCTGAACTTGGAGAATGGAGTGGCGAGCTCTCGAAATGCCATAAGGACGGCCGGGACCTCGTTGTAGAGAGCCGTAGTACGCTGTTGCGCGGGTCGGACGGTAGTCCGCGTTCGGTTCTTACCATCAACACCGACATAACGGACCGGAAAGCGGCGGAGGCGCATACCTTCCATCTCGCCCACTATGATTTCCTGACTGACCTGCCAAACCGCTTGCTCTTGCGGGAACGGATGGAAGATGCGTTGAAGAAACCGAGTCGCGATGAAACCGCATTTGCGCTACTGCTCATCGATTTGGATGATTTCAAGACTTTGAACGATACGGCTGGTCACGATGTTGGCGACGTCCTGCTTCAGAATGTCGCGCAACGTATTTTATCCTGCGTGCGCAAATCCGATACCGCAGCCCGGTTTGGCGGAGACGAATTCGTAGTGATGCTGGAGGGCCTGAGCGGAGATGCCGAAATGGCCGCAGCCGAGGCAAAGTCAATCGGCGAGAAGATACTGAGGGCATGTGAGCAGCCCTTTCAACTTGATAACTACGTTTATGAAGGAACCACCAGCATCGGTGTGACGGTCTTCCACGGGACGCAAGTCTCCGGGGATCAACTCCTCAAGCAGGCAGACTTAGCAATGTATGGGGCAAAATCGAAAGGCAGGAATACGATGAGCTTCTTCGACCCGGCAATGGAGGCGATGGCAGTTTCGCGGGTCACTTTGCTTGGCGAAATGAAACATGCATTGCAGGATGGCGAATTCGAGCTGCACTACCAACCGCAACTGGACAGTGCAGGACGGGTAACGGGCGCCGAAGCGCTCTTGCGCTGGCGACATCCTCTGCGCGGAATGATTCCTCCCAATGAATTCCTTCCATTGGCCGAATCGACCGGATTCATCCACACCCTCGGCTATTGGGTCTTGGAAACTGCGTGTCGACAACTTGCATCGTGGACTCATCGGCCAGGAATGGAAAGTGTGAGCCTTGCCGTGAATGTGAGCATCCGCCAGTTTCAGGATTCGGACTTCGTGCCATTGGTAAACCAATTGATTAGCGTGTCGGGAGTCAATCCGCAGAGGCTCAAGTTGGAGATAACCGAAAGCTTCATGATGGAGAGCGCAAACGAGACAATTACCAAGATGATTGCCCTCAGGGCGCTCGGAATTGGTTTTTCCATGGATGATTTTGGAACAGGCTTTTCTTCACTCTCACAATTGACAAAACTGCCACTTGATCAATTGAAGATCGACCAGAGCTTCATACGCGATCTGCTCAGCGGAGAGAGGGAGGCTTCGATAGTATGCACGATCATAGCCCTCGCGAAGAGCATGAAACTGTCATTGATCGCCGAAGGTGTTGAGACAGAGGAGCAGCGTGAATTCCTTCATGATCAAGGTTGCAATACGTATCAAGGCTACCTTTTTAGCCCCGCGCTTCCTGCTTCAAGGTTGGAGCTTTTTATAGAGGAATCCCGCCAACTAACAAAGGAAAGCGCCGCGTGAGATCCGTCATAATTCCTGCCATCTCGGCAAATACAGCGATCAGGGAACTTGCTTTCGAGTTTTCAATATGCCGTGAGGATGCGTTCAACTCGCGCATTTTAATCTGTTGCGTTTCCATCGTCCCATGGCTCAGAGATCCATGATTCGAGCGTAACCTCGGCGATCACTCAAAAGGGGCCATAGATTATCACCTCAAAAGCGGCCATGGAGGAACGGCCTAAGACATTAGCTCCGACGGAAAAAAGTAGCCTCTGTTGGCATCGGTAATGTCTTGGAAAAAGCGGAGCAGGAACAGGTGGTCGCGCTGGGGCGTCTTGGTTGATCCCGGCGTCAGATCGAGGCGGCGACGGGAGTACGTCGCGAAGCGACTGGCGGTTACTTGAGGTCGGCCGGGACAGCATTACGGGCTTCGGGAGGCTGGGAGCGGAAGCATCCGGCAAGAGCGGCCACTTCGGTGATCACCGGCTTTTTCTGTTCCACACCCGCTGATAATTCAAAATCGGCGAATGAAGTGATCGCCGGCTTTTTTCCGGAAGTGAGGTTGCCGGAGCTTATTGGCAAGCGCCTATCTGGAGCCCGTGAAGCGTACCGGGAGTTGATCGAGTTGGAGCTGTCGCGAGGCCGTAACGCAATGGGTAGGTCGTGATAGCAGATCGAACGAAAGAAGTACGGGCTTCCGCTCGAATTGCTCTCCTTTGGCTTTTCCACTCGCCTCTGGCAACAGACGGAGGCCGAACGCCCCATCACGGTCATCACGCTCCTTCGCATCTGCGACCAATTCATCTAAGCGCGGGAACTGGTGTGGTGTGAGAACTTCATCGACCATTCGAAGGGATGCTGCGGAATGTCGTGCAGTTGTTGTGAGTGATGCTCGGTAGACAGAAAGAGTGAAACAGGTGAAGTGGGATGGCGGAGTTGAAGAACCGATGGTGTGAGGGAGTATCTTGTCATTTCAAAAGGACAATCGCTAGAAACCCGCTGTGCCGCCTATGGAACCTACGGATTTTGTTGGGCAGGGCCGACGCATATCAAATCCCCAGTAATTTGAGTAAGTAGGGGAGGTTCCATGCGGCTCTGAGTCTTTTTCCTTTGATCCCGCGCTTGAAAGTAGTGTCCTGTTTGAG
>Ga0302189_10000995_pt1 | contig 24380 bp, 20 predicted proteins | sample II_Bog_E2_2_FD_194551 | JGI IMG/M metagenome (GOLD analysis project Ga0302189, IMG submission 194551) | Peat permafrost microbial communities from Stordalen Mire near Abisko, Sweden - II_Bog_E2_2 | ecosystem: Environmental > Terrestrial > Soil > Wetlands > Peat | place: Sweden: Abisko...
CTGCGTGACCACGCTGGGCGGCGGCTTCTACGCTCCCTGGGGCGTGGCGGTGGACGGCAGCGGCAACCTCTATGTCGCCGATAGCGGCAACAGCGCGGTGAAGGAGATGCCCGCCGGCTGCGCCTCGTCGAGCTGCGTGACCACGCTGGGCGGTGGCTTCAGCGCTCCCGACGGTGTGGCGGTGGACGGTAGCGGCAACGTCTATGTCGCGGATCTAGGCAACTACGCGGTGAAGGAGATGCCCGCCGGATGCGCCTCGTCGAGCTGCGTGACCACGCTGGGCGGCGGCGGCTTCAGCAGTCCCCGGGGCGTGGCGGTGGACGGCAGCGGCATCGTCTATGTCGCCTATGACGGCATCAGCGCGGTGAAGGAGATCATGACCCGCGGAGTGAACTTCTTTACCGTCCCGGTGGGAACCGCCAGCGCGACGGTGACGCTGACCTTTACCTTCGAGAGCGCTGGGAGCCTGAGCGGCACAACTCCCTACAAGGTGCTGACAACGGGCGCGACGAATCTGGACTTCAACGCGGCGGCCACGCAGGGGTCGGATCTCTGCAACGGGACCACAGGCTACACCACGGGCGAGACCTGCACGGTAAACGTCACCTTTTCGCCGACCAAGGCGGGTCCGCGCTACGGCGCAGTCCAATTGCTGAACGCCGGCGGCGGCGCGATTGCCACAGCCTACGTCTACGGCACGGGTGCCGGCCCGCAGGTTGTCTTCAGCCCGCCAACACAGAGCACACTGGGCGGCGGCTTCAGCAATCCCGCCGGCGCGGCGGTGGACGGCAGCGGCAACGTCTATGTCGCCGATTGGTCCAACAGCGCGGTGAAGGAGATGCCCGCCGGATGCGCCTCGTCGAGCTGCGTGACCACGCTGGGCGGCGGCTTCAGCAGTCCCCGGGACGTGGCGGTGGACGGCAGCGGCAATGTCTATGTCGCGGAAAGCAGCAACAGCGCAGTGTATGAGATGCCCGCCGGATGCGCCTCGTCGAGCTGTGTGACCACGCTGGGCGGCGGCTTCAGCTATCCCAACGGCGTTGCGGTGGACGGCAGCGGCAACGTCTATGTCGCCGATACTTTCAGCGACGCGGTGAAGGAGATGCCCGCCGGCTGCGCCTCGTCGAGTTGCGTGACGGCGCTGGGCGGCGGCTTCAGCCTTCCCGGCGGCGTGGCGGTGGATGGCGGCGGCAACGTCTATGTCGCCGACTACGATAACAACGCGGTGAAGAAGATCCCCGCCGGCTGCGCCTCGTCGAGCTGTGTGACGGCGCTGGGCGGCGGCTTCAGCCGTCCCATCGGCGTAGCGGTGGACGGCAGCGGCAACGTCTATGTCGCCGATAACGGCAACAGCGCAGTAAAGGAGATGCCCGCCGGCTGCACCTCGTCGAGCTGCGTAGCCACGCTGGGCGGAGGCTTCTCCTATCCCGGAGGCGTGGCGCTGGACGGCAGCGGCAACGTCTATGTCGCCGATACTCGAAACAACGCGGTCAAGGAGATCAACCGCGCCAACCCGCCCTCGATGACCTTTGCCGCCACTAAGGTGGGTTCGACCAGCACCGACAGCCCGAAGACAGTGCAGGTGGCCAACATCGGCAACCAGCCGCTGATCTTCACCACACCGGGTTCGGGCAGCAATCCCAACTACCCGGCCAACTTCCCCGTGAACGCGAGCGGTGAAGACCTCTGTTCCTCCGCCGCGCCCCTGGCCGAGGGATCGAGCTGCGATGTGTCAATGAACTTCATGCCCACCGGCGCTGGCGCCAACACCGGCAGCGTAGTGCTGACCGACAACGCGCTCAACCAGACTAATGCCTCGCAGAGCATCCCGCTCAGTGGGACAGGCATCGGACTGAGCCCTCAGACCATCACCTTCCCGACCATCACCGCCGCGCAGCACGCCTTGACGACGCTGCCGCTGTCAGCCACGGCCAGCTCGGGGCTTGCGGTCACATTCACTTCGAGCACACCCACCATCTGCACCGTCTCGGGAAGCACCGCCTCGCTGCTCACTGAGGGCACCTGCATCCTTCACGCGTCGCAGACGGGCAATCCCAGCTACACCGCGGCTGCAATGGTATCGCAGGGCTTCTATGTGCACCCGGCGTCTCAAACCATCACCTTCCCGACGATCACCGGCGCATGGTACGCCCTGTCGCAGATCACGCTGAGCGCCACGGCAAGCTCCGGACTGGCAGTCAGCTTCGCTACCACCACGCCAACGGTATGCTCGGTCTCGGGCAACACCGCTTCGCTGCTCATCGCGGGGTCCTGCATCCTACAGGCCACGCAGACGGGCAGCACGGTCTATGCCGCGGCGTTGCCGGTCACGCAGGTTGTCGCCGCGCATCTTGCTCACCAGAGCATCACCTTCACGCCCGTCACCACGACGCAATATGCGCTGTCGCAACTGACCCTGAGCGCCACGTCCAGCTCCGGCTTGACGGTCGCTTTGGCGTCGGCCACTCCCACGGTATGCACGCTTTCGGGGAACACGGCATCGTTCCTCACCGCGGGGACCTGCGACATTCATGCCAACCAAGCGGGCAACGCAACCTATGCCGTGGCGCCGCTGATCGCCTACGGCATCGATGTGCATCCGATCATCCAAACCATCAACTTCACGACTGTCTCCGGCCCCGTGTATCCATTGACGAAGGTAACGCTGTCGGCCACGGCGATTTCCGGCCTGCCGGTCAGCTTCGCATCGATCACGCCGACGGTTTGCACCGTCTTGGGCAAGACGGCGTCTCTGCTGATTGCGGGGAACTGTTACATCCATGCGCTGCAAAACGGGAATCCTGATTACGCGGCTGCGCCGATTGTGACGCAGCAGGTCGTCGTAACTCCTCTGAGCCAGACGATTAGCTGGCCGGCGATCACCGGTACGCAATACGCCGCGTCGCAGCTAACGCTGACGGCTACGGCCAGCTCGGGACTGACGGTGGCTTTCAATTCCACTACGCCTTCGGTCTGCACGGTCGCGGGCGCAACAGCCTCGCTGCTCACTTCGGGTACGTGCATTCTGAAAGCCACGCAGGCGGGCAATGCCATCTATGCCGCGGCTCCGGTGGTGCAGCAGAGCGTGGTTGTGCATCTGGCTCCGCAGACGATTACTTTCACGGCCATTGGAGGCCAGACAGTTGGAGCGAATGTAGCCCTATCGGCCACGGCCAGCTCCGGCTTGACGGTCGCCCTCACGTCAGCTACGAGTTCAACCTGCACGGTGTCGGGAACGACGGCAACGCTGGTCGCAACGGGGACCTGCGTGCTTCATGCGACGCAGGCCGGCAACAGCACCTATTCGGCTGCACCGCTGGTCGCGCGGGACATCACCGTGCTGGCTGCGAACTGAAAGACTGAAATTCCTATGCGGTGATTTGCCAGGTCGGGGCCATAATCGACGGCTCGGGGGTCGGGAGCGCGGCTGCTGCTGCTTCCTGATCCTTGTACTGGAGCTGGTAGAGCTTCCAGTAGAGGCCGCGATGGGCAAGGAGCTGCTGGTGGGTGCCCTTCTCGCGCAACTGGCCCTTGTGCATCACCAGAATCTCTTCGGCGCGCTGCACGGTGGAGAGGCGATGGGCAATGAGTACACTGGTCCGGCCCTCGACCATGCGCTCCAGCGCGCCGCGGATGCGCAGCTCAGTGTCGGTATCGACGCTGGAGGTGGCCTCGTCGAGGATGAGGATGCGGGGGTTGTAGGCCAGCGCGCGGGCAAAGTTGATGAGCTGCTTCTGGCCGGTGGAGAGCGAGTTGCCGCGCTCGCGGACCGGCTCATCGAATTGGCTGGGCAGGCTCTCGATGAAGTCGAGCACATTGACGTCGCGGGCGGCCTGGCGCAGGGCGGCTTCGGTAATGGCTTCGTTGCCCAGGCGGATGTTCTCCTTGAGCGTGCCGGTGAAGAGGAACGGGTCTTGGAGGACAACGGCGAAGTGCTGGCGGAGCGCGGTGAGATCGTGCTGGCGCAGGTCGATCCCGTCAATCAAGATCTGGCCGGCGGTGACGTCGTAGAAACGCATCATGAGGCTGGTGAGAGTGGTTTTGCCCGCGCCGGTGTGGCCGACGATGGCCACCGACTGTCCCGGCTCGACGGTGAAGGAGATGTCTTTGAGAATCCATTCGATGCCGGGGATGGCGGAGAGAGCGATGGAAGGGTTTCGCTCCAGGGCTAAAGCCCTAATCCTCTCTGGCGATTCAACGGCACTGCTGAAGCCGTGCCCTTCCAAAGCATCCACGGCGGCTTGCTGTTCGGGCGTGAGCTTCTGATAGGTAAACCAGACGTGGCGGAATTCGATTCGATTGCTGCCGTCACCGGGGAGCGGGCTGGCGGGCGAGACGATCTCCGGCTCGGTGTCGAGAAGTTTAAAGATGCGCTCGCTGGCGGCCATGGCCGACTGAAGGATGTTGTATTTGTCGCTCATGTCCTGGATGGGCCGCCAGAAGCGCAGCGAGTATTGCACGAACATGTTGAGCACGCCGATGGTGACCACGCCGGCGAGGACGCCGAAGCCGCCGCGCCAGATGACCAGGGCGATGGCGACGGCGGAGAGCAGATCGACGGCGGGGTAAAAGAGCGCGTAGGCGAAGATGGTGTCTTTGAAGGCGATCATGTGCTGGCGATTGACGGCCTCGAAGTCGTCATAGGCGCGCTGCTCGCGGTTGAACAGTTGCACCACGCTCATGCCCGAAACATGCTCCTGGGTAAAGCTGTTGATGCGGGCGATGGCGGCGCGGACGCGGCGGAAGCTGGCCCGGACGTGGTCGCGGAAGAGGCGCGTGACGACGAGGATGAGCGGCAGGACGGAGAAGGCCAGCAGGGCCAGACGCCAGTTGATCTTGAGCATCAGCGCGGCCATGACGGCGAGGTTGAGAAAGTCGTCGACGATGGCCAGCACGCCGGCGGTGAACATCTCGTTGATGGCGTCCACGTCGGAGGTGATGCGGGTGACCAGGCGTCCCACGGCATGGGTGTCAAAGAAGCCGATGTGCATGCGCTGCATGTGGCGGAAGATGTCGCGGCGCAGGTCGAACATGAGCTTCTGGCCGGTCCACTGCATGAGGTAGGTCTGGAGGAACTGGAATAAATAGGCGGCCAGCAGGGCGGCAAGGTAAATGGCGGCCAGGCGGTTGATGCCGTGGACGGGATCGGCGGGGAGCAGGCGGCCGAACCAACTGGTCTTGCCGATCCAACTGGCCAGCAGGCTGGCGGTATGGCCGGTCTGCGATCCGGGAGCGAGATAGCGGTCGATGGCCACCATCACCAGGAAGGGGCCGGCGACGTCGCAAATGGATTTGAGGCTGATGGCCACCGTGGAGACGGCGGCCTGCCACCAATAGGGGCGGAGATAGTGGCCGAGCCTCCGGATGAGCCGGGAGTCATAGACTTTGCCGACCGGGTCTTCATCGGGCTTTTGGGGCTTCTTCTGTTCTTCGTCGGCCATTGGTTGGGTGGGGTGCGGCGCTCTTCTTTATTGTACGGGGCAGGGGGGAGAACAGTTCTCAGTTCTCAGTGGTCAGTTCTCAGTGGTCAGTGGTCAGTGGTCAGTGGTCAGTGGCCGGTGGCCGGTGGCCGGTGGTCAGTTGTCAGTGGTCAGTGGCCGGTGGTCGGTGGTCAATGGCCGGTGGCCGGTGGTCAGTTGTCAGTGGCCGGTGGCCGGTGGTCAGTTGTCAGTGGTCAGTGGTCGGTGGTCAGTGGCCGGTGGTCGGTGGTCGGTGGTCAGTGGTCGGTGGTCAGTGGCCGGTGGTCGGTTGTCAGTGGTCAGTGGTCAGTGGCCGGTTGTCAGTTGTCAGTTGTCAGTGGTCAGTGGCCGGTGGCCGGTGGTTCGTAGGTTTGACGGCCTGCAAGGCTAGAAGCGGCGGAAATCCGATGACCTGCGGGGCATCGAAACGGAGGAGGCGGAGTCGGATTTGCTGAAAACAGGCTCCAGAGGTCAGCGAAATGAGGTGAAAAGCCCGGATGGAGGCATTCCAAATTGTCGAAAACATCTCAAAATCTGGTGCGTTTTGCATATTATTTCGCACTTTTTGCAACCATTGAATCCGGGGCATGCCGCCAACCGGCAACGCGGGGGCGGGCGGACGGGCTTCAAGGAGGAAGGGACGATGCGAAATGAAGAGCGGAAGTTAGCGCGGAGAGAGCTGGACAAGGAGTTGCGGTTTTTCCGGTTGGCGGCAAGGGAGAAGCACCCGACGCAGGATGTGTTGCGGGCGGTGCGGCAGGCGCTGGGGATTCCGATGAGGGAGGTTGCGCGCGAACTGAGGACGAACCCCTCAGTGATCTTCCGGCTGGAGCGAAGCCAGACGCGGGAGACGATCTCGCTGAGGTCGTTGTCGAGGGTGGCGGGGGCGATGGGCTGCAAGGTGGTTTACGCGCTCGTCCCAAAAGGAGAGCAGACGCTGGAGGAGTTGGCGGAACGGCGGTGGTGGAAGAAGGAATTGGGGGTGGGGGAGACAGGGACCGGGGACAAAGGGACTGGGGACTGAGGTAGAAGGGAAGAGAGAGACGGCGAGGCGGCAGGCCAGTCAATGGTGAAAGGGGGTTCTATTCCGGCGGCAGCAGCGGCAGGGTTAGGTTCTCGGCGGCTTCGGGGCGGCTTCGGGGGGCCTTCTTGAAGGTGGCGTCGCGGCGATGGAGGGGATAGTCGGGCTGCTTGCCGTCAGGAATCTGCTGGATGGTGAGGATTTGCAGCTTAGGGTAGGTGGTGCCGTCGGTTGATCTGTAGAGTCCGGCTTCAGCGGCTTCTCGGAGCATAGGACGGGTGGGTTCGTCGAAGGAGAGAAAAACGCCGATCTGGGCTCCTTTCTACTCGGCGGGGCACGCGGCTACAATGAACCCAGTGAAACCATTCCACAAAACGGAGTACGGGGCAATCATACTGGGGGATTCGCTGGAGCACATGGCCGGACTGCGCCCGGGGTCTTTGGACTTAATTGTGACCAGCCCTCCTTTTGGCTTGGTTCGGAAGAAAGACTACGGGAATGTGGAAAGCCAGGATTATGTCGAGTGGTTCAAGCCGTTCGGGGAGCAGTTCATGCGTCTCCTCAAGCCATCCGGCTCTCTGGTGATAGATATCGGTGGAGCATGGATGCCCGGTCAACCGACTCGGAGGTCTATGTATGAAGTGCTGCTGTGAAGATGATGGAACAGTGCATTCTGGAATCAAGGGAATTCTCGTCGGCCCACTGAGCAACACGGGACGAAATCAAGTAATCGAAAGATGCGACGCGTGCGAACAATTTGATTCTGACGAAGCTGCGGCAATTCACTATGCAACGGCAAGAGGTGGAACGGTTCGCTATAGTAAATGTCGTAACCGATTGAGGGTGCTATGGTCACCTCGGCACGAACAGAAACGCCAGATGTAGAGCTCCTACGATCCCCCTGGGAATCTGCCCTCTCGAACCTTCTGTCTGCCCCGGAGCAGTTCCTCCTGGTCGCTTCGCCATTCATAACCAACCCGGTGGCCCGGTGGATTGGCGATCACATTACTAAAAGTTGCGCCAACCAAAACCTGCGAATTATCTGTCTCACTAACCTCCGTGTGGAAAGCGTTCTCAACGGTTCGCTGGAGCTTGAGGGGATAGCAGAATTAGGACGCGCCTTTAAGAACTTCTATACAATTCACCTTCCAGCCCTGCACGCAAAGGTCTTTATCTCTGACTACAAACTTGCGATCATCACTTCAGGAAATTTGACACACGGTGGCCTGAAAGGGAATTACGAATACGGCGTTGCCCTAAGAAGACCAGGACTGGTGAGAGTGGCTCGGCTCGATTTTGAGGGCTATGCCCGCCTAGGCGCACCGCTCACGGTTGAAGAGATCAGCGATTTTGCAACCGAACTCTCGGAGCTTCGAGCAGAGTTCCAAGCCAACAAGCGACGGGCGGTGAAAGCAGCAAGTGCAGCCTTCAGGGGCAAACTGCACAAAGCGGAGGAGCGGATACTGCGTTTTCGCGCAACGAAATCGAACCATGCAATTTTCAGCGAGACCATAGAATACCTACTATCAAAAGGACCCATGAAAACAGCTGATCTCCACCCGCTCATTCAACAAATGCACCCGGATTTGTGCGACGATTCCGTGGATCGAGTGATTGAAGGCGTGAACTTTGGGAAGAAATGGAAACATCTCGTTCGTAGCGCACAACAGGCTCTAAAGCGCGAAGGCCGGATCGCGTTTGACGGTTCAAAGTGGCGCTTAACGGCAATGGTCAGATAGCCTAGAGCACCTCAAATAGAAACAATACGTTTGGCTTTGTATCAGGGCATGGCTTTAGCCGTGCCGCAGAGCTGCAAGGAGGAATAGGGCTTTAGCCCCTGCTATGGCAAGACCCGCACGCAATGCCAGTCCGGAGAAAACGCTCAGTTCGTCGCGCATTTTCTTTGCCACCACCAAAACCAGCATGGGACGACGCCTGTTGCAGTCCGAACGGAATGCAATGCTTCTTGTCGACGTGTTGCGGTCCTGTGTTGCGGAGCGAAAATTCCAATTGCATGATTTCGTGGTCATGCCGGATCACTTACATCTGCTCATGACGGTTCACGAGGATATAACCATTGAAAAAGCCATGCAGTTCATCAAGGGTAGATTCTCATACCGCCTCAAACGGGAATCCCAGTATTTGGGAGAGGTCTGGCAGAGTGGGTTTTCCGAGATGCGAGCCGACGACAAGGAAAGCTTCTTGCGATATCGGGAGTACATTGCCCAGAACCCGGTGAAAGCTGGACTAGCCGATTCTCCGGGCCAATATCCTTATTGCTACAGCTATTTGGCAAAGAAGAAGGGGAGCAGGGGCTAAAGCCCGAATTCATTTTGTTGCAGTTGCGGCATGGCTAAAGCCATGCCCTGATACAGTGCCGGCGCATTGGTGAGTCGGCTAACCAGAGACGGCGCCTTTAAGCAGAGGGTGATGTTCGCCTATGGCAACCGCTGCGCCGTGACGCGCATCCAGCTTCGTTTGGTGGATGCGGCGCACATCCTCCCAGTCGGAGCAGCCGGTAGCGCGGATCATGTGAGAAACGGGATTGCACTCTCTCCGACTTATCACCGGGCCTTTGACGCAGGGCTGATTTATCTCGACGGCCATAACAGAATGCGCCTAAACGAGGGTCAACTCCATGTGTTACAGCAATTGAATCTTACCGGCGGCATTGACACCTTCCGCGCTCCGCTTGGGCAGCAAAAATTCCTACCGCCTGATCCGAATCAGCGTCCATCTCAGGACTTTATTCTTCGCGGAAATCGATTCAGACAAATTGCGGTGTGAAACTCCATCGGCCTTGGGGCCATCATGGCGAGATAGGCCATCATGTCGGAGCCGTGCAGGTAGGCCTCGAAGGCGCGGAGGGCGTCGGCGACGCGGCCTCCCTGCTCGATGACCTGCTCCAGGGCGCGTTTGGATTCGATATTCCACTCCCAGGTGTCCTCGAAGGCGTGAATCTGGGAGCTGGATTGGGAGCCGTCCTTCTCGGCGAAGAGGACGTTGTAGTCCTGGCGGGAGTTAAAGGGCGGGTCGAGATAGATGAGGTCCACCGACTCGTCCTTGACGTAGCGCTGGAGGACTTCAAGATTGTCGCCGTAGTAGAGCTTGTTTTTTCCGGCAGCCATGGGATTGGGATGAGATTACCACAAAGAAGCAGGGAACAGGGAAGAGCTAAAGACCCTCCGGGGCTAAAGCCCGACATATCAAGACAAGCTCCTTCAGTGGGCTAAAGCCCACTGCTCCCTCCGCCGGGCGGGGTGGGGTCCGTGGTTTCCCACCCTAGCCGCAAGGTTTCAAAAAGTGGCTTCTTCGACTTCGCTCCCGATCAACAGGACGCTTCGGTGAGGCGGTTGGTAAACAAAACCAGCAAGTTGGCCGCCGCTTCGCGGTGATAGCGAGTTAGCAAGTTGGCGGGTTCATTGGTGGCGTAACTTGCCAGCGCGGGTCGAAGTGCGCAGGATGACAGGTCAAATGGAGGCCCCGGCATTCTGCGGGGTGGGGTTCGGGGCAGCCCACCCCTTCGGCTACGCTCAGGGCAGGCTCCGCCGCAAAGACAAGAACGCGGCGAGGGTGGTGCACCCGGGCTTCACGGCGGGCGGGCGCGATCCCTCCCGCTGCAACCCCTCAGCATTTACACTGGTAGACGGAGAATCCTGTGTTTTTTGATAAAGCATTAACCAAGATTTTTGGCACGGCGAACGAGCGCCTGATCAAGCGGCTGATGCCGATGGTGGCGCTGATCGGCGCTCTGGAAGCGGACACCAAGCAGCTTACCGACGAGCAGTTGCGGGCCAGGACCGTGGAGTTCCGGGGGCGCGTGGCGGAACTGGTTGAGGCGCGGACGAACGGAATCGACGACAAGGAAGAGCGCGAGAAGGCTCAGGCGGCGGCTGAAAAAGAGGCGCTGGACGAGATTCTTCCCGAGGCCTTCGCGGTGGTGCGCGAGGCGGGCTGGCGCAGCGTGCAGATGCGCCACTTCGACGTGCAACTGATCGGCGGCATGGTGCTGCACCAGGGCAAGATCGCCGAGATGAAGACCGGCGAAGGCAAGACGCTGGTGGCCACGCTGGCCTGCTATCTGAATGCGCTGGCCGGGCACGGGGTGCACGTGGTCACGGTGAACGACTACCTGGCCAAGCGCGACGCGGAGTGGATGGGCAAGATCTACGAGTTTCTGGGGCTGACGGTGGGGGTGATCGTCCACGATCTGGACGACACCGAGCGGCGGAACGCTTACCTTGCTGACATCACTTACGGAACCAACAACGAATTCGGCTTCGACTATTTGCGCGACAACATGAAGTTCGAGATCAAGGATTGCGTGCAGCGCGGGCACTATTACGCCATCGTGGACGAGGTGGACTCGATTCTGATCGACGAGGCGCGGACGCCGCTGATCATCTCCGGGCCGACCGACCAGACGACCGACAAGTATGAGCGGGCGCGGAAGATCATTCCGCACCTGGAGCTGGGCGAAGAGATTGAATGGACCGATACGCGGCGCCAGGACGAGCTGGGGCTGCGGCTCTCCGAGGGCCAGAAACACCTGACCGGCGACTACATCGTGGACGAGAAGCAGCGGACGATCGGCGTGACGGACGTGGGCTGGGAGACGATTGAAAAATTATTGGGAATCGGCAACATCGCCGACGCGGAGAACTGGGAACTGAAGCACTACGTGGAGACGGCGATCAAGGCGCACGCGCTCTACAAACGGGATGTGGAGTATGTGGTGAAGGACGGCGAGGTGATCATCGTGGACACCTTCACCGGGCGGCTGATGCCGGGGCGGCGCTGGTCCGACGGCCTGCACCAGTCCATCGAGGCCAAGGAGGGCGTGAACATCCGCAAGGAAGACCAGACGCTGGCCACGATCACCTTTCAGAACTACTTCCGCCTGTATAAGAAGCTGAGCGGCATGACGGGCACGGCGGAGACCGAAGCGGCCGAGTTCGAGAAGATCTACAAGCTGGAGATCGTCGTCATCCCGACCAACAAGCCGATGCTGCGGCTTGAGAACCCGGATGTGGTGTACCTGACGGAGAAGGCAAAATTCAAGGCGGTGGCCGACGACATTTCGCGGCTGCATGACGAAAACCAGCCGGTGCTGGTGGGCACGACATCGATCGAGAAGAGCGAGCGGCTTTCAGGAATCCTGCAGCGCAAGGGCGTGAAGCACGTGGTGCTGAACGCCAAGTTCCACGAGCGCGAGGCGGAGATTGTGGCGCAGGCGGGGCGGCTGGGGATGGTGACCATCTCGACGAACATGGCCGGGCGCGGGACCGACATTTTGTTGGGCGGGAACCCGGAGTTCATGGCCCGGCAGGAGCTGGTGAAGAAGAACAAGGCGCGCGCGATCAGCTTGGCCGAGGGAGCCATCAACCCGATGGCTCCGGCGGGATTCCTGCGCTACTACTACCAGGGGCAGGAGTTCGAGATCGCCGAGCCGGAGTGGGCGGAGGTCTTCAGGGTTCATGCCGAGACGGCGCGCCAGGATCACGAGCAGGTGATCGGGTCCGGCGGGTTATTCATCCTGGGCACGGAGCGGCATGAGTCGCGGCGCGTGGACAACCAGTTGAGAGGGCGCGCGGGCCGCCAGGGCGATCCCGGCGAATCGCGCTTCTATCTCTCGCTCGAAGATGACCTGATCCGCATTTTCGCCAAGCAGTGGATGAGCTCGATGATGCAGCGGATGGGCATGGTGGAGGACGAGCCCATTGTGTCGAAGATGATTACCAAGCGCATCGAGGCGGCGCAGAAGGCGGTGGAGGCGCAGAACTTCGAGTCGCGCAAGCACCTGCTGGAGTACGACGACGTGATGAACAAGCAGCGCGAAGCGGTCTACGGGCTGCGGCGTCAACTGCTGGAGGGCGTGGAGCAGAAAGAGCTGATCCTGGAGGATTATGTCGGCGGGATTCTGAGCGGCATCCTGGACGAATTTGCGCCCGAGAAGGCGCATCCGGACCAATGGAACCTGAAGGGGCTGGAAGAAAAGCTGATGGATCACTTCGGGCTGGTCTACGCATCGCTGAATATCGGAGCGGTAGGAATCCAGCCTTTAGCATTTGGACGGCACGAACTGGGCGACAAGATCTTCGAGCAGTTAAAGCAGAACTACGAGGCCAAGGAGCGGATTCTGACCGCGCCCACCATGCGCGACCACGAGCGGATGGTGATGCTGAGCGTGATCGACGGACTGTGGAAGGACCATCTGCTGTCTATGGATCACCTGAAGGAGGGAATCCATCTGCGCCAATATGCGCAGAAGGATCCGCTGGTGGAGTACAAGAGCGAGTCCTACGACATGTTCGAGGCCATGATGCTGAAGTTCCAGGAGGACACGGTCCGGTTCCTCTTCCGGATGCAGATCCTGGGTCCGGATGGTCAGCCGATGGACGCGGCTCCGCGGCCGAGCCGCGTAGTTCCCAAGGCGCCGCCGGTGGCCAGCGCCCTTCGGCCGGCGACCCCGGATGCCGCGCCGCGAGAGATTTCCATCTCCACGCGGCAGCCCTCGACGACGATCGACGCGCTGGAGAAGGAGTTCCAGCGGAAGAAGCAGCGGGAGCTGGAGGCGGCGAGCCGCTCGGGGGGAGACGCGAGCCAGCCCACGCAGCGCCGAACCGGCGAGAAGGTGGGGCGCAACGATCCCTGCCCCTGCGGGTCGGGGAAGAAGTACAAGAAGTGTCATGGGGTGGGGAAATAGCTGAGCGCCGGCATCCTAGTTCACCGGTTTGGGAATCAGCCCCCTTTTGGCAAGCTTGTTGTGCGCTCCGGGGCGCCCGGCGCTAGCGGACTAATTCAGTTCGGATGCGGTTTGAATAGAGGCGTCTACAGTGCCTGATAGATGCTGTTGCAGAGTATCCCGGAGCTTGAAGAGTTTTTCCATAGCGTGAGCGTCAACACGGAAGCTGGGAATGCGTTCAGTTCCGCTGATCAACTCCTCGATTTTATTAAAAACTTCTTGATATCGGCGATCTCGAAAGAGCATCCTGACTTCGTCGACGCGCGCTCTGAGGCTGAGCAGAAAGATCAATTCTTCTCTCTTTGTTTTATTGAAAAGTAGCGAGTACAGCTTGGCTCCGTCGCTTAGTCTCCCTATAACTTTGAATGGGATCAACTGAGCAACCCCCACAAATGCCGAAGCCAGGATAAACAATGCGAAAACATTGGCTGAAACTGTATCACGAATCGCAAATGGAATTATGAGAAGCGCAGCGCAGAAGTTGGCGAGGGAGCCACCTAAGAGAAATCCAAAGGATTGCCATTTGGACCACAGTCCCGGCACCTTGCGAAACTGCGCCTGCACAGAGCCATCGAGGAATCTCTTTCGGCTCAATGTCCATTGCCAAGGATGCGGGAGCTGGAGTTGGACCGGCCCGACTTTCAATGCGATGATCCGAAACCCGCAAAGAAGCCCACCCAGAATGTGACCGGCCTCGTGAACTAGAACCGCGGCGAGAACGTACGCGGAAAACCCAAGAAACAAGCCGGCCAGCATAACGATCGATGGGATGACTGCCGAAAACATAGCTCAGTATCTCAGTCTTGGCCGCGAATTCAAAAGCGCAGCATTTCCCTCAAGCCGCGTTCGGAATCTTTGCGGTCAGTTGGACGCCGAGAGCGTTCATGACAGCGAGCGTTGTCTTCAGCGTGGGGTTTCCTTTTTCGCTGAAAGAGCGATAGAGCTGCTCACGGGACAATCCCGTATGGCCGGCAATCTGGGCCATGCCCTTGGCGCGCGCCACGACGCCCAGCGCGTGCGCGATGTAGCCCGCGTCGTTGGTTTGAAATGCCTCCGCCATGAATATGGCAATCGCTTCGTCCGAGCCGAGGTCTTCTGCCGGATCATAATTTGTCAATCTCTCAGCCACTTTCTTTGCTCCATTCCGCCGCCAGGCGCTTCGCTGTTTTGATGTCGTTGGCCTGTGTGCTCTTGTCGCCGCCGCACAGCAGGATGACGATGGTATTGCCCCGCTTCATGTAATAGACTCTGTAGCCCGGTCCATAGTCGATGCGCAATTCGCTGATACCTTGCCCAACCGGCTTCACATCCCCAGTATTCCCAAAGGCCAGACGATCAAGTCGAGAGGCGATCAGAGCGCGTATCCGCTGATCCTTGAGCCTTATGCGCCATTTTCGAAAGGTCTCGGTTTGTTTGAATTCGATCATGGCGAATACTGTAGTTTATAGACTACCACGCTTTAGCTTTCATTTCACCGACAATGCAACAATTTAGACGATCCGGGAAGAAGTACAAGAAGTGCCATGGGGTGGGGAAATAGCTGAGCACCGTTTGGGAGACGGTCACTGAGCTCATCTGAAGAGGCTGAAGCCCTTTTTCTTCTTTTCCTCTTCTTCGGGCAATCCGCAGGCTTTACGGGCCATCCGCCTGATCGCGTTCGGAATGGGCGAGTCCTCCGACGCGAGGGAAGTGGCGTTGTTCCGGATTCGCCGGGCAGAGGCATAATCGTTGGGAATCTTCCACTGGGCCGCTCGGGTGAGAGCCTTGGTAATATGCTCTTCACCAAAGAGCAGGCTCCGAGGCGTATAGCGGTTGAGGACGATCTGGAGTTTGCGGCCCCTGGTGGCGAAGAACTGCGAGATCAGGCGATTTGCGTTTCGCAGTTCGGAAATGTCGACCTGAGTGACCAGGTAGGTGGTAGCGGAAAGGTCAAAGAGAGCCGAATCCTTCAAATCGTGTCTATATCCGGCATCCACCACCACGTAATCGAAGCTCTGGCGGGCGACTGCCAGCAGCTTATCGACAGCCTCCACGGGGGCCTCGGTCCGGGAGAATTCCCCTGGAGCCGCAAGGACGAACAATCCCGAGGAATGCCTGATCAGCAGCGAAGCAAGAAGATTCGCATCCAGCCGGCTGGAATCGTGAAAAGCGTCGTCGGTCGTAAACTGCGGGACGAGCCCGAGATTGATTGCCACATCTCCCAGCGGGATGCCAAGGTCGATCAACAGCGTTCTTTCGCCGGACTCCTGGGCCAACAACACCGCAAATATGGAGGCGACGGTGGTGACTCCGCATCCGCCCTTTGCGCCGAGAAAGACGGATAAACTGCCGGCTTTTCTTTTGGCGGGGCGAGCCCCTGGAAGTCGGACTGAAACGCGGTCCAGCGCATCAGCCATATCGGCGGCGGTGATGGGCAGCACGAGAAGCTCGCGGGCTCCAGCACGCATGCACCGCACCAGGTTATCCTGATCAGCCTGCTGCGAAAAGACCATCACGGTCCGGGAGCCATCGTCGCAGATACTCTCGACCGCAGTGAGGGCGAGATCCGGGTTACCGTCCAGATCAACGATGACGACGTCGTGATGCTCCTCCAGCATCCGGGACATTTCGTCGCGGTCGGCAGGGTAGGAAGAAAACTCCTGAACGCGCACCCCCTGGCATTCGGCAAGAGCGCCGGCTATTGCCTTGCGGCGCGGTTCATCCGGGCCGATCAGAACGACGGATAATACGTGGGCGCCATGGGCGCCAGCGAACTCAGGAACGCCTGCCATAGTGCTATTGCAACTCCCAGTTGCCTGCAACAATGCTTAGTCTACGCTGAAAATCGCCGAATCGCCTGCCTCTTTTTCATATCGAGAAACAATTGCGCCACTCATCTTTCAGATGGGGCCCTGGCAACTGTGGGCAAGGCGGCCTCGGCTTCCACTCCGGCGAAAAGACCGACCGCAGGCGCCCCGGTTTCCCGCTGCCCTTGAAGGCCCCGTGCCGGCTTGCTGTGAAGGCCACGCTAGTGTGGTGAATCTGAAGTTCATCGAAGAACAACCGCAGATTCTTCGACTCACCACCCCCGAACTGAAAGACGTTCGGGGCCCCGTTCGCTCCTAATGAACGGAGCCGGAAATGCTGCATTTCGCAGCGCCCCTACAGGGCGCGTGATCGTATTGGGCAGCATCCCAGGACTGCGCTTCGCTTGTCCTGGGCTATTTTCCCAGCATCCCTCCGGGATGCGAAAGAAAGACGTTCATCTCCGGACGTAACTCGCCGCGGCGAGTTGGGCTGCTCAGAATGACAGCCGGTTTTGTGTTGCGTATTTCGGACTCAGGACACTAGCGCATTTTCACTGTTCCTGTAACGCGGAGATCGTGGTATCCCACCCATTCCGCGATGAAGATCAAGAAGCAGGTTCTTCGACTCCGCTCCGCTTCGCTCAGAAGGATGGGGCAACCATGACCTTGCACCAACTCTGAAAATGCGCGAAGTTGACGTTCACACCGGCTGAAGCCCAGGGAAACCCTCAGCGCGCTTTTCCGAAGAGGGTGAAGCCCTTTTTCTTCTTCGGCGTTTCGGAGGCGCCGCAGGCTGCGCGGGCCATCTGCCGGATCGCGATCGAAATGACCGAGTTTTCAAGCGCGACGGGAACGGAGTTGTTCCGGGTCCGCCGGGCATTGGCATAGTCGTCTGGAATCCTCCACTGGGCCGCTCTGGTAAGCGCCTTGGTAATATGCTCTTCATCGAAGAGCAGACTCCGAGGCGTATAGCGGTTAAGGACGATCTGGAGTTTACGGCCCCTGTTGGCGAACAACTGCGTGACCAGGCGATTTGTGTTTCGCAGTTCGGAGACGCCAACCTGGGTGATCAGGTAGATGGTGGCGGAAACGTCAAAGAGAGCTGAGCTTTTCAAATCAAGTCTCGATCCGGCATCGATCACCACGAAATCGAAACTCTGGCGGGCGACCGCCAGCAGTTTATCGACAGCATCCACGGTGACCTCGGTCCGCTGGAGTTCTCCTGGGGCGGCAAGCACGAACAATCCCGAGGCATGCCTGGAGAGCAGTGAAGCGAGAAAACTCGCGTCCATTCGGGTGGGATCCTGAAAAGCGTTGTCTGTCGAATACCTGGCGACGATCCCGAGGTTGATCGCCACGTCTCCCAGCGGGAGGCCAAGGTCGATCAACAGTGTTTTTTCGCCCGACTCCTGGGCCAACAATATCGCGAAATTGGAGGCGAGAGTGGTGACTCCGCAGCCGCCTTTGGCGCCGAGAAACACGAATAGACTGCCGGCCTTCCTTCTGGCAGGGCGAGCCCCTGGAAGCCGGACTGAGACGCGAGACAGGGCATCCGCCATATCGGCCGCGGTGAGGGGTGGAGCGAGAAACTCGCGGGCGCCCGCACGCATGCACCGGACCACGATTTCCCGATCGGCCAACTCCGAAAAGACCATCACGGTCCGGGAGCCATCGTCGCAGATGCTCTCCACTATATTGAGGGCGAGATTCGGGTCACCGTCCAGATCGACGATGGCGACGTCGTGATGCTCTTCCAGCATCTTGGACATTTCGTCGAGGTCGGCAAGGTAAGAAGAAAACTCCTGAACGCGCACCCCCGGGCATTCGGCAAGAACCCCGGCGATTGCCTTGCGGCGCGGTTCATCCGGGCCGATCAGCGCGACGGATAATACACCGGCGCGGAGTGCGCCAGGAACTTCAGGAAAGCCTGCCATAGTGCTATCGCGACTCCCATTTGCCTGCAACAGAGGTTAGTTTACCCTGAGATGGCCAAATTGTCTGATATCTTTCTCAAGAGTAATGCCGTTGCGGTAGTTATCCTTTAGATTCGGACCGGGCGGCTGAAGGCAGGGGGCGTCATCTTTTTTGAATGGCGACGCGGTGCCCCGAAAAATCCTCAGCGCGATCTTCTGAAGAGGCTGAAGCCTTTCTTTTTTTCCGGGGTGGCGGGGAGGCCGCAGGCGGTTCGAGCCATCTGGCGGATCACCCTTGAGATGGGCGAGTCCTGCAAGGCGACCGGATGGGCGGTATTCTGGGTGCGGCGGGCGGTGGCGTAATCGTCGGGAATCTTCCAGACGGCGGGCCTGGTGAGGGCCTTGGCAATCTGCTTTTCATCAAAGAGCAGGGATTGCGGCGCATACCGGTTGAGGACGACCTGGAGCTTGCGGTCGCGGGCGGAGAAGAACTGGGAGATCATGCGATTGGCGTTGCGCAACTCAGAGACGCCGACCTGGGCGATGAGGTAGAGGCTGGCGGATTCATCAAAGAGAGAAGTGCCGCGCAGGTCGACCCGCGAGCCGGCATCGACGACCACAAAATCGAAGCTCTGGCGGGCGACGGACAGCAGTCTATCGATGGCTTCATTGGAGGCCAGGACGGGGGAGAACTCGCCGGGAGCTGGGAGCACGGACAGGCCCGAGCTATGCTTGGACAGCAGCGAGCGGAGGAAGTTGGCATCGAGCCGGCTGAAATCCTGAAAGGCGTTGGCGGTGGAGTACTGCGCGGTCATTCCGAGGTTGATGGCCGCGTCTCCGAGCGGGAGCCCGAGATCAATGAGCAGAGTGCGCTGACCTGACTCCTGGGCCAGCGCGACGGCGAAGTTGGAGGCGATAGTGGTGACTCCGCAACCGCCTTTGGCGCCGAGAAAGACGAAGAGCTTTCTGGATGACCGCTTGCCGTGAGCACCCGCCGAACGATTGATTGAGACCCGGGCCAGCGCGCCGACCACATCGGCGCGCAGCAGCGGGAGGGTGAGGAACTCGCGCGCGCCGGCGCGCATGAAGCGGATGGCCAGCTCCAGATTGGTCTGCGCCGAGTAGACCATCACCACCGTGGAATTGGTGGCGCAGAGGTTCTCGACGACATCGAAGGCGTACTCCGGGTCGCTGTCCACGCCGATGAGGACGGCGTCGTAGCGCTTCTCCAGCATCCGGGGCAGTTCCTCGAGGTCGGCAGGAAAGGAAGAGTACTCCCGGACCGCCGTGCCCTGAAAACCGGCCAGGGCCTCGGCTACCTCCTGGCGGCGCTGGTCATCGGGATCGATGAGCGCGGCGGAGAAGACGACGGCGCCAGAGGCTTCCGATATAGGGTCAAGAACGGGCATGGCATATGTTGCTTCCATTTGCCTGCTTCGCCGCCGGGCTCAAGCCGGGACGGGTGGAATGCAGGCGGATTCTCTTCAACGGACACGTGGCTCTCATCATGAGCGAATCCATTCCGCGGAGGCTGCTGGAGCGCGGGCGAACGGGAGCGCGCAAACGAGCGAACCGGCCAGGGGCGTCCCTGGACGAAGACCTGCGGCCGGTAAGCCTGGCTTGCGGCCTTGCGTTGCGCTCCCCGGATGCGCCCGCTACTCGGCCAGCGCGAAGGTGAGCGCCACTTCCACAGTGAAGGAGCCGGGTCCAGGCTCGAATTTCCATTTGCGCACGGCGTCCTCGGCGGCGGACGAGAGCATGTGGTTTCCGCTGACCGCTTTCACGTCCGTCACCTTGCCCTCCGCGTCCACGGTGACCGAGAGGCGAACCTCGCCTTCGATTTTCATGCGCTTGGCAAGCTCGGGATAGACGGGCGCGACCCGCGATTTGACGGCCCGGGAGTCGGCGGCGGCGGAGGGGAGGGCCAGCGCGACGAGCAGCGCCAACGCAGCCGCCCGCACCATGCGCACTCCCATGCGCCGCCAGCCGCCAGAACGGAATACGAAGCGAATCTTGTTCATGAGACACCTCTGAGCACAGAAGCTGCTCATGGAGGTTATCGGCGTCCAATGAACCTTCGTTAATGCATTTTCAGAATCTAATTACTGGAGATATCGGGAGTTGCGGGAGAACAGCTTTCAGCTATCAGCTAACAGCTTTCAGTTGGTTGAGGGGTAAAGCTGGCCGCCTATGCGCTTCCATGGGGGCAACTTTGCGGTGATCTCGCCGAGCTTCAGGCTAGAAGCTTGGAAGAAACAGGAACCTGATTGGGTTTGCCAGTTCACCAAAGTAAGAGAGGTGGCCTCAGAGCATCTTGAAACAAATGCAGCGAGTTAGCCCCCGCTGCGCGGGGATGGCAAGTTAGCAAGTTGGCGAGCGTAGTGATCGACGCCCGTTTCATCCCCCGTGGGCTGGCGAAGCCGGTGGACGACTAAAGGCTAAGAGCTGCTTTCACAGCGGCGAAGGTCAGGTCCTGGGCGGCGGAGTTGTGCTCGTCGCGCCAGAGATCGAAGAGGCGGCCGTAGCTGAGGGTGATGTACTGGGCCGGGTCGATGCGGAGGCGGGCGGCGGCGCGGTCAATCCACTCGGCGGAGCCTTCCAGTTCGGCGAAGTTGCCGATGGGGGTCTCGTCGACGACGCAATGGCCCTCGCCGTCGCTCCACTCGGCGCGCCATTTTTCGTAGCGGAAGGCGGGAACCAGGCCGAGCGAGAGAAACACTGTGGCCAGCGCCTCGCCGTCGGCGACTTCGGTCTCGGTCTCGATGCGGTGCTTGTGAGTGTCTTCGCCGGGGCCGATGTCAGGGAGGCGCTTATGGGTAAGAATGGCGTGACCGGCATAGTTGCGGATGCGCAGGATCTCCGTGCGGGCGCGCATCGCGCGGTCCGGCGTGTCGTAGAGGACGTTGGACTCGAAGGCGCGCGGGGTATGCAGGGTGAAGCCGGCGGCCTCAAGACGTTGAGGGAGTCCGGCCAGGTCGGCGGGCGTGTCGAGGCGGAATTTGATCTCGGTTTCGATGGGCATAACGAAAAGCGGCCTCTAGCTGCTAACTTCCAGTCCCCAGCTTTGAGCCTGATTGGCGTTCGAGGCTGAGCCGGATTCAACAAGCCGGCCGCGCGGCGAACAAGCTAACAGCTAGAGGCTAGAAGCCAGAGGCTAACAGGGTGAGTATACGGCAGGTGGCGACTTGCGCGGCGAACAAGCGACAATGAAGACGTGAAGACACTGCGATTGGTTGTGGACCCGGCGCATATGGGGTCCGCCGAAGCGGAACAGGCGCTGGAGCGGGCGGCGGCGATTCTGCGCGGCGGGGGACTGGTGGCGCTGCCGACCGAGACGGTCTACGGACTGGGCGCGAATGCGCTGGACGCGGCGGCGGTGGGGCGGATATTCGAGGCCAAGGAGCGGCCGGCATGGGATCCGGTGATTGTGCATGTGGCCGGGCCGGATGGCGGGGCGGCCATGCTCGATGGGTTGGTGAAAGAGGTTCCCGATGCGGCGCGGAAGCTGATGGCGGCCTTCTGGCCGGGTCCACTGACGCTGCTGCTGCCGCGGACGGCTGCCGTGCCCGATGCGGTGACGGCTGGACGGCCGCTGGTGGGGGTGCGGATGCCGGCGCATCCGGTGGCGCTGGAGCTGATTCGCCGGGCCGGGGTTCCGGTGGCCGCGCCCAGCGCGAATCTCTTTGGCCGCATCAGCCCGACCACCGCCGCGCATGTGCTCGCCGATCTCGATGGGCGGATCGATGCGGTTGTGGATGCGGGGCCGACGGAGCACGGGGTCGAGTCCACGGTGCTCGACCCGAACACAAGTCCGATGACGATCTACCGGCCGGGAGCGGTGACGAGCAACCAGATTCAGGAGATTGCCGGGGCGGTGGAGAACTACCGCGAGAGCGGGGCGCCGCAGGCCAGGCCACGGGAGGCGCTGCCCTCGCCGGGGGTCGGGCTGCGGCACTATGCGCCCAAGGCGCGACTGGTGCTGGTCGGCGCGGCGCTCGACAGGCTCGGCGGGTTGCTGGCGCAGACGGCGCGTGACCTTCGAGGAGAAAAAGTAGGCGTGATGCTGCCAACCGAGGTAGCCGCGCCGGCTGAGATTGCGGCGGTCTTTGCCTGGGGACGGTGGGCGGCTCCGGAGGAGCTGGCGCGAAGCCTCTACGCCGGGTTGCGCGCGCTGGATGCCGCGGGCTGCACGGTGATTCTCTGCCCTGTTCCGCCGGCCGAAGGGATTGGCGCGGCCATACGGGACCGACTGATAAAGGCAGGGAGTAGGGACTAGGGACTAGGGACTTAGGGACTAGGGACTGAGGGACTTGCCGGGATGGGGGCAGACGAAGCGCCTTCGCCGGGGTTCGCGGTATCCCACCCTTTCCGCAAGAAAGCGCGGAAAGGATGGGGCACCCAGCGGTTGTGAACAAAGGCGGCAAGTTAGCCCGCTTCGCGGGGTTGGCGAGTTAGCGAGTTAGCAAGTTAGCAAGTCGGCGGGATTGGCGAGATAGCAAGTCAGCGGAATTCCTGGGAATGTTGGCTGTTCCGCCTGGTCCCTGGTCCCTGGTCCCTAATCCCTAGTCCCTGGTCCCTAATCCCTAGTCCCTAGTCCCTGGTCCCAAGTCCCTAGTCCCTAGTCCCTGGTCCCAAGTCCCTAGTCCCTAGTCCCTGGTCCCTAATCCCTAGTCCCTGGTCCCTAATCCCTCACTGGCCAGAGTCGCCCTGTTTGTACATGTACTTAATGGCGGATTTGTAGACCAGGGTCTTCTGGCGGCCGCGGATCTTGAGGACATTGCGGTCATACCACTCGACGCAGCCTTCGACCTTCTCGCCGTCTTCGAGAACAAGGACCATGGGCGTCTGCGCCTGAATCTGCTTTTGCAGGTAGAAGAGCTCAGCTTGCCGCAGGGATGACTCAGCCTCAAGGATTTGAGAGGTCAGGCGAAAGGGCGCGGAAGTCTGCCGGCTGCGGCTGCGCGCCTGGGCAAGAGCGGAGGGCGGCGCGACGGGTTTGCCGGCGGCGGGTCGAGTTTCTTCGGTGCTCATCAGAAAGGTCCTCCCAATAAGAATAGCGTTGCTAATCGGGGCCGAGGCTCACGGCCATGGCGTCGAGCGAAAGCGAGCGGAGCAGGTTGCGGCGCATCCCCTGCTCGACCTGCACGAGGGCGCGGGCAGCGGAATCAATCCAGTCTACGCTCACGCCCTGGGCCAGGCGGGTGAGGTCGGCTTCGATGTCCAGATTGCGGATGAGTTGGGGCGTGCCGGCCACGATGAGCAGCAGATCCTCGATGAGGCTTCCCAGGGCGCGGAGCAGGTTGAGCGTCTTCTCCTGGCCGTCGGCGCCGGCGCGGTAGCTTTCGGTGGCGTGGAAGAGCGCGGAGTAGTCAGGCTCCCGCAGGGCTGTGCGGAGCAGGATGAGGGCGTCCTGGCGGCTGGCCAGATAGACGCCGAGGTCGAGGGTGAGCGCGCGGCCCACGGCGCCTTCGGCGAGGCACGCGGCCAGAGCGCGGTCCTGAGGCTTGAGTTGCGGACGGCGGCGGCCGAGCAGGGCTTCCAGGTCGGAGGCGGGAATCGCGCCCAGCCGGTAGAGGACGGAGCGGGAGCGGATGGTGGGCAGCAGCTCCTGCGGGTTCTCGGTGAGCAGGATGAGCGAGGTGTGCGCGGGCGGCTCTTCGAGGACCTTGAGGAGCGAGTTGGCCGCCTCTTTCATGAAGGCCGAGGAGGTGAAGATGGTGAAGGTGCGCCGGGATTCGACGGGCGGGCGGTAATAAGCGACGTGAATCGCCTGGCGGACCTGGCCCAGCTTGATGAGCAGTTGCGGAGGGTCGGGCGGGATGATGAGCAGATCCGGGTGGGTCTGAATGAGGATGCGGGTCTCGCGCTTGTCGGTGTCGCGCATCTCGTCGCGGGCGGCCACGGCCTCGGCGACCAACGTCTCAAGATCGGCGGAGAGCGCGATGCGGGTGCAGTTAGCGCAGACTCCGCAGAAGTCGGGCAGGCCGTCAGATTCAGTAGGCTGGAGGCAGTTGACGGCCTGAGCCAGCATCAGCGCCAGCGTGTACTTCCCTGCCCCGCGCGGCCCCGCCAGAATCAGCGACTGCGGGAAGCGCTCCGCGCGAATGCTCTCGCGCAGATGGGTGACGGTCGCCGTGTTGCCTAGGAATTGCTGGAAGCCCATGAGTTGAGTCTAGAGTATCCCAGAAAACGTCGCGACTCCTTGCCTTCCACACCGGCGAGGGAAAAGCAAATCGCTGGTCCGTCAACTCCGCTGCGCTCCACCCAGGATGAAAGCCAGGTTCGACCCCTTGGGATAAAAATTTCTGTCAATGAAACTTGACATTTCTTATCTCGTTATGTAATGTTTACTTGTCACTTAGTAAAGGAGACCAATCATGGAACGTAGTACCGGTAGTCCTGCCAAATACCGGATGGAGGGCCGCATCCTCCTCCTCATCGTGCCGTTATTTGTGT
>Ga0302189_10001006_pt1 | contig 24273 bp, 18 predicted proteins | sample II_Bog_E2_2_FD_194551 | JGI IMG/M metagenome (GOLD analysis project Ga0302189, IMG submission 194551) | Peat permafrost microbial communities from Stordalen Mire near Abisko, Sweden - II_Bog_E2_2 | ecosystem: Environmental > Terrestrial > Soil > Wetlands > Peat | place: Sweden: Abisko...
TGTTTCCCAGTCGGCCTGTACTTCGGGCGCGATGGTGGTGGCCACCGGGCGGCCGGTCCAATCCGGGGTGGCAAAGAACTCGGTCTTCAGTCCCTGGTTCAGGCCAAAGGCGGTGCGCGGCACGGGCACGCCCACTCCGTCAGCCAGCGTGGAGCCCTGCGCGTAGAGAATCGGCGTGCTGCGGAACTGCTGCAGCATCCCCTCCAGCGGCGTCACCGGGTGGATGGGCGTGCCCACATAGTTGCCCAGGATCGAGGCCAACAGGTCGGCGGTGGGGCCAATCACGGCAATGTGCCCCGGCTCGCCCTTCAGCGGCAGAATGCCCGTGTTCTTGAGCAGAACCATGCTTTCCTGCGCGGCTTTCAGGGAGGTCTGGCAGTCCTGGTGCTCAATGCTTGCGGTGAAGCGGATGTTGTCCAGCGGGCTGGCGCCCTGCGGGTCAAAAAGGCCCAGTTGGAAGCGCGCCGTATAGAGCCGCTCGGCAGCCTGGGTCACCAGCGCTTCCGGCACCAGCTTGTGGCGGACCGCGTCGGCCAGCGTGTTGAAGCCCGGCGTCCAGATGCTGCAAGAGAGATCGGTGCCCGCCTCCAAGGAAAGCGCGGCAGAGTGCATCACGTCCGCGGTCTTCTTGTGCCCCTCGTTCACGTCCACAATGGCGCCGCAGTCTGAGACCACAAAGCCCTTGAAGCCCCAGGCGTCGCGCAGGTGGTCTTTCAGCAGCATCTTGCTGGTGCAGGCCGGCCAGCCGTCAATCGAGTTGTAGGCGCACATCACCGACTGCACATGGCCCTCGGTCACCGTGGCGCGGAAGGCCGGCATATAGGTTTCTTCCAGGTCGCGTGGGCTGGGGGCCACGTTTAATTCGTGGCGCAGCGGCTCCGGGCCGCTGTGTACGCCAAAATGCTTGCTGGTGGCCACGGCGCGCAGGTGGTTCAGGTCTCCGCCCTGCACTCCGCCCACAAAGGCCACACCCATCCGTGAGGTGAGGAACGGGTCCTCGCCGTAGGTCTCCTGGCCGCGGCCCCAGCGGGGATCGCGGAAGATGTTGATGTTGGGCGACCAGAACGTGAGTCCAAAAAAGATGCGGTGATTGTCCTGCCGCTGGGCCTCGTTATAGTGGGCGCGGCCCTCGGTCGAAATCACGCTGCCCATGCTGTGCACCATGGACGGGTCCCAGGTGGCGCCCATGCCAATGGCCTGGGGAAAGACCGTGGCGTAGCCGGCGCGGGCCACACCGTGCAGCGCCTCGTTCCAGGTCTGGTAGTCGGGAATGCCCAGCCGCGGGATCGAGGTGGCCCAGTCTTCCAGTTGGGCGGCCTTCTCATCCAGGGTCATGCGCCCCACCAGGTCGTGCGCGCGCTCCGCGGGGGTGTGGGATGGGTCAAGATAAGCCGGCTTCGCGTCAGGACTCGCAGTAGGGCTCGCATTCTGCGCCGAAAGGCTCAATGCTCCAACGGACGCCAAAACAAAAAACAAAAGAAAAAGCCGGCGATGCGCCATGATCCGTCCTCCTGTGGTTTCTGTGCCGGCGCTTTCTTCGTGCGGCGCCAGGCCTTGCTTGCATGTTTCTTGCCCATCCAAACCGAAATGGGCGTGCGGGCAGTGCCCCTGCGCGCCCATTCTACCCTGCCGGGCACGATTCTCACCCTGCGCGGATTACTCGGCACCGTCCTGATTCGAGATCCACAGGCTGGAGCCTTCCGCCAAAGCTGCGACAATCACGACCTGTTTATCCGTTGAATGGCGGGACCATTTGAGTCGGCGGACAGGCGAAAGCGGAAAACTGTGTTCACTTCTTTGCTGATTAGCCTGATCTCGATGGTGAAGAGGCTGCCGAGTAAAACATGCTTCGGCTTACGCCCCAAAGGGAAATCGTAACTGTCGTTGTTCCACGCGATAAATTCCTTCTTGGTAGCGTCCCAGTAGGCGATGTCCAAGCTGTGCTCCTCCTCAATCCCAAAATCTACTGGGAGCAGATCATTCCGTGTCTCTCCGAGCGTTTTAGCTGATGGCGCCGTGCTATCGGACCACCTGCCATCCATTTCTAGGCACAGTGCGCCGTTGAAATCAAAGAACTTTAATTTGGCTCGAACCTTCTTAGCTTCAACGTTGGGATGATCTCCCCGGAGTTTATTAACAAACCGAACCCTCGCAAATGCCAGATTTACCGACCGATCAATCGCATTCAGACGGACCAATTCGGTATGTTCGGCACCCGGATCGCGCAAGACGATATTGGGTTTAGCGTCCTCAATTTCGATGAGTTGTTGGGCGAAGTTGCTTTCGCTAGTTGTCACGCTTGCCAGTTTTTTCGCGCGGTCTGCGTCTAGTTTCCAAGGTGTCCGAATTCCGAGATAAATCGCATAAGCCGCGAATAGAGCCAGATAAATCCAGCCAGCGGTTTTGATTACAACCCAGTCCGGTACATGTGTCGGATCGCGCAACCAAGCCGCCACAGCCGGGACAACCACCATGAAAAACGCAAAGAGGATGTTGTCGCGTGGCCATTCGTAGCCATCCTTGAAGAATCTGGCGAAGAATCGCCAGTAGTACCCAAGAAACGTTCGTTGGCTGTCCATGCTCGAAATGCTCTCACCAACTAGCGTCTCAAGTCGAGGAATTTGTGATACATTTCCGCCATCATGCTGAAGCCTCTAACGATACTCGCAAGCGCCGCGATCTTTGCAGTTTGTGTGTCCGCTCAATCCAACAGGGATGTCGGGACAAATCAACAGCCAGCTAGGCAGGAACAACCTGTCATTCATCCGGCGACTGGAGGGCAGGCCCAGGCCAAGGCCGCCGACAACCAAGGTAAGGCCGGCGAAGACCCGCCAGCCGAAAACACCTCCCTCGAACGGCCCTACTGGTGGGCGCAGTCGGATTGGTGGCTGGTCGTCATCGCCGGGGTCACCGGCCTGGTAATAGGATGGCAGGCTTGGGAAACAAGGAAATCGGCGAGGGGCGCTCAAGAGGCCGCGCAGGCTTCTGAGCGCTCGGCTCGCGCTCAAATGGATGCTGATCGCGCTTGGGTGATAGTTAGTGTCCATGGACAACCCGAACATCCTCTTACGAAGCAACTCTTTCTTGGAGTTATTCCAGATTTGGTTTTGGAGCTTCAGGTTTTCGGAAATACCCCTGCGAAGATAACGAGTGAAAAGATTAGATGCCATGTCGTGGGAGCTAAAGACACGACGCTCCCTCCAAAACCGACACTTGATTTGACCCCCGACTACTCCCAATGTCGGGAATTCGCGGATGGCCCCGTAACGCTCCCTCCAGGCCACAAATTTTTGCGGAATATTTGCCTTGAGTTCGTTTCCGGCGCAGACGTGATGGCTCAAGTTGTTGCCGTTGCCCATGGTCAAGCGGTCTGGTGCTGCTACGGGAAGATAGAATACGAGGACGCCTTTAAGCGCAAGGGCGTTACGCAATTTTGTGCAATTTACCGTCCCCAAATGGGCGGGGTAATCACGTCTCCAAACGGCGTGGTGCTCAATCCTCCGGGGTTCTATATGGACGGTCCGAGCGGCTACAACTACAACAGCTAGGCACGTCACCGCGACCGGCGCCCCAATCCAAATTACGACACTACCGATTACTCCATCCAAAGTGCGCTGGTGATGATGCGCGGATAATAGCGGCTGGCCTTGCCTTCGCCAGAAACGATCTGGTCGCAGCAGGCCCAATAGGAGCTGCCTTCCACCTGCCACTTCACGTGCGCGGCATCCGCCTGGCGGAAGACCTCTGCCACCTTGGGATCCTCGTCGAGATGAAAGACCCTGCGGGTAACATGCATGAAAATCGAGATCTTGCTCATCCACGAGTTATTGCTGGTCGAGGAGAGCTTGATGCCGCCATCGGCAAACAGATTCCGCCGCTCCGGATCGAGCAGCAGATTGCGCGTGTGCTCTTTCAGTACTTCAAACATGCGCTTTTCAGACTCGCTTGCGTAGACCTGCTCCAGCGTGCAGCCGGCAAACCCGGTCTTCACAAAATAGAGCGGATACACGCATCCCTCCACAGCGGGCAGAATGCGCGAGGAGTAGCCGGGGTTGGCCTTCTCGAAGATCGCCGGAAGCACGCCGTCCACTGCCTGATCGCAGACCACCGCGGCAACCTTGGCGGCGAGCTCCTCGCAGCGGGCTTTGCTGGCCGCGTCCTTCAGTTCGCGGAACATCAGTGCCAGCGAGTTGTACGTTGCCCAGCTCTTTACGGCAATGTAGATGTTATTGCGGGTCTGCGCCAGCGAGTGGTCCAGCGAGTCGTACGTCGTGATCTCCTGCCCGCCCGCGCAGCGCGTGCTGTCGAATTGCGCGAATCCAACCTCGCCGCTGCGGTTGATCATGCTGCTCAGGCAGGCATCCATCACGGCCTGGTTGCTCTTGAGCCAGGCAAAATCCCGGGTCTTGGCCACGTAGCATCCTGCGGTCAGAACCCAGTTGCAGAGTTGTTCCACCGTCATGTAGCTGAAGCAGCCGGTCAGATTGGCCAGTTCGTAGCTGCTGCGGCCCTTGGGCGAGAAGTTGTTGTGCGCGCCCATGTCGTGGCAGAAGCTGATGCCGCCCGGCTTGGTGTCATAGGGCCGGTTGAGCTGCGCCTCGTCGGGCGGCGGCGGGGCCTGCGAAGGATCCACCTGCATCGTCTCGGTCGCGGGTGCGAACTCCCCCTTGTAGACCTTCACTTCGTCCGTGTAGCTGTAGAGGCGGACAAAGTTATCCAGCAGATTCCGAACCAGCCAGGGATTGTGTTCCAGTTCCCAGAAGACGTGATCCACCGAGAGGTCGAGCGTATTCATCATGCAGTACTCGCCCTCGTTGACCACCCAGAAAGGCTGATTGTCCACCTCCAGCAACTGCGTGCTGCCGTAGTAGCTGTGGGTCGAGTGCGCGATCATGAAGCGCTGGTCGGCGGAGAGATTGGTCTGGTCCAGCTTGTCGTCCAGGGCCTTGGCCGCGCTAATGATCTTGCTGGAGCCGTCGAGTGCGGCCTTCAGAACGTCCGCCAGACTCTCGAAGTAGCGCAAGTAAAGATAACGTGCGTCGATTCCGTTGGTCTGGAAGCCTTCCAGATAGGAGCCGAGCGCGATCGTGATTCCGTACTTCTTGCCCGCCGGAACTTCAAATCCGAAACCGGGACAGGAACCCAGCAGGTGAACCGGATTGTAGCGCTCCTTCACGCCGTCGCTGGCAGACCAGCGCATGAAGACGAAGGGCTGATCCTCGACCTTCACGCCTTTTTCCCAGGTGGTGAAATCGCGCAGTTCGGCCGCGCCGCCAGCCTCGCGGCGGAAGGCGAACGCCAGGCGGCCGCTGCCCAGATCTTCGTTCAGAATCCGGCTGCCGGGACGCGCGTGATTGAGCGCGAACATCGCTGTCTTGGTCGTGGCGCCCGTGGTGTTATCCAGTTCGAGGCGGGCGATGACGGCAGGCAGCAGGCCCTCGCGCATCCGCTCATTCGTTGCCACCGCGGGGTCGGGGATTGCGCCGAAGGGAGAATAGACTGAAAAGCTCAATCCTCCGGCTGTCCATTCATCGCTGGCCCAGCCATAGGTGCGCGCCATTTCACTGGCGCTGAACGGCACGGCGTCGGGCTTGACGTTGGCCTCGGAGGGACCGGCCTGCTCCACCAGAAAAGCGTCGGCCGAGCGGTTCACCGCGCCCGCGTAAAAGGGCAGGCACTTCAAGGTCGCGTCGGAAAACCGATCCCCTTCCTTGAAGCCGATAAAGACTTCCTGATCGCCCGGTTGTCCGATCTGCAGGCCAATTCCGCCGCGGGTGCCGAAATTGCCGCAGGTAAAGCTCATGAATGCGCCCATGGGAGAATGCTGCGCGTTAAAACCCAATTGGCAGGAGAGCGGTGCACGTTTGCTCATAGTCGAACCTCGCTGGAATTGTAGCCGTTTCAGGCGCGTCCCCGATAGAGCTTCCGAGCGAAATATTTCTTTGCCTTTGTACTTGCCAAACCATGGAGTAATGCGATTTACTTTGGTGGAATCGAATGCGGCTCCGGGGCAGCTCCAGAGCGCGCTCGGCCCCCTCCGGGTGCGAACGCGGAAAACCGGCAAAAGCGGCATGAACGATGGAATCCTGGCGAGCCAAACCGCAAGTTGCCGGCGGCGGAACCAACGCTGCTGAAAACCCGGACTGCTCTTCTAGCGAAAGCGGGTAGAAGTTTATGAGCGAGACGAACGGAAAACTCTCCTTTGGAGAGAAATTCGGATACGGCCTGGGAGACATGGCGGCCAACTTCATCTTCCAGGCGATGATGGCCCTGCAACTGAACTTTTACACCGACACCTTCGGGTTGACGGCGGCGCAGGCGGGCACCATGTTCCTCGTCGTCGGCCTGGGCGCGGCCGTCTTCAATCCCGTCATGGGGGTCATCGCCGACCGCACCAAAACCCGCTGGGGCAGGTTCCGTCCCTGGCTGCTGTGGACCTCGGTGCCCTTCGGCATCTTCGGCATCCTCACCTTTACCACGCCCAATCTGAGCCCCGGCGCCAAGATCGCCTATGCCTGGATCACTTACCTGCTGCTGCGCCTTGTCTATACCGCCAACAACGTGCCCTACGCCTCGCTGACCGGGGTCATGACCGACGATCCCAATGAGCGCACCAGCATTGCATCCTACCGCCAGCTCTTCGCCAACAGCGCCGGCTTTATCGTGCAGAGCCTGGCCATCCCCATGGTTCTTTACCTGGGCCACGGCAGCAATGCCCGCGGCTATCAGCTGACCATGGGGATCTTCCTGGTGGCCAGCGTGGTCATGTTCCTCATCGCCTTTGCCGTCAGCAAGGAACGCATTCAGCCCGATCCCAAGCAGGAATCCTCGGTCATGCAGGACCTGGGCGATCTGGTCAAGAACGGCCCGTGGATCGCGCTCTTCCTGGTCACGACCTTCTACTTCATCGCCCTCATGATCCGCGGCAGCGTGATGCTGCCTTACTTCAAATACTGTGCCGGCAACCAGATCCTCTTCAGTTGGTTCAACGGCTTCGGCCTCACCGCGCTGCTCATCGGCGTTGCCAGCTCCACTGCCCTCACCAAGCGCATCGGCAAGCGCACGCTCTTCATCCTGAGCATGTTGATTACCGGCGTGCTCAATATCGCGCTGCTCTTTTTCCCCGCCACCTCCACCTCGGCGATCATCATTCTTGAAGTGCTGCGCCAATTCGCCTTTGGCACCTCCGGCCCGTTGCTGTGGGCCATGATGGGCGACGTGGCCGACTTCGGCGAATGGAAAACGGGCCGCCGCGCCACCGGCACGGTCACCTCCGCGGTGGTCTTTGCCCTGTGGGTCGGGCTGGCCCTGGGCGGCGCAATTGCCGGCTGGCTGCTCTCGCTCTATGGCTATCAGCCCAATGTGGTGCAGAGCGAGCACGCCCTGCTGGGCATTCGCCTCATCGCCTCCGTCTACTCCGGCGCGGCGTTCCTTGCCGCCGCGGTTTGCCTGCTCTTCTACGGCATCACCATGAAACTCAACCTGACCATCAGGCACGATCTCAGCGAGCGTCGCAAAGGCTATTCCTCCTAGGCCGAATAGCTGGGTGCCCCATCCTTTCCGCGTTCTCTGCGGAAAGGGTGGGAAAGCAAAAAGGCCGACGTACCCTCGGCTGGTCCCCGCACAAAGTTCCGTGCCCCATCCTTGCGACTTCTTTCTGTCGCAAGGGTGGGAAAACAAGAACTATGGGTGCCCCATGTCCCGCTTTTGGAACCTGGGAAAGCAATCGCCTCACCCTGCAAAGTTGGCCCCACCGCAGGTGGCTGAAGGCGGGAAATCCAGGAACCCCAACCAGTCCCATTCACCGGGAGTATCTAGAAATGTCGAATCGCCGCTTCCTCCTTCTCATCGCGATCTTGGCCACCACCATGGCGGCGGCCGCACAGTCTCCCACCACCCTCAAGGACGCGTATCGCGGATCGTTCTATGTGGGCGCGGCCATCAACGCCGCCCAGATCACTGGGGCCGACGTCCGCGGGGATGCCCTCATCAAGGCGCAATTCAACTCCATCTCCCCGGAGAATGTGCTCAAGTGGGAGATCGTTCACCCCCAGCCGGGCGTCTATGCCTTCGGTTTGGCTGACAAGTACGTCGAGTTCGGCCAAAAGAACCACATGTTCATCGTCGGCCACAACCTCGTCTGGCACAGCCAGGTCCCGGACTGGGTCTTCCAGGACGACAAGGGGCAGCCGCTCACACGGGAGGCGCTGCTCAAGCGGATGCACGACCACATCTTCACCGTCGTGGGCCGGTACAAGGGGCGCATTCAAAGCTGGGACGTGGTCAATGAAGCCTTGAACGACGACGGCACCCTGCGCCAGTCCAAATGGCTCAAGATCATCGGCGACGATTACATCCTCAAGGCATTCCAGTACGCCCACGAGGCCGATCCTCAGGCCCAGTTGAACTACAACGACTACTCGCTGGAGAACGAGCCCAAGCGCAAGGGCGCCATCGCCCTCATCGAGAATCTCCAGGCCCACGGCATCCCGGTCGCGGTGGTCGGCATCCAGGGCCACGACAGCCTCGATTGGCCCTCCTCCGCGCTGGAGGACGCGACCATTTCCGACTTCGCCAAGCTGGGCGTCAAGATAGCCATCACCGAACTGGACATCGATGTTTTGCCGTCGGCCGCCATGGGCGCGGATGTCTCGCTCAGCGTGAAAGCCGATCCCAAGCTCAATCCCTACCCCAACGCCCTGCCGGACGCGGTGCAGAAGGCCTTGGCAGAGCAGTACGCCACTCTCTTCGGCATCTATCTCAAGCATCGCGATGTGATGAGCCGGGTGACCTTCTGGGGCGTGACGGACGCGGATTCCTGGCGCAACGACTGGCCGGTCAGGGGCCGCAGCGACTACCCTCTACTCTTTGATCGCGCCGGGCAGCCCAAGCCCGCCTTCGATGCGGTCATCGAGGAAGCGGCAAAGTCCGCGCAACGTTAAGACCGAGCGCTATTTCCCGCTGGATATTTCCACCAGCGCGCGTAAGCCAGCGTTGCCCCACCAGCCATGGGGGCCCCACCCTCGCCGCGTATTTGTCTTTGCGGCCAGGGTGGGAGCGCACCCACTAAGCACCGCTCCGCGCTTCCATCCGCGGCAGAATGCCGCGCATCCGTTCAAACTCCGCATCTCCTTCGAGCGGTTTGAGCCGCGGATCGGCCAGCATCTGGAAGAACCACGGGCAGCGCGCTTCCTCTGCGGTGCGCAACTCGGTCAAGGCCGTTTCGTTGTCGCCCAGGGCCACGTAGACGGCCGGCGTAAACGAACTCAGAACAAAACGCTCGCGGCTCATCCATTGCAAGCGTTCCAGGATGGCGTGCGCTTCGTCGCTGCGCCCTGCGCGGGCCAGCGCGTAGGCGTGGGCGCCGGTTCCCAGATCGAGATACGGGGAGCGCTGCACCAGGGCTTGGGCCACTTGGACTCCGCGGGTCGCCTCCCCATTGAAAGCCAGGATCATCGCTCCGTAGATGGCGATGAATCCATGGTGTGGAAACAGCGACAGTCCCTTGCGCACCTGTTCGATGCTCTCCGCGGTCCGCCCCTCCAGGTGCAGCGTCCAGGCCAGCCGGGCATGCAGCCAGGGCGAGAAGGAATCCCTCTGCAGCGCCGCAGCCAGCAGTTCGTGCGCCTCGGCAAAACGATGGCGGCTGAGCGCAAACATCACCCGCAAGCGGGTGGTCCAGGGATCGTGGGGCAGATGCGCGGAGAGGGAGAAGGCCTCAAGGGCCGCGCCCAGATTGTGGTCCACATGAAAGCTGATCCAGCCCAGCGCGGGCAGAATGGCCTCGGCGCCCAGGGGAAACTCCGCAATCGACTCCGCGGTGCGGTGCACATGGTTGGCAGCAACGTTGGGAGCCATAAAGCCGTAGAAGGCCTGGGTGACGCACAGGTTCACCAGGTCAACGCGCGCGGCAATCAGTGAGGGATCCAGTTCGGTGGCCCGCAGAAGGTGGCGCAGAGCGTCCTGCATGCGATGCCGCTGCAGCGTCTGCCACTCATGGTGCGCCCGCTGGAAGATCTCGTAGGCCTCGCGCTGCTGCGGATCGGCATCCTCTTCGTCCTCGGGAGCCGCGGCGGCAGAGAGAGTCAGGTCTCCGTTGCCCAGGCGAAAGACCAGCCGTTCCACCAGGTCCGACTCCAGCCCGGCTACCCGGCTCTTGGCCACCAGCAGGTCCTCAACCCAGATCTGCGTGGCATCCGCCACCCGGATCATCTCTACCCGCAGCCGGAAGTGAGCGGGCAGCGCCCGCAGGCTGCCGGTCAGCACCAGGTCGGCCTTGAGCGCCTCCCCAATCTGCTGGGCGGTGTGTTCGTGCTGCGCCAGAGCGAAGACGGAGTCCCGCGCCAGCAGGGCGACTATCGGATGCTGCGCGTTGCTAAGCCGGGCGATGGTCTCCTCGGCAATGGCCGGGCCCAGATGTTCCTCTACCGTGTAGCCGGTGGCGAAGGGCACAATCGCCAGCCGCGGCAGCGCCCTGGCTGGCAGTGCGCCATGACGCCGCACCTCCGCCGAGAAGCGATAACCCCGCTTGTAGACCGTTTGAATGCACTCTACCGGCTGCAGGCGCTCCCGCAGGGAAGACAGGCACTTGGGAACACTGTCGGCGGTCACGTGCACCTCGCCCCACAGTTGCCGTCTCAGGTGCTGGGGCGTCACCACCTGGCCGGCATGTTCCAGCAGCAGCCGCAGCGCCGCCAGTTCCTTGGGGGGCAGGTGAATCAGCGCGTTGCCGCGCCGCAGCGTACCGTCCGGCTCCAGACGGAAATCCGAAAAAGAAAACCCCGGCTCAGAACCGGGAGAAACACGCACAGGCTCTTTCATACCACCAGGCACACTTTTCACAGTCCCGGTCAACCTGCCGGTGTGCGTTTGCTCAACCCAACCGGCAAGCGTCTCCGGCATCGCCGCAGGAACCCGCACAATGGAAATCCAGCGAGGAAGCCAGCCGTGGTTTGCAGCCATTCCCGGTGCTTCTTTGCGCAGGAAACCCTGGTGCTGAATCGATTATCCACGTTCGCTCGGCCGTGGACTGTGATGCATGGCCGCCTCTCTTCTTCTCAAGCAATTCCAGTGCCCAGTCCGTTTCCTTGCAAACCGCGATGTGTGTCCGCAAATAGAGAACAACTAAGCACTTATACGTGTTGCAGGCGAAGCCTCCCGGGCCTCCCAGGCAAGGCCGCGCGGATTTGTCATCCCATTCTTCAGGACCTTTTGTCCCACTTCCCGAACTGAGGCATTGGTTGCGCAAACTGGTGGGCTCTCCGCAATTTCAGAAAAACTTCAGAGATTCTTCCAGTGCACCGGCTGCACCTCGGGCCACACTGTTCCCAGGGGGAATTTGTGACGCCCAAAACTGTTTCTTACGCGCACTGGTCTCTGGAACCCTACTGCATCGGCACCAAGCTGCGTCTGCTGCGCACCCAGAAGCGGCTCACGCTGTCGCGGCTGGCGGCCGAAACCGGCCTTTCCACCGCCCTGCTCTCCAAGCTGGAGACGGACCGCATGGTTCCCACCCTGCCCACCCTGGCCACCATCAGCCGGGTCTACGGGGTCGGCATGAATTACTTCTTCTCCGAGCCGGCGCGCCACACCCTCTCCATCACCCGCAAGGCTCACCTGATGGGGAACGCCCGCAGCGCCGAGGCCGTGAAGGTCAGCGCGCTCAATTCGCCGGCCGGGGAACCGCAACTGCTGGCGCAAATGGTGGAGTTTCCGGCCGGCGGAGCCATCTCCGCCTCCGACGCCTTTCGCGAGACCAGCGGCCTGGTCTACGTGCTGGAAGGCCGCCTGCAATTGGACGCGGGCGGCATGCACGAAGTGCTTGAAACCGGCGACTGCGTCTACATGGAGAGCGAGATGGCGCTGGCCTGGAGCGCGGCCGGCAAGCACCGCTGCCGTGTCCTGGCGGTCTTGCCCGCACCGGTGCGCACCGAGCCCTGAGCCCCCCGCCTCCGAGGCTCATTCACACGAACTCGCACAAAGCTCCGTGCCTCATCCTTGCGACTTCTTTCTGTCGCAAGAGTGGGAAAACAGAAAGCCCCCTCCCCGTTCACCCGCAGGTCATCCCTGTGCCACCAGCACCTCATTTTCCATGGCGATGGCGCGCGGAAACAGCAGGTTGTTTTCCAGGTGCACGTGCCGGTGCAGGTCGCGCTCGAAGGCATCCAGCCCGTCGTAGAGGCCAACCAGCGTGGGGCAGGCGCCGGCCGGCGGTGCAAAGTTCCGGGTGGCCGCGCGCATCTCTTCCAGCAGCGCCCCGGCGGCTTCGTGCTCGTTGAGCATGGCCTGGATGGGGCTGGCTACCGTGGCAAAACACGCATGCGGCGCGGCTCCATTGCCGTTGCGGTGCTGGTCGAGCGCCTCGATGTAGGGGAAGAGAAACATCTCTTCCTTGCTCAGATGGTTGAGCAGGTCCACGGCCAGATGCCGCAGTTGGCGCTCCACCTCCACCACCTCCGGGTGGGCCGGCCCGTGCTTGGCGGCGCAGCGCTCCGCCATGGGAAGCAGCCGGGGCAGTTCGCTGCGCACATACGCGTGATGCGTTGCCACGATGTGCCGGATCAGTTCCGGCAGCGTGGCCTGGGTAAAGTCCTTGTCCGGCTCGGCGGCAGCGGTGGCCGCGGCCAGTTGGCCCAGCACGGCCTCTACGTCAATGCCTTTTTGTGCACAGGCCTCGGCCAGCGGGCGGTTGCCTCCGCAGCAGTAGTCCAGGTGAAAGCGCTCAAACACGCGGATGGTGGCGGGCTTTTCCAGGGCGATGGAGCGCAAAGTGGATTGGGAAGTGGTCATGTCGAACCTCCTGATGTCCTGAGGTTAGCCCGCACTCCGCGCCGTAGCAGCGACTTTAGTCACCTGCGCAGCGGAATTCAGCACAAGCCTGCGCACCGCCCGTCCCTGGATCATGAATACGCTGTCATCCTGACCAATTCGCTTAGCCCCAGCGGGTTAAGGCTGAACTGAACCTCGCGCCGGAAGCCGCACAAAACTCCGTGCCCCCATCCTTTCGCCTGTTTTCTGGCGAAAGGGTGGGAAACCAAGAATCCCGAACCGGCACAGCAAGCACTCCCGGTCAGACCGCTTTTTCCGTCAGAATTTCGGACAGCAGTTCCGGCGCCACATTCCCGCCGCTCACCACCGCCACCGCCTTGGTGTAAGCCGGTAACTGATCCCCGTGGAAAAGCAGGGCAGCGGCGGCCACCGCGCCGCTGGGCTCGGGAACTAGCCGGGTGGCGGTCACAATGGCCCGCATGGCGGCGCGAATCTCCACCTCGGTCACTGTGATAATCCCGTCCACATAGGCCTGGATGTGGGCAAAGTTGCGCTGCCCCACGCTTTGCGTGCGCAGCCCGTCGGCAATCGTCCGGCTGGTCAGCTCCGCTCCCCAGGTGACGATGGCGCCGGTACGAAAACTCTCCGCCGTATCGCCGGCCAGCTCCGGCTCCACGCCAAAGACCTTGGCCTTGGGGTACAACTGCTTCACCGCCGCCGCTACCCCGCTGAGCAGCCCGCCGCCCGAAACCGGCGCCAGCACCAGGTCCACGTCCGGCAGCGCTTCGGCAATCTCCAAGCCGCAGGTGGCCTGGCCGGCGATGATCTGCTCGTCGTCGTAGGGCGGAATCACCACATAGCCGTGCGCGCGCACCAGTTGCTCGGCCACGGCCAGGCGCTCGCTCGAGGCCACGCCCACGTCCACCACTTCCGCGCCCAGCGCCAGGGTGGCCGCGCGCTTGATGGCGGGCGCGTTCGAGGGCATTACGATCACCGCCTTGGCGCCCACCTCGCGCGCCGCATAGGCCACGCCCTGGGCATGGTTGCCGCTGGAGTAGGTGATCACCCCGCGGGCGATCTCCTCGGCCGAGAGCTGCAGAATCTTGTTGGCCGCGCCGCGGATCTTGAAGGCGCCGATGGGCTGCAGGCTCTCCGCCTTCAGCCAGATCTGCTTGCCGGTTCCGTGCCCGGAGAGGCCAGGGAAAGCGGCCTGCACCAGCGGAGTTTTGACGGCGATGGAGGCGATGCGCGCCGCTGCGGCGCGAATATTTGCGAGGGAAACCAGCTGTTCGTTCATCCTGTGTCCTGTCAGTACCTTATTCTCATCATGCAAACTGCAAAAGGGGACAGGCTGGCGCCCGTCCCCTTCCACAGTAACCGCTCTGCCTGGATCAGATTTCCATGATGATGGGCATCACCATCGGCCGCCGCCCGGTGGTCTTCTGGATCAGGCGCTTCAGCTCTACCCGCACCTTCTCCTTCACCATGCCGTAGTCGGACCGCTGCTCGTTGGTCAGCCCGTCCAGCGTCTTCAGCACCACTTCGCGCGCCTGGTCGGTGATGTCCGCGCCGCCAAAGCCGCGCATCACCACTTCCGGCGCCTGCGCCATCTTGCCGGTGCGCTTGTTGATGGCCAGAACCGCCAGTACCACGCCGTCTTCGCTCAGGATCTTGCGATCGCGGAGCACCAGATCTTCGACGATGTCGATGGAGGAACCGGAGTCGATCAGAATCCGCCCGGCCGTGACCTTGTCCTTCTTGCGGACGTCGTGCTTGTCCAACTCCAGCACGTCGCCATCTTCAATCACCAGGGCGTGCTCCACGGCGCCGGTTTCCAAGGCTATCTGCGCGTGCTTGCGCAGGTAGCGATAGTTGCCGTGCACCGGGATGAAGTACTTGGGCCGCACCAAGTTGATCAGCAGGCGCATCTCTTCCTGGCTGCCGTGTCCGCTGACGTGGATGAGGCCGTTGGTGCCGTCGTCGTAAATCACGTTGGCTTCGCGGCGGAAGAGATGGTCGATCACCTGGTAAATGCTCTTCTCGTTGCCGGGAATGACGCGCGAGCTGAGGATCACCGTGTCGCCCGCATCGATGTGGGCATGGCGGTGATTGGCCACCGCGGCGCGGCTCAGGGCGCTCATCGGCTCGCCCTGGGTGCCGCTGATCAGGATCATCAACTGCTCCGGCGAGTAGTCGCGCATCTGCCCGGGATTGATGATCAGTCCCTTGGGCACGTCGATGTAGCCCAGATCCTGCGCAATCTCGGTGCTCTCCATCATCGAACGGCCGATGATGGCCACCTTGCGGCCATACTGGTGGGCCAGATCGAAGGCGATCTTCATGCGGTAGATCGACGAAGAAAAGCAACTGAAGAAGAGCTTCTTCTTGGTCTGGGAGAAGATCTCGTTCAGCCGTGGAATCACCGCCCGTTCGCTGGGCGTGTAGCCGTGGCGCTCCACGTTGGTCGAGTCCTGCAGCAGGGCCAGTACGCCGCGCTTGCCATACTCGGCAAAGGTTTGCAGGTCAAACGATTTGCCGTCCAGCGGCGAGAGGTCGATCTTGAAGTCGCCACTGTGGATGATCACCCCCACCGGGGTTTCAATGGCCAGCGCCACGGCGTCCACCAGCGAGTGGGTCACGTGGATCGGCTCAATGGTAAAGGGGCCGATGGTGAACTTCTGCTTGGGCGTGATCTCGATCAGCGTGGTCTCGTCGAGCAGGTGATGCTCTTCAAGGTTGCCCTCGACGTAGGCCAGCGTGAACTCGGTCGCGTAGACCGGAACCTTCAGCTCGCTCAAGATCCAGGGCAGGCCGCCGATGTGGTCCTGATGCCCGTGGGTCAGCACGATGCCGCGCACATGTTGTTTGTTCTCAATCAGGTAGGTAATATCTGGGACAACGATATCCACACCCAACAACTCCGACTCCGGAAACATCAACCCGGCGTCGATCACGATAATGTCGTCTTCCCAACGCAGTGCCAGGCAGTTCATGCCGAACTCGCCCAGCCCGCCCAGGGGAATGATTTTCAACTTTTTTGTCTGCATCTGTCAGATTTGATGCTAACACTCATCGCGATAAGAAGGTGGACGGAAGCAGCAATGCCCCGCCGATTGTGGCCAATGCGCGCCAGAACCCGCGCAAAAGCCCGTGCCCCATCCTTGCGACTTTTTTCTGTCGCAAGGGTGGGAAAACAGGAACTCCTATCCGGCCGGGTGCCCCACCGATGAAACTCCGGGCGCCACACCGATAAATCCGAGGGTGCCCCACCCTCGCCGCGTTTTTGTTCTTGCGGCTAGGGTGGGCCGGCATGCATCTCGTAGTTTCCCTTTATTCAATTGATCTTGCAGTCTTGTTTCTTCCTGGAGTGACAGGACACAAGTGTCAGGGCACGACTTCAGTCGTGCCGCAAGGCGATTGAGATCGATGCTGGCTTTAGCCCCTGCGGGTTTTCTTCGTCAGCTTCGCCGGGAAAACGCACCCCCAGCGCCGTCCGCGCCGCCTCCAGCAGGCGGGCCATGCCCAGCGAGAGGGCGTGCGTAATCTCCGGGCTCTCGCGCCGGCCTGCGCGCAGAAGCGTGCAGAAATGCTCCGTTTCATAGTTGAATCCGCCGCCCACAAAGGGCTCGTCCAGCTCCACTACATGGCCATCCTTGTAGCGGATCGTGGCCCGCACCGGGTTCCACCAGTTCTCGTGAATGGTGACATAGCCCAGCGGACCCGCCATCAGGGCATCGCCGCGGCTCAGCAGCTCCAGCCCGGTATGCAACTGCGCCATGCCGTGCTCGTGCTCGCTTTGGAACAGGGCCAGCGTGTCTACCCCGGCCGCACCCACCTGGCCCATGGTCTGCACCCGCTTGAGTTCGCCCAGCCAGTCCAGCGCCAGAAACGCCTCGTACGGCCCGATGCCCATAATGCCGCCGCCGCCCAGCTCGGCAAAATGCAGCGGGTGGCTGCTGGCCAGGGTCGCGTCCGCGTGGCCCCCGCGCACATAGCCCACCTGCCCGATGGGGTCGGTCTTCAGGTGCTCGCGCAAGCGCCGGTAAAGCGGGAAAAAGGGCGGCTTCATGGCTTCCATGAAGAGCCGGTCGTGACGGCGGGCCGAGGCCAGCACCTCCACGAGTTGCCGTTCGTTCAGCGCAGCCGGCTTTTCGCAGAGCACATGCTTGCCGGCCTCCATGGCCCTGAGGCAAATCGCCGCATGGGTGTCGGGATGGGTGCCCACGTAGACGGCGTCCACGTTGCCGGCCAATAGCTGCTCCAGCGATTCGTAGACCAGAGGTCCGCCAAATCTGAGTGCATAGGCGATGGCTTTCCCTCCATTGCGGCCCCAGATGGCATCGAGCGTCGCGCCCTCGACCGCTTGCAGCCCCTCGGCAAAGCGCGAGCCCGCCCGGCCAGGACCAATGACACCCCAGCGAATATGTCGCACTCTCTCATCGTCAGCTTGCATGGTTGCAAACAGTCTACAGTCTTTCCTGGGCTCCGCCTGGCGAAGAAAACGACTGAAACAGATGAACTTCGACCGGAGGAAATGAGCGTTTTGCCGTGTTCAGAAGAAAAGAGAGAAATTACGGCGACCGAATGCCGATAGTTGCACCGCCAACTCCGAACAAGAGAAGCACTGCATCCTGTCGGCTGCAGAAACGGTGACTCCCGTGCACCTTTCGCAGAGATCGCAACCGCATTCGGGCATGACCGAGCCGATAAAGACGGGCACGGATGCGAGTGCGTGCCATGAACTGAAGAGGGGCGAAGAACTGAAGACCCCAGAGGAGCCAGGCGCAAGGGAGAAGCGGAAGCCTTACAAAGAACTTCGGCGCAGCCCTCGTCTTGAATGTTCAGGTCTAGCCAGCGTTCAAACGCTGCCCGCTTGCGAGATGCCCTATCCTGCCAAAATCATCAATCTGAGCGTGGGCGGATGCCTGATGGAATTTGAGAGGCCAATGGCCCTCATCCAGGACGAGATCGTGGAATTGCTCTTCTGCGTCAACCAGATGCCCTTCCGTGTGAGTGGACAGGTGAGAGTGATTCGATCGGTGAAGTTGGTGGGTTTTCAGTTTCCTCAGCTCAACGATAGAGTTCGAAGCCAGCTTGAGGAGCTTATCGGGGAGCTGATAGAGCATCTTGCCGACCTGCATCAGGAGAGCATTGCGAACCGTCCCGTTCAGAACAATCTGAAGCATCCTGACGCCTCTGCTGCTCCCCCTGCACGCACCGCAACTCCTCACTGTCCAATCAGGCCCACAGAAGTTCCACTCGGCAATGCGCCCGTTTACCGCGAACAGCACAAGAGATGGTTCTGAGATCTCTGCGCAAGAATCTGGGCGCCATCTTTCGTCGAACGGGAAACTTCGCTATTTGATCCCTTTGGCGTTCAGGTACGGTCCGTACTCCATGTCGGAGCCCAGAATATGGTTGGTCAGCCAGTTCTTGATAAAGTTCAGCGCTTCAAGCGAGAGTTCCATCGACTGGCCGCTTTCAAAGCGCGCCTGAATATTCAGGACCCGCCGGGTCAGCCGTTCGTGTTCCGCCTTGTGCTCGGCCGCGCCGGGAAAGCCTGCCTGGGCAAAGAACCGCTCTTCGTGGGCAAAGTGGAGCTTGGTATACCGCGTCAGCCCGTCAATCACGCTTTCCAGCGCCACCCTGGGCTGGCCGCTCTCGATTCCGTCGTTGAGTTCGTTCAACATCTCAATCAGCGTCTTGTGATCGTCGTCCAGCGCCTTGACGCCCACGCTCATCTCTTCGGTCCAGGTCATTAACGGCATATGCAGCTTCCCCTTCCGGATTCAGTCTGGGCCCCTGAACTTCCGCAAAGAGGCTTTGCCTTACGTAAGGCCTGCCACTTCCGCGCATGCCGGTTCGCTGATAAGACTCGCTGATCCCGTGCTCTGTCAAAGACTATCGGCGAGCGGGACAAAGGATTACAAGACGATGTACCTGGTTGTTGCTTTAGGTCTCTGATCGCTTGAAGTGGTTCCAACCCTGGGTGCCCCAGGTCCCGGGGTACCCACGGACATGTCTTCGTCCGTGGGGTGGAGATCCCGCTTTTGGGACCTGGGAAAGCATGAACTCAAGGTACGAAATCATCCGGCCTGCGCCTAGCGCAGCAGCTCTTCGAGCGTCGTGCTCAGGCTGGTCTTGTCGTCGCGGTACTTCACAATCACCGGCGCATACAGGCTCAGGCCCCACTCCTGCCCCTTGCCCTTGCCCACGGCGCGCGAGCCGGGCACCACGACTGCATTTTCGGGAAGGATGAGAGGCAATTCTGCGCTGGCGCGTAGAATGGTGCCGTTTACCAGATCGAATACCGGCGTCCCGCGGGTGAGGATGGTGCCCGCGGCCAGCACCGCGCCCTTGCGGACGATGGTGCCCTCGTAGACCCCGCAGTTGCCTCCCACCAGCACATCGTCCTCAATCACCACCGGGCTGGCGTTCACCGGCTCCAGCACGCCGCCGATCTGCGCCGCGGCGCTCAGATGCACGCGCTTGCCGATCTGCGCGCAGGAGCCGACCAGGGCGTGCGAGTCCACCATCGTTCCCTCGTCCACATAGGCCCCGGCATTGATGTACATGGGCGGCATGCACACCACCCCGCGCGCCACATAGGCGCCCGAGCGTACCGACGATCCTCCCGGAACCACGCGCACCCCGTCGCCGGCGCTGAAGTGGCGGGCCGGGTAGGTGTGCTTGTCCACAAACGAGAAGCCCACGGCAGGCAGCTCTTCCAGAACGCCCAGCCGGAAGCCGAGCAGGATGCCCTGCTTGACCCAGGCATTCACCCGCCAGCCGCTGGGCGCCGTCGAGTCTGGCGAGGCGGCCCGCACTTCGCCGCGCTCGAGGGCGGCGCGCAGGCTGAGGAAGGCCCTCATGGCCTTGGGGTCATCGAGGGCGGCGGGTCCAGCGGCGAAGTACCGCTCAATGGTCTCTTGCAGTGCTTGGATGGTCATGGCATCCCGAGTTTATCAACTCTCGAGTGCAGGCCGCTTGAAAGGCAGGCGGATCGGGGCACAGACTCCCCGCAGGGGTGCCTTGCGCAGGCGGTGAGAGCTCAGGCTGCCGGTGCGTCCGCCGGTTTGGAGCGGGCCTGCCCATGGATGCGCAGGGCCTGCAGCCGGAATGCGTTCTTCCCCGCCGGAATCATCGCCATGGGAATTGGGCTCAGGTCTGGCCGGACATGAAAGTGTTTTGACTCCAGCCACGCGCACAGCCGGGGATCCTGTATCTCCGGCTGGCCCTGCCAGAAATCGGGAGCCAGACCACACTGGATCTGCAGGTGATCCAACTGCAACTCGATCACCGCAATGCTCTTGGGAAAATAGCGCCGGACATTGGTAACCCCAACGTGCAGTCCTGTCACAGCCAGACCTTTGCAATGTGTCTTGACCACCATACGCACCTGCTCTTCAACTTCAGATGAAGTCAGTCTAGGGAGCCAGGCAGGGCCAAGACGCCCTGGAATGCGCGCAAACCGCATTGCAGATTCCATTTTGAAAACCGCCGTCCGCGAGGACAGTTATGGGAACTAGCAAAGCCGCTTTCTTGCGCCCTGTCGGGAACTCGTCCAGTTGTGTGGTTTTGTCGAGTCGCCCCATCCGGTTGAGATGGGCGCTCAGGCGTACATGGATTGCGATCCTAACCTATCTTGAACACGATCGGGGTCGCTGTTCATTTTTGCACAAGTTGTGAAATCTGCGTCTGAGAACGCTGTGCGCCCGATTTGGAGAACAGGCGCGCCAAACTAAGGACCCTCTGCGCAGGTGCCTGATTTCTCAGCAACGAAGCAGGCGTGGCCAGGTTTCAGGTGTTTCGGTCAAGAATCGCTCGGAAAATGCGCCTGCCAGCTCGCCTGATTGGTCTCTGGTGGCCGTTTCCCGGCCTCCAGAGACACTACGCCCTCTGAGGGGCCAGCCGGTTGCGGTGTTGGTATAGATTCACCAGAGCGAAAGCCGCGCACAGCCACTCATGGTTCTTCTTCAAGCCCCGATAGCGCACCTTGATGAAACCGAAGACGCGCTTCAAGATGCGGAAGGGCCACTCCACCGTGGCCCTGACTCTGGACTTGGTCCGGTTCTTGCGTTTGCCCTCTTCGTCCACATGGTTTTTGAACTTGGTGCGGCGGTTGGTCATATCCTGCGCATCGGGTGCAGCCTCATGAATCGCCTCGGTCTGCCCTTGATAGCCCGCGTCTCCCCACACCTTCTTCTCCTTGCCGTGGAGCAAATCAGGCAACATATGCGCATCGGCCACACTGGCCGCCGTCGTGATCACGGAATGAACCACCGTCTCTTTGCTATCCACGCCGATGTGCGCCTTGGCGCCGAAATACCATTGCTGTCCCTTCCTGGTCTGATGCATCTCAGGATCGCGCGCCTTGCTTGCGTTCTTCGTTGAACTGGGCGCGTTGATCAGCGTCGCATCCACGATGGTTCCGGTGCTGATGCGGATGCCCTTGCTTTCCAGATAGAGATTTACCGTGTCGAGCATCTGACCGCATAGCGCGTGTTGCTCCAGTATGTGGCGGAAGCGCAGGATCGTGGTCTCGTCCGGCGCCGCGGCTATGCCCAGATCGACTCCGGCAAAGCGGCGAAGCGCTGCAGAGTCATAGAAGGCCTCTTCCATGCCGGGATCAGACAGATTGAACCACTGTTGCAGAAAGTAAGTCCGCAACATGATCGCGAGGCCTACGGGCTGCCGACCGTTGCCCGCCTTGGGATAATGAGGCTCCACCAGCGCCAACAACTCCGACCACGGCACCACTTGCTCCATCTGGTCCAGAAAAAGCTCCCGCTTGCCCTTGCGACCAAACTTCTCAAAACTCGCCTGTGACGCCAGTGTTTGTTGCCGCATCGCCCTCACCCTCTACTTATCATTTTATCCAAGCAGAACGCACGGTTGGGACTTGTGCAGAGTCTCCTTAGACGATGAAGAGGCGCACGCCGCGTGCCGCAAGGGCGGGAAAGCTATCACACCATTTGGGCCGGTTCAATAGCGGCGCCATCTTGCTGAAGTGACAAAGGAACTTGCATTGCGATGCAGCCAAAGGAGAGAATGGCTGGCGAAAGGCAGGCATTGCATGAGAGTACTTGGAACCTCTAGGGTTGCATCTGCTTTGCTGCTGGGAATCCTGGTGGGTACGGTCCTTGCCCAGGCTCCCTCCGAGCGCAAGACCACCCCCGGTCCTGGCCCCGGCGGGGTGCAGCAGGTCACCTTCCTTGCCCACCGGCTCGGTACCGACCACGCCGAGGGCATCACCGCCCTGGACATGAACGGCGACGGGCTGCCCGACCTTCTCAGCGGAGCGTACTGGTATGAAAACCCCGGCCCGCAGGGCGGGGAATGGAAGCGCCATCAGTACCGCACTCAAGGCACATTGAACGAGTTTGCCTCGGATTGCGGCGAGTGGACCGTGGATGTGAACCACGACGGCGCACCCGACGTGGTCACCGCCGGCTGGATGCTCAACGGCCTCTGGTGGTACGAAAACCCCAAAAAGCTGGGTGCGGAGTGGAAGCGCCATTTCATTGCCGACAGTTATGACACCGAGGGCGGCTGGATGGCCGACATCAACGGCGATGGCAAGCCGGACATCATTCTGGCCCATTACAACCACTCCGGCATCCTGTGGGTGGACTTCTCCGGCCCCCAGCCCAAAGTGCATCACGTGGGCGGCCGCGAGCAGGATGGCCACGGCATCGGCGTGGCCGACATCGACGGCGACGGCAAGGCGGATATTCTCACCCCTACCGGCTGGTTTCGCCAGATTGACGCCGATAAGGACCAGTGGGAGTGGCATCCGGACTGGAATCTGGACGACGCCGGCTTCCCCATCCTCGGCTACGACGTGAACAACGACGGCAAGATGGATATCATCTACGGCCAGGGCCACAGCTACGGTCTTTACTGGCTGGAGCAGAAAGTTGACCCGCAGGGCCACCGGCAATGGATCAAGCACGCCATCGACGAGTCCTTCTCCCAGGTGCACGCTCTCAAGCTGGTTGACCTGGACGGCGACGGCGAGCCGGAACTGCTGGCCGGCAAACGCTACCGCGGCCACTCCGGTCACGACCCCGGCTCCTACGATCCGCTGGTCGTCTATTACTACAAGATCAACCGCAAGACCGGCGAGTTTACCCGCTATCCGATCTCGGTGAACGGCACCGCCGGGGCGGGAACGCAGTTTGTCGCGGAGGATCTGGACGGGGACGGCGACATCGACATCGCCACCGCCGGAAAGACGGGTGTGCACTTCTTTGAGAATCTCAAGATCGATCGCGTCCCCAAAGAGCAGCGCGAAAAGGAGATTCTGCTGGACAAGGATTGGCCCTTTCCCGGTGAAGGCCCGGTTGTGACCCAGGAAGAAGAACCCAAGTAGCCAGGTGTCGGGCGCCCCAGGTTCGGTGCGGATGCATCGCGCCTGACCTGGGTTGTTTGGCTACAGTTTTTCCGGCGTTCGCCAAGGGGCATGGCAGGGACGATCGACTTTACATCTGGTTCCGTTTGCTGGGCGTGTCCTCGGGGAGGTCGACGGGGCCAACCATCTTGAACGAGTTGAGGAACCGCGTCACGTCCTGGTCGCGGCGGGCATTCACTGAGGGAAAGGTTGCGCTGAGCATGTAGAGCCGTTTGCCGGCACAGATCAGCCGGACGTTCATGATGCCGCCGCCCACGTTGCGGCCCACGAAATCCCGCGAAGGAAAGCCCCCGGTGTTGGTCCGGGATTCGCTGATCAAGTTGGTTTGGGTACGGGCCAGGGCGTCATCCCGGGCCATGTCCAGCACCCGGTTCGAGACCTGCCCGTTGACGCGCACTACGGGTGGGTTATCTGCCCAAGCCAGGGAATACTGAATCTCGGCGCTGGGGTTGGAGAAGATCATGTCCACCTGTTCCGCCCCGCCGCGCTCGTTGTAGGCCGGAATCTGGATCTCCTTCACATCGCTGGGCATCTCAACCGTGAATCCGTCCCCGGAGCGGTCCACGGCCTGCCACTTGATGATCGGCGGGCGGGCGTCGGATGCGGCCAGGTCGGCGCTGGGAACATCGCCGGTGGTGAAGCTGTGCGGCCCCACAAGTCCAAGCTCCTGACGATGCAGGTAGACGTAGACAATGACCAGGATCAGTCCGGCCAGGACGATGTAGTGCCACCGTTTCACATTGTTGAGAGTGACAACTCTGCCCGGTTTATGCAACTTGATTATTGGCATTAGCTCTACAGGGAGTGCCCCATCGGTAACACTGGCCGGGGCCTCAAACCGAACCTCCGCGGCGAGGTCAACCAGTTGCGGCTTCTTCGACGCAACCTTTTTGGTCTTCGCGCATCCAACCATACAACAAGCAGAGGCTTCCCCGAAGTACGTCCCTTCCACGAAAGGTATCCATTCCTTTTTGAAGGTCCAGTACGGACCTCTTCCCTCATCCCCCCTTGGTCCCCCTCCTCAAATGCCTCTCAAGCGGGCCTGCCGGAAGGCAGGCCCACACGCTTTTTGGGACGTAAGCGGTCGCCCA
>Ga0302189_10001007_pt1 | contig 24263 bp, 15 predicted proteins | sample II_Bog_E2_2_FD_194551 | JGI IMG/M metagenome (GOLD analysis project Ga0302189, IMG submission 194551) | Peat permafrost microbial communities from Stordalen Mire near Abisko, Sweden - II_Bog_E2_2 | ecosystem: Environmental > Terrestrial > Soil > Wetlands > Peat | place: Sweden: Abisko...
CAGCTGTGTTCCTTGTCTGTTGGACCATTGCAGACGAAGCAAACCGGCCAGAACATAGCGGACCACCCAGCCGTTGCGGAATTGATATCGACATTTGAACCCGTCTAACCCTGCCTTAAAATCTATCTTGGTACCGGGCCGGCGTGAATGCGGCGATCGCGCCGAGGGGCGCGTTGCGGAGTTGCGTGATCACCCGTGATCCCTTGGGCCTATTGCGTATTCCAGTGATGTGGGCCACTGATTCCGTTCGATCGGGGCCGAAGTCGGAGCGAAGCGACGCTGGTTGGTTTCTACCGTATCCAGGTGGCCCACATGAGTCAAGAAAAGGGTCAATAAATGTCAGGTAGCGTCATTTCGTTTCTTGCCCTTCTGAGCGGCACGTAAGGACATGGCGCTGCCTCAGTTGCAGGCAGCATCCGAGTTCTGCCGCGAAGGCGACACTCTGGTCATCCACTTGATGGACCGGCTTGCCCGCAATCTTACCGACTTGCGACTCCTGGTCAAGAGTCTGACCGACCGCGCCATTGCCGTCCAGTTCATCAAAGAAGCGCTCATCTTCACCGGCGAGGACTCGCCGATGGCCAACCTGTTGTTGTCGATGCTCGGTGCCGTTGCTGAGTTCGAGCGCACTCATCCTGGTGCGCAGCGCGAAGGCAATGCCTTGGCCAAAGCCGAAGGCAAGTACAAAGGGCGCAAGCTGTCGCCGATAAAGGCCAAGATTGCCGACCTTCGCCGGCGTGCCGCACCTGGCGAAAAGAAGCCTGCGCTCGCTCGCGAGTTCCGGAACTGTCGGGAGACGCTTTATTGCGCTCTCCGCAAACCAGTCGGGTAACCACTCAGCTCAACCGCCAACCACTGGCCAAATCCTCCCAGGCCGATTAAACACACTCATCAGGTGCCCACCAAAAGGTGGCGCCGGCGCAGGTACTGCATCAGGATGCCTTCGTAGACCGCATCAGACGTGTGAGCATCCGACGGTTAGTTTCATGCCGGCACTGAGGCTGACCGGGTCTTTGAAGGTCACGATCAGCCTGCCTCCGGTATGTTGCTGAGACACGGCGACGGTTGAGCCATCGACCTCCGAGTGAACTGAACCTGAAGCGGAGGTGCGGAGCGCGAGGGTCTTGACAGACAATGTGCCCCACTTTATGGCAACTTCGGCGCGCAGGGCCTGGGCGTCTATTTTCTGGGTGAAACTGCCCCATCCCTCGGCGCTGGTGAATGCGCCTTTGAAGTTCTCAGCCGCGATGCGCGGAGCGAAGCCAATGTGCTGCAGTGGACCGTGATATTCAAAGCCGCAGGCGGCGAGGAAGACGCCGTAGCTTGCCATGCTGCGGGCGTAGTGATCACCGCACTCGATCTCATTCCATGGATTTCTACGCCGGGCATGATAGCGCTCATGGAGCGCTCGCACCACGGCGAAGCCCTCCTCTGACATGCCTTCCCAAATCATGTGCCCGGCGGCTTGGTATTCGAATCCATTCATGCATTCGTTGAAGTAGCCCGCAGCCCAAGCTGGCCCCTTGCCCTTGGCGTTTTCGTAGTCCCAGTCTCGCTGGGGGAAGGTACACATCAGCAACCCTGCCTCACCCGGCATGGCGTACCAGCGACCGGGTTTATGGGCTGCGCGATAGGGCCCGACATCCGGGGTGAAGTTATAACGATAGAGAGACTTCAGCGCCGTTCTGGTCTCCTTTTCAGGGAAGATGCGGGGCAGCCCAACCTGGAAGGCCCAGCTCTGGCCCATCACCTGATCGATCTCGCAGCCGGACCCGGAGTTGATCGCATCGAGATGGGCAGCATCGATGCGGCTGAGGAAGTATTCGCCGTTGAACAGCTGTGCGGCAATGTTTTTGCGGCCCACGGTCAGGATGGTCAGGCACTCGCCGGCGAATTCCGCGTCGCCGAGATCTTGCGCCATCTCGACGGAGGCCGCCAGAGCGGCCAGATACAGGCCGCTGAGCCAGGAAACCTTGCCCCACCAATCCGTGTCGAGCGTGTTGTGCTGGTTGCTCTCGATGAGCCCGTCGCCGTTGTCATCCTTGGCGATGAGCCATCCCATGGCCAGCTTGATGCGAGGCCAGTTGCGCTTCAGAAAAACACTATCGGCAGTCATCTGATGTTCACGCAGCGCTCGCAGCACGTAGCCGGACTGCGCATCGATGGCTGGAATGTCGTTGAACTCGCCGCGGAAGTGGATGGCCCCATCTGGCATCTGCGCCAAGCCAAAGTCTACCCGCTCACGAACGTCCCGCTCCAGATCCGGAAACAGGCGGGCGATAGCCTGGGCGTATTGATAAACGTGGCCGCAGGTTCCCTGGCAGTTGCCAACACCTTCCCAGCCATAGAAGCGGCCATTGGCGAGGCGGTGGCAAGTGGAGGTGGCAAGGATCGAGCTGTTCAGAAAGGTTCGATCGAGGAACCACCAGGGAAGACTGGAGTCATACCAGGTATCCCGCCAAAGCCGGGTTTGGGCGTTGAGGCGCTCGAAATTGGCCGCAACATAGTCGACAACTTCCGCGGCGGATGAGAACTGAGTCGCGTAGTAGCGTCCGCAGTTCTCAAACGAGTCCCGGATCGATTGATTGGGAAAGTGCCACGCGATGAGGAAGGTGACCTTACGGGATGCACCGGGCTCGAGGGTAAGGCTGCGGGTGAGCTTACCGGTCAGCTTGCCGGCAAACGGCGCTGCAGCGTCGCCGCTTGTTTCTTCAGCGGGCGCACCCAGCAGCGCCAGGGACATGGTGCCAAAGTCAGAGAGTGATTCAAGCCTCTTCCCGTCATAGGCGGTGGGGCCGGCAGCAGGCTCGGCGGAAAGCAGCAACTGCGTGTGGCCGGGCGATTTCCGAACCGCATTGCGAAGCACTCCGGCCTCGTGGCGATGGTGAATGCAAACGCCGTTTTCGAGTTCACCGGCGAGCGTCGCAACTACGGGCGCTGTCGTGACGTTGCTCAGCGTGAACTGCATCACCGTCACAGGCAGGCTGGAGTCGGGGGTGTTGAGAGGAATGAAGGGCGAAAAAGCTTCGAGTTTGACGCCGAGGGGCAGCTTGGCATCGATGTAATCGACAACGCCGATGGGATACTCACCGCGGAAGGTGACCTCCTCTACACCGGCCTGATCCAGCGCAATCGTGCGGTCACCCAGTTGTAGGGTGAATCGCTGCTCGATGGGCGACTCGACCGTCATCTGGTTCGAGTAATGGCACCCGTTTCTGTCTGGCGTGTAGATGTACTGGTTGAAGATGTCCCAATGCCAGAGACGCCCATCGCCACCGAGGTAGAGTTGTCCGGCGCAAAGGCCACCGACGGGCATGCCGATGTACTTCATTTCGCCACGCGACTTGGCGTAGTGCTCGGGCTCGCCACGGAGAAACAGCGACTGCATCCATGCCGCGGGGAACTTGGCTTCAAGAGGCACAAAGCGGCTGACGTCTTCTGCGGAAGCATAGGGGCTGAAAGCTCCATGGAGAGGGTTCAAGGCCAGCAGCGCCGCACCGGCGCTCGACGTTCTGAGAAACGCGCGGCGGCTCCCGTCCTGCAGGACTTCGTGGGGCTGCAGTGCCTGCTGGGAGGATTGGTTTTCGTCCATGATCAAGCCCTCTTGCCGTTCTGCTTCCGAAGCGCGGGGTATTCGCGAGGATATTGCAGAACGCAGTCCTGGGATTTCCGCTCATTTCCAGCTTAATGCAGATGGGCCTGACTACCATCATCGTTGATGCAGGCCTATTCCAGTTGTTCGGTGATGACCCCTATAAAGCAGCCTCCAATCTTGCGCATTTGCTGGTCGCTGGAGGATCATTCTTGCCATGCGGGAAGTTTTATCAAATCTAGTTAGATGGGTATCTGCCTCACTCACCAAGCCACCAGATCTTGAGGTGCCAGGAGTTTGATCGACTTTTCCAAACCACGCCAGAAGAGTTCTCTGCATGCCTAATTTCCAGCAGTGAAAGAAGTTCTTCAAGTTTGGGAAGAAGGTCGTGCAGGAATTTCCACGGGAATACAGGTTGCAGCTGATTCTTATAGCAGTTTCCTGAAAGCGGTTGGGTTCAATGTGCCAATGGCAGCAACTGTACTCGGAGTACCTTCTGGCCACGTGCAGGCTGGTCCATTACCCGGTCTCGATGTTTTCCGAATGACAATCGCAAGAGAGGATTTGGATCATCCCGAAGACGATCTGATGGTGGCGTACGGCTTCTATATCGTCTCACGCGAGATTCACGAATCTTCTGCTGGGAACGATCCCGACAGCAAAGAAAGGATAAGCGATGCGATATCGCATTATGCAGACTACTACCGGTGTAGCTTCAATAGAAAACTGACAGATTACTACCGTTCTTTGCAGAACATCGAGAGATGGAACAGCGCACTTTGGGAACTGAGAGCCAAATATGGCACGAAAATGACGAACAAGGCAATGTTCATGACTACTCAGCAGTGGAAGCCGTTCGGATCGATCAAGGGAGATGTGAATTTCGACAACTACTACTCCCTACGAATTCTGGCCGGCATCAAGGCTCTGGATAACAACGCGGAGACCCTGGCAAGGATGCTCAATCATTCCTTGAGCAAAGAGGGCTACACACGCCAAACGCGCAGAGGTGATACAATGTAGATACGGAGGTGACATATGGAAGCCTTGGTGTTGAAGTGGGGTAACAGTCTGGCAGTGCGCTTGCCAAAACAGGTCGCTGCCGAGGCGCGGTTCCAACAAGGGGATCGCATTTGTCTTGAAGTAGATGAAACGGGTACAGTGCGGATCAAGCGCGCTTTTCCCACACTGGATGAACTGGTCGCGCAGATTACGCCCGAGAACCGTTATACGGAGAACGAAGTAGGCGTAGTCGGAACGGCTGGAAAGGAAGTTGTTGAATGGTGAAAACTCCGTACGTTCCAGACCTGGGGGACGTCATCTATCTCGACTTTGATCCGCAAGCAGGCCGGGAGCAGGCAAAGCGTCGGCCTGCTCTTGTTATGACCGGCCGCAAATACAATAAAGCAGCAGGTCTGGCCGTTGTGTGCCCTTTAACGTCTGTGATCAAGCCCTATCCATTTGCCCTGCGTGTTCATATCAATGGGCGGGATGGCTGTGTCCTCACCGACCATATCAAAAGCATGGACTGGCAGGTTCGCCGAGCTGAGTTCTATGATAGGGCACCAGATGCAGTTATGGCGCAAGCCCAAAATCTGCTAGGCGTCCTGCTGGGCATTGACTGATTTCCTTCGGTTTTTCCGCAGCGACTGGTCGAAATCTCCTCGATGCTTGTCTTCATGACTCACAAATAAATTGTGGAAGGGAACTATGTGCCAGTTGCCTACTTCGTTAGGGAACCTCTGCACAAGTTCGCGATCCGCGGCCAGTTTTATCAAAATTGAAGTATGAAGCGGAAGGCGCATCTTCAGCGGACGTTGGCGGCTCAGGCGAGTCTTGAGAAGTATGGTCGCAGGCGGCGGTCGAGAGCCAGTCAGGGCGCTTCCCGGAGGCCATGGAGTTGTTGAAACATGCTCTCGCGCTGGACTCCGAGTTCACGGCAGGGTGGCTCGACCTGTCCTCGTATGCCGCCAATTCCAACGACCGCGCCGCCATGATCGAATATCTCCAAAAGGCCTAAGCAGTGCGTTCGCAGGGCACCGCCCCCGTGCGGTACTTGACCGAAGCGCTACGCAAGCGAGGTGTAGGGCGATCTCTTGGGTGCGGAACAGAGCTACAAGGCGATGCTGGCGCTCTATCTCCGCAACGCGACCGCGCATTACGCACTGGGCGATACACAGAGCCAGATTGGCCATCACGCCGACGCCGCCAATACGCTTTCGCGCGCGCTGCTGCTGGCGCCGAACTATGCGGTTCTCTATTACGGCATTTGCACGGAAAAGACGAAGGCTGGACTGCACGACGAGGCCAAACATGCCTGTGACCGTGGGATTGCCCACGGCCTGGACAGCGAGATCATCCGCCTTGGTCTGTTGAAGCTCGCCATGCTCAAACACGATCAACAACTCTATGCACAGCAAACGGCCTGGGCGGAACAGCACGATCCACCGTTGTTGTTTGCCGCCGAGGCCCAGGATGATTTGATGGAGGGCAGAGTACGGGATGCCCTGATACATGTCGCGCAGGCCTGCACCTTGCTCGAGCCTAAGCAGGATGCTGTCTGCAGCGAGTATCGCTTCGGCAATGCCGCGGAATTGGCGCAGATGGGAGAGACAGATCTCGCTCAACAACTCATCGCCCACCGAGCTCCTGCCCCCTCGGACTTCAACGGCTTGACCACGCTGGCGGAACTTGGATACCGAAAGGATTTCGAAGCCGGTCTCAAAGCGCACCAACTGCAACATCCCATCTCGCCGTCATGGGATGCCAAGGTAGGCGCTCTTGTGCGTGCCGACATGCTGCTTGCAGACCATCGCCCGTCCGAGGCGATCGCCGCTCTCGAACCCGCCCGCGCGTATGAAGGCTCCAGCCTAGACTCCTGGTATCTCCGTGCCCTCGCATTTGGTCAGAATGGTCAGCCGGACAGGGCCGCCGCTGAGTTTCAGCGCCTGCTCAAGGCACAAAGCATCGATCCAGACAACGTGGAAATTCCGTTGGCGCAGCTCGGACTGGCAAGAGCGCTTTTCGCTGCTAATCGAAGAGAAGGTGCCCGTCGGGCCAACAAAGAATTCCTCTCGACGTGGGCCCATTCAGACACAGATCTCATCCTTCCAGCCCAGGCGCGGAAGGAGCTGGCTGGCCTCGATGGGCCGACGAACTAATGGCCGCGCAATGCACAGCGTGGGATCGTCGCTCTCGGCCGTTGGAAAGCGTCAGAACTGCGCTTGCGGCGCGAGCGCGCACAGCCATTGCAGCACTCGGTACCCTGCCACGGTGTCGAGTCTGAGGACTCGAACTACAACTGGCCGCACGGGCGCGCCTACCGGAAGAACATGTTCCTGACATTGCGCTGCTGTGCCTTTGCAGGTGTTCTACTGATCAAACAACTGATTGAGCAAATTCAACTCGACTGTTTCTGCGATATGCCCCTACATAAGGTCGAAGCCTTATTCCAGCATGCCCAAGATGGGGTTCACTCAGCGCTCACCAACTAAGTCAAGAGGGGAGATCTGAACGCTTAGTGCGCCAGCAAAAGCTGGCAGGAAATAGTCGATGAAAGTTCGATACGGAAAAGAAATGGCGAATCATTCCGGCCCCGAGTCATGCAGTGGCGCTCGTGAGGGCGCGGCTGAAGCGTTGACAGGGGAAACCGGCAGGCCAGGTATAGAGCCGCGAAATCCGGAATCCGGGATGCCGACGCTGTTAAGCGAAGCGGAAGGCAATATGTTGCAGGGCGTTAACCGCCAGTCCTGCAACGATCCCGCGCGGTCGGAGACCCTGTGCACGCCGGGAAGTTTCCTGCACAGAAGCTGGGAGGTCTCATCTGTGCCCGCGCCACATGGTGCGGGCGGGGCGGGGAAGGCTAAGGGCTGTAATCCTGCCATCGACGCGGATGAGAAGTCGGATACGCCCATATTACCGAAGAAGCCGCCGAACAAAAGAGGTAACTCCACGGAGGCGGTGGAGGGAAGGGGCGTAGCCAAGGGGAACACCGACAAGACTCCCGCACCCCGGACGCAGTGCCGGACTAGTTGTGCGTCGATGGGTCTTGAAGGTGTACGCGAAGCAGCACTCCGTGATGGGCGGCTGCGGTTCACGGCACTTCTTCACCACATTACTCCGGAGCTTTTGCTGCAGAGCTTCTATGCTCTTCAGCGACAAGCTGCGGCGGGTGTGGGCGGAGTGACGTGGCGAGAGTACGAGAAGCTTCTTCGGGACCGGCTTCCGGTGTTGCACCGGGAGATTCATACCGGAGCCTACCGAGCGCAGCCATCGCGGCGGGTTTATATTCCCAAAGCAGATGGTCGTCAGCGCCCGCTAGGCATTGCCTCGATTGAGGACAAGGTCGTGCAGCAGGCCGTGACGACGGTACTGAGCGCGATCTACGAAGAGGATTTTCTCGGGTTCTCGTATGGATTCCGGCGAGGGCGCGGACAGCACGATGCGCTGGATGCTCTCACGACAGGAATCACAAGCCAGAAGGTGGACTGGATTCTGGATGCCGATATCGTCTCGTTCTTCGATGAACTCGATCATGAATGGATGATGCGGTTTCTGGAACACAGGATCGCCGACAAGCGAATCTTACGGTTGATTCGCTGCTGGCTCAAAGCAGGAGTGATCGAAAACGGAAGCAGGAAACCCTCGCAGAAGGGGACGCCTCAAGGTGCGGTGATTTCGCCGTTACTGGCGAACATCTATCTGCATTATGCTTTCGATCAGTGGATACACGCCTGGCGTAAAGCACCAGGACGCGGCTGCGTGATCGCGATTCGCTATGCTGACGACAGCGTGGTGGGATTCGAGAAGAAGGAGACAGCCCAGCAGTTCCTCACACAGTTGCGGGAGCGGCTGGGCAAATTCGGTTTATCGTTGCATCCGGATAAAACGCGGCTGATTGAATTCGGCCGCTTTGCGACTGAGCGTCGTCGCACCCGGGGTGACGGGCAGCCGGAAACCTTCGACTTCCTCGGCTTCACTCACTGCTGCGGACAGGACCGTAAGGGGCACTTTCGAGTGACTCGCTTGACGGTGAAGAAGCGAATGCGAGCAACGTTGTCCGCGATTCGGGAAACGCTTCTCCGACGACGGCACGAACCCGTGCCCGTTGTTGGCACATGGCTGCACCGTGTGGTAGAGGGCTACTTTCGATACTATGCTGTGCCCACGAACCTGTTCCGATTGGATGGCTTCCGTGCCGAAGTCTGCCGCGCTTGGCGGCATGCACTGAGGCGACGCAGCCAACGAACCCGGTTGAACTGGGATCGATTCAATCGGACGGTGCTCCAGTACATACCGCGGTGCCGAAAGCTCCATCCATACCCGGAAGAGCGCTTCTTGGCGTCACATACCTTAGGCAAGAGCCGTATGCGGTAGTGCCGCTCGTACGGATCCGCGCGGGGGGCGATCAGTGATGGTCGTCCCTACCGCGACCGTTTTCTCGGGTCAGTTTTGAGATACGGAGGCCGCTGGACGGAAGTATGCGCGGGCATTTCGGGATATGGGATGGTGAGGAAGGGGTTAAGGAATCGTGACGGTGAACATGTTGGAGGGAGCGCTCAGAGTGCCGGAAGAATCGACGCTTTCTACGATATAGGCATAGGCGGAACCGGCCGCGACGGTGGAGTCTACATAGGCTGTCTGGGTATCTACGATGGAATTGAGGACCGTGTATGTGGAGCTTCCTTCGAGGGCACGGAAAACCTTATAGCCAACGACCGGAACAGTGGAACTGGGTGGTGCGGACCAACTGAGGCTCACTGAATAGGATGCGGTGACTCCAGTGCCGGTGAGCGCTATCGTAGTTGGAGTGCTTGTGGAGGAGTTGCTGGAAAGGGTTAACTGGCCAGTGGCGGCGGCGGCTGTGGTTGGATCGAAGCCGATGCTGAGCGTGGCGGTTTGGCCTGGTGTGAGGGTCAGCGGGAAAGTGGCTCCGGAGATCGAGAAGCCGGTCCCAGTCAGGGATACCGCGCTGACGGTGACCGCGCCCGTTCCAATCGATGTGAGGGTGACGGACTTCGCCGTCGCTGGGGAGTTCAAGGTAACATTGCCAAATGCAACAGTCGTGGTGCTGACACCAAGGGTTGGGACTCCAGCGTAGAGTTGCAATGCGAGGCTCTCCAGGACGCTTCCAGAGTTCGCTTTCAGGGTGACCGCCACTGAGGTAGTAACTGCGGCGGCAGTTGCGGTGAAAGATGCGCTGCTAGCCCCGGCGGCCACGGTGACGGAGGCCGGAACGGTCACTGCGGTGTTGGTGGACGAAAGGCTCACGCTGATTCCGCCGCTCGGGGCGGGAGCGCTCAGGGACACTGTGCAGGCATCTGTTGCGGCCCCTGTGATGGATCCGCTGGCGCAGGCCAACCCGTTCAATGTGGGGACAGAAGACGCGGTTCCGGTTCCGCTAAGGGTAATCGCGGCCGTGATACCGGTTGAGCTGTTGTTATTGCTTGTGATGGTTAATGTGCCTGTGACCGCGCCGGCAGCAGTGGGATCGAACTTGATGGTCAAGACAGTTGTCTGGCCTGGATTGAGTGTGAGCGGGAAAGTCGTACCTGAGACGGTGAAACCGGTCCCCGCAAGCGCAGGTGCATTAATGGTCAGGGGCAAGTTCCCGACGGAGCTCAAGGTGAGCGATTTCGTTGTAGGTGTGTTCACCACAACGCTACCAAAGGCCAGCGATGTCGCACTGGTGGTCAGGGTGCGCGTTGCGGCAAGCAGTTGGAGTGAAGCTGTCTTGGAAATCGCACCGTCGGTCGCCGTCAGAGTCGCCGTTGCTGCAGTCAAACTTGTCCAGTTCACCGTCGCCGTAAAGCTAGCGGTCGTGGCGCCAGCGGCCACGGAGACGGAGGCGGGAACCGTGACTGCGGTGTTGTTGCTGGCCAGCGTCACGCTGGATCCGCCGATTGCGGCAGCAGCGTTGATGGTCAGCGTGCAGACATCGGTTGTTGAGCCGGTAACGGAAGCGCTTGCGCAGGTGATGCCTGTCATCTCCGGAACTCCGGTTCCGGTAAGACTGATGGCCGTGCTGGTGCCAGCCGAGCCGTTGTTGTTGCTGGTAAGGGTCAATGAGCCGGTAACCGCGCCGGAAACAGTTGGATCGAACTCGACGGTCAAGACAGTCGTCTGACCGGGGTTCAACGTGACCGGGAAAGTGGTTCCCGTGACGGTAAATCCGGCGCCGGTAATTGTGGGGGCGTTGATGGTCACCGGCAGGCTCCCGAGGGAGCTCAAGGTCAGAGTCTTTGTAAGGGCCGTTGTCACCCCATCGCTGCCGAACGCCAAGGTGGTCGCGGAGGTGCCAAGGGTGCGCGTAGCGGCCATCTGATTCAGGGCAAAGCTGGCCGAGATGGTCCCCACTGTCGCCTTCAGGGTGACAGACTGTGCCGTCATCACCGGAGAGACGGTGGCATTAAAGGCCGCTGTGGTGGCTCCGGTTGCCACGGTTACCGAAGCCGGAACCGTCACGGCCGTGTTGTCGCTGGACAGGCTGACGACGAGTCCTCCGGTTGGCGCCGCCGCATTCACGGTCACTTGGCAGGCATCGGTCGCCGCGCCGGCTATGGAACTGCTGGTGCAAGTGACCTCGGTCGGTACAGGCGTGCCGGTCCCGCTCAGCGCGATTGTCTCAGTAGGATTCGTGGATGTCTGGGTGGTAACAGTCAACGTGCCGGTTACAGCGCCCGCGGCGGTCGGAGCAAACTTGACGGTCAACTTGTAAGTTGCGCCCGCAGCGACGGTTGCCGGGAGAGCGCTCGGGGCAGTCACGGTAAAAGGAGTCCCGGTCACGCTTAGCTGGGATATAACAACAGCTGCCGTGCCTTGATTGAGGAGCGAGACCGAGGTCGTCGCAGACTGGCCCACGGGTACGGTGCTAAGGGCAACGGTGGTGGGGGATGGAACGAGAGGCACTGTAGGTCCTGCAGGTACTGTAGAAGAAGTGTATCCACAGGAAGTGATAAACAAGCCGCAAGCAAGGAAGGAGAGCAGCGTCAGACACTTGGAAGCTAGCCACAGGATGCCTGGACGAGCCTCCGAGGTATCCCGATTCAAGGGCAGAATGGCAGTGGACTTGATGGCACGCCAGATTGTAAGCAGGAGCACCCGCACGGGAGGAACTAGGGATCCAAAGGCAACTTTCTTCCTTGAAAGCGCGTTCATACGTGTGATCTCGCTCCCCCCTGATATCCAGTCAGTGCACGCTGAAGATTCAAAAATGTAGAAGAATTCGCATTTAGGTCACCACTATAAATTACTTTTTGTTGTTCCTGGTAATTTTTACCACGAGCATTCTTCGGGGTGCTGCCTTGAGAATGAAGGTGCGAATTCACGTCTGTAGTTTCCTTTCGGGCGATGCAAGAAACGATGGCAACGCGGAAACGCTTTCAACGGCAATGAAGATCGAACATTCGACTGCCTTCTTCCGTATCCCAGGGACTCAACTGCGCCCAAGTTCTTTCATCGCCGACGAGCATTGAGCCCGATTGTCTGCGCTGATTCCGGTTCCTATCCATCCCGCACTTTCGGGGCTGTGCGGGCAAAACCCGACACTTCAAGCAAGCGCCGCGGTTGACTCACCGCAACGACAGTTCTGCTCCTGGCCCTTGAGGCAAGAAATCAATTTCATATGTGCAAGACATGTGCCATTTCGCAGACGATGTGCTTTAAAAACAACATGCGCTTTAAATTGTGTGAGTTAGAGGCAAGCAGAGTGGTCAGAAGTAGACAGACACTGCTCATCAGGCGGGATAAACCATGTATTTTTTTCCGCAGCAGGTAGTTTTTACTCAGCATAATGAGAATTTTTCCCGCGGGGGTCAGTCTTGTATTCGAAAGGAGAGCAGAAGGAGCCACGCCATCAAGGCAAATGCTCAGTAAACGAAGATCCCGCGGTGGACTACTTTTACTCCGCCGCAGCGCACCCCTCACAAGGCGCACTGTGGCCTAGTTTTGCACCGGCGTGCATATAGGTAACCGCTTTTGCCAACTCGATACCAAAGCAGCCTTTGTCTGCAGGCATCAAAACTTGATCACGATGCCGCTACTCAAGCTCAGGTTGTTCTGGTGGTTGTTCGTTCCGTTGTCGAATGTGGTTGGTCGATAGTCTGCCTGCACAATGCGCACCCAGATTCGCCGACTCAGCGCCACGTCCACTCCGCCTCCAACACTGCCCGCAAATGCCGCACTCGCATTTGAAACAGATGTTCCGCTGCCTGACACCAGCGATCCGCTGGAATGCGCAACGCCAGCCAGCACCTGGCCAAAGGGGTGCAGACCGTGCCAGTGGAGTTGCGGTTCATACCGTGCCCCGAGTTCGTAGGTAGCCAGCCTGAGCGAGAAGGCATTGCTTGCGATGGATCCGCTCTGCGCCATCGTAAAGTCCGCGACTGCAGAGATTGGCCCCCTCGCGAGCGGCAAGGCAAAGGTTGCGCTTCCTCCGTAAAGGTTGAAGCAGGTGCAGCCGTTCGGCGGAGCATTGCTGCGCAGATAGCTGAAATCAAGCGCCAGTTCAGGCCGTGAGGTTGCGGCGAATGGAGCCGGTTGTTTGCTTTGACCATTCGCGGAGACCAGCGAAACCGCGGCAATCGCCAACGAAAGTGAGAACTGAATCAATTTGCGGATGCGCATCGCGATCTCCTATTGCTGCACGGTAAGTTGGACGGTGGTGGTGTGAACGTCGCTCCCGCCCGACCCGGTGATGGTCAGGGTGTAGGTCTGCGAAGTTGCGGGAAGTTTGAATCCGCCTCCGCACGCGGTGAGCGAAACCGACGCAGCCAGCAGGACAAGGCCGCCGACAAGCATTCCCAGCCGTCCCTTCCAGAACCTGCGCCAGCGTCGCATCGGCACCAGCACAAACAGCGCAAGCACCGGACCGCCCATCGGCCAAAGGCTCGCTGACGATTTGTCCGCTGCAGTCAGTGCCACCGTAGTCACCGTCAGCGTGGAACTCGCGCTCCCCGCTCCGGGAGTGATACTGGCCGGAGAGAAGGTGCCGGTTGCACCGGCAGGCAGCCCGGAAACGCTCAAAATAATCGGGGTGCTGAATCCCGTGCTGTTCGCGGTTGCCGTGACCGTGAATGGAGCGCTCTGCCCGGTTGCCACCGACTGAGCACCAGGCGTCGCAGCGATGGAGAAATCGGGCAACACCGCAGGCTCGACCAGGACCGTATGTTGCACCTGTCCCGCCGCTGCATAGTTCGCATTCCCTGCTTGGTTCGCGTCGATCACGAGGTTGCCGGCTCCGGTAACTGTCAGAGTCGCGCCAGAGATCGTTCCTGTTCCGGTGCTTGACGCATCTACCGTGAAGACCACGGCATTACCAGAAGCACCGCCTGTCGCCACCAACCCGATCGCCAGCCCCGACGAGTAGGTCACGGGTGAAACCGGCTGCGTAAAGCTGATCGACTGCGCGGCCTGCGTCACCTGCATGATGCGCTGCACTTGAGGCGCGGCTGAGTAGGAAGTGTTCCCCGCCTGGTTGGCATCAATCACGAAAGTGCCGACGCTGGTCACGGTCAGTGTGGAATCGGTGATGCTTCCACCTCCCGTACTGGACCCATCAAGCGTGAAGACCACTGCGTTGCCCGAGGCGCCGCCTGTCGCCACCAACGGAACAGTCAGTCCCGGAGAGTAGGTCGTCGGCGACGCGGGCTGAGTGAAGCGGATGGTCTGCGCTGCCTGCGTCACTTGCACCGAGCGCTGTACTTGTGCTGCGGCGGAGTAATTCGTATTCCCGACCTGGTTGGCATCCACCACGAACGTGCCGACGCCGGTGATTGTCAGGGTGGTGCCGGAGATGCTCCCGCTTCCCGTGCTGACGCCGTCAAGCGTGAAGATCACCGCATTACCCGAGGAACCGCCCGTGGCCACCAGCGGCACGATCAGTCCAGGGGAAAATGTGACTGGCGAAGTGGGCTGCGTGAAGCTGATGGTTTGCGCTGCCTGTGTCACCTGCACCGTACGCTGCACCTGGGCTGCCGCAGCATAACTCGCGTTACCGGCCTGGTTGGCATCCACCACCAATATGCCCACTCCGGTAACCATCAGTGTTGCCCCGGAAAGGGTTCCGCTTCCTGTGCTCGCGGTATCAAGCGTGAAGACCACGGGATTGCCCGATGCGCCGCCCGTGGCCACCAGCGGAATCGCCAGTCCTGCGGTATAAGGCGTCGGAGAAGCGGGCTGCGTGAAGTTGATCGCCTGGGCTCCCTGTGCGTTCACCTGCACCGTGTGCTGTACTTGTGTCGCCGCGACATAGTTGGTGTTCCCGGCTTCGTTGGCGTCGATCACCAGGCTGCCGGACCCAGTCACCGTCAGCGTCGTGCCAGCGATCATTCCCGTTCCCGTGCTCGACGCGTCCAGGGTGAAGACGACTGGATTGCCCGAAGCGCCGCCCGTGGCAACCAGCGAAATCGACAGTCCCGAGGAATAGATCACCGGCGAAGTTGGCTGGGTAAAGCTGATCGTCTGCGCGGCCTGCGTCACCTGCACCATGCGTTGCACCTGTGCAGCAGCAGAGTACGTGGTGCTGCCCGCCTGGTTGGCGTCGATCACAATTGTGCCGGCACCGGTCACGGACAGCGTGGAGCCGCCGATGGTCCCTTTCCCGGTGCTTGACGCATCGATTGTGAAGAGCACAGCATTGCCCGAAGCTCCGCCCGTGGCCATCAGTGGAATCGACAGCCCGGGGGCATAGGTATCGGGAGAAGCAGGCTGTGTAAAAAGAATCGTCTGCGCGTTCAAGGTCCCCGCGCCCGTCAGGATCGAGGTTTGCGGTGAGCCGCTCGCGTTGTCCGCAACGGACAGCACTGCGGAATAGCTTGTCGCTGCGGCAGGTGTGAACGTCACATACAGGGAGCAGGAGGCATTCGCCGCCAGGGTGCTTGCGCAGGCATTGCTGCCTGTTCCAAGGGCAAACGCAGCCGGGTTGGTCCCAATGATCGTGGGCGTAATGCCAGTCAGCGGAGCGGTGCCAGTATTCGAAAGCGTGGCTGCCAGCGCGGTTGCCGTCGATCCGATATTGGTATTTGGGAAGTTCAGTGGGCCTGTCAGTGTGGCCGTTGGAGCCGGAGTGTTCCCAGTGCCACTGACGGTGAAGGTGACCGATGGAATGCTGCCGCCGCCGCTGCTGCTGATGGGCAGGGTGACTGTTCCGCCGTAAGTCTGCGCGGCGGTGGGAGTGAAGGTGACGCTGACTTGGCAGCTTGCGCCAACCGCCACGGAGTTGCAAGCTGAAGGCACACTCACGCTGAAAGTCGGACTCGGTACAGCGGCCGCGCCAACGGATCCGTTATAGAAATATCCGTCATTGGTCAAGGTCACAGTCTGCGCCGTGCTGGTGGTTCCGGTGTCTTGCGTGCCGAATGTCAGTGCAGTGGGCGAGGGAACCATATAGGCGTTGTAGCTGTAGGCAGTCAGTGCGACTGTCTGCGCGGTGGTGGTGTTCAGCGAGTTGCTGGTAAACGTAATGATCCCGGAGTAGGTTCCGCCATGGAAGGAGGTGGCGTTGACGCCGACCTGGCACAATTCACCCGGAGCTAGGACGAGTCCGTCCGCGCACGCACTGGTGGTGGCGGTTTGCAGCGCGAACGCTGAGTCGCCGGTGAGCGCGTAGCTGGTCAAGGTCAGGTTCTCATTGCCACCGTTGTAGATGCTGACGTACTTGATTGCGGTTGGCGTGCCGGTGGGGTTGACTTCGCCAAAGGCGACCTCCCCCTGCGACCGATCCACCTTGTCCAAATTGCTGTAATTACCCACAAAGAGCGTGCCGTCGGAGGCCAGGCCGAGGCCGAGCGGGGTAGCCGCGGGATCTAACGCCGCAATGTAGGTGGTGTAATCGGAAGCCGGAAGCAAGGCCACACCCTGTGAGCCGGGACCAGTTGTGTAGCGGGTGGCATATAGCGAATCGGCTGCGTCTACAGCGATGCCTTCAGACGCACCCAAGGTGTTGATCTCCGACTGCGTACCGCTGAAGGAGATTTCGTTGATGCTATAACCGCCGACGAATATGTTGTCTGAATAATCCACCGCGATTTGGTAGGGCTGCGTGATGGCGGGACTGATCGAGGTGGTGACGTAGCTGCCATCCGGTTTCAGTTCAAAGACATTGCTGGAGAGTATTTCCGTGGTGAAGATATTCCCGAATGGATCGGTGGCGACATCGATCAGATATTCGTTATTCACCGCAGAGCTGCAGCTCAAACCCAGCGAGGGCGGAGCGACACACAGTGAGCCTTGCACCGCGAGGACGGTATCGTAAGTCACCAGTTCATGGCTAGAGGAATTCTGCGCAATATAGAGCACACCGGCTCCGTCGATGGCGATGCCCCACGGCCCACCGCTGAGGGTAAGGGGCAGCTTGGCTACCACTCCCGCCGGGGTCACGCTGTATACGGCGGTGGAGGAGAGAAAGTAGGACGTATCATTTTCATCAACAGCCACGTTGTAGACGGTCTGACCGGGAATGGAAGTGTCAAGCACACCCGGTTGCATCAGCGCCAGCGGAGCCTGGCCCACTCCACCTAACAAAACAGTGCTCAGCCGTGTACTTCCATCCATCAGGAAGATAGCATCCTTCCGCCCGCCCGGCAGCGTGGGCTGGAATGTAACCGTGACCGAGCAGGTTTCGCCGCCACCGGAAGGCGAGCAGGAGACCGCTGAGGCCGAGTAGTCGTGGCCGTAATGCAACGTGGCTGTTGGCGTAAAGCTGCCCGAGTAGCCAGTCACCGCAAAGCTGGCCGTCAGTTGCTGCGCTAAGCCAGCCGCCACGCCCACTGTCGCCGCGCTGAAGGAGATGACCGGCGACGAAGCAGATGCGCCTGTCAACTCCGGCTTCGGTGCACCCAGGTTGGCCTTTTGCTCGCCAGTTGTCGCCGACGCAGAATCCGCCGCGCCCAGGAATCTGGCCTTGATCGCGGACTGCGCCTGGGTAAACGCCGGAAGCACAAGAACCAAAAGCGCCACAGCCACCGATCTGAACATACGTCTCATCATTTCCAACCTCTTCTGATCCATTCCGCATTCGTTTCCATGGTGTTGGCCCGTTTCATCTACCCCGGAGGAAGCGGGCAGACCGTCCGCCGATTGCTTTCCCGTCACGGTTCAAGCAAATGCTTGCCCTGCATCTTCCGCTCCACGGACAGCCGGCAGACGGCTATCTCGCTCGGCGACCGACGCCACAGATGGAGCTCGCCGGATTCGATCGCTGTTCGCAGTTGATCCAGTCCGCCGCTCAACAGTTCACCTGCCTCGGCGAGCGACAGCGTCCGTTCGTCGCCGCAAACGGAACACGCCTGAACGGCGGGCGCTGTGCCCTGCGGCACGGTAACCCACTCCCGCTCCACGTGGATATCAAGCCTCCGCTCCACAATGGTTTGGGTGCCCGGTGGCGAGACTTGTTCTCCCTGCCTGCGCTTGCGTCCCAACACGCTCATCTTCGCTTGTCCTCAAACAATGCACGTCAGTGATCTGGCACTCCATCGAATAAAGCTCACTGGGCCTTAAAATGTCTTTAAGTCACCTCTCAAATCTTCCGAAGATTTATGAATAGGGATCATGTCGTTATCTTTCAAAGGTTTATACCAATTCGACGAGTTCCGGCTCGACCCGGCGCGACGCCTTTTCTCCCGCGGTGATGTTCCCTTGGCTGTCTCTCCAAAGGCTTTTGAAGTGCTTTGTTACCTCGTTGCTCACTCCGGCAGGGTGGTTACCAAGGAAGAGTTGCTCCGTGCCGTATGGCCCGACTCCTTTGTCGAAGAGAGCAACCTGCCCCAGTACGTCTCCAGTTTGCGGAAGGTCCTCGCAGACCGGGCCGGCCTCATCGCTACCATCCCCGGGCGCGGATATCAGTTCGCCGCCACTGTGGTCCAGGAGTCCCACGAGATTGCAGTGGCTGCTTCCGACTTTCCGCTGCTCCCCACCCAGACCGTGCGAGAAACCAGCCACATGGTCTTCACGGAGACATCGAGGCAAATCTCCGCACCCATCCGCCGCTCTTTCCCTCACTGGTCTGTTTGGCTCGCCGCGGTCGCTGCCCTTCTGGCCGCGTATCTAGTACTGCGTGCACACGTCTCCAATCAGCTCCACATATCCAACTATTCCCAGATCACCCACGACGGCCATCCCAAATCCATCGGCGGAACCGACGGCAGCCGCATCTACTTCACGCGCGTAGTGACCGGCAGCATTGACCAGGTTTCAGTTTCCGGTGGAGCGGCGGCCCCCATTCAGACTGCATTGAACGATGCCTGGGCCGGAGACGTCTCGCCAGATGGCTCCACCCTGCTCATCATCTCCAACGCCGGTGGCCTCGGCCCCGCTGATTCGCTGTGGAGTCTGCGCATCCTCGAGGGCACAGTGCGCCGGCTCGGGAACGCGGTCTCTTCTACCTGGTCGCCAGACGCCGAAAAGATAGCTTATGCAACGGCAAATGGCGATATCTATCTCATGCGAAGCGTTGGCATGGAGTCGCAGCGCATCGCCTCCGTCGGAGGCTATCTCAAGTCTCTGGCCTGGTCTCCAAACGGAGAGACTATCCGATTCTCAAAAGGAGGATTCCTATGGGAGATCGCTTCCGATGGCACCAACCTGCACCAGCTCCTTCCCGGATGGGGAAGTTCCGCTGCTCAATCCAGCGGTCAATGGGCTCCCAATGGAGATTTCTTCTTTGTCGCCGACGGCCAGATCTGGCTGCTGAATGAGCATCGAATGCTCCTTGGAAAACGCATCGCGCAGCCAATTCAGCTCACCTTCGGCCCCATTGCGTGGGATAGGCCCGTCCTCAGCCCCAACGGCAAGCAGATCTTCGCCTCTGGGCGCACCATGCGCGGTGAACTGGTGCGCTTCGACCCGCATTCCCAGCAAATGAAGCCCTTCCTCGCTGGAATCTCTGCGGAGTTCGTCTCCTTTGCGCAGGACGGAAAATCCCTCGCTTATGTCACCTACCCCGAGGGCGTTCTGTGGAGAGCCAATCCCGACGGCAGCCATCCCATCCAGCTCACCGAGCCGCCCGTCTACCCCAAATCCTTGCGCTGGTCCCCCGACGGCACGCAGATCGTCTTCGTCGACCGCTCGGCCCGGGGCACCGATTCGATCTACGTCGTTGCATCCGATGGCAGCGCACGTCCCCGCCAGCTCGTCTCCGAAAGCGGCCAGGCGGAAACCGATCCAAGCTGGTCCCCCGACGGTCGCAAACTCGTCTATTCCACCTCCCCGAATGTTGGAGCAAGCGCCCAATCCGACCTGCGCATCCTCGATCTGACCACCGGCAAGGGTACTGTGATTCCTGAATCCGACGGTCTCCTGGTCCCACGCTGGTCGCCCGATGGCCAATCCATTGCCGCGATGACTCTCGATACGATGGGCATGAAGCTTCTCAACACCTCAAGTGGGACATGGACAAAGCTGAATACTGGCTCCGTGGCTTTCCCTGAATGGTCTCGCGATGGCCGATACCTCTACTATGTCCGATGGACCACCGCTCAGACCTTGGTTCGGATTCGCGTTGGCGATGGCAAGCTGGAGACCGTTGCCGACCTCAAAGGTGAGCGCTACACCGGCGTCTATACGCTGTGGATGGCCCTCGACCCGAGCGATAAACCCATGTTGCTCCGGGACGTCGGAACCGACGACATTTATGCATTGAAGCTTGACAGGAGATAGCGATTTGGCTTCACCAGCCCCACGGTTTTGAGCCCGTCGTTTTCGAGAAGAAGTGAGATCATGCGGTCCACCTCTAACGATTTGGATATTGCCAGTGCCTGCATTCCTGCTGGCGCTCAACGATGAGAAAGGTAATCTTTGACTTGCGGGTCCACCCCACTGGTCCAACCTCATAAAGCCAGAGGAATATGAGTTTTGCCCTCGGACGGCTTAATGAGCACCGTAACCAGCTGAAAAAATGAACGAAGCAACCCAAGACACCCGCATCGGAGGAAAATGTGCCACCGTTGCTTTTGTTGGCTTTGGCTGAATCCGATTGAATCTGTATGGCACAAATTGCGTCACAGTCCATTGCGTCGGAAGGTCCCGCCAAACGTCACAAAACAACGGCATGCCCGAAGACCAGGTTTGGCGTGTCAATTTATAAAAGCCGAAAATACAGATCTCTGGCGTGGTGGCCCCAAACAATAAGAACGCCCCGTTTCCGGGGCGTTCAACGGTTACGGATAACCGATACCGTACGACAAAAGCTTACTGAGAAACAGCCAGGCAATTGCCGCTCAAGTACACTGCTATACTTTCTAATGTCCCACGACTCCTGCTGTCAAGAGCGCCTAAATGGCCCATGGACTTAGCGAAGAAAATGACTACATTCTGGGTATTGATTTAGGCTCAGCGTCTCTCGGATGGGCACTGGTCGCACTGAGTGAGAGCGGCGACCCCACCGGAATTATCAAACTTGGCGTTCGAATTTTTGAGCCAGCCGTATCTGGGGATGTTGAAAAGGGCCAAGACGAGTCTAACTCGGTGGCACGGCGAGGGGCCAGGCTCATTCGCCGCCAGAGGCGCAGACGAGCCGCCCGCCAGGCAGCGCTATTTCGCTTGCTCCAGAAACAGAACCTCCTGCCCGGCACGACAGGTGTGGAGCGTGATAGTTCAGCGCAAAGGCACGTAATCCTGAATGAGTTAGACAGCGCTCTGAGCCTGAAATGGCGACAACGGGACAGCGAAAATGGATTTGTGGATTTGCCGATTTATCATTTGCGCAAGGCCGCTCTGTACCACGCACTTGACCCGTTCGAACTGGGACGCGTTTTCTACCACCTGAGCCAACGCCGAGGATTTCGCTCAAACCGCAAAGCGGAACGGATCGAGAAGAAGGGTGAAGACCAGGGCGCAGTGAAGACGGCTATATCCGAACTGGACGAAGCCATTCGTGCCGCAGGTGCCCAGACCATCGGCGAATACTTTGCGGGCCTTGATCCCCATACCCAAAAAGTTCGGCGTATTTGGACTGGCCGCTCCATGTATGAGGAGGAATTTGGAAAGATCTGGGCGATTCAATCCCGGTTTCACCCTACCCTGCTAACGGAAGAACTACATCGCGAAATTTGGCGCCTCCTTTTCTATCAGCGCCCAATCAAGGCACAGAAGAACCTCATCGGTGAGTGTGAGCTTGAGCCAGGGGAGCGCCGAGCATCCTGGGCGACTTTGGAGGCGCAACGGTTCCGGCTTCTGCAGAAGGTGAATGATCTGGAAATCATCTATCCGGGCAAGCTGATGGGCGTGGCTCTCTCGGCAGATCAGCGGCAGCATGTTTATAGACTGCTCGATGAACATGGCGACCAGACCTTCAAGGCAATCAGGGAGCATCTGGGCCTGGACAAGAACATTGGCTTCAACCTCGAAAGGGGAGGCGAAAGGTCACTCAAGGGAAACATCGTCCAAAGGCGCATGATTGAGGCGTTTGGCCCAAGATGGCAAGCGCTTGCAGACGAGGAAAAACGGCAGGTTGTCGATGACTGGCGTTCGATTGAGAGCCCTGAATCCTTACAGAGGAAACTCATCGCAAAATGGAGGCTGGTACCAGAAGCTGCCAGCCGGCTTGCGAAGTCAAGCCCTCCGAGTGGTTACTGTATGCTCTCCCGCAAGGCGATTCGGCGTGTCCTTCCGCTCATGTTTGATGGAAAGCGGTTCATGGCTGCGCGCCAGGAGATTCCCGAGTACGTCCCCAAGCTGGAAGCACCCCTGGATCGTATTCCTCCCGTCCTGGATGCGCTTCGAAACCTGCGCAACCCCGCAGTCGAGCGCGCTTTGACGGAGGTGCGAAAGGTTGTCAACGCTCTTGTCGGAGAGTACGGCAAGCCGTCAGAGGTTCGCATCGAACTTGCCAGGGATCTAAAGAAGCCACGCCAGGAACGTGCCAGAGCGACGGACTTGAACCGCAAACGCCAGCGGGAACGGGACTCGGTAAAAGAGCGAATCGTACGCGAAGGCGGGTTGGAACGCCCATCGCGTGACGACATTGAAAAGGTGCTTCTTTGGGAAGAGTGCGGAGGCATCTGTCCGTACACGGGGAAAAGCATCGCGTTTGCGTCGCTCTTTGGGGAGCATCCGCAGTTTGGTGTGGAACACATCATTCCCTTCAGCCGACTGCCTGACAATTCGTTCCAGAACAAGACTCTTTGCGATCACGAGCAAGGCCGGAACGTGAAGAGAAATAAGACTCCTTTTGAGGCATATCCCAATACCGAGGAATACGATGCAATTCTGACCCGCATCAAGGCCTGGGAGACTCCAAATCTGGGCAAGCAGAAGCGCTTTGAACTGCGTACGCTGGAAGAATTGGAAGGCTTTTCGACGCGGCAGCTGAACGACACGCGCTATTCCAGTCGGCTCGCGTGTGACTTGATTGCGAAGTTGTACGGCGGCCGTGTCATCGAAACCGAGACGGGGACCAGGCAGGTTGTCTTTGCATCCTCAGGGATGGTCACGGCAACGCTTCGCAAGGGGCTAGGACTGGAAGCCGTGTTGTGCGAAGCATCTGGGTCTTCCAACGGGGAAACCCGCGGTAAGTCCCGCACCGATCATCGCCACCATGCCATTGATGCTCTGACAATTGCGCTGACTCGTCAAAGCATGATCCAGACCATGAGCCGCACGGCATCTCTTGAACCGAACTGGGCCATCACGTCGCGATCCCTGCGAACCATCCCATCCCCCTGGAGTAATTTCATCGATTCCGTGCGCCCCCATGTGCAGGAGTTGCTGGTTTCGCATCGTCCCGAGCATCGCCTCACTGGCGCTTTGCATGATGAGACCAACTACAGCAAGCCGCGCAAGGTGAATGGCAAGAGTGTGGTGCACATTCGCAAGCCGGTAAACGGATTGTCTGCCAACGATATAGAAAACATCGTTGATCCGGTAATTCGTGACGCAGTACGCCGTAAGGCCATCGATCTCGGTGGGGATCTCAAGCGGTGCAACCCGAATGCGGGCGTCGACGACTGGCCCCAGCTCGTGACGAAGACGGGCAAGCATGTCCCCATCAAGCGGGTACGAATCAGCAAATCCCTTGAGGTTGAGACCATCGCAACGGGCAACCGGACGCGGTACGTTGCAACATCCAGCAATCACCACCTGGCCATTTTTGCGCAGATTGATAGTCAGGGACGCGAGAAGCACTGGGAGCCGAGGATTGTCTCGCTGTATGCCGCAATGGATCGGAAGCGAAAAGGGCTCCCTGTAGTCCAGAGGTTTCATCCCGAGACCGGGGATTTTACATTTAAGTTCTCTCTGATGGGTGGCGATACTGTCTTGCTGCACAAAGATTGCGACCACAGCAAGGGCATTTGCAATGCCTCTGTCTGGAGGTTGAGAACAATTGCATCGAATGGGCAGCTTTCCCTTGTGAGGATCAATGATGCACGTTTGAAAGCTGACATTCAAAAAGCTAAGGAATGGTGGTCGCCTGCCACAGATTCCCTCAGAAAATTTAGCGCGATTAAGGTTTCAATCGATTCTCTTGGAAGACTGCACGGGGCCAATGACTGACCGATGAGCTACTTGGTTTTGGAATTCGCGAATCCCGCGCGGTCACAGTGACCTGCTCCCATTCTCTCAACCATTCATAACTAGAGATTCTGGTTTAGGTTTTGGCGAAGGAGTTGTCTCCTTGCCGCCGTCGTGGCTGTGTAAATGTGGGAAGCGTTTGTTGCTTTCCACATTTGCATAGCCG
>Ga0302189_10001021_pt1 | contig 24132 bp, 6 predicted proteins | sample II_Bog_E2_2_FD_194551 | JGI IMG/M metagenome (GOLD analysis project Ga0302189, IMG submission 194551) | Peat permafrost microbial communities from Stordalen Mire near Abisko, Sweden - II_Bog_E2_2 | ecosystem: Environmental > Terrestrial > Soil > Wetlands > Peat | place: Sweden: Abisko, Stordalen...
GAAATTGATGTCCACTCCTCTCAGATCGCGAGGATCCAGGCTCCGGAAACTATACTCCTGCGATGTGCCGCCGTTCGTGTTGTGGTCTTCCCATGGGAAATGGGTGTTGAACACCAGCTTGGAGTAGTTGTGATCATCGTCGTACACCTTGCCGGGGACGATCTCGGAAGTGCCGCTGCTGCCGTGGTTGACCAGAACGATGCCCGGCCGTTCGAGTACGGTCCGTTGTGAGCGCTTTCCTAAGCTGTTCCACATTCCATCGTTCTCTTTCGCGGTCCAGAACGGAGAATCTTCCGGCAGCGCCAGGCTGATGAACGGCAGGAACATGATGAATGGGCTGGCCGAACAACTGTAGTCTTGAATCGCGAATTCCCGGTGGGGGTAGAAGCCGAGGCTGGGAATGTCGTTCTCGTAAAAGTCTTCCCGCCCCGTGAATTGCAGAATCGATCCGGAACAGAGCCGCCTCGCCCAACCGGGGTCGAGCGGCGGTTCCGAGGCAAGCAGAAACGACACAGGAAAGGCGCCCGAAATCCAAAGACGGTAGCAGATGCTTCTGGCCCACATGTTGATATAGCCATCCCGGCCAAAGAAGCTGGTGTAGGTCTTGAACAGTTCCTGGAAACTATTTTCGAGCACGCCAGCGATTTCCGGATAGTGCTCGCGGCCGAAGGCGCGGCTCCAGATGGTGCCGTAAACGACGAAGAGGCTGATGGTGTAGTAGTTGTAGCTCTGCTCCAGATACCAGCCGTTGCCCGCGTGATACGATGTGACCCACTGCAGGTGGCTCTTCAGCAGATCGTTGTCGATGTCATATCCGTTTTTCTTAAGGAACGAAAGCGCGCAGATGTTGAATAGCCGCCAATTGTTCTGCGTCGTGCAGTGATGTGCCCACTTGGAAATTGTGACGGCCATTTCATCGCGCTGCCTTTCGGTCAGGTACGGCCACAAAACATCGGGCATCAGCAACAGCGTCTTCGCCAAGCCGCCGAACTCGCAGGTGAACTGATATGTAGCGTCCGGCAGGTCCTCGGGCATGGGCACGCTGTTCACATGCCCCGGCGTCATCGCATTGTAGAACTGATTGGCGTAGTAATCGCGCAGCTTGATGCCGCCGATACTGACCTCGGGATCAATGTGGATCAGCGGGGCCGCCAGATTGAAGGTCCTCTCCAGCGCTTCAAACTCGTTGGAGCGATGGCGCCATTCCGGTGCATTCGGCTGCGGATACGACTTACCCGGTACCTGCGGAAACACGATTGGCGAGTCAAACGACTTCACATGTCGGAATGCCCGTTGGAGCACATACTTGGCGCATTCGATGTAGTGTTTCCTGGTCATCCCGGTCAGTGGGCTCAGATTCAAATCGGGATTCTTTACTTCAAAAGCATTTCGCATAATAGTCTCGATGGTTAACATCCTTGGTCCCCTCGCATTTTGTTGCAAGGTCATGCGATCTCGCGGTTCAGCGGCCCACTGGTGCGACAGATCAAAGCCAGCCGGTCTCGTCCAGTCCAAGCGCCGTCCCTATAAGAGGAATCCCGGCCCGCATTCATCAGAATATCCACTCAGCCTAACTCCTTGATGACCACATCATGCAACGCTTGAGCCGGAGCCCGGTTCAGTACATCGCAGGACACGCGCAACGCAATTGCGTGACCCGATCCGGTTGTGCCACCGGTTACCACCGCAACCCTACCGCTTAAAACGAATCGATTCAAGCTCATGAATGATGTTCCTTTTCCTGCCAACGTACCCTCTGGTCAACGCCAAAAAGCGCAAAAAACTCGATTTCAACGGCACATTCCCGCTTCAAGACGATACACTAAGAATCACTTTGTTTGCGTCCTAAACAATAATGACATACTCCGTTCACACTGTGCCAGAGCGCCTGCCGGCAACCCTCACAGAGGAAAATGCCTCCCAATACAATCTGACCTCCTTGCGACAGTTCATTGGTTGACGGGCGGGTGAATTGCCGGACTCAGGGAACGAGCGCCCGCATACGATAGGGGGCAGGCCGCCGCGGACATCTCTGAATCGGCAGGCTGAAGTTCGACGTAATCAAGCACGGCAGGGTCGTTTTGATCGGGAGTTCCCTCGACACGCAAAACGTCACCCGGCTTGAGCGCGATGCCGCACAGTGTGTGGCGAGTGGAGTTGTCGCCGTGGGGACGGCGTGAGGGCAGCGTGGCGTCGGCGGCCCAGCTTGCGACGGCACTGCTGTTGACCTGGAACGTGAACTTTGCCACGCCATCCCGCAAATCGAAGTACTGAATGGCAATGTTGAAGCTGCCGGGCTCGCCAGAGTAGGTCCACTCAGCGGAGCAACTCTGCTGCGCGCTTTGGTCGCAGGTGACGGCCTTGCCGGCAGAAGCATTTTCCCATGGGGTGATGTCAATGACCTTGTAGCCCTGGAGGTGCGCGTCTTCCGCTTCAAGCCTGCCTGGGTAGTGGCCGGCGCGGCCCTTGTCGTCGGGGATGCCGCTGAGCTTAAGAAAGTACTGAACAATGGCGTCGCGCCAGACGATGGCGTGGCCGGCCTGATAAGCAAGGCGCGCTTGCACATCCTTGTAAAGCGCTGGATCGATGTGGCCCTGAAGCGAAGCCCACTCGCGCCCGAGTTGCGCAGCCTGCATGGCGCCGTCGTAGTGGCTGTCGTAGATGTATTGGATGACAGTCTGCCCTGTGTGAAGCTTGTGGGTATAGGGCACGTGATGGAAGAAGAGGAGCAGATTGTCAGGGCAGGTAGCGAGCGACTCCCAGATGCGAGCCACTTCTGGCGGGTACTGGCCGGCGAAGCCGCTGCCGGTTGCGACTGTGCGGTCTTTGCCCACTCCCTCATGATCGGCATCGTGCCACTGGCCCCAGCCGTTGCGCTCGCTGGACTCGATATTGGGGCCGTAGTGGCTGCCAGTGATATCGGTGAGTGTCTGCATTCCCAGCGGACCCGTGTAGTTGACATAGGCCGGCCAGGATTGCATCAGCATTTCTCCAACCGTGGCGACCACCTTTGGATCGTTGCCCATGGTTAGGCGCGTCCACTCGGCGGCGATCTGTGCGGGAGTTAGATCGGGATTCCATGCAAGGCGGCCGAAGGCGTAGAGGTTGGCCATCGCCAAAGGCGAACCGAGCCATGCGTCGCGGCCGATGCTTGCCACGGCCACCATGCCGCCAAGGGGCCGGTGGAAGCTCATGCCTGCGATGATTTCTTTGACGGGTGTGGATTTTTCATCGGCATGAAGATCGAAATCAAGAACCCACTTCCACATGGGCGCGAGATACACAAGATGGCGCTGCTGGCCGGTGTACTCCTGTGTGACCTCGACTTCCATGGCCTGATTGGTCTGGCGAAGACCGGCAAAGAGCGGAGAGACCGGCTCCTGCGCCTGGAAGTCGATAGGCCCCTCTTTGGTTTGAATCACCACGTTGGGCTCGAACTTGCCATCGAGTGGGTGGAAGATGTCGTATGCGGCGCGGGCACGGTCGGCCTTGGGATCGTGCCAATCGAGGTGATGGTTATAAACGAAGGCGCGGTAGAGGACCACGCCGCCATGGGGCGCAAGGGCCGCGGCCAGGGTGTTGGCGGCATCGGCTGGGGTGCGGCCATAGCTGGCGGGGCCGGGTTGGCCTTCGGAGTCAGCTTTGACGGTAAAGCCCGCGAAGTCAGGGATGAGCGAGTAAATTTCGTTGACCTTGGCCGTCCACCAGGCCTTGACCGCTGGATCGAGGGGATCATAGGTGGAGAGGCCGCCGATTTCTTTCGGGCTGGCAACATCAACGCTCAGGGACAGCCGCACGCCCCATGGCCGCATCGCGCTGGCCACGTTGGCCAAGCCGCGGAGCATCTCCGGATTCAGGAAGGCCGTGGAGTTATTAACGTTGTTGACATTGATGCTGTTGATGCCAACCGAAGCAAGCAGGCGTGCGTACTCGGCGACGGGCGTGAGGTCCTGACGAACCTGCCCGCCCTCAAAAAAGATGGACCGGCCAGCGTAGCCGCGCTCAACGGAGCCATCGGCGTTATCCCACTCATCGACCCAGCGGATTGACATGGCAGGATGTGAGCGGAGATCGATGTGGGTCAAGTCTTGATCGGTGGCCAGAAGGCGGATCAGCGCAAATGCGCCGTTAAGGACGCCGCGTTCGTCGGAGCCGGCGACGACGAGCGGCGGCGTATTTTCTCCGAGCCTTGTCCAATGGAGCCAGTATCCCTCCGGGCCCAGATCGTTAGGGATTACCAACTGGGGATAGGCTCGATGCACCTCTTCGGCAGTACCAACGATAATTTCACCATAACAAACCACTACGGAATGCTCATCCACGCAAGATTTCAACTCCTTCGAGCTTTCATACCTCTTGCCTGCCATCGCGTTGCCCGCGAAGGCGGAAGGCGCACCTGCCAAGCCGGCAATGCTGTGGTCCAATTCGCTAGCTGCTGATTTCTCGAGGACGCCCTGTCCGAGTGCTTTAACGCGGAAGGGTATGATCGATTGGCTGTGATGATTGGCATAGCGCAGCCATGCCTGGTCTGCTGTTTGCGCATGGAGGGCCAACCCGCCTGCTAAAGCAATGACGGTCACAAGGCGCACGAAAGACTCGATTCTCTTCTCTGGCATTCTCATCCGTATCGTCTGCTTGAAGAACAACGATGTTGTTACTTACCCACTTCGATCACTCACAATCACTTGGTCGTGCTCATCCTTCAATTCGCAAAGAGGGCTAACGGAACAGCATCTCCCAAAGCCTTGTAGCCGACCGGATTCGGGTGCAGGTGATCGCCGCAATCGTAGGCCGGAAGCAGGCGGCTGGGATCGCTTGGATCGCGCACGGCTTTGTCAAAATCGACGAACGCGTCGAAGTGTCCCGGCGCGCGAATCCACGCATTGATCGCCAGCCGGTCCGCCTCGGTAGCTGGTCCGGGATGGTAATAGTCGGAACCGGTAAACGGAGTGATGGTCGCTCCAATCACGCGAATGCCGTGGGCGTGAGCGCGAAGAACGATCTGCTGGTATGCGGACAGAATACGGCTGACCAGCTTGCTGTGCTCGGAGGGACTCGCCTCTGCAATGCGGGTCAGTCCGCCCAGATCGTTGACTCCCTCAAAGAGGATCAACCAGCGAATGCCTGCCGGGGCGAGTACATCGCGGTCTACGCGCGCCAGGGCATTGGGTCCAAGCCCGTCCGTCAGCATGTGATTCCCGCCGATTCCCTGATTGAGCACGCCGATGAAACGCGTAGAAGGCGTGGCCTGAAGGCGCTCCGCGAGAACGTCCGTCCAGCGGTTGTTGCCGTTCGTCGTGGCGCCATGTCCATCGGTAATCGAGTCGCCCAACGCAACGATTGATGCCGCGCTCGGCGGCGCAAGCACGTCGATTCCTGATAGATGAAACCAATGATCCACATGGCCGGCCTCCGGCAGCGTTGCCGCCGAGGCGAGATCGCCGTGCAGATACCATGTTGTCTCTCGTGAGCCGGGATGGCCCGTTTCGACCGTTGGCGGTGCGTCGATGTGAAAGCTGATCGCCACAAGAGAAAGTGGGGCGACTGGGTATTCAATCGGATCGGAGATATACTCGGTGCCTGCCGGTACGATCACGGCGCTCTCTCCTGAGAAGGTCAGCGGCCGGTCGGATTTGGGATCAATATCCGGAGAAGCGGGCAAAAGCGGACGCGCGATGTGCACTGAAGTGATTTGCAGTGGCTCGACGCCGAAGGCATTCGAGATGTGCACACGCAGCGTGGACCCGCCCACGGAGAGCCTAACGATCTGGCGAACGGTTGCATTGCGCAAATCGTCGGGGGCAAGCGCGTTCTGCGGTTCGGGAATCTGCTGCGAGGTCGCCCAGCTTCCTACCCAAACCTGGCCGTTCGATGCCATTTGGGCAGCGGCCGACGTTGCGGAAACACATACGGCAAGGCAAAACAAAAAGGTCGGCGCGATAACTCGTGCTGGTTTCATTTCGTAGGATCCGTAGGTCAATTAAAGTCTGCCAAGCGCTAGCCGAAAGCGGTGCGGCACAAAGAGACACGCTTAGAGAAATGCGCTCAATGCGAGTATATTCTTCGATGGATGAATGAGTTTATTCACTACTCTCATTCTGCGCCTTCATTGCTTGAGAAGTTCTTCCAACTTTCCGGCTCGAAGCCGATAAACAGGTTGGCTACTTTTGGAAACCCGTTGTCCCAATCCCGACAGGCCACGAAATCAAAATTGACAAAGGAATGCCCGCGCCTGGAGTTCCTTGCAAAGAACTCAGGCGCGGGCAGTAACTGAACAAGCGATCTAGAAGTTAAAGCGGCCGCTGAACTGCAGCGAACGCGCACCTTGTGTTGGAGAATACGGGGGGCCAAAGCTGGTGATATACCCGAATGTGCCTCCGTCCACGGTTGTGTTGGGGTTGTTGAGCCATGCATGATTGAACACGTTAAACGCTTCGAAGCGAATCTGGAACTCGCTCTCGCGATAGAGGTGGATGGAGCGGAAGAGGCTCGCATTGAACATCGACACTCCAGGGCCGCGGAATGAGTTGCGGCCCGTGTTGGGCAAGGTGGGTCCAACATTATTCGGGTTCCCGGCAATGGTGTTCGGGAGTTCGGCCGGGTTGGCGAAGGATGCCGGAGCGAACCAGGGTTTGCCTCCGGATACCGTATTACTGGAAGGTACCCTGTTGTGGCCGCTCTGCTGCTGGTAAGAGCTGACCAACTGGGCGTAGGTTGTGCCAAAGCCGGGCGCCATGTTTCCAATAACGTTGCTGCTCGCGCTCACCCCGAACGGGAAGCCACTATAGTGGCTGAATTGGCCGTTCAACTGGAATCCGCCGATGATCTCTGCGACCAGACCCTGGTTTGCGAACTTCTGGCCGTACCCGAAGGGCAGGTGATAAACGCTCCACACCTGCAGGTTGTGCTTCTGGTCGTACCCCGCTGAACCTTTATTCAGGGCAAACATCGACGGGTAATTGAAGTGCGTGCCCTCGGCTCCCGAGCCCGCGCCGTTGTCTTCATAGTCGATGGCATGCGAGTAAGTGTAGACAAGTCCCAGCGAGACATTCTTACCCGCATTATGCGTCAACTGCGACTGAAGCGCGTTGTACGATGAGCTGAAGAGAGGCTCGGACATGGTGATGCCGCCCGTGTTATAGCACACCAGGCCACCAACGCCAGTCGGAGTGCAGTGCATCTGGTTGATAATTGTGTTGGCCTGGAATGAGCAAGCTCCGGTCAGGCCCGTGGACGGATTGTATTGTCCATTGGGCATACAGGTCGTATTTGCGCTGGGCAGCGGCGCCGCATTGAGAGAGATACCAACCTGTTGGCGAACAAAATGCGTTCCCACATAGCCAATGTTCGCTACCCAATCGTGACCGAGATCCCGTTGGATGAAGAGGTTCCAGCTCTCGATGTACCCGCGCCGGAAGTTTTGCGCCACCGTCGTTGTCGATCCGGAGATAGGCAACGATGCAAAGCCAGAGCTGTAGTTGGGAGCAGTCTGCAAGGGAATGCCATAGGTGAGCGTCATAGGCTGACCGGACGTGTAGTTGGTTGTATTCACCGGGTCCACTGCGATGGTGCCTGTACCTGTGCCGTTGTAATTCGGCGTCAGGTCCTCAGGGAACTCATCGCGCAGATAGCGCATGCTGTCCGGGTCGGCGGTAAGGCCGAAACCAGTGCGGACGACAGTCTTTTCCGTCAGGCGGTAATCGAGGCCGAGGCGTGGAGCAAAGAATCCGTATCCCACGTCGATGCCGGAGTTTTTCGGGTTTCCATTCACGCCGCCCACCTCAACGTTGGCGCTCAGAGGCAGTCCGGGAACGAGAACAGTTACGCCGGTGTGATCGCGGTACGCTGGCGGATACATCTCATAGCGCACGCCGTAGTTAATCGTGAACTTGGGAGTGACGGTCCACTGATCCTGGGCATAGCCCGCGAACGCGGACCAGCGGACGGCGTTCGGATCAAAGGTCTGCTGTGACTTCGACGCAGCAGCACCTCCGCCGTTGTTCGGCAGACCCAGCAGGAAATCGGCAATCGTGTTGTAGCCGGTTACGCCGCACGAAGCGGTAGTTGCCGAAGCGGTGATGCCGCAGGTCATACCGCCCTGAAACATGAAGCCGCCGCGCGGAAAACTGACGCCGCCACCGCTGGTGGGTTGGAAGTGGTTCAGATCGAAGTGGAAGTAGGTGAAGCCGTATTTTGTTGCGTGCTTTCCCTTAACCCAGCTCAGGTTCACGTCGCCGGTAAACTGGTTGTCGCGGAAGAGGAAGGGGTTGGAACCATTCGGGTTCCCCAGGCTATTGAAGCCGGAGAACACGAATCCCGGCTGGCCCACGTAGTCGGAGTTCCCTGCTGGTCCATCAGTGCCTGGAATGCCTAACACTCCTGTCCCGTAGTCGCCGAGGGAGAGGTCGAGCGAGGACTGCGCGCCCGTCCTCTGGCGGGTGTAGCCGAAATCGGCGTCCATAACCAACCTGGGGGAGAACACGTGGCTTACGCCCAAACCTACGTTCTGCATTCGGCCTGCCGCTGCTCCCGGCTGGCCACCATCATACGTTCCGCCACCCGCTGCTCCCAGTTGCTGCGGGTCGGTCCCTGTGTACGGCGACATGCCGTACTTTCCGAAGATCTGGGTGCTTTCGTTTGGGATGTAGTTAATCTTGGTGTCCGATGCATTGCGATTGTAGCCAAATGTCCCGGTTCCAAAGATATCGTTGGCCAGGATGCTGGATAGAGATGCCGTCGGCTCACCCGCCGCGCCTACTTTTGCAGCAATGGGCTGCAGATTCGTCATCATGACCGATGCTGCGTGCGCAATTCTCGACGCCGGAATCGTGTTGATGCTCGATCCGGTTTCCCCATACTCATTGGTAAAGCTGGGCCGGCAGGCATAATTGAGATAGCCGTTGGTGTAGAGAAGAGTGGGACACTGCGCAGTGTTGATTGTGCCTATCCACTGGCTCGACGGAACGGTTGGCGCTGGATCGTAAAGGACGGTGTTGCCTGCCGTCAGTCCGGAGGCCACCTCAGAGAAGTTTCCGCCAATCATATTGGTGTCTGGAACGGTCACGTTGCCACTGATCGCCTGACGCCGCGTGGTGCGATCGAAGTTCGTGAAGAAGAAGAGCTTGCTTCTGCCGGTTAGGATTTTGGGGATGTAGACCGGTCCGCCGATATTGAAGCCGTATTCCTGATAAACATTCTTGGGAAGTGCAGCTCCTACAGCGGTCGTATAGGGACGCGCATTGATCGCAGCATCCTGGTAGTACTCCCACAGGCCGCCATGGAGGTCCCTAGTGCCGCTCTTGGTAGTAATTTTGACGGAAGCGCCACCAGCCAAGCCCTGCTCTGCGTTGAAGGCGTTGGTGGTGAAGCTGACGTTTTCAATCGAATCCGCAGGAGGAACGTACGCAATCAAATACGGCAGCCAGCCATAAGAATTCATCGCACCGTCAAGGCGCGTCGAGTTGCCGTTGTATGAGTTGCCATTTACGTTCACGCTCATGGCGCGTGCAGGATTGCCGCCAACTGAGTTCTTCTCCTGCACGTAGGAGGCGCCGGGAACAATCGAGTACAGCGACTGAAAGTTGCGGCCTTCAGACGATGTGATAGGCAGTGACGTGAGCTGCGTCTGACTGATCTCGCTGTTTACTTCAGCCGTTTCTGTCTGAAGTTCTGGAGGCGCATCGCTGACAGTGACCTGCGCCGTCACGGATGCCAGTTGTAGCATGATGTCGACACGCACCTGGCGGTTGACTTCCACCTGGACATTTTTGATCGTGTCCCCGCCAAAGTTTCCCTTGGCCGCAACGGATACAGAATATGTCCCAGGCAATACGTCGAGAACCGAATAATTGCCCGATTCGTTGGCTGTTGTGCCACGCACTGCGCCTGTTTCTTGATTGGTCAACGTAACAGTGACTCCGGGAATGACCGCACCGGTCTTATCCGTGACGGTTCCGGTGAGCGAGCCGTACAGCACCTGGGCTCCTGCCCAGGGGCTTGCCAGAAGCATGATTGCCAGACCCAACAACAGTGCGGCTGGGCGCACCAGGCCTGCCTGCGAATATGTTTCCCTTTGGAAACATTTGCTTGTCCAACTAAACAGGTTCCTTCTTGTCATATTGCCTCCCGAATTCAGACGTTTTGCCATACTCACCATGTCCCCGCCAGGCCGGCGAAATTGCCGCCAACTTTGGATTGCAACGAAACGTACAAAATGCGCCTTGTCATGTGCGGGGATTACGATTTCTAGCAGCCTTTGATTGGCGACTCGAACTATATCGAACAGAAAAGAATAATGTCAAGAAAAAAGCGATTTATTTCAGTAAGCTCTGGAAATCCATACGGAGTTGGAGACTTCAACAGGAGTCGTCTGGGAGGCGTGATTGTCTTATCTTCTATATTTGGTATGACAGTAAGACTATACTGGTGTCGAACTATTTGACGGACACGGCTGGAGTTTCTGTTCATGATTAGCCATACTGCCCCCCCAGAGGCCTTGGTTCCCCTCCGCTGGTTTAGCGGGCGCTCTTACAGGACTCTTCGTTCTCTTTTTCCGCGCTGGCCAAACGGAATTGCGCTGGTGCCGTCCGGAACTCCCCTCGACGGTTCCCCGCTCGTTCAGGCCTACCTGGCACACCGATGCCGAGGTCGACTAGCAGCGCGGTGTCAGCCAGATCGTCGCAGTCGGTAGACCCTTCCTGGTGCGGGGAGGCGAACTGGAAAACTTCTCCGCCGTCTCCCTTCCCTGCCCCTGATGAGCTTTTAGCAAGGCGCCGAACTACTTGCCCCAGGTGATGGTCAGCCACAGGTCGTCCATCGAGTTGTTGTCAAAATAAAGCGTCAATGGCGGATGCGTGGCATCGGTAATCGCGGCCGGAAGCGCGGCTGGGGGAAGACTCCCAGTCAGCAAATTGTTCAACAGCGGGTTCTTGGCCAGCGTGTAGTTATTGCCGCTCAGGTCGGCCTTGCTGTTGATGTTGATGGTGGCTGTGGAACTGGAGGTCGGCATCTCCGCGAAGAATTCGAGTGCTTTGACTGGATTGCTTCCCACGATTCCCTGCGCCCAGAAGGGGTAGAGTTCCGGGACGAGCGTGAGCTGGAGTTCAGCTGTCGGTGTGGCAGCGGCAATGGTGGTGCTTTGGAATTTTGCCCACTGCGAGGGGAAGTCGTGGCGCACCGAGAAGAGGCAGACGGACCCAACGGTCTGCGCCTTTTTGATCAGGCCTTGCAGGTTGCCAACGGCCGCGGCCTTGAGGGTTTCTCCGCCTTCGCGCGCCGTGTAGCGGACATGGATTACGGCATCGGTAATGGTGTCGAAGTCGAACTGTCGGACATCGGCTGGCAGGGACAATTGCCACTGGCTGCCGGCTACGCCCATCGCCTCAAAGGGCAGATAGCGATCATCGTGCAGATTGGTTTCGAAGAGTCCGCTGTCAGACTGAGCCGAGCTGGTGACGATCGATTGCACGGTTCCGTAGTAGTCGTCGAAGCGGCTGTCGTCCGAACCCTGTCGCGCATAGCCTCCCGTAAGATCGGCCGTGGTGCGAATGGAGCTCTTTTGCAGCGTCAGCGTGCAATTGACGCTGGTGTAGGGACCAGCGACGCAGGGTAGCGTAACAGCAACGGACTTGCAGCGCCGGAAGTAGTGGCTTGGACAATCGAGGTTAAAGAGTTCCTCAGGCATGGTGAAGGCGCAGGAGCCAGTCGCGCGCAGTTGAACCAAAGCCAGCGGATCCACTTGCAGCAAGCTGACGTGCTTGGTCATCTCATACTCGCGCAGGTTCAGGTCGTGGTAAGCCATCTCCATGGTCTTCACGTCAAATAGCAGCTTTTCCCCGGCCAGGAGTCCCTCGATACCATCGAGATAGCTGTACTGGATGAAGGTTTGCGAGGGATCGCCGAGTTCATTCTGTAAGGCACGCTCAGCCTTCTTGGCAATCTCGTACGCGAACTGGAAGGAGCTGGCATAGAGCGCCTTCACTTCGCGTTTCATCCAGGTGTAAAAGCTGACGGTCGTCTCCTTGATCGGCACGTTGCCGCCGATCTGGTTGCCACTGAGGAAATCGACGACCTGCTGCGCATTGGCCATCTGTACCTGATGGTTCGTGTATTCCTTTTGGGCAATGGCCTCGCGAATCTGCGCACCACGAATTTGCTTGATGAGGGCGTTGATCTCTGACTTTGCATTGTTTCCCTGGAAGAACCAATCCAGTTCGCGCCGCGAGTAAGAGCCCATCTTGGATGCTTTGCTTGCTTCATAGGAGAATTCATCGGCTATCGCTCTTGCCGCAGCAGCCAGCGCGTCGGTATTGAATGCAAGATTGTGTCCGCCAAAATCGATCGTCGCGCCGCAGCCCATGGGTTGCACATGCGCTTTAAATTGAGGAATCATGGCGAGCACCGCGCCGATGACATTGATGCCGTTTGCAGCCTCCTGCAGGTCATGCGCAAGCCCAAGCTTGGTTAGCTCCGTCACTTCGTTGTTAGTCAGCGTAACTGGCTGGCCGTCGTCCGTCGTGGTGGGATCTTTCGAGATGTCAGGAGTAATCGCATCCATGGTCATGAGCGGTTCGCTGGTGGCCTCGGTTTGCGTGAAGTTGAGACTCTGCAAACCGCCCAGGTCGAGCGGATCCAACTGTGGAATGCTGGCCGTGATTTGCGCGTCCGTCCGGCCCAGCAGCTTCTGGTAATAGGAGTAGCGCTCCGTGGCGCCGGCCAGCGAGAGTTGCAGATTCTGCGTAACCTTCTGCGCATCCTGCCACTGCGCGTACTTCACCATCTCGGCCAAGCCGAGAATGGTGTTTTCATTCTGCGAGCGCAAGAGAGAGAGCGATTCATTGTCCTGCTTCTCAATTGCGGCAAGCAGGTTGGCTCCGAGCGATTTCACTTCCTGGCAAATCTCGGCGGCCTTCGCGACAAGCAGGCTGAAGCGCACCAGTGGCAGCGGCTGGTTGAGCCCGCTGACGATGGAACTGACATCCAGACCGGACGCGGCCGCGCGGACCAGCAAGGCTGGGTCGATGGGTGGATCGAAGAGTGGAAGCTGCTGGAAGACACCCTGTAGATTGAGGCTATTGTGAATCTTGAAAAGCCGGTCGGCAACGGTTGTCCAATAGCTAAGAAGCTGGTCATTGCGCGGGACGCAAAAGTAGAGCGCGCTGCCAATGCTAGGCAGAATCTGCGAGCCATTGGCCGTGGTGCCAGAGCCTGAAGGCGCCACCAGGTCGAAGGGCATATCGACTTCCATATCCACCATGGTGTTGCCAAACGCATCCAGCCCATCCGCGCGCAGTTGGTTGAAGGTGAGCGGCTTGACCGCCCCCTTCACCGGTACAGCCTGCGGCGCGTCGCCCAGAATGTTGGCGGCCAGGATGTAAATCTGCGTCGCTTCGTTGATGGTCTCGATCGTGTACTGCTGAAAGAGCGAGTCACCCCAGGCGATGAGATTGTCAAGATACGCCATAACCGTCTTCAGCATGTAGGCGGTAGGCCGGTACTGCGCGACAGCCCACGGCTGGAAAGGGTTCTGCATCCAATCGTTGATACTGGCCACGGTCTGCTGGTAGAGTTGCGCGTCCTGCTTCTGCGACAGATTGACGAGAATATCCTGGATCATTTCGACATCTGTGTACTGGAACGGCGCTACCTGCCAAAAGCGCTCGGGCGTTGGTCCAGGGCTGTTGTCAGTAGGGTTGAAGATGTAGTGAAACCAGTTCTGCGCGTCCTGGTACTGCTGATTCTGACTTAGGTGAATAGCAATCAACAGGGGCGCATGAAAGAAGATCTCCCAGTTGTAGATGGCATACGGCCCCGATGTCGAGAAGTCGAGATTCTTCACCGGATACGGCTGGAGCACGTTATCTGCGTCCGGGTTATAACTGGTCGGGCTGAAAATGTTCTCCCAGAAAAAGGGCAACGGCAAGCCACTACGCAGAATCACGCTGGTGTTGGCAGGGAGATTGATAGAAGAGCCGTCGTTGGTGAGCACCGCCAGGGTTGCGCCTGCGGGCAGAGTGACGAGAGTGTAATCGGGCACGACGGTGCTGGTGCCCGTGACCTGAATGCCGCTGGCTGCGGAAAAGGGTATCTCGCCAGGAAGCGTAAAGTTGAGCGGACTTAACAAGACGGTCGGCTGACCGCTGAGATTGGTCACTGTTTCCCCGGCAGCTACGCTAATACTCGTTGAATCGGGAAGATTCAGAGGTGTTCCCGCAGTAAGGGCTACTGTTGTGCCATCGCCCGGACGAGTCCCTGTAACATTGGCGGCCAGTGTTGCGCGCGTGCTATTGGGTTGCACCTGAAGCGGCTGCGCGCTAGCCAGTGGGTTGGGTTGCGGCATGTAAAGGGTGTCAGACTGCAACAGTTCAGTCACGCCGCCATCACGAAGACGCTGGATCAGCGAGAGCATGACGCCGGGGACAAAGGCCCGATCGCGGCCAACGTAAGGATGGAAGAACGGATAGAACTGATACGCGACGCTCTCGGTGCTGGTGACGATTGGCCCGGCCGGCTCCCATATCTTTTGCTGGGTGTATGTCTGATAGGGCCTGACAGTCTGGTCTACCGTGTTGTGGAAGCTCTGGTTGCTTGACACCATGGGAATTCTCCTCAGCGTATCGGTTTCACGTCTATGGATCGAGTTTCTGAAATGCGCGACTAGATCAGGGCTTTACTTTCCGGACCGATGAGTTTCGGGTAAATTTGGCAAAGGTCTGCGCATGGCTATCGGTCAATCCGCGCGGGCCAACGATAGTGAGTCCAGACTGCGTCTTGCCGGCCGTCGCCGCTGCCATGGTGCTGGTGACGGCGCTGGAATTTCTGGCCGCAATGGCTGGGCGCGTGGCGTTGTTGATGCCGCCGGATTGCCCGACAAGTGTGCCGTTGTAAACAATGGCAGTAGTGGGCGCGGTAACCCAATCGGTGGTAGCCACCATGGGATACAGCGAATGAACCTGATCGACTGCGAGCTGTGCAGCCGGACCGGCCGTGGGAACCTGCGCACTGATCGGAATTGTGTCGAGGATGTTTCCATTAGCCAGGGATGCGCTGACGCCTGTATTCACCACGGCCCACCATGTCCAATCCGTGATGGTCGTCTCCGTCAGAGAGGGCTGTACGTAAAACGTCATCTCATCGGTGGTGTTGACGTCAGACATATCCTTGTAGAAGAAGGGACTCACAAGGCTCCCGGCTTGCAGGTAATCGGGCTGTGTCGGATCGAGAAAGGGCGATGGAACGACGGGATTCGAGCACGGCAGCACTGCAAAGTTGTTGACCGTCTGCAAAATCTCCTCCGCTGTCATCGACCCTTTGCCGCTAGAGCTGAAGGTGCTCTGGAATGTCGATGTCAGCTTGCCCGATCCCGTATAGAGTGTCGCGTCAATGCCTGTGGTGTCGTAAGGATTCATCGGCGCAAAGTTCAGGAAGTCCTGATTGAGGACCAGGTCGCAGTTCTTGCTGGTCACGCGGAACGAGTAATTGGGAAGAGGAGCAGGGTTGGTATCGGCAATACCCAGGAGCGCTTCAATAAACGCGACCGCCAGATACTCGAGTGCGACCGCAATATACGCAGGATCTAGAATGTTAGCAGCGGGAAAGTCAAGATGGACCTTGAGCGCTCCTTCGCCCACGCTCTCGTCTCCATCCTCGGTTATGCGGATGTAGACCTGGCTTATATCAAATGCATCGGCAACCGCGATGGCGGGGTATTTATTGATATCCGAAGAGATGCGCGTACTCCACTTACCCTGGTAATACTCGCACCAATGGAGCTGCACCTGGACCAGTTTTGTCGGTTTTCCTGCGCTGATGCTGTCAGCGAGGTCGCCAAAGCCAAGCGACGTTACGGCGGGTGAGCTACTCGCGGGAGGTGGCGGCGGAGCCTGCGTCTGAGTGATGTAAGTAGCCCAGAAGACATTGAGCCGTCCCTTCCACACAGCCAGCGCAATGTGGTCGCCATCGATATCGGGAGTGACTGACACCCATCCAGACCAAACACTGCTCGAATAGGTTCTATAGAAGTACTTATGCGGATGCCCGTAGGTGCGCGCCAGCACATGCAGGGTGCTGACTCCCGCGTCAGTCAGATTCTGATCGAGATAGGTTGCCACTACATCCAGGCGCGAGCGCAGTTCAAGCCCGGTCAAGTAATTCAGGAACGCCTGGTTGGCCAGGTCATCGGTCACGTCGCCTTGCAGCAAATCGCTCTCTAAAGTCTGGAAGAGGTCGGTCATGCCAGTGCGCATCTCCGGCACCATCCAGTTCTCTGGATAGAGGAATATCTCGCGGTTCGCCTCCCACACACGATAGCGCTTCATCCACGACCACCAGTCGGCATCGATGGCGGACGGGGAGACATTGACAAGCGTGTTGACCGTATTGCCGTTTTCAAGATTCAACAAGCAGCGCTGCACAAATGTCTGCAACGACGACATGGCCAGGCGCAGGCGCGACGTCTGCACTACCGGCTCCATGCCCGGATCGACAAGAAAGTACTCGAAGAGTTGATTTTCGTTTTCGAGAGTGAGCGCCTTCACCAGATAGGCCACCAGCGCGTCGCGTTTCTTTTGACGGAGCGGATCATAAACCGACTGCGCGATAGGCAGCCATTGACTGCTGGTGTACTGCGCCTTGACCGCATTCTTCAGGTTGGTGGCAATCAGGTTTGGAGCCGGCGCAGAAGCCGGCGGCAACAAGGCTGCAATGCCTGTGCATGCCGTAACCGCTGCGACGGGAATGCCGAGAATCTGGATCAGTTGCAGCGCCTGCCAGATACGGCGAATCCCCTTGTTGTCGCCAAAATCGCCAACGGCCGTAACGTTCTCGACCGCGCCTGCAATCGTATCTTGAATCAATCCGAAGTATGTGGCGATTGCCCGCACATCGGCAACATTGCGCCTGGTCAGTGTGGCCAGGGCCGTCCATGGCGCCAGCGGATTCGCATTACTCGACATGCTGCCCGGCGCCTCAGCGAATGTGGTTCCCACTCCCTGAAAGACATCGATCAGCCCATCAGTCGCTCCCGCGGGATTCTTGCGCAGGTCGGCGTAGTCAATGAGCATGAGCATTTGAGTGAAGAGGCTGATCATGTTCGTGTCACTGGGTTGGGTAGGCAGCGAGCTAAGACGCAAATTGCTGAAGAGCGGCGCCTTCGCGATCATGTAACCCATCTCACGCACGTCAATGCTGGTGGTTTCAAGAATTTGCAGAGCCTTGGCCAGCAATGTGTAAGCGGAAAGAAAGTTGGCGGCGGCGGTCTGCGGGCAAAGAGTGATCTGACTCAATGGCCCCTTGGCCAGATGCTCCCCCTGGATAAGCAGCCTTGCTCCGTTGCTGCCGAGGTTTGCGAAGTTGAGAGTGAACTGATAGAAGACACCACCCTGCAGCGTCACAAACTCGCTGATCTCGTCATTGTCCACCGTCGCGGTGAATGTGGTTGGTGTGGTCTGGTTCGCCAGCAGTGCCGAGGGCGCAGGCGCTACCAATTGGAATGATGCTGTGGCGCCAGCATTGCCCAGTTCAGCGAAGAACCGATAGGGTCCGTCTGTTGGCACTTGCAGATACCCCGTGAATTGGCAGCTTGTGGTGCCAGTTACGCTGTTGGCCGGGTCTGCCGTATCGGGGTTTGCGGCGATCACTTGGATTGTGCTGCCCGATGAAGAATACGTGGCGCTGACGCCTTGCTGCGCGAGTCCGAGAAACGATCCCAGCAGTGCTTTGCCCGGAGTCGATGGATCGGATAGAAATGCCGTGTCTGTCACCAAAGCTTCGGTGAGAGAAGGATCGGAAGAAAGATTCGCAGTGAGAGTCTGAAGCACGAAATTCAGTGAGAGACTCTGTGCCTGGAGTGGTAGAAACACCTGAATCAACTCTGCCTTGGCCTGACTTTGCGATTTGGTTGCATCCAATCCAAGGAACGGCGCAACATAACTATCGAGACTCGTCGCAGCTACCGTCAGCAATCCAGTCGCCAGAGTATTGAAAAGCGCAACCATGCTTGTGCGCACAGATTGCAGCAACCCTGTCGCGGTTGCGTTCAAACCGGGCAGAGCCGCCAACTGGCCACGCAGCGCGTCGGTCAGCACTCCCTGGCAACTAATGGTCTGTGTTTGTGAGCCGGCATCATAGCTAAATTGAAGCGCAGGCACAGGTCCAGTGATGGTCCCAGCCTGTTGCGCAGTCGCGAGCGCGGTAAAGAATCCGTTGGCATCCACCTGATTCGCCGGTATAACTCCGGTCGCGCTTGCTTCGAAGAGCTGTACATTGGTGAGCATCGCCAGCAGACTTCCTGCCAACTGGCTGTAAGCCGGCAGCGCCTGCGATTGTAGATCGTTGAGAATGTTCGTGAGAACTGTGGCCAGCGCGGCAGACGGCATGGGAACCGCGGCAAGAACGGCTTTTTTCGCGTCGGTAAGTACGCCTCGATAACCCGCCCACTGGATTTGCCCAATCGCATCGTAGCTCAGGCTGAGCGCCGGATCCGCAGGCAGCAACGCTGTTGTCGGTAGCGCTCCCGCAGCATCTGTTTCCACCGCTTCATACTCAACCAGGCTGGCCCACACCCCCAGAATGTTGCCGAAACTTGTGCTCAGCGCCGTCGTTGCTTGCTGCTGCAACCCATCGAGCAGTGCGCTGAACTCAGGCGTAGAGTTAATAACCAGTAACTCCGCCTTTTTCCAGTCCAGCAGCAGACCAGTGTATGTAACGCTTTGTGTCCCGGAACTTACATCGTAATTGAAGGTCAACTCGGTCTCTGCCGCAAACGGCGTCGGATCGATTGCCGTGGCAACGCCGCTCTGCGTCGCGGTGAAGTCCAGCGCATTGGTCAGCAGCGCGAGCAGGCTCTTGAGAATCGCCGTGGGAATTAACCCGGAGAGTATCTGATCGAGCAGAGTCTCGGGCATAGTCATGAGATTGGCAGGCAATGCATTCTGGCTCTGAATCTGCGCCAGTCCGCCCGCTGTCTGTTGTAGCAGAGTCAGCAACGCATTCTGGTCCACCTGATACTTGCCAACGGGATCGAACTGATGCCGTAGCAGATACTGCAAGTCTTCCACCGCAAATCCGCTGGCTTGAACTGCCTGCGCCTGCTGCACAAACATGAGGGTGTTGTTGAACAAAACATCGTCATTGAGGAAGACAAGGTCAAGGCCTGAGACCGGCGCAAACGGATTGAGTCCCGACATCTGTTTGAGAGCGATTGTGTCCTCCACATCCAGGCCGAGACACTTCGCCAGAGTGCTGTATCGGTAGCAGATCGAAAGATTATTCAAGGTGAACGATGGCACATTGACCGTCTGCCCATTCTGCACCACAGAGACAACGTCTGCCGGAACGCCAGGATCGGCGAAGATCGCATTGATGTCGTCGGCCGTCAATCCGAGTACGCCTTGAATGGAAGCCAGATGCGCGGCAAACGTCTGGAGTGAAGCAGAAGTGAGATCGGCGATGGGGACCGGGAAGTTACCGGCCGGATCATCAAAGGCCCAGTCGTTGGTCAGCACGCTTGCATTGATGAAGAGCTGTCCATAGAGAGGATTTGGCCCCTGGACTGGCAAGTTGGCCCACAGCGGCAACAGAGCATCGCGTCCCATAGCCGGCGCAAGCTGTGTATTGAGAGCGTCAAGGTGAGCCAGATAGACGAGCGCCGTTTGCCAAGCGCCCGTAAAGGCAGCGTCAAAACCTGGATCGGGCCACGCTGGAAGACTTGCAGGGAAGAAGGCCTGCAATGCCCTGTCCACTTCGCCGATTGTCCATCCCAGCTTATGCCAAAGGCGGACAAACAAATTGAACTTCAGGAAATCCAGCGGTGTGGCCGCCGTAGCATTGTCGGCGTACTGAAGCGTGGTAGCGCCGAAGTTGCATCCGCTATCCGGGTCGGCAAGTACCAACACCTTGCTGGAATAATTTGCTGGCAGCACGCTCTTCACCCAGGTGATGGCATTGAAGCTAGTGGCGCTGTTCAACGCCACGTAGCGAGCGGTGATGGCATTCAGTTGCGCCTCGAACATGGCCACCGTTGTCGCCTGTGGATTACTGGCTGGCGCAACGGTCGGAAGCGCAGGATAGCCCGTTTGGCCGGTGTAACTGAAGGCATCGGTCATGTCGATGCCCAAGCGCTGAAACTGATAGATCAACGGATAGAGGCAGGGATTGAGAAAACCAGTTTCAAGCAAATCCGTCAATTGCTGATACGTCAGCCCGAGCACTTGCGAAAGATTCTCGGCCGAGCTCAACGGCTCCAGATCGGCAGTTCCGTTCAGCGCTGCGGCCTCGCTCGGATAGCCATACAAGCTAAACCAGTTTGCTGTCACCGGTGACAGGCCGCTTGCCGTTCCCGTCAACACCTCATAGTCCGCTGGTGAGAGCCCAAGACTCTCGGCGAAGATTTGCGCACGATAGTAGGGCTGATCGCTGGGGTCTGTAAACAGCTCCAGGGTGTCAACGGGGCGCAATGTATCGAGCACCTGTGCGAGCGGCGTCTTGAAGTAGTTGAGGAATCCACGAACCGTCTCGATCCACAGATCGAAAGGTAGATCGAGCGGATAGAGCGCCTGCTTCAGCGTGGTGTTATAGACCTGAGGAAGAATATTCTGCGGCTCCGCTGTCAGCTCCGCGGTGGTGGCCGTTCCGGTATCGTAAGCAAAGTTGGTATCGAGATGCGCGTTGGCAATGTAGTACTCGAGAATCTCGTTGACCAGATCGATGTAAGGCATCGCCGTGTTGGTATTCTCACAGGTCAGCGGCAGAGCGCCAAGATCGGGTCTGCGCCCCGGCACTACCTTGTCAAGGCTTCCAATCAGTACATCAAGCGGAGTGTAGCCTCCCGGGTTTTTAGCGGAGTTACCGAGGAACTGCAATACATCCACGAAGTACGCAGCCGGGCTTAGCACCGAAGCGCAATCCTGGCACTCGCAGTAGTCCATGTTGCCAAAGAGCGAGGCAATGCTGGGAAACTGTTCGACCAGGGAGCTTTTGGCGGCTTGCTTTTGCGTGCTGCTCGCCGAGAGCGAATACACCGGTGGCGCGGTGTCCATTGCAATCGCCGAGGAGCAGATGTTGAAGGTAACCGACGTGACCGATTGCGCCTGGCCATATACCCACTCGGCTTCTCCGGCGGGAAATTGGCTGCCGTACTTGTAGAGAAAATCTTCCTTGGAATTTGACGCAATCTGCCGCGCCGAAGTGAAGCCGAGGCTCATTGCGGCCTGAAAGGACTCGGGGCTCGGAGTAATCTGGTATATCCTGTGCAAGCTCTTGACGCTCTCCAGGCTGTCCGCATCCAGCGTAGGCAATTGGTTAGAGGACTTGGCAATGAATGCATTGAGCGGCGTGCGCCCCAGGCTATAGCCAAGCTGTGAGGCGGCGCGCAGAAACGCTGCGGTTGGCACGGCGGTGGAGTCACTCACTGCGAGTTGCTTGCGTTCGATCATGCGCGCGGTCACTTCATTGGGAAAGCTAAATCGCACCTTACGCGCCAGATCGCCTGTATAGGCGGCCAGCCGGTCCGCTGTGGTAGCGCCGGTGTAGACAGAGGGAATCAGAGAATCGAGCGTAGCGTTCGGCGTATTCTGCGCCACACTCTGCAAAGTTGTTTGCCAGGTGGTGCTTTGGTCGTAGTCTTTCTCGGTAAGCTGCGAAAGGTTCTCAAGATTTCCGATTTGCGATTGGAGTGCATTGGCCAACGGTGCGTTGTTAAAGGTGAGATAGAGAAACTTTCCTTGAAGCTTGAGTGCATTCAACGTGTCTGTACCAATGCCGAGGCTGGCCGCGCTCGTCCACAAATCCTCCGAAGATGCAGCACTCAGGGTGAGACTGGTAAAAGCTGACTGTTGGCTCGCATCGGTAAGGTGGGCCGCTGCCATCGTGCTGAAGGTGGAAACAGCGCCAGGAGTGGTGGCGGTGAGCTGGGTCTTCGTGGCAAAGGTCGTAAATGCAGAGACCGTCGCAGCAACCTGCTGCTCATTCAAGCTGGCAATTCCTGCGCTGTTCGCCGTTGTCAGGGCCTTTTGAACTGTCGTCGCGGGCACGGCTGCGAGCATCCCCGGATCGGTCGGCAGTCCCACACGATACATGGCATAGAGCGCCTCCTGGTCAATGCCGACAGTTGTGGTGTGTTGCGCTGAGAGCGCTCCAAACGCCGCCAGACGCGCATCCCAGTTGGTTGTCTGGTTCACCAGAGTCAGATCCTGTTGATCCACATTCTCCTGCGCCTGGGCCAATTTTGCGACGCCGCCGATGGTCTGAGTCATGTCCGAGGCAAGGCGCTGATACTCAGGCGTGAGCGGCTGCGCGCTGGAGGGAACGACGAGGTTCAGCGTCTCCTGCGCCGCGGCATCGTACCTGGTGGTCGAGAGTGTCACCTCTTTGCCTGCGGGGTTCAGCACGCGCACCTGCAAGTTCGCCGCGCCCGTAGCAGGCTTAGCGTAGGTGATGGAATAACTCCCGCTTGTGCCCGTGGTGGTATGCCCCAGCAGCGTGTCCTGGCCTGCAAATCCGACATTATAGAGACGAGTAACGACTCCCGCCGCCGGAAGGCCGTGGTCGGTGACCAGACTTCCGCTTAGAGTGTGCGAAGACCTGCATGCATTCGATGCGGATGCGCTTTTCGTCTGGGCCGTTACGTCGAAATAAAACTGCACAGTCTGAAATCCTTCGGCAGGAACGGTCACAAACTGTGACACGGACTGCGAACTGCCGGTTGGTGTCACGGTCACTTCGCAAGGACCATCGAGAGCGCGGCGTAGGCCACGGATGTCGATGATGCCCGACGCGTCGGCCGAGTCGATATGCAGAGCATCTTCATCGCCAAGCGGTTTGCAATCGACGTTCACAGTTCCGCCGAGGGGCTGATGCTGAGGGTTCAACACCTGGATTCGCAGGCAGATATCTTCATTGTGTTCGGCCATTTTGAAACTCCTTCAAGGGCGCTACCAAGAAACTTTGTCCTTGCTTGAAACACCTAGCAACGTCTTTTGTACTTCGGCACCGCAGCCGAGTTGAATCTTTTCCAATGTCTACTGGCGCGATTAATTTGGCTATCGCTCCAACGGATTTGTAAATAAAATGGGCGGAAGCACAAAGCCATGTCCCGCACCACGATCCAGAGCAATCCCAGCCCGCAAGAATCCCGACAAACCACCGCCTCCAGACTCGTAAGATCCGCCTGCTGCAACACCAAAGATGTTCTGGTTGTTGTTAAATGCGTGCGTATAAAACAGAAGCGCCGTGGCAGTAAAGGTTTGTAGATTGGTTCCAGTCAGCACCGATCGGCCACTGTTGATGGCGGCTGATACCTCCAACCCGTATGCGTTCGGGCCCGGTATCCGATCGGGAGTACTTCCAGTGCTTGAAGATCCACCGGCAGGTGCAACGGCATCCCGCTCCTGTGGCGAAGGCGCGGCAGCATCCGTGGTTGTTACCGGCGGAAGTACAAGCGGGTTATAGACCAAGCCTGCGAGGAATGTTGCGCTTGTTAAGCCGGTGACACTCTGATTCGCTACCTGCCCTGCTGAAGCGCCGTTTACAATCTCATTCACATATCCAGACAAAGGACTACCTTCAACGTTCCATCCCTGTGCGAAGTTCACAGCGTAGATCCCACCCAGGTTATGTCCTGTCGGATCGGAAAGAAGCCCTCCGTTTAAGTAGATTCCAAAGTTGGGATCGCCCAGGTGGAACGTGCCCTGCGCGGTAAGCGGCGCCGGTAACAAGAATGATCCGGTGACAAGGGCTCCGTACTCGGCGCCTAGTCCCGAATGAGTCAGGAAGAGGCCGGTGCGGCCTGCAACTGTAAGTGAGCTTGAGCCCGCAACATTTGTTTTGCCGCCGCTCCCCGGTGCAGCGGTAACGCCAACTGCGCCGACCACCTCGGCTTGAGAGCGACCGGGTTGCGTAGCGCCGTTGGGCGGGTTTCCATTGCTCAAGTACTGGAGCCCCGCACTCGAGCCAGCGTCCTTTCCAGGTCTGCCCCCCGGCGGCGGAGGAGGTGGCGCATCGGGCCTATCTGCCTGTACAACGGCATCGGGGGCGTCTTTGTCGGAGGGAGGATCCTTCTTTGGTTCCATTCCACCGGGGTCACTGAGGACTACTGGATTTCCTTTGCTGTAAGCGTAGAGATCGATTCCACCCTCA
>Ga0302189_10001022_pt1 | contig 24105 bp, 7 predicted proteins | sample II_Bog_E2_2_FD_194551 | JGI IMG/M metagenome (GOLD analysis project Ga0302189, IMG submission 194551) | Peat permafrost microbial communities from Stordalen Mire near Abisko, Sweden - II_Bog_E2_2 | ecosystem: Environmental > Terrestrial > Soil > Wetlands > Peat | place: Sweden: Abisko, Stordalen...
CGTCGTCGAATGGAGCGACCGGTTCGGTGACAATGACCGGTGGGCTTTGGAGTAATAGCAGTAGCGTCGCGATCGGGAATGGGGGTGTAGGGAACTTGACACTCGGCGGCAGTGGGACTCTCTCTGCCGCGAGTGGAGTCACTATTGCATCCCAAGTCGGGTCTGTTGGCGCACTCAACATCGGCTCACTCGTGGGGAGCGATGCGGCGGCAGGCATCTCCCTCGTCACCCACTCGATTGCCTTTGGCAGCGGCAGCGGCACGATCAACTTCAACCAGGCCGATACCTTCACCCTCTCAATCCCGGTCTCGGGCCCGGGAAGCCTCCAGCAACTCGGCAGCGGAACGACCATCATTTCGGGCAGCAACAGCTACACAGGCACAACACTCATCACCAACGGAACGCTGGTGGCGACCAGCACCAATGCCCTTGGTTCAAGCAGCCTATTTCTATCTGGGGGAACATTCATCCTTTCCACAAATCTCTCGGTAGGTTCTTTCACTTGGAATAGCAGCGGAAAATTAGCCCTCCCCGACTTGATTGCAGGAGATTACCTGACGGTGAAAGGTGCATTATCGCTCACTGGCGTGGGAAGTGATGTCTTTAATCTGAGCGGATTTACCCTCAGCGCAACTCCCGTAGAACTTTTGAGCTTTGGTAGTGGAAGTTTCACGACCAATGAATTCTCTGTGATTGGAGTGACTAATTATTCCATTGTTGAGAGCAATAGCGACTCCCTTTGGATTGTGAGGACTCCTTCTGGCAATCTCTATGTCGGTAGTAATTCCACAGTCACCCCGACTAACTTCATTTCCGGAAGCCACACTTATCTTAATACCTATGTGGGATATTCCCCCAAGGCCTCCAAAAACCTTCTCAGTATCAGCGGTACTGACACGACTTTAAACAATTTTGGTAATGCCACTGTCGGCGATGCGGGCAAGGGCAATAGCATGGTGATCTCCAACGGGGGAACGGTAAGCGATGTTAATGGTTACATCGGATCTGCCAGCACTTCACTGAGTAACTCAGTTCTGGTGACAGGGGCGGGATCAATTTGGAGTAACAGCGGAACATTGACTGTGGGCAATGCAGGAGGTGGCACCCTGACCATAGCCAATCAGGGCAATGTAGTGGCTAAAGAGGGGGTTATCATTGCCTCGCAGGTGGGCTCCTCTGGAACCCTTGGCATTGGATCACTCCCCTCATCCTCAGGCTCCGGTACACTCACTACACCCAGCATCACGTTCGGGCTTGGTACCGGAACCATCCAGACCACCGGAGTCTGGCAGGCAGGCTCCAACGCTATCCTCCCCGGGACGCCCCTCAGTGTTCAGGATCCATTACATGTTTTCCTTACCAACTCCACACTCAACGTCGTGATGGCGCTGGGAAGTTCGACCAGCCCGGGTAATTTAACCTATACCTTCAACCGATCCGGTTCCAGCTTCTATGAAGTAGCCACCACCAACGGGCAGACTCTTCAACCCCTTACCGACAGTACTTGGGACAATACTAGCAAAAATTGGTATACCAATTCGGGCGGACCGGCAGTTGTCTTCGCTCCGAGTGACAACTTTTTATACGATGCAACCTTTCAATCAATAGGTACATTAACTGTTCCGACTAATGGCGTGACGGCTAATCAGGTCAACTTTGACAACAAATTGGATCAGAACATTACCGGCGGCACTATCAATGCCACCTACTTCACCAAAAGCGGATCGGGCCATCTCAATATCTCTAACGGACTTTCCCTGATTGGTAGCTTTTCCAATACGGGAGCCGGATCAGCGAGCGTTTTAGGATCAATTCTCAGCGGCGCAGTTATGCAGAGTGGAACTGGAACACTGACCATTTCTGGAAGCAACAGCTACGCTGGGGGTACCGTTCTAAGTGGCGGCACCATCGTGCTGGGCAACTCTTCGGCCTTTGGGAGCGACTCCGTTTATGTCGAAGGCAATGGCACCATTAGCGCAAGCACCACACTGAAGTTTGGCAATACGGTCTCCATCCTAGGAAAATCTGCGCTGACGCTAAATGCACCGTCCCAAAACATTGGACTGACTGATTCGGGAAATATCTCAGGAACGGGATCCCTGGTTGTGAGCGGAAGCGGAACCGTTAGCCTTAATGGAACCAACACTTTCAGCAGTGGCACCACAGTAAGTCTCGGCACTCTTGCCGCGAGCTCTCTTGGAAGCGGTCCCCTGCTAGTAAAAGCAGCTAAAGGGACTACGGCTTCATTCCTAGACAGCTTGGGAAGCGGAACTCTTTCCATTGGGCCTTTGACCCTTGGAGGCAATGGTTCCATAGGTATCGAGAACTCTTACGGCTCGATCCTTTCCCGTGGGGCAGTCTCCATCACAGGCACCAATAACTTTATCGATCTTTCGGGAGCATGGACCAATATTGGAACATATCCTCTACTAACTGGCACCACACTTGGGGGTAGTGGACTTAACAAAATTGATCTCACAGGTTCTCTCCTTGGGGGAGAGGATCTCCTGTTAGGCCAAACGACAAACTACGATGGGCTTTTGTATAGCTTCACAAAGAAGTCCTCTGTATTGGAGTTAACCATCGGGACTGTTGCTCCGAAGGAGTTTGCATATTTAGCGAAGCCAGAAATTCTGTCCGATGAAACATTGGTGACGCCCGGTAATGGTTTTGATGGAACAGTTTCGGTGCAGGCCGTCCCTGAACCTTCCTCCTATGCTTTGCTTGGAATCGGAGTACTGGTTTTCATAGTTGCTGCAAGACGTAGAGTTTCTTAATCCTCCCATACTAATCGGCTCTAAACTCGTTACATCATCCCAGGTGGCTGGTAGCGAGGTGATCTGCTCTTTAAATGAGCCAGTTGAGTGAAATCCTTAGCAGGTTATCGCAGTCCGTCGATGAAATCTCCATCTATAGCTGAAGACGTCTCAAGGGAGGTGTCAGCAGAAAGCAGTGACCGAGTATGCGCAAGTAGTAAGAATTTGGGTTTGAGTACCTCTGTAAAGATCCTTACGATAACCAAAAATACGAGGCAAAATAGGCCAAATTCTACCCCAGCCACCACTTCCTTCTCATTGCCGGAGAATAACTTACACCAAGTTAGCGACCATCCGTTTAGGGTATTTTTTTGTTAATTGTTGTAGCCTGAAGGTCGTGGTTTTTGCTCATTTAATGGAGTGGTTTCATAACTCCCACATTATAGACATCATACGATTATCGGCATAGATCGTGTTGATCGTTATTTTCACCCTATATTAATGTGTGTGCCTAAATGTGTGCCTAGTTTGCGCTCCAAGACCCGCATTCCACGTCCCGTGGCAACCGTCAATATTTTGAAAAGTTGCCGCCCCCCGTTGGTTTGCAAACTCACCATGGGCAGCATCTACAAACAACGAAATTGTTACTGGGCTAAATTCCGAGACCCGCGGACTGGGCAGGAAATGCGAGAAAGCCTAGAAACTCAAGAGGAAGGAGTGGCGCGCTGCAAACTCCGTAAAATCGAGCTCTTCTGTGAACTCCGACGCCCCGAGGTCGTTGTCACTACCCTCCCCGATAAACTGCAACTACTCCTCATGGATCTGATGCCAAAGCATCTGCTTCCAGAGAAAGAACCTCTTGTCTTACCGGCCCCTCCTCCACCCCCATCCCCTGCCCCGAGCGTGGAGATCCTTCCGATCACGATCGAAAATGCCCTTAGGAAGTACCTCGCCTTCATCAGCTCGGAAAACGCCCAGCGCACCGTCGACAACAAGCTCAGCATCCTGCGGAAATTCATGGGGAGTAGCTTCATGGAAGGCCTCACAGGAACGGCCACCCAGAAGGGATCGCCCCATCACGAGGGAGAGTTCTCGGGAAAGTATGTCAGCGACCTCACGCCAGCCCTCGTGTAGAAATTTATCGAGAAGAGTGCCACGGCCAAAAAGACCCGCAGACACTACCGGGAACTTTTTCACCATTTTTTTGAGTTCCTCCTCAAGCGCCACATGATCGAGCCACGTTCCTGGCAAACCCCAAATATCATGTCTTCCCTCCCCTCCTACTGGGAAAAAAATACCGTCATCACCTACATGTCTTCCGAAGAGATCGTGGAACAACTCGATGCGCTCCAGTCCAAGCCAGTCACCCGCATGGCGGTTCTTCTCATGATCGAGGCAGGACTTCGGCGTTCGGAAGCGCTCTGGATCACCAAAGGCTCCGTTATCCCTATTTGCATTCTCTAGAACTTCACACCGAGCCCAAGGAAGATGTTCTGGCTAACAAGGTTCGGGTTGCCTGCCGAGGCATTGTAGAACAGGGAGGTGCTCCATTTTTTGTAGAACTCAACGGTGAAGCCAACCCCGGTGTAGAGGGTGTCACGGAGAGGGGTCGCCCCCCAGGTGGAAAATGTAGGGCTCCCTCCAAGAGAGCCGTTGATGGCATAAGGGTTCTGCATGAACTCATGCTGCCAGGCGAGAGAGAGCTGTGGCACGACAACAATGTCCCTGTTGGCCTGCCATGTATAGCCAACCTGCCCACCCAGACTGGAAAGGAGGCTGGAGGAATTCCAAGCGGACGAGTTGAAGTCGAGGCTTTGCGCTCCGGTTTCGTTCACGGGGTTGACCCCCAGATAGGTGTACTGAAGACTCGCCAACGGACCGAAGGTCCAGTTGCCTCTCTTCACATTATAGCCCAATGCTAACAGGGAAGTGAGTTCACCCGCCCCAGGCGAGCTCGTGGCAGTTCTGTTAAGGCTACCAAAGTTGATGTTACGGCTGACATTATAGTTATTATACCCGCCGCCAGCGAGGGCGTCGGCGTAAAATCCCTTGCCATCAGCCTGGCCGTAAGTACCGAAGACCCCGAAGAGCACGGCGTTGTCAATCAGACTGCTGCCGGCGTTGTATTTCGCGTAAGTCCCCTGATATCCTGTGTAGATACCGGTGCCGAAGTTTTCGTTCCATTTGTAGGTCAGACCGGTGACCACGCCACCGCTTTCGGCATTGTAGGTTGGAAGCATGTTGCCGCTGTTTGCCTGAGCAAAGATGCCATAGGCGTCGAGAAACATTCCCCAGTGGTTATCCTCACCGGGCTGGAGAATATCCCTCTTCGGACTCACCGGCTGCTTGTAGTCCTTTGCACTCACGGGACTTTTGAAATCCTTGCCGTCGGAGGATGGTTCCGGCTGCTGAAGGACCGGCGTGTTGTCAGGCATGCCGTTCATACTAAATCCGGCACCCGCCACACGGAGCCCCCAGAGCTGCTGGACGAGTTCGTTGTTCTGTGCGTTGGCCGAGTTAAAGGCTATCGTGGAGAGGGAGAGATAGAGACTTGGACTGATGGCATCCAGTGCCGCCGGAAGCTCTGCAGGAGGAAGATTTTCCAGGGTGGCAGCCACTACCTGCTGGTCCCCCGAAGTGGCCAGAAGGAAGCTGTTGAGAGCAGAAGCAACCCCGCTCTGGTTGCGGTTCTGGGCAAAAGGAGAGAAACTGAATTTCGCGGATTCGGTGTTGTCAGAAGGAGACGGAGTCGGATTCGCAATTGCCTCGATGAAAAGGGCATCACCGATGATGAGCAGAGTGTCATGGGAAACCCCCTTGACCCCAAAATCACCGACGGTGAGCTTGTTGGTACCGAAGTAGAGAAGCTCTGTAGGCGTTGTGGTGATCTTGGCTCCCGTGAGATTGAAATAATCCTTCGACGAACCAAGGGTGATATCTCCTGACACATGAACGAAATTTCCGGCTCCCGGATTGGGGATAGCGATCTGAGCTGCACTGTTCGTCCAGAGAAGAGAACTTATGTTGAGACGGGAGAGTATCTCCAGAGTGCCGCCATTCAAGGCTACTCCTCCCGAACCGAGAGCATTTGGATTTGAGGTAATCAGTTTTCCAGCATTGATGAGGGTGCCACCGCTATAGCTGTTGCTACTGGAAAGCAGCACGGTGCCGTCACCATCTTGGGAGAGACCTCCGATGCCGGAAATGCTACCTCCGATAGCGAGTTTACTGTTGGTCACATCATTGACAATCACATTGGTCGCGAGATCGACTGCCGTGGTGATCGTGTGCGATCCCGCAAAGTTATTGATCGTGGGCTGATTGGTTCCCTGAAGGATCAGCGTGCCGGTACCGGCAATGGTGTAGGAGGCGGCAGCGTTGGAGAAGGTCAGGGCCGAGAGGGCGGCATTCGTCGTCAGGGTGACGGTGCCCGATCCCACAGTCAGGCCATTGGTATCAAAGGTCGCCGTGTCATTGGAACTCAGAGGACCGGCAAGTCCCGGAGTCCCCCCGTTGACATCCCAGTTTGAGAAGGAGTTCCAGGTCCCGGAACCATTATTTGTCCAGGTCGCCTGACCGGAATAAATGAGGCCGGAAACCGAAACATTGGTTGTTCCGAGATTGGTGGAGGCCCCGTTGAGGCCAGAAGCATCATAGGAAGTGACAACAACTGTATTGGTAAAGCTCCCCACCCCCTGTCCCGGAAGCAGCGTTGCCGACAGATTAGTCGGAGTTCCCGGTGCTAGGCTGGTGACACTGTCAAGACCCAGAAGGGTGTTGGTCGAGGTATTGGTGGTACCCAAATCAACTCTCAGTCCAGACTCATTGGTCAGGATGATGGTGTTGGTGCTCGTCAGCACATTGGTGTAACCAACATGTTCTTCTGGAATGACCAGATTGGTCCCACTGAGTTGGGATTGGGCGTGATCGTAGACAACCACGGTGACAGGGACATTGGTGGTGAAATTTGTGGAGCCGGAAACTACTGTGATGATAGTTCCCTGATTGGTTCCAACATTGGTGCCGTTGTAGGCGAGGCCGCTGGAATTCGTACCGCTTTGCGGGGTCACGGTCGTGGAACCAATGCTGCCAGTGGTGTTGGTGGAGTTGGTGGCCGTGAAGATGAGGTTCGCCGATCCCGTGGGGGAAGTGTTGGTCACGGAAAGCAGGATATTTGTGCTTCCCCCTGTGATGATGGCATTCGTTCCCCCGCCAAAGTTCGCAGTGATCGGCCCGGGGTTGGCAATTTCCTGAAGGAAAACGGAATTGCTCCCATAGACGAGCTGGTAGTCGCTTGGCAGGTTGGCGATATTCGTGAAGCTGCCGCTCACCGTGCCGGTCGTCATCAGGAAGGTGTAGATGGCGTTGGTCAGGGTGCCGAGGGAGGTGAAATTCACCGTTCCTCCCAAAGTGGCGTTGCCGGTGACATCAACCAGACTGGTCGAGGTGTTGCTGAGGACGACGTTCAGAATGCTTCCCGTATTCAGCGTCAGACTGCCGATACTCAGAGTGCCGGGGGTGGAGCCTGTACCTGGCGTGAGAGTGCCTCCGCTTGCCACTGTCACCGCCGAGTTTGTTGCACTGCCCGTACCACCCAAGGTTGTGTTGCTGTTCACGAGGATATTTCCCCCGCCGCTATTGGTGCCATTGAGAAGCAGGGTGCCGCCGGTGAGGGTGGTCACTCCGGTGTAGCTGTTCGAGCCGGTGAGAGTCAGCGTGCCCGAATCACTCTTCGTCAGGTTGCCGCTTCCGGAAATCGCTCCAGAATTCGTCAGGATGTTGTTGCTCCCCACATCAAAGGTGCCGGTCACATTGGTTGCAATGGCATAGGCATTGGTCACCGTCAGGTTGGTCAGTGCCGTAATGGTACTGTTGGAGGCAAAGGTCACCGTTCCCGTTCCAAAGGCATTGCTATTGCTAATGGCTACCGTTCCCTGATCCAGAAGGGTTCCTCCCGTGTAGCCGTTACTCGCCGTCAGAGTTGTCGTGCCACTACCTGTGAGCGTCAGCGCACCTCCTCCGGTGATTCCTCCCTCATTGGTGAGTTTATTGCCGCCATTATCGAGCGTCCCGGTGACACCGTTGCTCAACACCTCATTATTCGTCAGAGTCAGGTTGGTCAGCGCCGTAATGGTGCTGTTGGAGGCAAAGGTCACCGTTCCCGTTCCAAAGGCATTGCTGTTGCCGACATCCACGGTGCCGCCATTCAATGTGACGCCATTCGTATAGCTGTTGCTTCCGGTGAGGGTGACGGTACCGCTACCATTCTTGGTCAGGGAGCCGCCACCAAGATCGGCGCTGATGGTTCCGCTGCCAACGTCGAAGCTCAGAGCGCTCAAAGGCCCACCCTGAAGAGTTCCACCTTGAAGAATGAGTGCACCGATGATGAGGTTTCCACCCATTTTCAGAGTACCTCCGGTGATCGTGACCGTACCATTGGTCGATCCCAAGGTGCCATTATTGGTGACGACCAGCGTGCCGGCGGTCAGAAGGGTCCCCCCTGTATAATCGTTGGTTCCTGTGAGCGTCAGAGTACCTGCTCCCATACTCACCAGGCTGCCACCACCGGTGATCACTCCGGAGTTCGTCAGCGAGGCACCCGAGGCAACATCAAAAATGTTTGTCACGCCAATGCTGACGACATAGGTGTTCGTCACGGTGATTGTGGTCAGGGTTTTCACGGTGCTGTTGGAGGCAAAGGTGACGCTCCCTGTTCCAAAGGCAGAACTGTTTTCGATATCCACAGTACCACCATTCAGCGTCGTACCACCCGTGTAGCTGTTACTTCCCGAGAGAATGGTTGTGCCAGAACCAAACTGAGTGATCGACCCGCTGCCCGAAATGTTATTACTAATCGTCTGGCTGCTGCTGTTGCCAAACGTAAGGGAGGTTGTATCAACCACCGTTCCACTGCCAAGACTGCCGCTGGTTGCTCCATTCCCGACCTGGAGGGTGCCACCGCTGATAATGGTGCCTCCCGTATAGGTGTTCAGCGCGGCCAGGATCAATGTTCCCCCGTCGATCTTGCTCAGGGTGCCACTGCCGGAGATCACTCCGGGGTTGGTCAACGTCGCCCCCGGAAGCACATCAAAAGTGCCGGTCACGCCACCCGCGATGCTGTAGTTGTTGGCAACCGTGAGATTCGTCAATGCAGTAATCATGCTGTTGGAGGCAAAGGTGACGAGCCCCGTTCCCAGGGCGTTGTTATTGCTGATGGCCAGCGTTCCTGCATTGAGGGTGGTACCTCCACTGTAGGTGTTGTTGGCGGCGAGGGTCAGGGTGCCGATGCCGTTCTTGGTGAGTGAACCCGAGCCGCTCATCACTCCGGAGTAGATACCGTTGGTGATCTGGTTGAAAATGAGTGTACCGTTATTGGTGATTGTTCCCTGCAGGCTGGTCGAATCCCCTTCCAGCGTGCCCGCACTCAGCGTCCTGTTTCCGATGGTTGTGGAAGCACTGATCAGCGTGCCCCCCGTGTAAGTGTTGGTTCCGGTCAAATCGAGTGTGCCATTTCCAAACACTTTGAGCGCCAGGGCATTGCTGCCACCGTTGGGATTGCCCAGATTGCTGGCGTAAGTGAAGTTGGTGCCCGTGGTGTCGATCCCCAGGGATGACCCATTCAGAAAGCCGGTGGTCGCCGTGGAGTTGGTGACAAGCTGGTCGAGATTGGCTGAGGTGAAAGCGTTGCTTCCCCCAATGGTGAAGATCGTCGTGGCGTTGCTGGAAACAGTCAGGTTGCCATTCCAGACATTCGTGTTCCCATCATAGAGAGCCTGGGTTCCCCCAAACTCTACCGTTCCAGCCTGAATGACCGTCGGCCCGGTGTAGCTGTTGCTCCCGGAGAGAAGGATATTTTTCCCCGCCGTGTTAATTGTCAGGCTGGAGGAACCAATGAGAGAGGAGGCAACCGTACCCGAGAGCAGCGTCACGCTGCCGATATTGTAGCTTCCGTTGGTCAGAATGCCTTTGGTAAGGGTCAGATTGTTCGCGACATTGGTCTGGCTGGTGAGATCCAGCGTTCCTCCGTTCAGATTCACGGTGCCGCTGCCCAGCGCATTTGTGCTCCCGAGAGCCAGAGTACCCGACTGGATGAGCGTGCCGCCGCTGTAACTGTTGCTCCCACTGAGATCAAGTGTGCCATTGCCAAGAAGCGTCAGCCCAAGGGCATTGCTGCCACCGTTGGGGTTGGCCAGATTGCCAGAAAAGACAAAGTTGGTGCCGGTTGTATCGAGCCCCAGAAAGGAACCACTCCGGAAGCCGGTGGTCGCCGTGCCGTTGGTAATAATCTCGGAAAGTTCACTCGAAGTGAAAGAATTCCCACCTCCGACGGTGAAGACCACCGTGGCATTGCTGTACACAATCAGATTGGTGGCTGTCCATTGGTTGGTATCACCCGAATAGAAGGACTGTGTGCCTCCGAATTCCAACGAACCAGCCTTCACCGTAGTCGGCCCAGTATAACTGTTGCTGCCTTTCAGAGTGGTGTTTCCTGTACCGAGCTGATTGACAAAACCGGCCCCTGTGATGGAACTGGTGATCGTCGTGCTGTTGACCTGGTTGAAATTGATTGTTCCCGTGCCATTGCCGAAGGTGATTGTCGGGGAGGCGATCGTACCTGCAGTGTCACTTCCGCCAAAACGTCCGTCATTCAGCGTTCCTGAAGAATTGCTCTGAGCGGCAATGACGATGTTGCTGGCTGCAAGGGTGCCACCATTGGCCACGGTCACGGTGCCGTTGCCCGCATCACCGATCGTGAGCGTGCCGCTATTGCTCCAGAGACCGGTGCCGGTCACAAGCGCCGAGTTGTTCGAGGCGGTCGCCGCAGAACCAAGCGTTCCGTTCACATCGTAAACTTTGCCGGCATTGGAAACCACCATGCTGTTGCTGGAGCCGTTGTCGCCAACGAAGAGATTTCCGGTATTGGTCAACAGGGCGTTGCTCCCGTTGGTGCCAGTGACAACCAGGATGTTGTTTGATGCATTTACTGCAAAACCGACATAGGTATTGTTATAGAGATTTGTTCCTGAAGGAATATTGGTGCTGTTGCCCGCAGTGTTAATTCCCACATACAGATCGGGAGCATTGTAAAAGGCAGAGAGATTGGTCCCCGTCAGGATAAAATTCCAGTTCGTGTTCCCTAAAACGCTAAAGCTGTTGGTGGTGAATCCTGAGCCCGAAGCAAAGTTGATGAGAACATTTGTTCCCGTCCCCACAAAACCACCGAAGTTAAAGACATTGGAACCGGCTGAAACGAGCGTATTGCTGAACACCCCCGTGATATTCAGCGATGCGACACCCGGAATAAGTTCCAGGATGCTATTGGTGGTCCAGATCATTGAAGAAATGGTCAGGTTTGTGGCGAGATTTAGTGTCGCGGTCTGGACTCCTCCACCCAGAGTCACGGCCCCATTTCCCAGAGCATTGGTGCTGGCGGCAACAAGGGTTCCCCCAAACAGGGTACTGGCACCGGTGTACGTGCTGGCTCCAGAAAGAGTCACCGTACCGCCGCCATCCTGCGTGAGAGAGCCTGCTCCGGTCAGCGCGGCACTGATCGTGCCATTGGTCAGGCTATAGCTTGTGGCGCTGAGGGAACCATTTTGGAGGGTACCCGAGGCAAGCACGAAAGCTCCGTTGGTGCTGCCCTGGCCGCCGAGATCGAGTGTTCCTCCCGTGAGTGTTACGGTGCCGTTGCTCGCTCCCAGCATGCCTCCGTTGGTGATGACGAGGGTTCCTGCATTCAGCACCGTCCCCCCGCTGTAACTATTGCTCCCGCTCAGAACCAGTGTTCCTGTGTCGGTCTTACTGAGCGCTCCGGAACCGGAAATCACTCCGGAGTTTGTCAAGGCATTACCCGGGGTGACATCAAAAGTGCCGGTCACTCCCGTGGTGACGACATAGGAATTGGTCACCAAGAGATTGGCAACCGCAGTGACGATACTGTTGGAAACAAAGCTCACGGTGCCGCTACCAAAGGCGGCATTATTGCCAATGCCCACGCTCCCGGCATCGAGTTTCGTTCCTCCACTGTAGCTGTTGGCGGCCGACAGGGTCACGGTGCCGACGCCATTCTTGGTTAGCAAACCCGTGCCGCTCAGGATTCCTGAATAGGTACCGTTGTTGGTCTGGATAAAAACAAGGGAGGCATTGTTGGTGATACTGCCCTGCAAACTGGTTGTATTCCCGATCAGGACGCCATTACTTACGAATGTGCCGCCGCTGTAGCTATTGGTGCCGGTCAACGTCGTCGTGCCGCTGCCAAGTTGATTGAGTGTCCCGGGACCGGAAATCGAGGCGCTCTCCGTCAGCACGTCGCTCTGGTTAAAGTTGAGAGTGCCGCTGCCGCTACCAAACTGGATGACAGGAGTGCTCAGGGAAATTCCGGTGCTGGAACCGCCCAGAACTCCCAAATTCACCGTGCCCACAGAGCCGTTGACCCCTGCGATCGCAAGGCCGCCCGTGGCCACCACGCTGCCCCCGGTGGCGATCGTCAAGGTGCCGGCACCTTGGTTGCCCACATAGAGAGTTCCCCCATTCGACCAGGTCGATCCTGCAGCAGTCACAAAAACCGAGTTGTTCGAGGAGGTTGCCAAGTCACCGATGATGCCGTTCGAAGCGTTTTGAACCAGCCCACCATTGGAAATCACCAGACTGTTACCAGAACCCTGATCGCCGACAGAGAGGCTCCCGCCGTTTGTCCAAACCGACCCTGCTCCTGTCACAAGAACTGAATTGTTCGAGGAGGTTGTGAAGGCGCTGAGGATACCGTTTGAGGTGCTTTGAACCTTACCCCCGTTGGAAATCACCAGACTGTTACTGGAACCTTGAGCACCGATTTCGACTCCCTGGATGTTCGACCAGGTTGAGCCCGTTCCAGTCACAACGACTGAATTGTTCGAGGACGTTGCAAAGTCGGCAAGGACGCCAAGTGTGTCCTGTACCTTGCCGCCGTTGGAAATCACCAGACTGTTGCTGAATCCATTACCTCCCACAGCGAAGCCTGAGCTGTTCGACCAGATTGAGCCCGTTCCGGTCACAACGGCTGAATTGTTCGAAGAGGTAATGCCGTAGCCGACAAAAGAATTGGAATTGGCAAAAACCTGACCACCGTTGGAAATCATCAGGCTGTTGCTCGACCCGGAATAGCCAACATAAAGGAAGGCGTTGTTCGACCAGATTGAGCCCGTTCCGATCACACTGACTGAATTGTTCGAGGAAGTATTGCTATCGCCTAGAATGGCATTGGCATTTTGAACCTGACTGCCGTTGGAAATCACCAGGCTGTTGCCCGATCCGCCGACACCGACATAGAGATCAGCGCTGTTGGAGAGCAGGGTGTTTACATTGAGAACATTCAGCCTGTTATTTGTGTCTCCAGAATTAACTCCAATAAAAGTATTGCTGTAACTAGAAGTTCCGGAAGTGATATTTGTGGTCTGATTAGAAGAGCCGTTCCCCACAAAAAGATTCGTCTGTGACAAAACAGGAGACACCATTAAGAGTGCTGCCATGAGAAGCAGAGGTGTCACAAAGTTTCGAGAAAAATGGATATTCATAATTATTAAACCTATGGCACGCAAAAATGACCCCATTTTCTAGCCACCCCATCCGATTACTACAAGGGAAACCTATCATTGAGATAACGATAACGGTCTCTTAGAGGCCTTTACGCCATGGCATGATATAGCTGTTGGGCGATTGTAGAAACAATGAGGATCCCAATCAGGCTCTGAGACATTTTGAGAACATCCGATTTTTCAAATAGTACTGATAGTAATTGCACCAAACGACAGCGCTTTTGTTTCTATCTACCTCTCTAAAGTGGGATGATTTCTTTTTTCCTGAGTTGCCTCTATCTCCTCGAAAGTTATTTGTCCCTTGGTGTTTTAACCTCCCACTCTTTTTGTGTCGGTAATCACTGAATCTTAGAGTGATCTAACCGGAACATCGTCGATTCTTAACCGGTGAATCTTCGACTATTGGTGAAAATCAACGCCTTGCCAAAAGTGCTACTTGAGGAATCACCGGTTAAATTGAGTAAAAGGCCACGTAACCGCCTTGGGTGCCCATGAGAGATAAGCGGTGATTGCGCAATTTCCATAAAAACCGAAAGCCCTACCGTCGGTTAGCACTAAATCCCGGAGTCCAGACCTTATCTATACGGAGCCTCTTTTGCTTTGAGGGAAGATTTTGCTGGTGAAGGTGCCGAGTCGGCCCCCCAAAGAAGCCACTCGAAAATTCACCGTCACGAAACTCGGAGATTCACCTGTTAAATTACTCGATGATTTAACAATCACCTACACTTTTTGGACTAGTTTAATGGGTTCCGATCACTGGGACTCGAACCCAGAACCAATAACTTAATAAAGAGAAAAAAAGGCACGATTTGTTCAGAAGCCAGGAACAATCGTTGTCGTACTCCTGTGATTGTCTTCTGGGTTATGATTTGCCAAACATACCCTCATGGAACCTCACCCTTCAGTCTCACCTTCTAAGGTAGATAGTCTGAGGGTTTTTATCCGAGAAAGACGTCTACTGCTCATTCGGACTGCGATTTTCATTCTGATCCTCGTCGGGTTACGCGTCTTGCTTCCTACGTTGATCGAGCGAGGGACTGCCTATGGATCCCGCTACTACCTCGGTCTCCCGGCACGAATCGACAAGGTCGATCTGTCGCTCTTCAAGGGCAAAATAGTGCTTGAGGGGGTCAGCGTTGCGAGCGTGCCGGATAAAGTGACCCCCTTCGATGCAGCCCTCAACCCACCGGTCATCGATCCCTCCACCACACTGATGCATTGCCAACGGATTTCAGTGGGTCTTTCCTGGTCATCTCTCCTAAAGAAAACCGTGCGTTTCACCGAGGTATCTATTGACTCTCCCTCTATCCACTTGCTGCGCGAGGAAGGGGGAAGGATTGATCCTTTTTGCCATGCAAAGCCTCTTACCACTCCCTCAAAAACGGTTAAAGCTCCCGCAAAACATTCATCGAAGCCATGGGCAATCGTGATCAACCAATTCGCGCTGAGGTCGCCGAATTTGGTGATCGCCGATCCCTCTCTTGGCAGGAACCTGTTGGAGTTTTCGCTACAGCAATTCACGCTCGACGATCTCTCAGCTCGTGGCAGTGATCTCGGACTCGGAGCTATCGGCATTCAAGGAACTGTGTTGCGGGTGCAAAAGGATCTCGTGCTTGCTAGCCCATCTGCCGGCGGGACTGCTCCGAAAGCCTCTTCGGGAACAACAACTTCGCAAAATCCCAAAGCATCATCCGATGCTTCGGTGCTCGGGTATCGCATCAAAAAAATCGATATCTCTCATGCGAAATTCACATGGATCACCAAGGAGGGGCCACTTGATTTGACGCTAACACTGAAGGCAGCCAATGTTACAGCTGACCAGGGAAAGCGTTTCCCGATATCACTTGGCCTTCAAATTGCGAGCGGGACCATTAGTTTGGATGGTGATGTGGGAATTCTTCCTCCCTCGTATTCAGGAAAGTTCACTTGGAGCAACCTCCCGTTCCCTCCGATCTTGCTCGCCTCGCTGCCCGAACTGGCTGCATGGTTGCGCTCGGCTGATTCGAGCGGCGACCTGAGGATCGAAACGGATCTCCTTGGAGTTCACGGCCCACCATCCATCAGACTCTCAGGCCAAAGCACCATCGAATCCCTTTCCATCGCCGATCCGGGCAATAAGGAATTTTCGATCGGCTGGAAACAGCTCGAGATTATGATGAACGAGGCCGTCATCCCGATTCCGAACGGTGCAAAATCTCTGCCGTCCACAAAGTTAAATTTTGAACTGATTCGGCTTGTCGAACCGAAGATCAACTACACGCACCCATCATCCGCGCTGAATGCGCTGCTCGGAATTTCCGCAACCTCGAATGCCCCGATCGCGACCATGCCTAACCCCGCCTCCCCAACTTCGGCGGGATCCTCACCGGTGGAGGCCAAAATCGCTCTGCTGGAACTCACCGGCGGCAGCATCCAGGTGCATAACACCACTGTGAAGCCAACTGCTATTTCCACGATCAGCGGCCTCTCCATCTCTCTCCACGGAGTTAATTATCCCGATCCCTCGGCCGATACGATCAGCATCCAGGGAATTCTGCCCACGAACTCGATGCTTACCATTGACGGGAACTTGAAGGCTGGAAATGTCGGATGCTATACTGTTACACTGAAAAACCTAGATTTGCCTCCCTTCACGCCTTATGCAGCAGCTGCAGGAGCCACACTCGACGCGGGTCAGATTTCAGTGACGACAAAGCTCAACACTCACGGAGTCCTCATGCAGATAGACAACGACCTGGTGTTGCAAAAATTCGGCATTTCGCTGCGCGATCCGAACTCATTTACCAGGAAATTCGGAATGCCGATCGATCTCATTATCGCCCTGCTGAGCGACCCCTCCGGTGATATCAAACTCAGAGTGCCGTTAAGCGTTGATGAAAAGGGATCAAAAGTCTCAACTGGTGCGGTCATTGCGTCTGCGCTGAAGACTGCCATCCTTGGCGCAGTCTCCACGCCGCTGAAACTGCTTGGAGGGTCATTCAGTGGCGAATCAGGAACCGGGCCTGGCACTTTCACGATCGCCCCGATCAAGAGCCCCTCCGGCACCCCAGTTCTCGATTCCAGCGGGTCGGGGCGCATTGACGGACTTGTAAAACTGTTGGCGCAACGGCCTGAAATCGGACTCATGCTGCGTGGTCGCACCAGCACGGACGACCGTCCCTCGGTTGCGGAACAATTGCTTGTCGAGCGAGTGAAGCAGGGCAAGGGATTGCCAGAACTCGATGGAGCGGGGTTCCTTGCCCAGCTCCGGATCAAACAAATCCTCTCTAGGCGCAGCAAGGGCAAATCAGCCTCCTTATCGGTAAAGGATCAGCAGCTTTTCAACCGGTATCTCGCCGCCGTGGAGATTCCCGAGGATCGCCTCGACACACTTGCAAAGCTTCGCGCAGAGAATGTCAGGGATATGCTCGTTGCCAAAGGAGTCAATGCGGGACGGCTGAGTATTGGAAATCGCGAAGCCGTGGGGGAAGCAGGAGTGGTCATTTCGTTCCTACCTCAGCAGGGTGCATCTGCGGCATCAAAATGACTCGCATTCAGGAGCAGAGCTAGAGCGGACACAATTTTGCTCCATCCTGAACCGCGCTTCAACGATTCAGGTTTTCATTGAGACAGCTCCACTCTCTGCATAAAAGGGGAAAAACTATCTGTTAAGAAATTTCAACGGGAAAGCCGTCCACACGGTTCGCCAACACAACCAGTTGCTGAACCAATTTCCGGACTGGATCCCGGTTGAATTAAAAGCCGGAGAGAACGATATACTTTTCAAGGTAGGTCGATTTGGAAAAATCGCCCAATATTGCGATGGATGGGGAGTGAAAATTCAGTGCGTGAAAAAAGCAGTAATTCGCGACCCCCAATCGAGCGGGCCTGACTTATAAGCTCAGATTCCTCACTTCTCAAAAGCCTCTTAAAAACTCATTCCATATGACGCCTAAAAAGTCAGCTCACCCTATTCCTTCAATTTGGAATGTTGCTGCAGGGCCAAGTCCCTGCATCTGCCTGAGATGAGGAAATCTGCTCCAAAGCGATCCTGCTAACTTCTTGATACTTGTCGGTGATTTGACGGGCCTCGGGAAGTTGGACCACGTGGCGTTAGTCCTTCTAACGATATCATCAGGTAATTCGTTTAGTCCCCTCCCCTGAGAATACTCAACTTGATGAATAAATGCGTGTGCCTAATTGTGTACCCAATTGGTGAGCATTATGCACAACATGCGTAATATGCACATCCAATCCGATAGAGTAACCACCTAAACAGGAGTTACTTACAGAGCAGGCAAAGACGGCTCATAACCTGAAGGTCGCAGGTTCAAATCCTACCCACGACACCACTTCCTTCTCATTGCCGGATAGGAACTTACGCTAATTAAACGACCGCCCGTTTAGGGCGCGTTTTTGCCCTTGTACTCTAAAAACGAGGTATTTTGTGCTCTATCGAGCCGTATTTATATCAATCCGGGCAAGGCTTTGTCGTGCACCATGGCATCAGTTTTCAAACGAGGACGAACTCGATGGATCAGTTCCAGAGACCCAGCGACAGAATGCCCTGCCTTGAGAGTCTCGGTTGTATCGATTCCTCCATAGCGGAACTTATCCGAAGTGCTTCCTACCTATATCAAACATATAGCTGTCAAAAACTCCATCGAGGCAGTGGGGCATCATCGGCCCGGGAAAGTACACCGTTGGCCTTCCGAGCCCCAGAGGTAAGGATGGCAAGTAGGTTGCGGCTATACTCTGACAACCCGGAAAATAGGTCTTTTGCCGAAGCTGTTGGATCCGAAGCGATTCTCAGCCGCATTATTTCTTCCATATTCAGCAGTAAGTGTAATTCGTTTACAAACTCGTCCGGCATGAGAGGCATGGCCTGAGGAGAAACTCTCCCTCGGTGGGCAAGGATTGCATCCACAGTTGCCTGCTCATCGGCATAGTAATGAAGGGTATTGGAAGAATGAATATAGTCACCGGGCCTTACGCCGATACGAATAGCCAGATATTCGTGCAACATGGTGAAGACAAACACATCATAAGGCATGATCGCGGCGGCGGACTGCGATCTCATTGTCGTGACACAAACAAGGGTGTCGGAGCGGATGAAGTAATGGAGCGCAAGCAGGCATGGAGTATCACGCGGAGAGGTGATCAGATCATTGGGGGAAAAAACGGATATCGTGGCGCGGCGACTGGAACGATCATTGGCAAGACATCTGATCACATGTTCCAGTTGATCCCCTTCCATGGCCTTCCTGATTCTTGTTCCAAAGGCACAACAGAATTTGCCGGCTTCCATGAAGCTTCTTCCGTGCTGATTGTAAAAGCAGATCATTTCGGGATCACGGGCTCCCGTCATCAGCCATAAGAAACTTGCCACGGCATAGGAGAGGTTGAGAATTTTTTCCTCTCGGTGAATCAGGCGACTGCGGATATCGCTCAGGACAAACTGGCAGGATAAGAGTTCCCGTGTACCTCTGGCTTGCGTTCCAAACTGGGAGCCTGAGCTGGTTGCATCATTAACGGGATCAACATCGCTTCCATCATTTGAAAGCGATTGCAAAAGATGCTCGAAAGCCCCCTGAAATGTCGCAAAAGGAGCATTTGGCAATAGGGCAGTAGACATACTCATAACTCCCCGGTCATCCCGTTGCTGGCAGTGGAAGGAGATTCATTTTTGGAAAATAAAAGCTGAGGCGCTAGCGCGCTTCTCTACAAAGCTTAGCAACTCTGCGATAGGCATGGGTCTTCCGTACAAATATCCCTGCACATAGCGGCAACCCAGGGAATGCAAATAATCGGACTGAGACTGCTCCTCGACTCCCTCTCCGATGACAGTATAGCCGAGATTTTTCCCGATACCTACGATTGCTGCAAGAAGCGCATTCTTTTTGGAATCACCGCTGATGACCCCTTTCAGAAACATCCTGTCGATTTTGATGATGTCGATGGGGAAAAGGGAGAGATGTTGAAGGGTGCTGTACCCGGTGCCGAAATCATCCACAGCTATACAAACTCCCTGTTTGCGGAGCAACTTAAGGTTATCAACCAGTGTCCGATTGCTGGGAATCAGATTGCTCTCGACGATCTCAAGCGTGAGTGACTGAGGGGAGATCCCGGCAATTTTCAAATGCTCAAGGCAGAGTCCCGCATATCCCTTGGTGGAAAGAACTGCCGGGCTGACATTAAGCGCGACTCGGAAGCCGATGTTCTGGAGGAGCGAGCGAGCCTCACCCCTGAATGTATGAATGGCTTCGCCAAGAACCCACTCGTCCACTTTGGGAAGATATTTGGTGCGTTCAATCGCCGCCATGAAGTTCCCCGCTGCCAGCACGGTGCCATCCTTTTCAATAAGCCTCAAGAGAGCCTCGGCTCCGCAGATGGTATTGGTCTGAAGATCAATGAGTGGCTGAAACACAAGGGAGAACCTGTTCGAGGTGAAGGCATCCTTGATTTTGCGATCCAGATTCCTACGCGCCTTGAACTTGCGGATGAGCTCTTCGTCGGCAATGCAAACTCCCTTCCGTTGGCCGCTTTTTACCAGATACATGGCTTCCTCGGCCCTGCGCAGGACTTCAGTAGGATTGATATCCGGCTCTGAAATCACCACGCAACCGATACTGGCCGCAACCATGATTTCTAGGTCTCCCAGTATAAAGGAGCGGTCAAAATCTTCCTGAATTCTGGCAAGAAAGGGATTGAGATCTTCTTCCAAATTGAGATGGCGAACCAGCAGTGTGAACTCATCGCCGCTGAGTCGCCCAAGAAGATGTTTATTGCGGCTGATTCCGTCGAACCGTTTGGTGATTTCAATCAGAAGTTCATCTCCCGTATCGTGACCGAAGTTGTCGTTGACCTCCTTGAACCCATCGATGTCAATGTAGAGCAGGACAGAATCGGGGCGTAGAGAATCAGCTTCATTGATCGCCTCTTCCAACTCTTTCAAGATCACCGCGCGGCTTGCAGCCCCTGTGAGAAGATCGTGATCCGCCTGATGCCGCAGGTCTTCATTGATCAGTTCGCGCTCGGCGACAATGGAGAGATTTGTGGCAATAAGGTCAAAGACCTCCATTATCCGGGGATCAAGGCAATGATGGTCGGGGTAGAGAAACTCTAGGACGGCAATCAGCCGATTCCTGATCCTGACAGGAACCACCAGATAGGAGTACTCGGGGCGCCGGGGCGCGGAACTGATAAATTCGGCATGCGTGATCTCTGCCAACGGATGGCTGGGAGTGCTGTCAATGGCGGTCCAGACGGATGGGAGTTCGGGGTCTCTGGGGATGCTCTCGTTGTAATAAACCCCTGTCGTCCCACCCGTCTGCATGTTACGGATGCGGGCGGAAAGCCATCCGAGATTGCAATCGAGATCACCGACAAATGAATTGAGGGCATTGTCAAATGTCGGGGCTGTTGTGACCAGTTGAGATGTTGCCTTGAGCAGCCCGTTATAAACCTCTTTCTCCAGATGGAGAAGCTGAGTCAAGTTCGTGAGGCTTTTGTGAGTCTCCAGATACCCCATCGTCAGCAGGGAGAGCTTTTCAAGCATGGCAAGCTGCCTCGCTGTCAGTTCCTTCGGTCTTCTGTCGATCACGCAAAAACAGCCAATGGGAACACCATCGTTGCCAATGAGTTGCGCTCCGGCAAAAAATCGGATGTCGAGATCTCCTGCGCCCAAAGAGTCAGGGGAAAAGCGGGAATCAAGCCGAGCATCCAGGAGAATCAGCGGCTGACCTTCCTTGGAGGCACAATAGGAAAAAACGGAGCCCTTGATGTTTGTTTCCTTGAGTTCGGTACCATAGGCGGATTTGAACCAAACCCTCTCTCTGTCGGCCAAAGCGATGAGTGCAACAGGCGTCTCACAGAAACCAGCCGCCATCTCCGTCAGCACATCCAGCATGGGATCGGTTGGGGTATCGAGAATCTGAAATCCAAGCAGGCTGGCGATCCTCTCTTCCTCGAAGTTATCAGGAGATGGTTCGCTCATCTCGTTTGAGCTTGAATGAGAAATTTCCTCTCTCTCAGGGAACCGGGGTGGTGATCTCATGGCCGCCTCGGTTCATGAGCGGATGCGGGTGAGGCACGCACGGCAAGTATTGTAAAGGGCAGTAACAACCAGATAATCCAAAGGGCGCACGCCGTGTTGAGCAGGTAAAAGCCAGTATGTTCCCCTCGATGAAAAAGCCCATAGACGATGCCAATCAGTGAAAGCACCATGACGAAGAGATGCGCCAGAACATGCTGCACCCGATCTCTCAGAGATAACTTCACAGCACTCTTTCTTGTCACCACATATCTGGGAATGTGACGGCGAGCTAACAGGGCCGATACAATAGCCGATAAAAAGACCATGAAGAGCCCCACCTGAGCCCGGAATTCCTTCACGGTATGCCGGCCATCAGTGATGAGGCGATTGAAGAGGAGGAAGGCTAGAAAGTAGGGCAGTCGCCAGAGAATGAACTCCCAGGCTGGAGCCTTGATGATGAATTCTCCGGAAAAAAGCCCCCATGCCGGCAGAAGGAAAAAGATCGGATAAGCGATTCCAAAAACCAGGTAATGATAGCCAAAATTGAAATAATTGGTTCTCTGTCTCCAGCTCAATCCCCTGGTGAAAAGAGGGCAACGCCAGAAAAAGAGCCGCATCGAATCCAGGGCCCACTGCCATCGCTGCCTGACCTGCCCGGCAATTTCCTGAGGCATCGTTCCGTGCGAAAGCGGATGGGGGTGATAGACACTCCTCCAGCCAGCAGCGTGCAGAAGTAGTGAGGTGTAAAGATCCTCCACCACATTCCAGGTGGAAAACCCTCCAATCTGATCCAAGGCAGCTCTTCGGTAGATCACACCCGATCCGCAAGAGATGGCTGAGCTGGAAGCATTGCGACTTGGTTGCATCGATCCATAAAAGACGAGATCTCGATTTGCCCAGGGATCACCTTCTGAAACATCAAAATTCTGATAGCTCTGGACAAAGGCTATTCTGGGAACTGCGAAATAGCCCGTGAGACGGCGCAGAATCTCCGGATGACAAATCTGGTCGGCATCGAGTGTCATCAGGAATGGCTGCATGGTATGTGCGAGAGCATGATTGAGGTTGCCCGCCTTGCGGTGCACATGCGTGGCGCGACAGAGGTGAGTGAAACCCAGTTCATGGCAGAGGGCCTCCACCTCAGGTGTGGACCGATCATCAGCCACGGTGACCTGAAATTCAGGATACTCGATTCCGGCAACTGCACGCAGGGTCATTTCAATGACCTCAAACGGCTCGCCACAGGTGGTGACAATGATGTCCACCGGTTGCGGCGGCTCCTGAAGTTTGAGCCCTTCTGGTGAATGATCACGCCGTTGCATCATCATGAGTCCCCAGAGGATGAGGCTTCCCACGCAGAGGGCTTCTGCAACGAGGTAGAGTGCGACGGCATACCAATATTGGTAGTTCGCATACCGGAGACACCACGCGTAGTAGGCAAGGGCCGCGATGACCGTGACGATATAGACCAAGCAATCCCGTTTAAACTTCCATTGAAGTTCTTTATCATTGTAGCGATCCCGCCTCGAGGGAGAACGCCCGACTGTCCGCACCTGCTGCACCGGTTCCTGGGCGGTCTCGTTAGAAAGAGTATTCATAAGAAAGCACGAGATTGATTGCGGAGTAACTTCCTGAGGAGCTTCCGTCCCTGTTCAACCCCCTATTCTGATCAAAGACACGGGCATCAAGCCTCACCGTCTGATTTTCCAACCAGGAGTACTTCAGATAGGTGAAAGCTGCCGCGCCGACCCCTCCATTTCTCGGTTGCTGGTAAAAGTGGCCTTCAACTCCATACTCCCAGTGCTTTCCAAGATTCTGGGACCACTCGGCGAAGAAATTCTGAACGATGAGGTTTTCCGGATCGTAGTAAGCTGAGGTGGTGTTATTTCCCTGCCTGTAGAGCGGTGCGGGGAAGAGAAGCCTCTCGTTATAAATGCCGTATCCCACCCTCAGCTTGGGAACCCGTAGAATGTTGTAGGCAGCGCTCAGATAAAAGTCAGTGAGAGTATTCCCCGAGGTGATGGAGGCCGCCCTGAACTTTCCATAGACATCTACCCTCTCTAGGGGGTTCCATGTTGCTGCAACGCTTCCCATATCCATTGTGGATCGGGAGCCGACTCCACCAATCGTGGCGGCGAGATCATAAATCGACATCCCAAAGGGAGGCTCGCTATCGACCACATCCAGATGATCGGCGCGAAAATCGAGTTTCAGCGTCGAAAAGGGCCGAAGCATGACACCGACACCGCCATTCACACTCGTCCATCCGCTTGAGTAACTATTCACTCCGATAAAACCTGAGAGTGCCCAGAATTCGGATGGTTGATAAACCAGAGCGAGCCCCCCGGTTTGGCGATTAATCGTTGTGAAGCCATTCTGACTGAACCATCCATGCGTGGTACTAAGCGTCAGTTCCAAAGGGTCGAATGGTCGAAATCTCGCTTCGATGCCCGCATCAAAAGTCTGGTAGGTGATGCTGTTCAGGAAGAAATCTCCCAACACCTCGACTCTTGGTGCCGCAATTTTCCGTTCCAACTCGATCCGATCCGACCAGTCATCGGCAACGGATCGTGCGGGCCAGGTGGAGAGAAGTTGGCGGGCTTCAGTCACCGCACCCGTGCGAAGTGTTGTCTCTGTCAGACCATAGGCGGCCTCCTCCAGATAAGGATTTGTGGCAAGGGTGGCCCGATATTCCCGTGAGGCATCAGGAAACTCCCCCGCATAGTGGTAGGCGCGAGCGCGAGCAAGATGCAAAGTCCAG
>Ga0302189_10001026_pt1 | contig 24083 bp, 20 predicted proteins | sample II_Bog_E2_2_FD_194551 | JGI IMG/M metagenome (GOLD analysis project Ga0302189, IMG submission 194551) | Peat permafrost microbial communities from Stordalen Mire near Abisko, Sweden - II_Bog_E2_2 | ecosystem: Environmental > Terrestrial > Soil > Wetlands > Peat | place: Sweden: Abisko...
GGGATCACCCGTTCCCATCCCGAACACGGAAGTTAAGCCTCGCTGGGCCGATGGTACTGCACGGGTAACTGTGTGGGAGATTAGGTGATCGCCGGCAATTATCTCCAAGCAAAAAGCCATGCCTCTACGGCATGGCTTTTTTGCGTATGTCGAGTCCTGCCTTCTTCCCTTGTTCCTGCTGGTGAGGCGCGTTTGTCGCCCACCGCAGCCTCGTCCAGGAATCTGCATTTGCCGATTTACGCCTATGCCCTCCCTGTGCAATCATGGTTGCATCGTCAAATCCACAGGTGGTTGGTGAGCTCATGAGCATTCGTCTGTCTGATGGCACAGAAATTCCCATCGAAATGCACAAAATCCGCGTTGTGCAAAAAGTTAGATTGGCCCCGGCCCGCGAGCGGCTCCATGCAATGGAGGAAGCTGGCTACAACACATTTCTTCTTCGCACCCGCGATATTTTTCTGGACATGCTGACCGACAGCGGAACGAATGCCATGAGCGATAATCAGCAGGCATCCATGCTGCTGGCCGATGACGCTTACGCCGGCTCGGAAAGCTTTTACAAGCTGGCGGACTCGGTCAAGGAGATACTCGGCTATGAGTATCTGCTGCCGGCTCACCAGGGTCGCGCTTGCGAGCATCTGCTCGCCAAGACCTTTATCAAGCCCGGCACTTATATTCCCATGAACTATCACTTCACCACCACCAAGGCACACTTCAATCTGATGGGCGCCACCGTCCTTGAGTTATTCGGGCCTGAAGCTCTGAATACGCAGAGCAGTTATCCATTCAAGGGAAACATGGATCTTGGGCGCCTCAAAGCCGCAATCGACGAGCACGGCGTTGCCAAGATTCCTTTTGTGCGTATGGAAGCGACCACCAATCTGATCGGCGGACAGCCGTTTTCGATGGCGAACCTGCGTGAGGTGAGGGAGCTTATCGAGCCCCTTGGCATTCCGCTCGTGCTCGATGCCAGCTTGATTTCGGAGAACGCATACTTCATTCGCCAGCGTGAGCCGGGATACGAGAATGCCACAATTCGCGAGATCATCCTCGAGATGATGAAATTGTCGGATCTCTGTTATCTCTCGGGACGCAAGAGCTGCATGGTTCGCGGCGGACTGATCGCTACAAACAATAAGGATCTCTATAACGCGATACGGCCATGGTTGCCGGTTTACGAAGGATTCTACACCTACGGCGGAATGTCATCGAAGGAAATCGAAGCAATGGCGGTCGGTATGCGTGAGATGACGGATCTCGAAGTAGCGGGCTCCTCGGCCGATGCCATCAAGTACTTTGCCAACCGGCTGATCGCCAACGGAGTTCCCGTAGTCACGCCTCCGGGCGGCCTGGCCTGCCATCTCGACGCCATGCGCTTTGCCCCGCATCTTCCACAAACCGATTACCCAGCGGGAGCACTAGGCGCGGCAACGTTCATCGTCTCCGGCATCCGGGGTATGGAACGCGGCACTATCTCGATGGACCGTGATGAGCAGGGCAACGATGTGCCTTCGGATATCGAACTTTTGCGGCTGGCCGTTCCGCGGCGTGTCTTCACGATGTCTCACTTCCAGTATGCAACCGACCGGATCAAGTGGCTTCACGAACACCGCGATATGATCGGCGGTCTTGAGTTTTATGAGGAACCGCCCATCCTTCGCTTCTTCGGCGGCAAGTTGAAGCCCAAGAATAATTGGGGCGCGAAGCTTGCCGCAGCCTTCGAGAAGGACTTCGGTCCCGACTGCTAGACGCTGTGCGCGAACAATTCGCACTCAATTAAAAAGGCCATGCCTCTTAGGCATGGCCTTTTCTCGCTTATGGAGGCTAGTTTGGCGGTTTCAGCGCTTCTTGTTCAAATTTGCCTTTCGCATTACGAGCCCAGGCAGTACCAATCGCTTCATTTAACAGCGGAATAATCTCTGGATCGTAATTTGCAATCGTGTTGACATCATAGATTTCGAAGTTTCGGGCGTTATCGGTGTATTCTTGAGTCTCATCGCCGGCAAAGAAATGCCAGCCGCTGTCGATCGAATTGTACGGGGCTTCGCGGTACATATATCCTACCCGTTCGCCTGTCACAGTTATCCGGTCGGAAGCAATACATGAGCCTCGTCCTTCAGCCAATGGGCGAAACTGATCAGGTCGTAGTTTGAAAGGCTTTTTCATCGATGCTCCACCTGCCGATTTCTGAGTTCAGATTGCGGTGACAAAACTCCGAAGGTCATACACGGAATCACTATAGCGGCGATGAACATGGTTGGTTGATGTTTGTTTTCCCAAGTCCCAAATGCGAGACCTGGGGAACCCGGTAGCTTGGGGGGCCGTAAGCCCGCGTCACCTCGTAGCGCTATTTCTGTAGAGTCAATGCGACAAAGACGATGTCATTTTCCCGCATTGCGAGCTTCGTCTCATACACGCCGCTGGGACCAACGCTCACGATCTCGTTCCGCTCCGGCGGCTCATCAGCGAGCTTTCTCAACTCGTCGAGTTGCGCCGCGCTCGGCGTCTCAGGCCGCCCCATTTCCAAATAGCGCGTGTAGGCGTCGTTGGCCTTGTAACCAGTGCGATTGATCTTCAAACGATATTGGCCTGGCTTGAGCGCGGCTATATGCAAAGCCACCGGCACACGATCCGCCGCCGGGTGAATCGCGCGATAGAAGGGCTTGTCGCTCTTCTCCTGCTTTGGCAATGAGAAGTCCCAGATCAGCCCGGCGAAGCTGTCGCCGTCTTTCGTCAGCCACGAACGTGCGTCGCTGTTCTCGAGTTCGTTCGGGCCAAGTTCGTTGAGGTCCTTGTAGGCGTAGTAGGTCGCTTTGCGCAGTCCTTCTCGAGTAAGCAGGCCGAAACCTCCTTGGTAGGTAGAGGGCGGAGGGCCGGCCTCCTCGAAGAGATCGGTATAAGTCCAGTAACTGAGCGAATCGACCAGCCCCTCGCTTCTCTTGATCTTGTCAAGCACAAAAGCAGCGTTGAGATAGGTGTCATGCACTGGGTCGCGTGAAGAGTAACTCGAATTCCACTCGGTGAAGTGGATCGGCAGCTTGGACAATGTCGAAGCTGCCACCTGATCGTGCACCTTCTTCATGTCGCCGACGATCGAGTCGGGATCGGACGAGAGTCTCTGATCGGCCTCGCCCTTTTCATCGATGAAGCCGCCGTCAACGCCATAAGTGTGAGTGGAGATGAAGTCAAGCGGAACGTTGCTCTGCGCCGCATGAGCGATCATATCCGGGATCCAGCCGATACCGGCGGTCGCCGGGCCGCCGACCTGATAGGCCGGGTTGACGCGCTTGATCGCCGCTACCGTCACGTCATAAAGATGGAAGTAGGCCGCCTGATCGCCGGTGAAGAAAATCTTGCTCAGGTTCGGCTCGTTCCATACCTCAAAGCGCCATTTCGCCACCTCTTTGTCGCCAAACCTCTGCTGTAGATGGCGCGTGAAGGCCTCGATAAAAGCGCCCCACTTGTCGAAGTCCTTGGGCGGAGTTATATTGGCCTTCCACCAGAAGGTCGTCTGCTCGCCGCTGGCCAAATCCTTGGGCATAAAGCTCAGCTCGACCAAGGGCTTCATGCCCGTATGAACGATGGCGCCGTAGATAGCATCGATTTTCGTCCAGTCGTAGACAGGTTTGCCGTCCACCTCTTTGTAAGCATCCATGTCATCGGTGAAGAGGCCGTGGAAGCGTATGAATTCGAAGCCAAGCTCCTTGTGGACCAGGGAGAGTTGCTGCTGGTTGGCTTCTCGCAGCAAGAGCGCCGCGTGTCCAGCGCCGACGCAGTCTCTCCAAGCCATGTTGCGCGGCCCCTTGACCTGCCGCATATCGGCGTTAATCGCGCGCGGCTGGTTGGCTTGCTGCGCCGGCAGGAACAGCGTACCGAACAGCGCTGTCATCAACGCGGCGTTCAGATACTTAGCTTGCAAAATCGTCATGATCGAATAACTCCATCAGTGCGGACAGACTCCGTTGCTCAAAGAATCTATCATACTCAGGGTCGCTGAATAGGAAGCTGGGGTGCCCATACTTGCTTCAACCGTCAGAAAACAGAACAAAAAGAGACCGACATTTTACGGCTATTCTGAATTAAGCCTATGTCCACCGCCCAGCACCAAGTCGATGTGATTGTTTTGGGGGCGGGGGCGGCCGGGTTGATGTGCGCGGCTGTGGCTGGGCAGCGGGGGCGGCGGGTTGCGCTGTTGGAGCACAATGGGCAGCCGGGACGAAAGATCCTGATCTCCGGCGGCGGTCGGTGCAATTTTACGAATCTGCACTGTGGGCCGGAGAGTTTTCTCTCCCAGAATCCACATTTTTCCAAGTCGGCGCTGGCACTCTACCAGCCGCGGCACTTTCTTGAGCTGGTCGAAAAGTATGGAATACCCTGGCATGAGAAGACGCTGAGGCAACTCTTCTGCGACGGCTCGGCGCGGGCCATTCTCGACATGCTGCTGGCGGAGTGCGAGCTGGGTTGCGTCGAGATTGTCCTGAACGCGCGCGGAATTGAGATCGAGCGCGCCAGCTCCGGTGGGTTCTGCGTTGCTTCCTCGCAGGGAGAGTTCCGGGCTGATGCGCTGGTGGTGGCTACCGGGGGGCTGTCGATTCCCAAGCTGGGGGCTAGCGGGCTGGCGTATGAGCTGGCGCAGCAGTTTGGGCTGGCGGTTGTGCCGCCGAGGCCGGCGCTGGTCCCGTTGGTGTTGGGCGGCCCGGAGGCCGGTTGGATGGAGCTCGCTGGAGTGGCGGCGGAGGTTGTGGCCTGGTCTGGCGGAGGGAAGTTCAGGGAGAAGATGCTGGTGACACATCGCGGGCTGAGCGGGCCGGCGGTCTTGCAGGCCTCTTCGTATTGGCGGCCGGGAGAGGCGTTTACGCTGGATTTCGCGCCCGATTCCTCTGGCGTGTTGAACGCTCTGCGGCAGCCGGATGCGCGGCGGGATTCTGCGGCGCTTCGGCAGGCGTTGCGCGAGGTGCTGCCGACGCGGCTGGCGAACCACCTAGCCGAGATCGGCGAGCCGAAGGGCTGGTCGAACGCGGCTTTGGAGGCCTGCGAGCGAGGGCTGCACCGGTGGGAGTTCCACCCAGTGGGGACCGAGGGGTTTGAGAAGGCCGAGGTGACGGCTGGGGGAGTGGATACGACTGGATTGCAGGCGCGGACGATGGAGGCTCGGGCAGTGCCGGGGCTCTACTTTATCGGCGAGGCGGTGGATGTGACCGGGCAACTGGGAGGCTTCAACTTCCAATGGGCCTGGGCTTCGGGGGTGGCGGCGGGGCGGGCGGTGTAAAGCAGGGAACAGGGAACAGGGATCAGAAGAAACCCTATTGCGTCGGTGGCGCTCCGGGTTTGGACGGCGGGGTCAGGACAAAGCCCTTGCGGACCAGAGCGAAGCCTTGCTGGGGTAATTCGGCCTGAAGGAGCTGGTTAGCTGGGCCGGAGAAGAGGTCAGTCCGGGCGCCGGCGATGGTGGCGACCAGGTGATGTACGGCCACAGGCTTACCGTCGAGTGTGCCGTTCTCGTCGGCGTAGGTGGCGAGTTGAATGGGCTGAATGGTGCCGGCCTTTTTGGGGATGACGGCCCAGAGATCGCGATTATTGCGGGCGACGGCCAGGGCAAGAAGGGTGTCGAACGCGCCGGGATCGAAGTCGGGGAGGAAGACGGCGGCGGCGTGCTGGGCCAGTCCGGTGGTGGCGCTGTGGCCGTTGGCTGAGATGTTGAGCAAGATCTGGGCCTCGTCCGGCGCGGCGACGACGTTGACTGCCGAGCCGTTGACTGTGGCGCTCAACTGGACGTGCTTGAGCTGGTTGGTCTGGGTGAGCTGCTCGGTTTTGGAGATGTTGTAGCTGAGGCCCTGCATCGCGATGCGGACGACGGAGGTGGTGTCGAAGCCGTTCGGGTTGGCGGCGAAGGTGACAGTGGCCGTCCCAATGGGCTTGCCGTGCTGGGAGACGATGAAGCTGCCGGACTGAGCGCGGGCGGCGTGAGTCAAGGCCAGAAGCGCCGCGATGGATAAGAGAGTCAGATTGCGGATGAGTATTCTCATGATTACTGATGGGTTAGACACGAAATCGAGGAGATGGTTGCGGAGGAATCGAGAGTTTTGGCAGACTCCATGGACCCGCAGGTTTGCAGTTTCTGTGCTGCCAGGGAGTTAAGACGTGGAAGATTTTCATTCTGAATGGTTTAGGATGGACTCCAAAACTGCAAAGAAAAGGGGATCGGTCCACGTATTCCGTTATAACCGGGTAACAATCAAGGGGCTCAGCACTCAGTCGGAATGGGCACGACAAACCGTTGGCGCATCGCTTTATGGTCTCCATCTCGACGGAGATGGCGGAGTGAACATTATTGCAATCCCTTGACGAGATAGAGATCTGAGAGCAGACGCGTGTATCCGTAGATATAGGACCGGCCGTCCGCGCTTACAATGATGTGGCCGACTTCACAGAGTCCGGTCGCGTCCGGAGGGTTCAATTCTTTGAAGAGCTGTTTTTGACCGGTCTCGATGTTCAGTCGATAGATCTTTACCGGGAGGTGTTCCCACCGGTGCACGACCATGAACTTCGGATCGGGTGTCCAATCGAAACTGTCCCCAGGCAAGAGGCCTGGGACGGTGCGCGGCTCGCCTCCATCGACTGGATATAAGCGGCCCTTTTTGCCTGCTATATCCAGGGCAGCAATCCACTTTCCATCGGGAGAGGGACGGCACGAGGAGACACCTTGAGGGGTTATGGCGCGCGGATTGCCGCCGTCGATGCTTTGAATAAAGCACTGCGTCTCGTGCCCCTGAAGCTTCCCGTCGAAAACGAGTTGCTTGCCGTCGGGCATCCATAAAACGGGGTGCCCGTATTGTTGAATGCCGCCTGAGTCGATTCGCCTGGAGGTGCCCGCACCGGTTGGCAACAGCACAATCTGGGTGTAAGTAATTGTCGCAGCTACCCACTTGCCGTCGGGAGAAAATCCGCCCGCCATTCCCTCACCCAAAGGAACGGGCGGAGAGCCGCGCAAGTCCCTTACCGCGACCGTGTAGTTGGGGCCTCCCTGTTCGCCCTGTTCGTCAAAAACCACTTCGCTGCCATTGGGTGATAGATCGGTTGGAAGCGACCAGTCCAACCAGGACAGGTCCAGCTCTCGCATGGCTCCAGGCGCCAAGCCCATGATTCCTGCGCGTTGTTCGTCCCGAGTAAGCAGGAGCCGTCCGTCCGGGGCGATATCTTCGAGGGATACTCCGCCAGGCGCTCTGTAGCTCAGGCGCAGCTTGCCGCGCAGGTCCACGGCATAAATGCGACGTTGCAATCCGGCTTCGGTGGCCGAGAACCATACCTCGTTTCCGTCCGGAGACCAGGCCAACCCTTCTTCGCTCTCCCATCCAGAGGAAAGAATCCTCTTCTGTCCTGCAAGATCAACGACCGAAATGACACCACGGTCGTCGTTGTCGGTCGGGTGGTCGAGGAAGGCAACCTGATCGCCTTTGGGCGATACGCGGGGGTGGCTGATCCAGCCGGTGGTTTCCATCAGAACATGTCCAACGGGAAATTCAAGACGCTCTTTGCCCGCCATGTCGCGGACGATGGCGAGGGTTTTTCCATCAGGAGCCCAATCAGCCCAGTCAATATTCTCGGCTATCTGGCGAGCCGCCCCTCCCGTAAGAGGAACCCGGCCGAGAGTGCCCTGGAGGGTTAAAAAATGTTTAGGACTGGTCGACTGCACGACGGCCATTTCGCCGGATGAAGAAACTGCAAGTAGAGCAGTCCCGGGTAATCCCAGGCTTCGAGTGCCGAAGAAACTCACGTCGGTCGAGAATATCTCTACGGGCGCACCGTCCCATGAAGCGCTGAAGATCACATTATGTCCGTCGGGCGCAAACCTGGCTGAATACACGGTGCCGTGCCGGCTCGTCAAACGCTGAAACTCGGGCGCAAACGGCTGCGCGGTGCGGCGCCCTAGCAGGACGCCGATTGCAAGAAGTATTCCCGCGGCGACAATTGCGAACGTTGTCAAAAGCGTCCGCGTGCGGCCAATTTTGCCTCCGGGGGGCGGATCGGCGATTGTCGATGAATTGGCTGGCTGGGTGTCTACCTGGGCAACCTCCGACAGGGCCACAAAGCGATAGCCGCGGCGTGGAACTGTCTCGATGAAGGAAGGATTGTCGGCTGAATCCCCGAGAGCGGTGCGGAGCTTGCCGACCGCGACGTTAACCGCATGATCAAAATCGCCAAAGCTCTCGTCGGGCCAAATGCGGGAGCGCAGTTCTTCGCGGGTGACCAACACCCCCGGACGCTCCAACAGAATCTGAAGTACCTTGAAGGGCTGTTCCTGGAGCTTGATGCGGCTTCCCGATTTACGCACCTCTCCGGAATGGAGATCAGCCTCAAACGCTCCAAATCTAACGGTCCCGTTTCCATTTGGGACCTGGCGTATCTCGTCCTTGGTAAAGTCCAGCATTCGCCCTCCGCTCTTTTGATGCCACAAGCGACCCGTGTTTTCAACTATTTTGCGGGGAGAGCTTCCTCTTCCGGAGCTCTCCGACTTCTCTCCCGGCCCATAACCAACTCTGGATCTACAAGCTAGCTCCAGTGAATTGAGATCCCAGCCGGCGGAACTCAACATGGCTCCCAATGAGGTGAGAGTCATGCGGGGAAGCTACTTCTGGCAGCTAGTCGTTTTGACGGGGTTGGCGATGGTAGGTCAGCCGGCAGTGTGGGGAAATCAGAAGCCCGACCGTCCGGGGAAAACCACGATCGGTTTCCAACTTTATCGAGACTACCTGATCGTTGTGCAAGGTTCGGTGGGCCCGTTGAAAGATCTCCACTTTTTGTTGGACACCGGGTCGAACCCCACCATCCTCGATCCGCAACTCGTGCGGAGGCTTCATCTCGATGTCACGCCGGCCGCAGTTGCGGTTCTGAGCGGTGACGTAAAAGGCGGAATCACAACCGCGCCAAGTCTGGAACTGGGCCCAATTCGGAGGGACAACGTCCCTGTGGTCATCGAGGATCTGTCTCACGCTCAGGACGCATTCCCATTCCGAATCGACGGAATAGTTGGTCTGGACATACTTGGGCAAAGCACTTTTGTGATCGACTACTCATCGCGTGAAATCCGTTTTGGCCCCGCACCCTCGATGCCGGACTCGATTCAGTTGCAGGTGAAAGATGGACTGGCATTCGTCGATGCCGTGTTCAATCACAATCGAGTTCGTCTGCTTGTGGATACGGGGGCCTCTTCAGTGGTCATCTTCAAGGAACTGCCGGATCCGATGTCCGGCGAGAAAGGTGACGTCGCTCAACCGCTACCCAAGAGGGCCCGCGAAATCAATCGCAAGCAAGTACGGCAGATCAGCCTCCGCCTCGGCGAAGTGGAGTTCGGGCATGGGTTGGTATCTGTAGTTCCTAACCACAGGGATGCGGGCCACGATTTCGACGGGTTGATGAGTCCGGTAGCGCTTGGCATTACGAGGATAGCGATCGATCTCACTCAGAGAACACTGGAATTTTCCCGGGAATAGTCAATCCTCTGCGATCCGCCGGACAAAGAATGCCTTGTCTGTTGCGAAGTCGCGGATGCGCTCATCGAGGTATAGTTCGGTGCTGATATGTCGGCCAGCGTTCGCCGATCTGCCCGGAAATGATCCTTGGTTGACGAGAACAGACCAATGAACTCAATAGACGCGGTTTCTCCGCTTGGGTTGATCTCTAAAAACTTGTGGATGGGGTGGTGGCACGACTGAAGTCGTGCCCCGATACAAAGCGGATTGTGATGGACTGTTAGGGTCAGTCGTATCCCAGGTCCCAAAAGCGGGATCTCCACCCCAGGGGCTAAGACCTGTCTGCGGGGACCCCGGATCTCCACCCCACGGACTAGGACCTGTCCGCGGGGACCCCGGACCAGGGGCACCCATGTTCAATTACTAGGACGGGCAAAGACAAAAGCAGATCCTTCGACTCCGCTCAGGATGACAGTTCAACAATTCAAAGCTACTGATCTCCGACCCTGATCCCTGCTTTTAGCTTTTGGCGAGGGCGAAGCGGCGGTTGACCTCGTGCCAGTTGACTACGTTCCACCAGGCGGCGAGGTAGTCGGGGCGGCGGTTTTGGTACTTGAGATAGTAGGCGTGCTCCCAGATGTCGTTGAAGAGGATGGGATAGAGGCCCTGGGTCAGGGGGGATTCCTGGTTGGGGGTGGAGATGACCTTGAGCTTGCCGCCGGTGAAGACGAGCCATCCCCAGCCGGAGCCGAACTGCTTGGCGGTGGTCTCGTTGAAGGTCTTCTTGAAACTCTCAAAATCTCCGAAGTCGGCGGTGATCTGCGCAGCGATCGGGCCTGCGGGCGCGCCGCCTACTCCATCTGAGCCGACGGGGCCCATGAGGGGCCAGAAGGCGGTGTGATTGGCGTGGCCGCCGCCGTTGTTGCGGACCGCGGCTTTGATCTCTTCGGGTACGGTGGCCAGGCCGCGGATGAGATCGTCAACGGACTTGGCGGCCAGCTCGGGGTGGTTGGCGAGGGCGGTGTTGAGGTTGTTGACGTAGGCCTGGTGGTGCTTGTCGTGGTGGATCTTCATGGTCTCGGTGTCAATGAAGGGTTCCAGGGCGGCGTAGTCGTAGGGAAGGGCGGCAAGTTCATAAGCCATTGGGGAAGTCTCCTCGATCGTGCGTTTTCTCGTGTTGGATAGGGTGCTGCGTTGAGCTGGGAAGGACCGGTGTCGTTGGCGGCGGCAGGCGTCTCAATCTTGCCGGCGGCCAGAATCGCCCTCTGAATGAATGGATGCAAGCCGGTATGGGCAAGGTGCGGGAAAGTTGGTCTATGGCATGGGATTTGAGCAGGATTGAGACGGTATGATGTTAGGGAGGAAATGGAGAGGGTGACTACCAACCTTATGGATGCGACTCTAGACCAACTGTCAATCAATACGCTGCGGCTGCTGGCCGTGGACGCTGTGCAAAAGGCCAATAGCGGCCACCCTGGCGCTCCGCTGGGCTGCGCGCCGATGGCCTACCTTCTTTTTAATAAGCTGATGAAGCACAATCCGGGCAATTCGAAGTGGGCGGACCGGGACCGGTTCGTGCTGTCGAACGGGCACGCCTCGGCGATGCTCTATTCGACGCTGTTTCTGGCCGGCTACAAGGTGACGCTGGAGGATCTGAAGAGCTTCAGATCGTGGGGTTCGCGGACCCCGGGCCACCCGGAGCGGGGACACCTGGACGGCGTTGAAGTGACCACCGGACCGCTGGGGCAGGGCATCGCCATGGCTGTGGGCATGGCCATCGCAGAGAAGCACCTGGCGGCAGTGTATAACCGGCCCGGTTTTGAGATGGTGGACCACCATACGTACGCGATGCTGGGTGACGGCGACCTGATGGAAGGGATCTCGCACGAGGCGGCTTCGCTGGCTGGAACGCTGGGGCTGGGCAAGCTGATCTTTCTTTATGACGACAACTTGATCTCGCTGGACGGACCGACAAGCCTGAGCTACACCGAGGATGTGCTGAAGCGCTTCGAGGCCTACCACTGGCATGTGCAGCGGGTGGGGGACGGCAACGACCTGGCGGCGATTGAGGCGGCGATTGCGAATGCCAAGGCGGAGACTGGCAAGCCTTCGCTGATTGCTGTGCGGACGGTGATCGGCTACGGCAGCCCGAGGGCCGGGAGCAGCAAGGCGCATGGCGAGCCGCTGGGCGCGGAAGGCGTGGCAGCGACCAAGAAGTTCTTTGGCTTCGCCGAGGACCAGAGCTTCCAACTGCCGGAGGATGCGCTGGCGAACTGGCGCAAGGCGGTCGGGCGCGGTGCGGAGTTCGAGACGGAGTGGAAAAAGCTCTTTGCCGGTTATGCGGCGGCGTTTCCAGAGCTGGCGGCGGAGTTTGAGCGCACACAGAAGGGCGAACTGAAGGCGGGCTGGGAGAAGGCGCTGCCGAGCTTTGCACCGGGCAAGGCGCAGGCCACGCGCTCGGCCGGCGGCACAGTGATGAATGCGATTGCCGAAGCTGTGCCGGAGCTGATTGGCGGGGCGGCGGACCTGACCTCGTCGACCAAGACGATCTTCAAGCCGGGGGCGAATTTCCATGAAGACCCGGCGGGACGGAATGTATTCTTTGGTGTGCGCGAGTTTGCCATGTGCGCGGCGGTGAATGGAATGGCGGCGCATGGGGGGCTGATTCCCTTCGGCTCGACATTCTTTGTGTTTTCCGATTATTCGAAGCCTGCGATGAGGCTGGCGGCGCTGATGCAGTTGCACTCGCTCTTTGTCTATACGCACGACTCGATCGCCGTGGGCGAGGATGGACCTACGCACGAGCCGGTTGAACAGCTCTTGGGACTGCGGGCGATTCCGGGTATGACGGACCTGCGGCCGGCCGACGCCAACGAGACGGCCGCGGCTTGGAGGCTGGCACTGGAACGCAAAGGGCCGTGCTTCTTTGCGCTCAGCCGGCAGGATCTGCCCGTGCTCGATCCGGCGGCGCAGGATATTTATGCCGGAGTAAGCAAGGGCGCTTATGTGCTGGTGAATGCGGCTGAGCCCAAGGTGATTCTTGTCGGCACGGGGGCTGAGGTTTGGCCTTGCGTGGAGGCCGCGAAGCTGCTGGCTGCCGACGGGATTGCCGCACGGGTGGTGAGCTTCCCGAGCTGGAAGCTCTTCGAGGAGCAATCGGCGGGATATAGGTCAAGCGTGCTGCCGGCCGGTGTGCCGAAGCTGGCGGTCGAGGCGGGGACAACGGTTGGCTGGTGGAAGTATGTGGGGCTGGACGGCGACGTCATCGGGCTGGACCGCTTTGGAGCATCGGCGCCGGGACCGAAGGTGCTGGCGGAGCTTGGCTTCAGCGCGGAGAATGTGGCAGCGCGGGCGAAGAAGCTGGTGGGGCGGAGTTAGCGGTTAGCGGAGTTAGCCGCGCTTCGCGCGTGTTAGCGGAATTAGTTGCCGCTAGAGGACAGCTAACTCCGCCAACCCCGCTAATCTTCCAGAAAGGATCACAAGTGAAACTCGCAATCGCATCGGACCATGCGGGATTTTCTCTGAAGGAGGAGATTCGCGCCTATCTCGCCAAAGCCGGCCATGAGATCGTGGACCTGGGGACTTATGAGCCGGACCCGCTGGACGATTATCCCGACTATGCGGAAAAGATGGGCTTGGCGCTGAAGAGGGGCGATGCTCCGCGTGGGATCCTTATTTGTGGCTCGGGCGTAGGCGTGTGCGTTGCGGCCAACAAGATTCCGGGGATTCGCGCCGGGATGTGCCATGACACATACTCGGCCCACCAGGGCGTGGAGCACGACGACATGAATGTCTGCGTCCTGGGTGCGCGCATCATCGGCACGGCGCTGGCCTATGAGGTGGTGGACCGGTTTGTCGCGGCGCAGTTCATCGCCAGCGAGGAGCGGTTTGTGCGGCGGTTCAAGAAGGTGCTGGCAATCGAAGCCAAGTATATGTGCGGCGACGGATCCGCGAACCCGGCGTAGTGCTGAGATGGCTCAAAACGAGGGTTCATTTTCATGAAGCACCGTTTTGTTGTTTATCAACTGAACCACACGATTCTATGCATTGATCTCACGGAGATTGGACTCCCGAGTGAAATCTATGCGCCTCAGGGCAAGTCCCAAACTGTGCCCTCAGTTCGATTTCAGAGTTGGAAATACGCCGAGACCTACCTACTGGACAAGGGAGCGAGTGAAGACGCTCTCGCACGGACGAAGGCTCAAATAGAAGAGACGCAACTGGGTGTTTTAACAATTTTGTGAGTGGAACGCGTGGATGTGAGGCAGTGTTGTATCCCTTCGATGTGATTCTCTTCGATGTGGGCGGGGTCCTGCTGACCAACGGCTGGGACCATTGCGAACGCGCACAAGTGTTGGAGCGCTTCCATCTGGACGTTGCAGAGTTCGAGGCCCGCAATACAAAGCCTTATGCAGCCTGGGAGGCGGGCGCAATCCCGGTCGAGAGTTATCTGGACGCAACGGTATTTTATGAGCCGCGCAGTTTTCATCCGGACGAGTTTCTTGCCGCCATCTGCGCCCAATCCAAGCCGCTGGCGGACGGGGCGCTGGGGATTCTTGGGGAGCTTGCGGCTGCGAATCAATGTTTGCTGGGAGCATTGAACAACGAGGCGCGGGAGACGAACCAATACCGCTTCGACCGTTTCGGATTGAGCAAGCTCTTCAAGGTGGCGCTGAGTTCCTGCTATCTTGGATTGCGCAAGCCGGATGCTGCAATCTATAAGAGAGCACTGGATATGCTCGGCAGGCCGCCGGAACGAATCCTGTTTATCGACGATCGGGCTGGAAATGTGGCCGCGGCCCAGGCTCAAGGGATGAATGCGATCCAGTTTGAGAGTGCAGAGGCCCTGCGGTGCAAGCTGGTGAGCTTGGGAGCTCTATAACTGCCCCAAAGAGTTCGTTCAATGAAGGGCGGTTTGGGTTTGTTGTATCCCACCCTTGCGCGATAAGACTGCGCAAGGATGGGGCACCCATCTATGTTCGATTCTGCTGCAACATTCAGGTCTACGCGTTGTAAGTGGTGGATGAGACGCGGCCACCCGTTCCAGTCCAGTTGGTGTGGACGAATTTGCCGCGCGGCTGGTCGATGCGCTCATAGGTGTGCGCGCCAAAGTAATCGCGTTGAGCCTGGAGCAAGTTAGCGGGCAGCCGGGCAGCCCGGTAGCCGTCAAAGAAAGCCAATGCAGTGGAGAAGGCCGGAGTGGGCACGCCCAGCTCGATGGCATGAACCTGCGCCTTGCGCCAGGACGCTTGATAGTTGTTCAGCGCGCTCGAAAAGAAGCTGTCTAGAAGCAGGTTTTCGATTGCGGGATTCTTGTCGAAAGCCTCCTTGATCTTTCCGAGGAAGCGGCTGCGAATGATGCATCCGCCGCGCCACATCAGCGCGATGCCGCCCATGTTCAGGTTCCACTTGTTCTCTTTTGCGGCAGCCCTGAGAAGCATGTAACCCTGCGCGTAGGAGATCATTTTTGAACAATAGAGAGCCCGGCGCACATCCTCGATGAAAGCGGCGCGGTCGACGACGGAGGCCTTCGCTGCCGGGCCTTCGAGGATCTTCGACGCGGCGACGCGCTCATCCTTCAGCGCCGATAGGCAGCGCGCGAAGACCGATTCGCCGATCAGAGTTACAGGCTGGCCGGTATCGAGCGCGCTGATGACTGTCCATTTGCCGGTGCCCTTCTGGCCAGCCGTATCGAGAATCTTGTCGACCAGAGGTTGGCCGTCCTCATCCTTCATGGCAAAGATATGGCTGGATATCTCGATCAGATAGCTATCCAGCTCGCCTTTGTTCCACTCGGTGAAGACCTCGTGTAACTCATCGGCGGTGAGGTCGAGGCCATGTTTCAATAGATCGTAAGCCTCGCAGATCAACTGCATGTCGCCGTATTCGATGCCGTTATGCACCATCTTGACGAAGTGGCCTGCGCCGCCTTCGCCCACCCAGTCGCAGCATGGCGTTCCATCTTCCACTTTGGCGGCGATGGCCTGGAAGATCGCCTTCACATGGGGCCACGCGGCCGGATTGCCGCCGGGCATGATCGAGGGGCCGAAACGCGCGCCCTCTTCGCCGCCCGAGACGCCGGTGCCGATGAAGAGGATGCTCTTTGCGGCCAGATCGGCGGTGCGGCGGTTGGAGTCGGTAAAGAGCGAGTTGCCGCCGTCGATGATGATGTCGCCCGCCTCGAGGTAAGGCAGCACATGCTCGATCGTCTGGTCGACGGAATCGCCCGCCTTCACCATCAGCATGATGCGCCGCGGCCGCTTGAGCAGACCGGCCAGTTCCTCGGCCGAGTGCGCACCGACGACTTGCGTTCCCTTGGCCTCGTTGGCCACGAAGTCGTCAACTTTTGAGACGGTGCGGTTGAAGACGGCCACCTTGAAGCCGTGATCGTTCATATTGAGGACGAGGTTCTGTCCCATGACGGCGAGGCCGATGAGGCCAAGATCACACGATGCTTCTGGCACAAAGTCTCCTACAAATCACAAATGTTTCCGCTGTAAGCGGCGAATTCTCCTTTGATTGTACCCGAGTGGTCAGACCTGTAGAAAGCACTTGCGTGAAAGATGTCTCCCATCTTGCGCGATGCTGTGGAATCCCTGGCGGCGTGACTTTCATCTAAAGCCCTAACCGCGACCGAGATGAAACGTGAGGATTGGTTTGAGGAGCATAGAAAACTTGGGTCTACCGGAAGAAGCGGAAAACCGCGAGCCAAAGATGAGTCAAGGAGGCGGGCGATGCAGTTGGGACTGATAGGACTTGGCAAGATGGGCGGTAACATGGCAGAGCGGCTGCGGCTGGGTGGCCACCAGGTCGTGGGCTTCGACTTCAACGCCGAGGCGGTTGCGCGACTGACGGCCTCGGGAAATGCAGGTGCGTCCAGTCTTGAAGAACTTGCGCAAAAGTCGAAAGGACGGAGGGCCATCTGGATCATGGTGCCACAGGGCGACCCGGTGGACCAGACCATCGCCAAGTTATTGCCGCTGTTGAATCCCGACGATATTCTAATCGACGGCGGTAACTCAAACTACAAAGACACCATGCGACGTTCCAAGGAAGTTACAGCCAAGGGATTCCAGTTTGTTGACGTAGGTACTTCGGGCGGGGTTTGGGGGCTGAAAGAGGGCTATAGCATGATGATTGGCGGCGACAAGGAGCCGGTCGAGTATCTGCGGCCTATCTTTGAGACGCTTGCCCCGGCGGCCGACAAGGGGTGGGGGCATGTGGGCCCGGGCGGCGCGGGGCACTTTGTGAAGATGATCCATAATGGAATTGAATATGGAATGATGCAGGCCTACGCCGAGGGATTTACGATTCTGGAGAAGAAAGAGGAGCTAGATCTGAACTTGCCGCAAATCGCCCAGATCTGGCGATACGGCAGTGTGGTGCGCAGTTGGCTGCTGGATCTGACGGCCGATGCGCTGGGCAAGAATCCTGGGCTGGAGGGGCTCGAGGCGTTTGTTGAGGACTCGGGCGAAGGCCGCTGGACGGTTTTTGAGGCGATCGATTTGAATGTATCCGCGCCGGTGATCACGGAGTCGCTGATGCGGCGCATCCGGTCTCGCGAGGCGAACAACTTCACCGACCGGATGCTGGCGATCATGCGCAATGAATTTGGCGGACATGCGGTGAAGAAAGACTAGGGAACAGGGATCAGGGAACAAGTAAGCGGCGAGGTGGGAGTTATGGCGACAATCGAGATGAGCGTGCGGCCGGAGGACCTTTCGCAGGTTCCTCACGGCAACGAGAGGATTCCGGAGCCGGGGATTCTGGTGATCTTTGGAGCATCGGGCGACCTGACCAAGCGCAAGCTGCTGCCGGCGCTCTTTCACCTGGAGCAGGCGGGGTTGCTGCCGGAGAAGTTTCAGATTGTGGGCGTGGCGCGGCGGCCATTGGGCGATGAGTTTGCGGCGGATATGCGCGCGGGAGTTGTCGAATTTGGCGGAGCGGTAGCGGATGAGACCAAGCTAAGTAACTTCGTCAAAAAGATCAGTTACTTTCCTCTGCGCTTCGATAACTCTGGCGACTATTTGGGGCTGAAGGCGGAGTTAGAGCGCATCGCCAAGGAGAAGGGCATCGGCGGCGACCGGCTCTTCTATCTGGCCACGGCGCCGGAGTTCTTTGCGGGAATTATAGAGAACCTTGGCGCGCAGGGAATGGCGCATCCGGAGCAGGGCAAGGTGGCTATCGTGATCGAAAAGCCATTCGGCCATGACCTGGCGTCGGCGCGGGCGCTGAATTCGCAAGTCAACGCCGTCTTCGACGAGAGCCAGGTCTTCCGCATCGATCACTACCTGGGCAAGGAGACGGTGCAGAACATTTTGGTCTTTCGTTTTGCCAATGGAATATTTGAGCCGATCTGGAATCGCAATTACATCGACCACGTGCAGATTACGGTGGCCGAAACGCTGGGCGTGGAGGGGCGCGGGCCGTTCTACGAAAAGGCCGGCGCGCTGCGCGATGTGGTGCAAAATCACGTGATGGAGTTACTCAGTCTTGTCGCTCTGGAGCCGCCGTCGAGCTTTGAGTCAGAGAGCGTGCGGCGCGAGAAGCTGAAGGTTTGGAAGGCGATTCCGTCCATCCCTATTCTGAATGCGGTGCGCGGCCAGTACGGGCCTGGTGAGGTGGACGGCCAGAAGGTAGCGGGTTATCGCGCGGAGGATCGAGTTAGTCCACAGTCTGGTACGGAGACGTTTGCCGCTGTGAAGCTGGAGGTGGAAAACTGGCGCTGGGCGGGGGTTCCGTTCTATCTGCGGGCGGGGAAGCGGATGAAGCAAAGGGCGACAGAGATCAGCATTCAATTCAAACAGCCGCCGCTGTTGATCTTTGACCGGATCGCGCATACAGCGGCCTGCCAGGTGATTCAGCCTAACCTGCTTACGATTCGCATCCAGCCGGATGAGGGGATCGCGCTACGCTTTGGGGCCAAGGTGCCGACGACGCCGGAGATGGCCGTCTGCCCGGTGAATATGGACTTCGACTATGCCGCGGCGTTTGGTAAATCGAGCGCCAACGGCTACGAGAGGCTGCTGCTGGACGCGATGCTGGGCGACCAGACGTTGTTTTCGCATCGCGATGGGGTGGAGACGACGTGGGGACTGTACACGCCGATTCTTGAGGCCTGGTCGGCGAAGAATCCGGAGACGTTTCCGAACTATGCCGCTGGAAGCTGGGGGCCGGAGTGCGCGGATCATTTGATCGCTGGCGGGGGGCATGCCTGGCGGAACGACCTGGGAGGTAAAAGCAGGGGTTAGGGATTAGCCGACGCGGAGGTTCGTGGTTTCCCAGGTCCCCAGGTGCGAGGGACCTCCACCCCACGGACGAAGGCCTGTCCCTTCACCCCAGCAAGCAAAGATCGCTTGCCGGGGGCCCCGAGTCCGTGGGACCCTGGACCTGAGGCACCCGGCGATCTGAGCGCTATTGCTTCAACAGGAGCAATCCCAGCCCGCGGACCACGATCCGGTCTGCCGTGTTGCCGAAGTTGACCCGGAGATCCAGAATCAGCGGCCCTTTGGCGGGATCGATCGAGGTAGCTGCGCTGTTGGCGTAGGTCGGCCCCGCTGCGTTCAGGTGCGTGGGATCGTCGAGCAGAACAAGCGCAGTTCCCGGAGGATTCTGTACCTGTGCGAGGCGGACCTGCGTAATATAGCTTCGTGCGTTGGAGTTTTCATATCCAACCCGCACCCCTATGATACGGTAGTCAGGCGGAATGTCGACCGCTTTTTGCACAACCTTGTTGCCACCACCTTGCGCTACGTCGCCGGTGGTAGTTGACTCGATCACCAGACCCGTAAGGCCGCTGCCCACACCTGAGTTCACAGCGTTCCACGACGTTTTGACACTCGAATCGCCCGGTAGCAGGGAAAAATGGTTGACCCACATGATCAGTTCTTTCTGCTTTTCCATGACTCCTCCTTTTAGAGCGTCCATGAGATAGAGCATCTATGGGGATTTCACGCATCTGGAGGGATTAGTGCGTCGAGTGCAGTAATCGTTTCACATTTATCGCGCCTGCGGTGGGGCCAAACCACCTGCGGTGGGGCCAAACCACCTGCGGTGGGGCCAAACGCTCGCTTTTCGCTCGCATGGGGTTCGTGGTTTCCCATCCTTGCGCCGAAAAAAGGCGCAAGGATGGGGCACCCGGCGAATACGGAACTTTCGAATCTAAAGAGCTATAAAAAGCTTTAAGTAATAGATATCCCACCTTAGCGGCAAAAACAGATACGCCGCGAAGGTGGGGCACCCAGGTATTTAATCACTCCCGAATGACCTTTACGAAGATGCCGTCGGGGAGTTCGCCTTCTAACAGGTGGACTACGCCGCCTTTTACGTAGCCTTCGAGGATTTGGCGGGTGGGCTTGGGGGCGGGCCGGGTGGCTGGGCGACGGGAGGCTTCGAAGCTGTCTGGCTTGGCGACTTGCGGGATCGCGGATTTGCCCATGCCTTTGTCCATGGCTTCGTTGGCGAGGCGGTCGGCGTGCTTGTTGCCGCCGCGGAGGGTGTGGCGCATCTCGAATTTGGCGATTTGGCGGGAGAGCTTGCCGGCTTCTTCGTAAAGCGGGCGGAGGATGGGGCTGGCTACCTTGTACTTGCCCTGCATCTGCTTGACCATCAGTTCGGAGTCGGAGATGACGGTGAGGTGCTTCGTGTTGTGTTCGACGGCCCACTTGAGGACGCCGAGGAGGCCGGAGTATTCGGCGAAGTTGTTGGTCTGGATGCCGAGGTACTGGCTCAGTTCGGCGACGACCCGGCCTTTTGCGTCTTCGACGACTGCGCCGTAGCCGGCGGGGCCGGGGTTGCCGCGGGAGCCCCCGTCGCAGTGGGCGGTGAAGTGTTCGGCGGGGGCGTTGGGGGCGGGATCGGGAAAGAGATTTCCGTTCATTGAGTTCTAGTTTAACGGGTCACGATGAACGGGTCCTCGGGGGCTAAACAGGTTGCGGAAAAAGGCCTGGTCTCAAGCACTTCTTCCGAAGAACATCCCTCAGGGGCTGAAGCCCACGTTGATTTTGCGGCGCTTGCGGCACGACTGAAGAGGCTGCGGAAAAAGGCCTGATCTCTGGAGATTCGCCGCAAAAACATACCTCAGTGGCTAAAGCCACCGCTGATTCCATTGTCTTTATATCGGGGATGAATCCCCGGCCTACCGCCCGAATGAGTTTTTCCGCAGCCTGTAAAGTCATGCCCTGATACAAAGCGGATGATTGTGGACGGTTGGGGTTCGTGGTTTCCCAGGTCCTCAAATGCGAGGGACCTGGGGCACCCAGAGTTCGATCGGAGGGTGGGGTTAACTCTGGGGGTTTAACCCCACTTTGGCTCCGCTAACCTACGCACAATTCTCGCGTCTATCGCAGTGCGGACATATTCTCTACCCGGAGCGGATTTGATGGCAACGGATGCGGCGATCTACCCTACTTCTCCGGCTCAATTGACGGCCGGCGTGGCTTGGCCGGCAGCCAGGAGGGTACAATCCTCCCAAGGTATGGCTGCGAGCAGGGCAATGAACGGACAGAAGAGCGCTGAGGAGCGGGCGCAGGCGCGCGCGCCGGAGATGGAGCTGATTCGCGAGGCGCAGGCGGGGTCGCGGGTGGCCTTTGACTCTCTGGTCCGGCAGTATGAGCAGCAGGTTCTCAGGCTGGCGCTGCACCTGACGGGATCGGAGCACGATGCTGAAGATATTTATCAGGAGGCGTTTTTGAAGGCCTACCGGTATATCGGGAACTTCCGCTTCGAGTGCTCGTTTTATACCTGGATTTACCGGATTGTAACCAATCTCTGCTTGGATCAACTGCGGCGGCGCAAGACGCGGCGCGAGGACCACGCGGTGGTCCTGAATCACTCGGGAGACGAGATCGACCTGCTGGCTTCGGTGTCGGATGACCGGTCGTTTTCAAATCCGGCCAAGGAACTGGACCGGAAGGTGCTGGGAGAGCGGATTGAAACGGCACTGGAAAAGCTGACACCAAGAGAGCGGATGGTCTTTGAACTGAAGCACTACCAGGGGCTCCGGTTGCGGACGATCGGAGAGATGTTGAGCACGACGGAAGAAACCGCCAAGAATACGCTCTTCAGGGCAACGAAGAAGCTGAGGACGCAGTTGGCGGGGTTGCGGTAGAGTGGCCGGTGGCAGTCCCCTAAGGGGATGCGGATTTCGCCGGGCACGGGCTGAGTTTTTGGGGGCTGGAAGGACGTTAAGACTATGAATTGCGAAGTTGCACATGAGCGGATTGTGACGGCGGCTTATGGGGAGCTGGCCGACGAACAGATGCATGAACTGGATCGGCACATGACCAGCTGCCCGGAGTGCCCCAGAGAGCGGGAACAACTGCTTGCGCTGAAGGTGCTGATGGATGCCCATCCGGTCGTGGAGCCGGACGCCAACCTGGTGGCGCGCTCCCGTCTGAGATTGGAAGAGGCGCTGGATGCGCTGCCGCCGCTGCGCTGGTTCGAGCGTCTGGGGCAGCGGATCACGAACAGTTTTGCCAGTTTGCAGGCTGCGCCGGTGGCGGCGTGCCTGTTGCTCGTGGTGGGCTTGGGGACGGGTTCTCTGGGCGGCTACAGGCTGGCCGAGAATCGCGCGGTACGGATTACGGCGGCGCGGGGGGCAGTCCAGCCGGCAGCGGCCTCGATGGCGGGGAATGCCGCGCCGGCTGAGATTGCCAATATTTCCAGCATTGTTCAGCAGCCAAACAGCCACATGGTGGAAGTGCACTATAACCAACTGGTGCCGCAGCAGATCGAGGGCTCGCTCGACGATCCGTCGATTCGCCAGCTGCTGATGCTGGCCAGCCAGAACTCGGCTTCGGCGGGGGTGCGGGACGACTCGGTAGGACTGTTGGCGGCCGAGTGCAAGGCTGGGCATGGCTGCAAGGCGGAAGGGATTCGCGATGCGCTGATGGTGGCGCTGCGCTACGACAAGAACTCGGGTGTTCGCGAGAAGGCTCTGCAGGGGCTGGAGCCTTATGTGACCGAAGATGTGCGGGTGCGGGATGCGGTGCTGGAGGCGCTTTTGTACGACGGCGACCCGAAGATTCGCACCGCGGCGATCAACATTCTGGAGCCGGTCCAGGGCGATACGAGCGTGCGGCAGGTGCTGAATTCAGTCGCCAATTCGGACCGGAGTCCTTATATCCGGACCGTTTCGAGGCAGGTTCTTGACCGAGTTCCAGAGATTCAGTAAGTGGGAGTTACATTCCGGGAAGCGCATCGTCAGAAGAGAATGCGGACCGGAGTAGAAGGTTTCTGGCATCCCACCCTAGCCGCGAGAACAAAAGCGCGGCGAGGATGGGGCACCCAGAGAGTCGCAGGAGAAGAAGCGATGAAGGACTTTTTGAGGCCGTACCGAGGTTTTGCATTTCTCGTGATGCTGGGGGCGGGCGCGTGGCTGGCGATGACGCCGCACGCGGCTCTCGGGCAGGCGCGGGGGATTGTCCAGGTGTATGAGGAGCCCAGTCCGCTGGCGCTGCATTCGAGTTCTCAGGGCTATCTGGGCGTGGACCTGACGGATGTGGACCAGGAGAAGGCGCAGGCGCTGAAGCTCAAAGAGGTTCGCGGGGCGATCATCACGCTGATCGATCATGACGCTCCGGCCGGGCAGATCGGGCTGAAGGTCAACGACGTGGTGGTCAAGCTGAACGGGCAGGCCGTGGAGGGCGCCGAGCAGTTGCGGCGAATGCTCCGGGAGATTCCCGCGGGGCGGAAGGTGAGCCTTGAAATCAGCCGCGACGGCAACCTGCAGACGCTGGCCGTGGAACTGGCTGATCGCCGGGTGATGGAGCACGACGTGTGGACCAAGATCGGCACGGGCGGCGATGTCTTTGCGCAGGCTCCGGGGATGGGCATTCTGGCTGGGGGCGACGCGCAGCTGCCTGGGGGCTTTCACATGCCGTTCTTCGGCAGCAGCCTGAAGGTGGGCGCACTGGTTGAGCCGCTGACTTCGCAGATGGCCGAGTACCTGGGCGTGCCCAGCGGGCTGATGGTGAAGCAGGTGGCACGCAAGAGCGAGGCCGAAACGGCCGGGCTGAAGGCCTTTGACATCATTATCAAGGTGGGCTCGGACAACATCGCCACGGTGGCGGACTGGGACCGTTCGCTGCGCGTCAACCAGGGCAAGCCGGTGCAGGTGACCGTGCTGCGCGACAGGAAGCAGCAGACGCTGACTTTGCAGGTGGATTCGAAGCACCACAGCATGATCGAGTTCGATGAGGATTTCTTCGACGACTGCCCGCTGATGGTAGCGGAGATTGATGAGGATCTTGCTCAGAATGCGGCTGCGGAGGCTCTGCGCGCAGAGGCGGAGAAGCTGCGCGACAACCTCAAGGGTGAGAACCTCAAGATTGATCAGAAGCAGATCGACGCGCTGAAGCAGCAAATGGATGAGTTTCGCAGGAACTTCAAGGTGGAAGATTTCAAACTTGACCAGAAGCAAATGGACGAGTTGAAGCAGCAGATGGAATTGGTGCGGAAGAACTTCAACGTGGAAGACTTCAAGTTTGACCAGAAGCAGATGGATGGGGTTGCCCCCTTGGCTGAGACAAACAGTTAAGACTCACGTTGCCGTTCGCTGCAAAAAGCTCGACCGGCACGACCACTATTCCGCATTCTAATCGCATCCGGTGA
>Ga0302189_10001029_pt1 | contig 24052 bp, 13 predicted proteins | sample II_Bog_E2_2_FD_194551 | JGI IMG/M metagenome (GOLD analysis project Ga0302189, IMG submission 194551) | Peat permafrost microbial communities from Stordalen Mire near Abisko, Sweden - II_Bog_E2_2 | ecosystem: Environmental > Terrestrial > Soil > Wetlands > Peat | place: Sweden: Abisko...
CCCAGAAACCAAGCAGCAAAGGGCGAAGCCGGACAACCATCGATCCCCGCAGGAAGATGAATGGCAATGCCAGAATCAATGCTCCGTACGGTATGACGAAGTAGTTGAGGCCCCACTGAGGAGACAAGATGTAATTTGCCCGAGAAGGATGTGGGATAGGAGTCTGCGTGACAGGATAATGAATCAGCGCGAGCCAGAACGGAAGGAGCACCACCGCGATTGCGACGCACACCACTGCGATGATCAGGATGGTCCGGCCCAGAAATGCCGGCGTCGAGATGCGCTCACCATCCTGACGGTCAAGCGCCGCCAGCACCAGAACCGGCACCGCAAAGAACACTGAACCAAAGAGTAGCGTCGCATGATGAGCGGCGGCAGCAGCGGTGAAAAGCACGCTCGCCTTAAGGAACGATCGCCACTTTCCAACCCGCACCCACTCGTACAGGAATGGAAGTGCGTTCAAATAGAGCGGCGCCGCGGAGGTTGTGCCGAGTTGCCCCGCGGAATAGATCAAGAAGCTCTCTGAGCCGAGAAACACGCTCGCGAGCGCCGCAATCGAAGCTGCGCGCGGACTGACCCAAAGCAGTGAGAAGCGATAGACGCCGACAACGAGAAGGAGTATCGCGGCAAATTGTACCGCCATATATGCCATGTCTAAACCGAGAATCCGCGAAACCAACGCCACCCACTGTTGTGGGAGCGGAGGGTATGTAGTCTGCGAGAAGCCCGCATACCACTTGGGATTCCAAGGATCGAACCAATGGTGAACATAATGCGAAGCAAAGAGAATATGGAAGTTCGTGTCGTACGACTTTAAAGGCAACTCCAGCAGAAGAAGCGGCAGGTGAACCACCACAACAGCCATCAAAATGAGGCTTATGGGTAAGGGCCGCGAAACCTCGGGAAAGGTTGTAGATTTTTGCACACTCGCCTCTCGAACATGTCGTTTCTTTTTTTCGAACATGCTTTAGGATTCACAAACCTAACTACTGGTTGCTCATTTTCAGAATGTGATCCAACCCAAGACACGGAGAGAGGCAATCGTGCAGGGCACGCAATCGCGAGCATCTTTTTTAGAAGGGAACAATGTGCGCAAAGGTTGCTTTGAGGTGCTTACTTTGTTTGTAATTTACGAAAATAGAGGCCTCGCCTACCTCTCAAACAAGATGGACTCCGGCATACAACATCCCTCGAGATTTTCGTATCAAATATTGCGAATGCATCCTTACACAGGTGAATACTGTGATTGCTCGACGTGGATTCCTGAAGAGTGGTTTAGTTGCCGTCCTTTTGGCTGTATCCTGCGGCGTTGACGCCCAGGTCTATAGCGTGGACCCGAATGCTGCGAAGAACCCGAGTGCGCAAACGGAGCAAACACAATCTCCAGCGCAACAAATGGGCTGGGGCTCGAACATCGAGAATGCCCGTCTTGCGCGCGCTGCTGAATTGGCGTTGCAACACGGGGATCATGCGCAAGCATTTGGGTATGCACAGCGAGCCGCAAAAGCTGCGCCGAACGATCCACAGCTATGGTTCTTGCTGGGCTATGCAGCACGGCTTGATTCGAGATACCAGGAATCGGCGGATGCATACAAGCACGGTCTCGCAATCAATGCTTCATCGGTTGAGGGCCTGTCTGGTCTTGCGCAAACTTATAGTGCGATGGGCCGAAACGAAGATGCGACACGTCTCCTCAAACAGACGGTTGGTTCCGATCCCAGGCGTAGAGATGACCTGGTGCTATTGGGCGATCTGTCCATGAAGTCGGCGGACTACGCTGGTGCGCTGGAGTGGCTTGAAAAGGCGGAGCGGCTCAAGCCCGACGCGCGATCGGAATTGCTTATGGCGATTGCATACCAGCACCTGAAGCAAATGGATCAAGCCAACCGATACCTTGAGTTAGCGAAGCGGCACGCGCCTGAAAACTCTGACGTTCAGCGCACGATGGCGGGATACTACCGCGAACTTGGGAACTATTCTGCGGCGATCGACGCTCTCAAATCAATTCATAATCCGAAACCAGACGTAACCGCCGAGTTGGCGTACACCTATCAGCTTGACGGCAAGCTTGATGACTCCGCCAAGTACTATTCGGAAGCCGCCAATGCTGTGCCGAGAGACCTCGGTCTGCAACTCTCCGCGGCACAGGCCGAAGTTACGGCGGGCTCAATCGCGAAGGCAAACTCATTTCTCAGGCGCGCATTGGGAATCGACGCGAATAACTATCGCCTGCACGCAATTCGCGGAGAGATTGCCAAGCTCGAGGAGCGCGATCAGGTTGCCGTTGAGGAGTACAGTTCTGCTGTGGCGCACTTGCCTGCACAACCGGTGGAAGGGCCACTGTATGGCATTCAGTTGCACCTGGATTTGATGGACGCCGAAAGAAGCCTTGGAAACGAAGATGCCGCGCATCGTGAACTCGATACAGCGCAGGCGCAAATCGACGCCTTGGGAGATTCAGCTGATCCGCACTTTCTGCGCCTCAGAGCGCTGATCAGGATGGATGCCGGTAACCCAGACGCCGCCCTGCGCGATATCACCGCTGCGCTCTTAAGCAACGCGCACGATAACGATAATTTGCAGCTTGATGGTGACGTGCTGATGAAACTGGGTCGCACAGAGGATGCGATCGAGGTATATAAACAGGTTCTCTCAGCCGATCCAGACAATCGGCTTGCGCTTACGTCTCTAGGCTATGCTTCACGCGAAGCAGGGCGCGACCAGGAAGCTGAAAAGTATTTTCTGCGCCTGGCTGCTATCGATCCTTCGAAGTACACACCTTACCTTGCGCTCGGGGACTTCTACACTGCAAAGCGCGAATTCACAAAAGCTCAAGATTCTTACAGCAAGGCGTACGCGCTTGCTCCGCAAAAGCCGTTGATTGTGGCTGGTGGCATGAATGCCGCAATCGAGGCACGCAACCTGGCTCTGGCGGGCACATGGCTAAGCCGCGTCACCGCCGGAATGGGGAAGGAGCCTCAGATTCTTCGCGAGAAGGAGAGGTATCTGAGAAACAAGGGCGACTTTCAGGCATCAGCCGAAATCGGTCGCGAAGCAATCAAGGTGTTACCTCGGGACCGGGACGTTATTGTGTATCTTGGCTACGATTTGCTTCATCTTGAGCAGTACGATGAACTCCTGAGCCTGACTTCACAGTACATCAACGTATTCCCGAAAGATGCTGACCTTCCATTGCTTCAAGGATATGTTCACAAGCATCAGGGACTCAGCGAACAAGCGCGACAGGACTTTACCGAGGCTCTCACTCGAGATCCAGAGGTAGTAACCGCATATGTAAACCGTGGCTACATGTTGAACGATCTTCACCAGCCACAAGCGGCCGCCAGTGACTTTGAAGCAGCTTTGAAACGGGAGCCGGACAACGGCGAAGCACACCTGGGACTCGCTTACGCCGACCTTGATTCGCATAAGCCGCAGGGAGCACTGCATGAAGTGGAACTGGCGGAGCGCGCGCTTGGCGATTCCAGAGAAGTTCATGTGATCCGCGCGACAGCCTATGGACGCCAGGGCTTACTCGTGAAGGCCGGCACCGAGTACCGGGCGGCGCTGAAATTCACGCCAGATGACCCGTCGCTGCACTTAGGACTGGGAAACACCCTGTTCTCAGAGCGGCTGTATCACGACGCAATCAAGGAACTTGACATCGTAGTAAACACGATGCCCGACAGCGCACCCGTTTACGCCTTGCTCGCACGCTCCTACGCAAGCCTGGGAGACCGCGCTGAGACTTTGCGAAATGTGGAGCTGGCAGAGCAGCATGTCAAGTCAGTGCCGGCTACCTCCGAGAGCACCGAGACGGCACAGAGTGACATCTACATCTCAACCGGCGAGGCGCTGAGCACCTTAGGGGACCATGCCCCTGCGATGGAACGTTTTCGCTTGGCGCTCACAGCCCCCGGAAGCGATCGCGTTGGAGTTCGTCTGGCCATCGCTCAGCTCATGGCACAGCAGGGTCATTCAGACGACGCGGAAAGACAGATTGCGCTTGCCCAGATGGAAGGCGCGTCAGGCGATGCCGCGCCGCCGAGTGGTGGACAGCTCATCGAGGCGGCGGATGTTTTCCGGTCCATGCATGACTACGCCCTGTCGCAGACATATCTTCAACGCGCGAAGGCCGCGGGGGCGCCAGATATGGAAGTGCGGATTGGACTTGCCAATAACTATCTGGCACTTGGAGATACGGCCAGAGCCCAGGCTGAGCTGGCGGCGGTTAGCGCTGTTGCGGATGACGCGCCCAATTACCAATACCTGCTGGCCCAGGCTAATGTTCTTCGCCAGCAGCATCACGATGCGCAGGCCCTGACTTCGTTTGCGCAGGCATCGGATGCTGAAGGCGAAGATCAAGTCGCGGAAGAAGCACTTCTGCAGGCGGGAGCAAACGAAGGGTTAAGGGTTACCCCCCTGGTGAGTGTGCTGTCGGATTTTTCTGTCAGCCCAATGTTTGAAGACTCGACAGTCTACGTTTTGGATTCGAAACTCGACGCCGCCCAACCCGTTTCGAGCACCGACACTTCCCTCCTTCCACCGCCGCGATCCTCCATCGAGACGCAGTTAACCAACGCATACCATCTACACCTTGGCAATCTGCCCACGGCCTCAGGTTTCTTCCAGGTACGCAACTCCCAGGGTCAGATATCCGTGCCCAGTACAAACTCAATTGTCAACCGAAATACCACGGACTACATCTTTAACGCGGGGCTGAATCCTACGGTCAATCTCGGCAACAACGTGCTCACATTGAACGGCGGCATTCAGGGAACCATCCGTCGCGATTCCGAGTCTCCCGTCGCAATGAACCAGAACCTGTTTCGTGTGTTCGCCTATTTGTCTACTAGCTCATTCTTCAACGCAATTTCGGTGTCTGGATATGCTATCCGCGAGTCGGGCCCATTCACCGAGAGCAGTGTCAATTCGGTGGCAACTTCCGCCGCAGTTAGTTTCCGGGTTGGGGCGCCATGGGGCAAGACCGCTCTGCTGACTGGATGGGGCCGCAACGACCAACAATTCTCTCCCGTTAACTACCAGGATTACTACACCTCTTCCTATATCGGCCTTGAACGAAAGTTAGGAGAGCGACTGGACGTTAAAGCGATAACCGAAGACGTGCGTGCTTGGCGAATCGTAGGTTCGAATTCGGGGATCGCGCAAAACCTCCGTCCTGCTGGAACGGTGGAATACATGCCCAACCACAAATGGGACGTGCAGGTGTCGTCGGCTTACTCCAGCACCAGAAGTTTCCACGTTTACGACGCGACCCAAAATGGCGTTTCGGTTTCCTACGCAAGGCCATTTCATCGCAGATTCAATGACGACTCAGGAGCAGTTGTTCTTGAGTATCCGATTCGATTCTCTGCGGGCGTACAACAGGAGACTTTCTTCAACTTTACCGCGGGTCACAATCAACAACTCAGGCCGTATGTACGTATAAGTCTATTTTGAAGGTGGAATCCAGTGAAAATTTGTTTCGTAGCAACTTTCCCCCCAAGTGGACGACAACTGAACGAATACGCGTATTATGTCGCGCGCGAACTCAGGAGCATTCCCGGGGTCGAGTTGACGATTCTTGCCGACGAACTGACCGAATATGATTTCGCCACCGATGAGAACGGCAATCCTCTGAAGGTACATGAACAGCCGGAATTGGCTGGATTCAACGTGATCCGCTGCTGGAAGTTTGGGAGTCTCCTCACCCCGGTGCGTTTGTTGAATACCATCCGGCGGTTGAAGCCCGATGTTGTTTGGTACAACCTGATTTTCTCCAGCTTCGCCACGCAAGAGAATCCAGTCGCCGCATTCGCCGGCCTATCCACACCCGCATTGACGCGAACTTTGGGGTTCTTCACGCACATTACGCTGCACAACATCATCGAGCATGTTGACTTCGCCGCAGCTGGTGTCCAGCGGGAGAAGTTGTTTCGAGTGGGAAGCGATCTCGCCACGAAAGCGCTTCTGAAAGCTCATTCAGTTTCTGTCCTGCTTCCCCACTATCACAGCACATTGACGGTGAAGTATTCCGCAAAGAATGTTTTGCTGGGAACTCACGGCACTTTTTCCTCCACCCCCTGTCCTCCGGATTTTTCAACGCGCGGGAATCCGGATCTGCGCATTCTGGCAATTGGACACTGGGGAACTTACAAGCGCTTGGAGACCTTGATGACAGCCTTCCCAAAGGTTCTGGAAAAGGTTCCAAGCGCAAGGTTGATAGTGGCCGGCTCCAATCATCACACCAAGCCGGGCTATTGGGAGTCAATACGCGACGCGCAGCCTCGGGACCTTCCGATCGAATTCCGCGGATACGTTCCCGAGGAAGCTATTCCTGAACTGTTTCAGACGACTTCAGTTCTTGTATTGCCTTACGACTCGGCCACTGGATCAAGCGGGCCGGCCCACCAGGCATGCGAATTTGGAGTGCCGATCGTGTGCTCCGACATCGATGATTTTAAAGAGATGGTGACAGGCGAAGGCATTGCCGTTCGTTTCTATGCAAAGGGCGATCCGGATGATTTGGCAAAGCAGTTCATTGCGGTACTCCAGTCCCATGAATTAATGAGGCAGATGGCGGAGCACAACTTTGCAGTGGGGCTTGAGATGACCATGAGCAGTGTTGTCAAAAACTATCTTCGCTGGTTCGAACTGCACAAATGCAAGAAAGGGATAGGGCGTTCGGCCGGTATTTTCCGGCGGTGGCGCCGCTGGCCTCGCTTCCTCGAATCCATCAAGGATTCCCCTGACTAGAGTTTGCGGACCGCCCTGTCGCCGATCTCCATTACCGACCCCTCCATGGCAGTTGCTATGGGAGGATCATCCATCCTCGTTCGAGGAGGTCGCTCAGTTGCTGATCGCAATCGCAGTGGCCACGTAGTGGTTGCCATCGAAATTCGCAGTCACCCTCACATGATCTCCAGTATGCAGGTTTCCGCTGACGGGGATCCCGCCAGGGCTAAAGAGAATATGGTACGTCTTTTGGTCTGATGGATCGTCTAGAGACAGCTGCCCGGATCCTGTATCAAGTGCGGCAAGCTCGCCAATGAATACAAATTCCGATCCCGGCGTCGCCGAAACGGATATCTGCCTGGCAACACCTCGCCCTTTCTTGTCGGCTTCAAATTTTACCGATATGAGAGCGCCTTTGACGAGATCCGACACCCCGGGCTGTGACCGCGTAAATGCTGCCTGTCCTACACGAGTAACAGGAGTATCGACCGGCACGAGCAACTTTACAGGATCGCGAAACATGTTGGAACTTACGGTCAACTCACAAGTAGCGAGATTGTAATTCAGGACCCGCCCTTGGTACTCGCCTTCGGGCGCGTCCGACAGCAAATGAATGCTGAGAGCATAGATATCTGTTCCATCCAGTACCGTTTGTACCGACGCGTGGCCGGAGGGGCCAAGCTCGCGAAGAGAGATCCTGCTCCCATCGCGAAACACCTGAGTTCGCTCATCAAACAGAATCTTTACTGGCCGTTGGCCAAACACCTTGAGGGTCATCTGATCGCGAACGGGATCGACAATTCGAATCTCACCACCGATGACCGTGCTTTTTCCACGAGGCGAAGGAGGCAGGCTCGACACATCGATTGCTGAACTGGCAACCTTCAATACGGATTGCGGATCCACTTCTTGCGACTGGGCTCTTCGAATCGGAGCAAGGCCAACTGCCATGCCGCCAAGCATAACTGCCACTAGAACAGGTTTCATTGAAGCGCACCTTCGCTGAGTTCAATTTTGCTAGACACTTGGTTTGATGACAGTGCATGTGGATAGGTGGCCTCCGAGCATTCGGAAAGAGGAAAGCGGAAAGCGGATATTCGCTGGCAACGCAGTCAAGCATCACGCATCTAAATAAGTGTTTGCATATGAGCCGAAGCTGAGAGGGAATGCGTCCGTGATGATGCAACTCAAACTAACTGTAGTCATTACCGCCCTCCTGGCCGTAGGGTCCTGCTGCTGGGCAGGAGACGTGCTCAAAATCAAGATTCCCAAACATAGCGAGTTAACCCCTGTCCAGCGACTTAATCGCGAAGGTGTTGAAGCGGTAAAGAAGCATGAATACGACAAGGCAGCGACGCTTTTCTACAAGGCATACCTATTTGACCCAAGCGACCCGTTCACGTTGAACAATCTGGGTTATGTCTCCGAGTTACATGGCGAGCTGGACCGCGCTCACAAATTCTATTCTCTGGCCTCAATGCAAAGTTCAAACGCCAACATCGACCAGAGCAGCACGAAGCGCCTGGAAGGAAAGCCGATGCAATCTGCGTTTCAGGAGCTCCGTGATCGCCCGATGATGGTGAACCGGATGAACGTGGACGCACTTAGTCTCCTGTCACAGAATCGAGGAGCTGAAGCTGTCGCTCTCCTGCACCGGGCACAGGCCGTTGATCCACAGAATCCCTTCACGATGAATAACCTGGGCGTGGCTTACGAAGCCATTGGGGAATACGAAAGCGCCTTGAAGTCATATAGCGCGGCCGCTGCATCGAATTCCTCTGAGCCGGTAGTTGTGACCCTTGACCGCGAATGGGCGGGAAAGCAGGTCAGCGTGATGGCTGCGGCGAGTGCCAGACAGTTGGACGAGCGGATGACGAAGATAGGCAGCGACAGAACAAATGCCGCGATGCTGACCACGCGCGGAGTGTTCGCTGCGAACGAAAACAACTGGCTCGCTGCGAAGCAGGATTTTCTGAATGCTTACTCCCTGAACCCGTCGAGCGCTTTTTCACTGAATAACCGGGGCTATGTTGCAGAGATGGAAGGCGACTTGGAGACGGCGCAATTTTTCTATGAGAAGGCCCGGCAGGCAGGCGATGCGAACGCCCGGGTGGGGCTGGCGACGCAGCATGTTGCAGAAGGCAAGAAGCTTTTTGCAGTCGCGACAGACAGCGATCGCCAGGTCGATGGCGAACTTGGGAGATACAGCTCGGAACGTCACAGGGAAACAGGTCCGATTGAACTGACACCTCGGGGATCAGGCGCAGAGGCACCAGTACCTTCTGAAATGCCTTCCCCCTCAGATGCTCCTTCTGCCGCACCGTCGTCCGTACCACAGCAGCTTCAATAATTTCAAGCTTAGGATTCCGTTGACATGACCACTGCCTTGGCAACGACTGTCTTTCATCCATCGATGGCTCTCCTTTCTCGCCTGCTTCTCACGAACATCGAAGAGAAGGAGTCATGTTCGCAGGACCTGACCACATTGAACTCGAGTTTCCGGAACATGAGCCGCGAGGAGTTTGATGACTTGGTGACGCTCGCCAGTTCTAACCACGTAATTGTGCGCGGAATGGAAGCCTCCCTTCGAGTAATGCAGGAGGAGAACGATGAGACTCGCGCCTCGTGGGCGCATGCGGCTCTCGCCACGGAACACGCGCGTGTCTTCAAGGCCCTCGGCTTTCTACACGACATTTGCACAGCATTCGAATCCGAAAAGCATCACGTCGTGGTAATCAAATCTCTCGATCACTGGCCGGATCTTGGCAGCGACCTCGACCTGTACACAGATGCCGATTCAAAAGTGATATCGGAGCTGATGCTTCGCCGTTTCAAGGCGAAGATTGCTCCGCGGAGCTGGGGAGACCGCCTGGCCGGCAAGTGGAACTTTCTTGTTCCTGGATTGCCTGAGGCCGTTGAGATTCATGTGGGCCGTCTGGGACAGACCGGCGAACAAGTGACCATCGCCTCGCGCCTTATTGAACGCTCGCGACAATTGACTATTGGCACGCAGACTTTTCGCGTTCCATCGGCGTCAGACCGGTTGATGATTTCGACTCTGCAGCGCATGTACCGCCATTTCTACTTTCGTCTTTGCGACGTAGTCGATTCCGCGGTGCTTGTGGACGAAGGTGGCATTGACTTCCGGGACCTTTGCACTGCGGCGACGCAGGCCGGCATTTGGGAAGGTGTTGCAACTTATCTCGCCATTGTGTCTGACTATGTGGGCAAGTACAGAGGACGCGGACTTGAGGTACCGTACTTCGTGCGCGCCGCAGCCCGCTTCGGCGGCGATGAAGTGTTCTTCGCCCGTGAGTTTCTTCGCGTCCCCATCATGCCGCAATCGGTCAGGCTTTACGGTGCACAGCTGGCAGGCGTGCTGCGAAGGCTGGAATTGAAGAACGGGGCGCGGCTCAGCTTATTGCCATGGCTGGCCACTGCCGCCCTGGTTGGGCAAAAGATTACTGGAAGCGACAAAGGAATCTGGTAAGTCCAGTAACGTAAGTTTCTGCAAATTCAAAATGACTTCGGGAAAGTTGATAGCTTCTGTTGTTAGCTAACTGTGGGCAACCAAGAGAGGGGGGATGCCGGGGTTCTTTCTCCGGCAAAGAATATTATGGACAATTTGGCTCGCAAATCGTACACCGACGGGACGGATGCAGGGGCTTCAACCTGGCCACCCATGGGAGGATACATTCCTTCTCCACATACCGCAGCTCACGGGGGGCTGGCATTAGTGCCTGCGCGGCCCATATTCACCATTGATCCGCTTGCAGTGAAGAAAGATAAAACTTCCAATGCAATATCTTTAGTCATCCATGTAGTCGCAATCACCCTGATTCTTACGCTGGCGATGAGGGTTCATTCAAATATGGTGCTTCAGCCGACCAATGTCACGCATGTTGACTTTACGCTGACCGCTCCCCCTCCGATTACTATGCCTGTGGCAAAGGTGCAAGGTGGAGGCGGAGGCGGAGGCGCTCACCAGGTTACGCCGCCCAGCAAGGGCCGTCCCCCAGAAGTCGCGAAGAACCAGATTACGCCTCCCCAGATCATTCGAATCGATCATCCGAAGCTTGGCGTTGAGCCCACCGCGATGGTGAAGATGGAAAGCAACACCCAACTGACAAATCTTGGAATGACCCAGTCGCCGCAGATCGTGCTGGCTTCTCAGGGCAAAGGAAGCGGGTCAGGATTCGGGCAGGGACTGGGTGGCGGGCTCGGTGCGGGACGTGGCATCGGTTCTGGTCCTGGCAGCGGTGGCGGCTATGGCGGCGGACTGATGAGTGTGGGCGGAGGTGTAAGCGCACCGCAAGTTGTCCATTCTGTCGAGCCTGAATTCAGTGACGACGCGCGCCGGGCGAATTATCAGGGCAACGTTTCAGTTCAGCTGATTGTAGATTCGGAAGGGAATCCGCAAAACGTCCGCCTTGTCAGTCATCTTGGCATGGGATTGGACGAGAAGGCCATCCAAGCTGTAAAGCAATACAAGTTCCATCCGGCAATGTACCAGGGCCATCCAGTAGCGGTGCAGATCGTCATCGACGTGGACTTTCATCTGCATTGATTCCGGGCGCAATGATTGATGTGTGTCGCGATTCAAAAGAGGAGACGGTTCGCCGTCTCCTCTTTCTATTGATGTCGTCCCCTCCGATCGGATAGAAAGGGACAAGTCAGAAGTGAATCTTCACGCGCCATTCTGGCGCCGGTATTGACCTAACCTGAACCCGTAACATAAACCAACAGAGCCGAGCCTCTCTGTGCTTTCGACCCGCTTTGGTGCGGGCCTCGTACTACCGGATTCGGCGGCTTGCTATTTGTGAGATGGGTTGTAGTGAGATTACTGACTTACCACTTGCGCAGTTTGCGTGTGTTGCGCAACTGGCTTCCTGGCAAAGTAACCTTTCCGCGTTCTCACGGTCAGCTTGCCATGCCTGGGTGCGGCAGCTTCGACGCGTAGACTTCGGTAGCCTTCCATGCTTGGCGGCTTCGTTGAGCGATAGCCGATGGTGTACTGTTCCCGAATCTCGTGCGCAACCGCCATTGCGATGCTATCCACTTCGTCCAGAGAATGCGGAAAGTAAGCGATGCCACCCGTCTCCGCGGAGAGCTTTTCGAGTGCTGTTCTGGCTCGCTGTGACTCATCTTTCTCGACCCCGAAGAGCAATCCAATGGTATAAACAACCGGACCGCCCAGCCGCTGCACCCGGCTGACGGCTTGCTCCAATTCGAGACGCGATGCATTGTCCGCGCCATCTGTAATCACCAGCAGCACTTGCTTGGGGAGCTTTCCATGGCGAGCCAATTCATCGGCTGAAGCGGCTACCGCGTCATACAACGCCGTAGTGCCCTTGGAGTCGAACCGCGATAACCCATGGCTCAGGGCGCCGATGTCCGAGGTAAATCCCTGATCGAGATAAGCCCGGTCGGAAAAATTCACAATGAACGTTGAATCGCGCGGATTGGATGCCCTTAGGAGATTTACGGTAGCCGCATGAACCGCTGCACGCTTGTCGAGCATTGAGCCCGAATTATCAACCAGGATGCCCAGAGAAACGGGCTGATCCTGATGTAGAAACGAAGTAGTAGTCTGCAGCACTCCGTCTTCATAGATCCGAAACTCGTCGCGGCTCACATCTTCAACAGGTCGTCCCTTCTCATCGACCACCGCACAATTCAACAGGACTTCATCCACATCCTGATGCATCGTGTAGATGCCATCCTGCCGCTTCTGAATTTCGCCTGGCTTGGCTGGGCCGAGAGGGGACGCCGTAATTGAGGGAGCACTCTCTTCAACATCGGGTGAAGGAATCGGATCGTGGTCCACGTCGAGACGCCGTTGAACCTCCGGATGCGTGGGATCTTGCATGGGACCAGGCATTTGAGACAGAGCCTGGGACGAGGGTGCGGACTGGGTCTGGCAAAGCAATTGCGACGCATTTAAGAGAAGCAAAGCAGACACGGCAGTGGTGGAAAGCGAAACAAAGAAGCCTTTTGAGATCGTAGAAATGTCGTCAATCATCTTGGCAGCCTTATCGAACAGTTGATTGAAGGTTTGGATTCGGAAATATTACCGTTGGATTCGGATTTGTAACCGTTGGGTTCTGACGTATTACCGTTGACTGGCCCTGGGGAACGATCTGATCCATCGGCAATTCCAGTGCAAAGAGAGAGACGTTCCCTTGATCCGCATGCACCCAGATACCATGGAATGCTTCTCGCAATTCCGGGTGAAGCGAGAGCAGTTCTGCCATCACCTGGGTGACCTGCTTACGCGCATCCGGCGGGTCATGCAACTGGGCAATTTGCGCCGCGTCGGGAATGTAACCCACTTCCAGATCCAGTGGACCAAAGGTTGTTGTAGTGTCGATGGTAGTTACTTGAAACGCTGAACCCTGCCCGCCGATCATCAGGGGCTGCTGCATCGCAGGAAGATTGGCCGGCTTAACCCGCTCCTGTTCCTTCTGGAGCTTTTCGAGATTGGGGCTGGAAAGGAAATCTACCGGATCAAGAAAATACGCGGCCAGGCGATAGTAGAACCATGAGTCCCAGTTCATGTTTCTCTGTGCAAATTTGCGCGCTGATACCCAATACCAGAGGCCATCGTGGCCCGCCTCCGTCATCGGCCTACTGAAGAATCCGCCAAGCATCCAGCGATGGTCGGGCGATTCGGCCAGGATGAGCGAGATCTGTTGCGGTTGTGGTACGCCGGTTGCGTGAACGATCGCCAACGCATAATTCCCTGGTGGTAGATTGGTGAAGTTCAACACCACAACCGGTGTTCCGCAATAAAAATCTGTGCGAGCGATACCTGCTGACTCCGTAGAAGCATCCAGCGCATAAATACTATCGATGGTAATGGTCGCAGGTTTCACGAGCGGCGCTAGAGTGGTCACCGACTCTGCGATTCCGCTGAAATCCTCCGCCACCGCGGGAAGCGTCTTCGCTCGTAGTGCTTGTGCATCCCCACTCTGTACTGCGCCGATCATTCCACGAGTAGCATTCGATAATGCATCGCGCTCCGCTTGCGCCATTTGCGATTGCGTCTTGCAGGATGCCGCGCTGGCGACCAGGGAGCACATCGCGCCCGCAAGGGCGAGTAGCACGAACAGCGCGCGAGACAGATTCGAAAATCTATGCATGACTGAAGCCTTCCATGATGTCGATGAGATGCGAACAAGGGGGCCTTACAAATACGTACATATTTTGATGCACATAGCTTCTCGCCCGGCTACTGCGCCAGGGAAGAAGTGATGAATGTTTCTCTGCGCTTGCTTGAGGTTCTCGAATCCCTCGTGGTGAAGAACATCGCACCTAACCTGACGGACTACGTCGTGCTGACAGAATCGCCGATATCTTAGCGCACAAGGCCGTCGGGCCTTCAACCTTGCTGATAAACATATCGGCATATGCCGCTTCTGGCGGAATCTCATTGATACCCGATATGAGAACTACCGGCATCTCAGGCCATCTCTTCTTAATGGACTGAGCCAGTTCGGTTCCTGTCCCTCCGGGCATCACCTGGTCGGTGAGGACCAGGTCTACGCGGCTGGCACCAAGAGCCCGCATCGCATCCGGAGCCGATCGTGCGGTCACCACTTGATACCCCTGCCGTTCAAGAACCAGCTTTCGCAGAGTAAGTGGTAGTTCTTCGTCGTCAACCACAAGAATGCACGTGTTTTGCAGGTCCAAGGGAAGCTCTCGCTGTCTCGACACCAGTCGCATGATGCGTAAATTCAACTGCCTTCAAGGCAGGCGTGACTCCGGGAAGAATCACGCGGAACGATGTCATATGGCTGCCTTGAAATTTAATGCTTCGAAAATGAATCTTCCCATCATATTTCTGAATGATGCCCTTGCTGATCCAGAGCCCCAATCCTGTGCCCTTCGTAGACTTGGTGGTAAAGAACGGCTCAAACAGATGCTTGGCATGTTCAGGACTGATTCCCGTTCCCGTGTCGCAAATCGAAATGCACAAATCCGTGTTCCCTTTCGTCTCGTTCCGATGCGTTCCCATCCGAATGCGCAGGTTCCCCCCATTTGGCATCGCCTGAATCGCATTGCCGATCAGGTTCAAGAACACTTGTCTCAGTTCCACTGGAAATCCCCGGATCTCGCCATCGGTGAAATTCTTCTTGTCAAGTGTGATCCGATTCATGAGCAGCAGTCGGCTTTGCAGTTGAAGCACGTCATCGAGAATCTCGGCAATCGGCACGTTAACGGGATGTTGAGACTCCCTGTAGAAACCCAGTGTCTGTTTTGTAATGTGCCCAACCCTTGCAAGTTCCACCTCGCCCAATTGCGCATAGTAGCGCGCCTCCTCGTCCAATGAGGGATGATTCCGAAGAAGGTAAAATGCGTTCGTGATCGCTTCCAGAGGATTGTTGATCTCGTGGGCTATGATGCCGGCCACGCGGCCCATGGCCGCCAGTCTTTCGGTTTGGCGCAATGCCTCCTCGGCCCGCAGCTGCGAAGTAATGTCACGGTTGATTTCCAGGATGGTCCCCACTTCCTTCTTGAAGACCTGGCGGCTTGCAACAATGACTTCCTGGCCATCCCGCGTTTTTTGAACCAGATTTCCTTCCCATCTTCCGTGCTCAAGAAGTATCGATTCGCTGCTCTTAGCCTCCACTGGAAACTGTGTTTCCAGAATCTCGTGAACGGGATTACCAAGAACTTCACTGCGTTCCCAGCCATACAGGACTTCCGCTCCTGCGTTCCAATACTTCAGCACGCCCGCAGGATCTCTTACCAGAATTGCCTCGGATGCCAACTCCAGCAGATCGGCGCGCTCGCGAAGCAGACTCTCGCTCTCCTGCAACTGGCGGGTCCTCTGCTCGACTCGGCTTTCCAGTTCCTGGTTCAGACGTTCAAGCTCTCTGCTTTTGCGATGTAATTCAACAAATACCTGTACCTTGGCCCGCAATACTTCGGGGACCACCGGCACTGAGATGTAGTCGACTGCCCCACTCTCGTAGCCCTTGATTCTGTCCAGATCGCTCATGCGAACCGCTGAAATGAAAAGGATCGCAGTCTTTTGAAAGCGGGGATGCTGGCGCATCATGTCCGCCATTTCAAATCCATTGATCTCCGGCATACTCACATCGAGCAACACCACCGCAACGTCATGCTTGAGAAGTAACTCCAGTCCCTCCCGACCGGACCGGGCCTTGATCAGATTCGCATCCAAATTTACGAGGATCGCCTCATAGCTGAGGAGCTTAGCCGGTTGGTCGTCGACCATCAAAATATTTACCTGTTGCGTTTCGCTCACTTTTTCTCCCGCGCCCCCAAGTCCGCATCTGATACTGGCGAGCATTTGGAAAACCGAACACGTATCTTATCTGTGTAGCCACATGCGCAGTGCCGACAGGAGCTGCTCCGTATTGACCGGCTTTGCCAGGTATTCGGATGCGCCGGCCTCCAGGCACTTTTCCCGATCGCCTTTCATGGCCTTTGCAGTTAGTGCGATAATCGGCAATCGTTGGAAGCGGGGATTTTGACGGATCACCTGCATGGTCTCGTAGCCATCCATTTCGGGCATCATGATGTCCATCAGCACGATACCCAATTCTGGTGTCTTTTCGATGGTTTCGATCGCCTCACGCCCTGTTCCTGCTGTCAGCACCGTCATGCCGCGGCGCTCAAGAACACTGCTGAGCGCAAAGATGTTACGCACATCGTCGTCAACAATCAAAACCTGCCTCCCAACCAGCGCCTCATCGGACCTGTGCAGACGGTCCAGCATGTTTTGCTTTTCCAAAGGCAGATCCCCGACCACACGATGAAGGAAGAGTGCCGTCTCATCAAGCAATCGCTCTGGAGATTCGACATCTTTCACAATTACACTGCGAGCAAGCGAGTGAAGCCTGCTATCTTCCTCCGGGGAAAGATCTTTCCCGGTAAACACCACCACCGGCAATTCGCTTAACGACGGCGTATCGCGCAGACGTTCCAGAACCTCAAAGCCGCTTATGTCGGGCAAACGCAAATCGAGAACCAGACAGTCGTACGCTTCACTCTCAACCGCGGCCAGGGCCTCGGCACCCGTATTGGCGAAGGCTACATCGATATCGTCGTATCCGAGAAGCGCTTCAATGCTAATCTGTTGCGCCCTTTCGTCTTCTACCACCAAGAGCCGCTTCCGGCGCGGAGTAGCGTACGCTTTAATGCGCGTAATGGCTGCATTGAGCCCTTCTGTCGTCGTCGGCTTGGTTACAAATGCGAATGCCCCGCGCGATAAGCCATGGTGCCAATCTTCGTCAGACGTAAGCATCTGAACCGGAATGTGACGCGTACTTGGGTCCTGCTTCAGATGATTCAGGACGGTCCAACCCAACATGTCTGGCAGGAACACGTCCAATGAAATGGCAGTCGGGCGAAACTCCCTGGCCAACGTCAAAGCCTCGGTACCTGTGGCTGCATATAGAACCTTGAACCCCTTGTCCCTTGAAAGGTCGCAGATCAATCGTGCATAGTGCACGTCATCTTCGACGACCAACAATACTTCATCACCCTCTGCCAATCCGCTGCGGTCGTCTTCGACCCGTTCCGGATGATGCTCGGCCACGTTCGCGCTTGAAACAGGGAGGAACGAGACCGGGCGGGAATGAACCTCTCCACGCACAATTGTCGATGAGGTTGCAGGCCCGACATAAGTCTGCGGCAGATACAGAGTGAATGTGCTGCCCTGTCCCGGCGTGCTGTAAAGTTGAATTTCTCCACCCAGCAAGCTTGCTAACTCACGGCTGATTGCCAGTCCAAGCCCTGTGCCACCGTACTTGCGGCTTGTCCCTGCATCGGCTTGCTGGAATGCCTCGAAGATGATTCGCTGCTTCTCCAGGGGAATGCCGATCCCGGTATCTGTTACAGAGAATGCGACTACCATTCCGCTCGCATTCAGAATTGGATGATTCTGTGTCCAGCCTTCGCCGGCGAGCGAAACCGCAAGTTGCACTTTGCCTTGCTCGGTGAATTTGAATGCGTTTGACAGCAGGTTCTTGAGAACTTGCTGCAAGCGTTTCGAGTCGGTGACAAGGCTCCGCGCCAGGCGCGGGTCGGTTACGACTTCGAATGCGAGCCTCCGGTTGTCAGCTTCGTGTCTGAATGGCCGCGCCACCATTTCTACCAGGCTGTTGAAGAACACCTCTTCGGCTTCCACGGATACAGTGCCGGACTCAATTTTCGACAGGTCGAGAATATCGCTGATCAGGTTCAGAAGATCCGTCCCGGCGCCGTGGATAGTGCGCGCGAACTCGACCTGCCTGCCGCTGAGGTTTCCGTCAGGATTCTCCGCCAACTGCTGGCCAAGAACCAGGATACTGTTGAGCGGAGTACGTAGCTCATGTGACATATTTGCGAGGAACTCGGATTTATATTTTGAAGTAAGAGCGAGTTCCTTCGCTTTCTCTTCCAGCGCCCCGCGCGCCTGTTCAATCTCCTGGTTCTTCCGTTCGACTTCAGCGTTCTGCTCGGCGAGTTGCTGCGCTTTCTGTGCCAACTGTTCGTTCGTCTGCTGCAATTCCTTTTGTTGCGTTTGCAATTCGGTCGCCAGTTGTTGAGACTGCTTGAGCAAACCTTCTGTCTGCATGGTTGCCTCAATGCTGTTCAACACGATACCGATGCTGGACGTAAGCTGCTCAAGGAACGCAAGGTGGGAAGCAGTGAACGTACTCAGCGTGGCTAACTCAATTACCGCCTTGACCCGATCTTCAAAGAGTACCGGCAATACAATTACGTTTTGTGGGACAGCTTCGAAGAGTCCCGACCTGATTGGAACACTATGCCGCGGTAGATCGGTGATCAGCATGCGCTGCTTATCGGCTGCGCATTGTCCAATGAGCCCCTCGCCGATCTTGATCGTCTCGAGATGGCCATCGTCTGTGCTTGCATAGGCCGACAGCAGGACCATACTGTTCGACTCCTCTGACTCCATTTGGTACAGAACACCCTGTTGCGCGTTCACCAGCGGAGCAAGTTCAGAGAGCAACATCCTGCCGACAGTAGTAAGCTCACGTTGACCCTGGAGCATTGCGGTGAATCTAGCCAGATTCGTCTTCAACCAGTCCTGCTCCGTGTTACGGTCCGTCGTGAGCCTCAGGTTATCGATCATCGTATTGATGTTGTCCTTGAGATCCGCAACTTCTCCGCTGGCTTCCACTTGGATGGAGCGCGTCAAATCGCCCTTCGTCACTGCCGTCGCCACTTCCGCGATCGCCCGTACCTGGTTGGTCAAGTTGTCCGCCAACAGATTCACGTTTCCCGTCAAGTCCTTCCAGGTTCCGGAGGCGCCGGGCACGTTCGCTTGTCCGCCAAGGCGACCTTCCACGCCCACTTCGCGTGCAACCGTAGTTACCTGGTCGGCAAACGTGGCCAGCGTATTCGTCATGTTGTTGATGGTTTCGGCCAGGGCAGCCACTTCGCCCTTCGCGTTCACTGTGAGCTTTTTTGTAAGCTCGCCGTTTGCAACCGCAGTGACCACCTTGACAATCCCACGCACCTGTTCAGTAAGGTTTGCGGCCATCACATTGACGTTGTCAGTAAGATCCTTCCAGGTGCCTGCAACTCCCGGCACCTGTGCCTGGCCTCCCAACTTGCCTTCCGTGCCCACTTCACGCGCTACGCGAGTAACTTCGGCAGCAAATGCATTGAGTTGATCGACCATCGTGTTGATGGTGTTCTTCAACTCCAGAATCTCGCCTTTCACATCCACGGTGATTTTGCGCGACAAATCGCCGCGGGCCACGGCTGTAGTTACTTCGGCAATATTGCGGACCTGCGCTGTGAGGTTGCCAGCCATAGCATTCACTGAGTCGGTAAGATCCTTCCAGGTGCCCGCTACGCCCGGCACGTTTGCCTGTCCGCCGAGCCGGCCTTCGCTTCCCACTTCGCGTGCAACACGCGTCACCTCGGCGGCAAACGATCGCAACTGCTCCACCATGGTGTTCAGCGTTTCTTTTAGCTGTAGAATCTCTCCGCGCACGTCCACAGTGATCTTCTTTGATAGGTCACCATTGGCGATTGCGGTTGCCACTTCAGCAATGTTTCTTACCTGACCCGTGAGGTTGCTGGCCATGAAGTTCACATTATCTGTCAAGTCCTTCCATGTCCCAGCCACACCCGGCACCTGTGCTTGTCCGCCTAGTTTGCCATCAGTTCCTACTTCGCGAGCCACACGTGTGACTTCGCCCGCAAATGCATTCAGCTGGTCGACCATCGTATTGATCGTGTTCTTCAGTTCGAGAATCTCGCCTTTCACATCCACAGTGATTTTGCGGGACAAATCTCCGCGCGCAACAGCTGTTGTTACTTCGGCAATGTTTCTCACCTGGCCCGTCAGGTTTCCGGCCATCGAGTTTACTGAGTCCGTCAAGTCCTTCCACGTGCCGGCAACACCTGGTACGTTCGCCTGTCCACCAAGTCTGCCCTCTGTGCCCACCTCACGTGCCACGCGTGTCACTTCGCCGGCGAATGCATTCAGTTGGTCGACCATCGTGTTGATGGTTTCTTTCAGGAGAAGAATCTCACCGCTCACGTTCACCGTGATCTTCTTGGATAAGTCACCGCTGGCAATGGCCGTCGAGACTTCGGCGATGTTCCGCACCTGCCCCGTCAGATTGCTGGCCATCGAGTTCACCGAGTCGGTAAGGTCCTTCCATGTTCCGGCAATGCCGGGGACCTGCGCCTGCCCGCCCAGTTTTCCATCTGTTCCAACTTCTCGGGCTACGCGTGTCACCTCGGATGCAAAGGCACGTAGCTGATCGACCATCGTATTGATGGTGTCCTTCAGTTCGAGGATTTCGCCTCGCACATCGACCGTGATCTTGCGCGACAGATCGCCGCGCGCGACGGCGGTTGATACCTCGGCAATGTTTCTAACCTGACCAGTCAGATTGCTGGCCATTGAGTTGACTGAGTCTGTAAGGTCCTTCCATGTGCCGGCAACACCGGGAACCTGCGCCTGACCGCCGAGTTTGCCCTCGGTGCCCACTTCTCGCGCTACGCGCGTGACCTCTCCGGCGAAAGCGTTCAGCTGATCAACCATCGTGTTGATGGTGTTCTTGAGTTCCAGAATTTCACCCTTCACATCGACGGTGATCTTACGGGACAAGTCGCCCCGAGCGACAGCGGTTGTAACTTCGGCGATGTTACGAACCTGGCCGGTAAGGTTTCCTGCCATCGAGTTGACGGAGTCCGTCAAGTCCTTCCATGTGCCTGCTACGCCTGGCACATTGGCCTGTCCGCCAAGTCTTCCTTCCGTACCGACTTCTCGCGCCACGCGAGTAACTTCTCCTGCGAAGCGGTTAAGTTGGTCAACCATCGTGTTCAGGGTTTCTTTGAGTTGTAGAATCTCGCCGCGGACATCCACTGTGATCTTTCGCGACAAGTCGCCATTTGCGATAGCAGTAGCGACTTCAGCAATGTTTCTTACCTGGCCGGTGAGATTGCTGGCCATAAAGTTGACGTTATCGGTGAGGTCCTTCCAGGTTCCCCCGACACCTGGAACCTGTGCCTGACCACCCAATTTGCCTTCCGTGCCAACCTCACGCGCCACGCGTGTCACTTCGCCGGCAAAGGCATTCAACTGATCCACCATGGTATTAATGGTGTCTTTCAATTCCAGAATCTCACCCTTTACATCCACGGTTATCTTGCGCGAAAGGTCACCGCGGGCCACGGCTGTTGTTACCTCGGCAATGTTTCTAACCTGAGCCGTCAGGTTGCCTGCCATCGCGTTCACTGAGTCGGTCAGGTCTTTCCATGTACCGGCAACACCGGGGACGACTGCCTGTCCGCCAAGTTTACCGTCTGTGCCCACTTCGCGAGCCACGCGTGTTACTTCCGATGCGAACGATCGCAACTGATCAACCATCGTGTTGATGGCTTCCTTGAGCTGAAGAATTTCGCCGCGAACATCGACTGTGATCTTGCGTGAAAGGTCACCGCTGGCGACAGCAGTGGCGACTTCCGCAATGTTACGCACCTGTCCGGTCAAGTTACTCGCCATGGAGTTGACCGAGTCAGTCAGGTCCTTCCACGTACCCGCAACGCCGGGTACTTGCGCCTGCCCTCCCAGCTTTCCGTCGGTGCCTACTTCGCGCGCAACGCGCGTTACCTCCGCAGTAAACACGCCAAGCTGCTGAATCATCGTATTGACGATCTTTGCGGAGCGCAGGAACTCGCCTTCGAGAGGTCTCCCGTCAACATCGAGTCTCACGGTTTGAGTCAGGTTGCCCTGGGCAACAGCTGCAATCGCACGAGTGACTTCCGTTGTTGGTCTTAAGAGATCTTCGACAAGCGTGTTCACCGACACTTCCATCTCCCCCCATGCACCTCGGAGTTGCTGGAAGCGGGTTCGTTCACGCGTCCTTCCCTCTTTGCCTACGGCCAATCCCACGCGGTTTAACTCGCGCGCCATCTGTTCATTGGCCGAAATAATGTCGTTGAAAGTGTCCGCAATCTTGCCCTCTAATCCTGTCCATGTGACGGGAAGGCGAACGGAGAAGTCGCCATCCCGCATGGTTTGTAACGCAGCCAGAATGGATCCGAGTGCAGCAGGAACTTGTCCAAAGGGAGTTTCACGGGGAACGTCGGCAACGCGGCCATTGTCGCTTGAGGGGTTTGCGAGGGCGATGCCGTCTTCGCGCGGGCTTTTCCTCATAGTCGTCTCCTTGAGGCTTCCGTCAAGTACTTAAGAGAGAGGGAACTGTGCGCGTCGCGAGTCAGCAAGTCTTTGGATCAGTGGGCGGCGGCAGGATGCAGTCAGGTGTAGACGGAATATGGGATGCGGTGAGTCTTCGAAATGGTTGCCAAAAAATGGGCAACTTCCGCGATTTTTTCGAGGCTCGACAGGGAAGGACGCAGTCCGCGCATGGTTGGTTGCCGCGGGACAGCCCCGATGAAGTTGCGGCGCCATGATTTCATTTCAATTGTCACAAGGACTCGGATTCTGCAAACCGGCGCACCCGAATGGCGGAAACATCCTTGAATCGAAATGCCTTCCAGCCCGATCTTGGTGACTCCAGGCCTGTAAGGAGCAGTACTAAAGGCCGAATCACCGGGTGCGCTTGAAGTGCCCACGCTTATCAACCTGAATGCAGACCCAGTTCATTGCAAATGGAGTGTGGCTTCGTCTATCACAATTGCCGACTCGATATGATTCCAAAGGGCATCCGATGGTTCCTCAATCGGGAACAGTTGACGGGCGGCTTGAGCAATTGCGTCCAAATCGGTTAGGAGGGCACGACACAGGTTGCAGTTCTGTGTATGCGGATGATCGCCGATCTTCATTCCGGAACCAATCAGGCCCGGTAATGCAGCCTGGAAATCTTCGCAGCGCAGATGGTTGGCCGACTCCGTCATCTGCTTCCTTCCTGCTGCGGACGCCTGCGAAGCGATTCCCGCAGCTTCATCCGTGCTTTGTGCAACTGGGACTTGCTGTTGCCTATAGAGAACTCGAGGAGGGTAGCGATTTCATTGTGCTCAAACCCTTCAATATCATGAAGCACAAAGACGAGCCGGTAACCGGCCGGCAAATCATTGATGGCCCGCTGCAAGGCCAACCGATCAATCGCTCCGGACAGTGCCAGGTCGGGGGCGCCGAAACTCCTCCCAGGTCGTTTCTCAGAATCCGGCTCCATCATCTCGTCCAGCGAATTCAACTGCAGCCCCTTCTTGCGCAGGTGCATCAGCACCACGTTCACTGTCAATCTGTGAAACCAGGTGGACAAAGCTGACTCGCCCCGAAAGGTATTGATCTTGCGGTGGAATTGAAGAAAGGCTTCCTGAGTAAGATCTTCCGCCTCCGCTATGTTGCCCGTCATATGCAGACAGAGAGAATACACCTGCCTCTTGTGTATCGCGTAAAGCTGTGCGAATGCCTGGTGATCGCCGGCCTGAACGCGGGCCAACAAATCGGCTTGGTCATGATGGGTCGCGGAATTGCGCGCGATACGCGGAGTGGCTGCAAACCCCGTTTCAGTCGAGAATCTCCGAGGGGTCTCGCGGGACGAATTTGTCGGTGCGACGGCGTAGGGCATGGCTCTCCTTGGGAACTGGCTGTGACCTCAATGGGTGTGATTCTCTTTTCCGGGCTTGTCGTCCGTGGGAATCAGAGAAGCATTTCCTCTATGGAGCGTTGACGATTGAAACGCGCCGCACGAACGTGCATATTTCTGTGATGCACTTTCCGCTCGTGATAATGTCCGATTTTGCACTTTTTTTTAGAGAGAAATAATCAATCGGGTTCAATTGCATGGACGCACCATTACTCTGCGCTGCCATCAGCGACGGTCTCGGCACGAATCCATTCCAGCCG